>JABAOG010001016.1_pt1 | contig 21600 bp, 23 predicted proteins | sample 7062131 | NCBI WGS metagenome assembly JABAOG01 (sample SAMN14538629, study PRJNA623070) | marine sediment metagenome | biome: marine biome [ENVO:00000428]; feature: marine pelagic biome [ENVO:01000023]; material: deep marine sediment [ENVO:00002113] | place: India: Arabian Sea | collected...
GCTGGCCGAGCTGGTGCTCGCGGCGGTGATCCTCGCGGCGCTTGCCTATTCGACGGGCGCGCGCCGCCTGCACCCGGCGGTGCTGGGCCTGCTGGTCGGGCTGGCGTTCCTCACCAAGCTGACGGTGTACGGCCCGGCGGTGCTGGCCGCTGCCGCCGCGATCATCGTGCGCGCCCGGCAGGAGCAGCGCCCGTTCGGCTGGTTCGCGGCGCAGGCGGCGTGGGCGGGCGGCGTCGCGCTGGTGTTGGGCACGCTGTGGTGGGCGCGCAACGCAGCGGTGTACGGCTGGCCGGACGTGCTGGCGCAGGCTGCGCACAACCGCGTGGTGGTTGGCCAGCTCCGCACTGCCGAGCTGCTCGCTGAGATCGGGCAGCGCGCGTATTTGAACCGCTTCGTGACGACTACCTTCCACAGCTTCTGGGGGCAGTTCGGCTGGATGGCAGTGCCGATGCCTGCCCGCATCTACTGGCTGGCCGGTCTGTTCAGCGCGTTTGCCGCTGCCGGGCTGGTGATGCTGTTCGTGGTGCGCCGCCCTGCCCTGACGCCTGCCCACCGCGCGGCGCTCTGGGTGCTGACCGTGGTGCTGCTGTCGACTGCGGCCAACTACCTGGTTTACAACCGGACCTTCGTGCAGCTTCAGGGGAGGTATCTGTTTACCGCGCTGCTGCCGCTGGGCGTACTGGCCAGCGCCGGGCTGTGGGGCTGGGCGCGGCTGCTCGGCGGGGCATCTGAGCCGCGTTCGCGGTGGCAGGTGTGGCTCCCGCTGATCGTAATGCTCTGGCTGCCGGTGCTGGCGGTGTACGCCCTGTTCCGCTTTGTGGTCCCGTTCCTGGGGTAAAGATGATGACACTCGCAAATGTGCTGGCGGGGGAGCGTGTGCGCCTCACGGCGCTGCGTGAGGACGACCTGCCAACTGTGGCAGGCTGGTACGACGACGCGGTGTTTGGGCGGCTGTTCGACGCCGAGCCTGCCCGCCCGCGCACGCCCGCTGCGCTGAAGAAGTGGCTCTCGGATTCGACCGAGTCGGAAAAGACCTTTCTGCTCGGCATCCGGCTGCTCGACGATGACCGGCTGATCGGGATCGTGGATATCGAGGACATTCTGTGGAGCCACCGCGTCGGCTGGCTGGGCTACGCGATCGGCGACGCTGCCGACCGCGGCAAGGGCATCGGCACCGAGGCGGTCACGCTGGCGATCACGTTCGCCTTCCACGAACTGAACCTGTACCGTCTCTCGGCGACGGTGTTCACGTACAATCCGCCGTCGATTGGCTTGCTGGAAAAGCTGGGCTTCACACGGGAGGGCGCGTTCCGCGAGTTCGTGGAGCGCGATGGGAAGCGCCACGACATGCTGCTGTACGGGCTGCTGCGGCCTGAATGGGAGGAGCTTCGCTGATGCACTCATACGAAGCGGAAGTGCTGCCCGGCCTGGAACCGTTCGCCCGCCGCGAGATCGCGGGGCGGTTTCGCAAAGACGCGCGCGTCGCCCCGACCGGCCCGGAGGGCGAAGTGCGCTTCACCTACAGCGGCGCGGAGCGTCAGCTGCTGGCCCTGCGCACGGTGGTATCGGTGTATCGGGTGCTCGACTTCGACGTGCCTCGCCCCAAGGCGCTGCTCGGGCACGAACATCTCTCCCGCTTGCTGGCCGAGATCGACGAGGTACTGTCGCTGCAGGGCAGGCGCGCCTTCAAGACGTTCCGGTTCAGCGCGGCAGGCAGTGACACGGTGGTGTTCGACCGCCTGCGCGATGCGGTCGGTGAGCATACCCGGCTGGCGGTGAACCCTGAGGAAGCCGACTTCCTGCTGCGGGTGCGCCCCACCCCGGCAGGCGAGGGCTGGCAGGTATTGCTGCGGCTCACCCCGCGCCCGCTGGCGACGCGCCCGTGGCGGCTGTGCGACTGGCCCGGCGCGCTGAACGCCACCATCGCCGCGGTGATGATCGAGTTGAGCGACCCACGCGCGAAGGATCGGGTACTCAACCCGATGTGCGGCTCCGGCACGCTGCTGATCGAGCGGCTGGCCCGCCGCCCCGCCACGCTCGCCTACGGGGCGGATACCGATCAGGAGGCCCTGTACTGCGCGCAGGAGAACATCATCGCGGCGGGGATGGCGCGCATGATCCAGCTCGCGCAGATGGACGCGACGGCGCTCGACGTACCGGACGGCAGCTTTGACGTGCTGTTCGCCGATCTGCCGTGGGGGCAGCTCTCCGGCTCGCACCGTGAGAACGAATGGCTGTACCCGGCGGCGCTCGCTGAGTGGGGGCGCGTGGCTGCGCCCGGCGCGCGGCTGGTCGCGATCACCCACGAGATCGCGCTGATGGACGACGTGCGGCCTGCCATCGATCACCTGTGGGCGCTGTCCGAACAGCTCACGGTGTATCAGGGCGGGCTGCACCCCAGCATTTACCTGTTTGAGCGAAAGGACTCGTAGCGATGGCCCTCGACTCTTCGCTGCTGGATAACCCGCTGCTGCTCTCGGTGCTGTTTCACCCGCGCAGCGCCAGCCGCCTGCGTGATGAGCGGCCCGGGGTGACAGACGGCGAAGTCGCGGTCGCCGAGGATGCTGCGCTGGGCTACCGCCTGTACAGCCACGCGCCCGGCTCGCCGATCGTGCTGTTCTTCCACGGGAATGGCGAGATCGCACCTGACTACGACGGGATCGCGCCGATGTTCCACGGCGCGGGCGTGTCGCTGCTGGTGCTGGACTACCGGGGGTACGGCTGGAGCAGCGGCGAGCCGAAGATCACCACGCTCCTGCCCGACGCCGAGGCGGTGTTCCGCGCGCTGCCGAGGTTGCTGGCCCCGGCTGGGCTGGCCGAAAGCCCGCGCTTCGTGATGGGCCGGTCGCTGGGCAGTGCCCCGGCGATCCACCTTGCGCATCTGCACCCGGATGCGTTCGCCGGGCTGATCGTCGAGAGCGGCTTTGCGCATACCGTGCCGCTGCTCGCCCAGCTCGGCCTGCCGGTCGAGGCGCTGGCTGCCCTGCCGGATCCGTTCGACAATGCCGCCAAGGTGGGGGAGCTCCATCTGCCACTGCTGGTGATCCACGGCGAGCGTGACCGCATCGTGCCGGTGGGCAACGGGCAGGCGCTGTACGATGCGTCACCCGCTGCGGACCGCACCCTGGCGCGCGTGCCGGGCGCCGGGCATAACGACCTGCTGTTCGTTGCGCCGGCGGCGTACTTCAACGCGCTCCGCGCCTTCGTCGAGCGCGCAGTGAGCAAACCGTGAGCCTATATATAGATGATTCTTATCCGCTGTATAGGACGTTTTTACGCCCTTCCTGATAGGATAAAAGTGTCTTAGGGGCGCACAGCCCCTTGCCGTTTCAGAGATGGAATTGGTTGTACAAAGTACATCTGATGGAAGGGACACTTTAGCATGGCTACGACAGCGGTATATACGAATCTCGAAGACGCACGCAACGCCGTCAACGATCTGCTTCAGGCAGGCTACTCGGCTGACAACGTCAGCCTGATCGCCCACGATCGTGAAGGCACCTACACTGAGTACGTCGAAGAGAAGGCCGTCGCAGGTGAGGCAGCCGAAGGCGCGACGATCGGCGCCCTGCTGGGCGGCATCGGCGGTGTGCTGGTTGGCCTCGGCGCGCTGACGATCCCTGGCGTTGGCCCGGTGATCGCCGCTGGCCCGCTGGCAGCAGCCCTGACGGGCGGTGCGCTGGGCGCGGCGGGTGGCGCGGTAACGGGCGCAGTCGTCGACGCGCTGGTTGACGCTGGCATCGACGAAGAGCGCGCGCCGTACTACGCCGAGAGCCTTCGCCGTGGCGCGACCGTGGTCGTGGTGGATACCGCGGGCATGGACGATCAGGTGACGCGCATCCTGCGCCGCCACAACGCGGTGGACATGGATCGCACGGTTGAAACCTGGCGTTCACGCGGGTGGAAGGGCTACAACCCGGACGCCGACGTGTACGACAGCTACGACTACGACCGCGATTTCACGCCGTACCGGTAAGGTAGTCGTGTAACATTTGCTAACGAACGGGGGCAGCCCGGGCTGCCCCCGTTTTTCTTGTCCAGTATTGTTCTGAACCACTCAATTCGTTACTCTCAAGCCATGTCCCACACGCGTTGACGGCGCGCACAAGAGGTTCCTTCGAAATGCCTTCTCAGCTGCTAAACGAACGCACTGCCCTGATCGTCGGCGCCGGGCACGGTACCGGTGCGGCGATAGCTCTGACGCTGGCTGCGGCAGGGGCGAAAGTCTGTACGGCTGACCTCAACCCGGACCGTGCTGAAGCCGTCGCAGCGCAGATCGTGTCCGCCGGGGGCGAGGCATTTGGCGCTCAGGTAAACGTCGCCAATCGCTTTGAGCTTTCGTCGTTGATCGAAGACGTGCGGGACCGGTTCGGTTCGCTGAACATCGTGGTGCAGGCAGCGCGGAATGCGCCGCAGGCTGACGCGCTCACAATGGACGAGTGGGATCTCCGGCGTACGGTGGACGTCAACGTGGTGGGGGCATTTATGCTAGCGCAGCTCGCCGCCCGCGTGATGGCGGACGAGGGGGGCGGGGATATTTTCCTGCTCAGCCGGACGCCCGGCGCGGACGGTATGGCAGCCTACACTGCGACGCAGGCCGCCCTCCCCCCGCTGGCAGAAGCGCTCGCCGTGGAGTGGGCCGCATCCGGCGTGCGCGTGCATAACCTCCCTGCGGCTTCGGCGGAGGGCGCGGTGCGGGGTCTGATGCTCGCACTTACGGCATGAACTGCTCTTCCGTCACCTGAAGGTTATCGAAGGCTGCTTCGAACCCTCCGTAGGCAGCCGCTTCGCCGATCAACCCAACCAGCCCGTCGGTGTACTCCAGCCCGGTCACCCGGCTGACCTCGGTCGCGTTAATGCTGAAAATCAACTCCCCATCCTGAAGGTCCACACGCAGCCGGTTCGCCGCATTTGGCACGATCGCTGCCGATGGCCTGTAACCGCCGGTCAGCGACTCCTGCACGGTGCAGCCCGCCTCACAATACCCGACGTCGTAGCGCCCATCACCGCTGATGATCGCGTAGAAAAAGGACTGTAGATCGCTGGCCCCCAGCAGCAGCAGACCGTAACCGCTGGCNNCCCCAACAGCAGCAGACCGTAACCGCTGGCCTCCGGGCCGCTGACCAGCCGGGCGTCGACCTCGTACACGCCGTCGCCGAAGGCGCGCGTCTGGTGCGTCCACGCCCAGTAGCCCGGCTCGGTGACCGTTAGCAGGAACTCGCCGCCGGTGATCAGCCCCTCGCTGCGCGTGCCGCTGCCGACCAGCCAATCGCCTGAAGTGTCGAACGGTTCGTAGTAGGGGCCGCTGGTCGTCACGACGATCACGGTGGGCCGGGGGGTTGGCTGCGGGGTGCGCGGCTCGGCACTGCAGCCGAGCAGCAGCATGGCAGCCAGCAGGATGGCGGACACCCACACCGCCCGGGTGGGGAGGCGGTGTGCGCAGGGGGAGGGTCGTGGTTGGCTCATGCGCACCACGATACCCCCGCCGGGCGCATCCGGCAAGCGGAATCAAAAATCCGGCGGAGCACACGCTCCGCCGGATTGATCTCAGTGCAGGAGGAGCTAGTAAGCGCCGCCCTGCGCCACGGCCTCGTCGGCCTGAAGCAAGCCGAAGCCAACCGGGTCACACAGTACCTCTGCCGTTGCGTCATCGCCGTCATCGTCGCAGGAGGTATCCCACGTCTGCGGGCCAGCCAGCAGGTTGATGTACGGATCGCCGCCGCTGCCCGTATCCGGGAACGGAATAGCGGTGTCACGCAGCAGCGCTTCCATCTGGCTCTGCGTCAGGTCGGGGTAGCTTTCCAGCACCAGTGCGGCGGTGGCTGCCACGTGCGGAGCCGCCATGCTCGTGCCGCTCAAGTAGTAGAAGTTCCCGACGTTGTTGCCAGCCAGATCGCCGATGCCCTTCGAGAACCACGGTAGGTGCGAGTAACCGGGGTCGCCGGGGAATGGGCCACGGACCCACACGCCAGGGGCCAGCACGTCGAGGTTCTGGCCGTCGTCCGTCAGCGCACGGCTGCTAAAGTACACGACGTACATGTCGTCGACGAGCTGCCCTTCATCCTCGGTTACATCCCGGAAGGGGAAGAGATCCGACTGGAGCCAGAACATGCGGTAGAACCAGTCGCCGAAGTTGTCACCTGTGGCGTCGCCCACAAAGTCGGGGTGCACCCAGGCATAGTTCCACCCAGCCGCACCTGCCGAGATCACGGGATCGTACGCGCCGGGGAAGCCCATTCCCGCCTCGCCGTTATTCCCTGCGGAAGCAACCACGATCACGCCTGCCGCAATTGCGCGGTCGAGCGCGTCCTGCTCCACCTGGTCCAGCTCAGGCCCGCCCAGGCTCATGTTGATGACCACAGGCGAATCGGCGAGAACGGTTTCCTTCAGCTCGGCGACGTGGTTGATGCCCGCTGCAACCATCTCATCGGTGCCGAATACGGCGTGCGTCTTCTGGTCCGCATTCGGGTCGTCGCATTTGGGCAGCGCGGGGATCTGGTAGTCGGCCAGCACCTTCACCGGAATGATCGTCACGTCCGGGGCGATGCCGCGCACGACGATGGGGCCGGTGTCGAAGCCCGAAGCGAGGTCGGAGTTCGAGCGGTAGAAGTAGCCGAGAATCGTGCTCGCGACATGCGTACCGTGCGTGCCGCTCTCGCCGGTTGAGCCGATGAAGGTCGTCTCGTGAAGCTTGCCCTCGCGGAACTCAAAGTCGCACGGGTCGTCCTTGTCAGGCATGAAGGCCACGTCCTGCACGAACCCGGTACCGAGATCGGTGGCAATCCGTTCCTCCGGGAAGTACTGCTGCCAGTTAGGCACCAACCCGGTATCGAGCACAGCGACATACACGCCCGCGCCCGTATTGTCGACTTTCTCCACGTCGATGATGTCGGCATCGTACGTGGAATAGCCGTCTACGGTGCTCGTGAGATCGCTGAACGGGCTACCACCCTGCGCGGCAAATACTGCCGAGGTCGGCAGGATCGCCAGTATCAGGGCTGCGATGGTCAATAGAACACGTCTACGTTCCATTATGCTATGTCCCTTTCCATTCATTGTGCATTAAACTGCTACTGTGGTTGACGGTGCTGCGCGGCGCGCAGGCCGGCCTGCACTCGCCAACAAGCGGCCTTTTTGCAGAGTGCCGGGCTTCAACAGCCGGATGAAGACGCGTCGAGCTGTGGGTCGCTGCTTGGAGCCAGCACGAAGAAAGATGTGGGAAGATAGTAGTAGAAGGTTGTGACGTGATGTGTGTTGGATTGGCAGTTCCGACGGTCTGGAGTCCCCGCTATCTCTGCCTGCTTGCTCGCCGGGGTATGAGGCTGCCCCGACCGATGATGGCGATTCAGACAATCGGCATCAATAGCAATTTACCATATCGCGATAAACACTGTCAAAAATATATGAATTGCGCAAGCTGTGACCTGTATTCGACCAGCAGCAAAAAGGGCGGCATTGCAGCCGCCCTCCTGATTGTCGAGCCGCTTGAGCTATTCAAGCGCCGCTGCGACGAACTGCGCAATATCCTGCACGGCGACTTCTTCGCCCAGCCCCTTACTCTGCGCGGCTGAGTTCAGCATGATCGAGCAGAACGGGCACGCTGCGGCGATGGTATCCGCCCCGGTGCTGAGTGCTTCGTCCAGCCTGATCTCGCTGACCGGCACCACCTGGTGCGTCTCGAACCACACCTGCGCGCCACCGCCGCCGCAGCACAGCCCCTGATCGAAGCTGCGCGGCATCTCCACCAGACTGACCCCGTCGATCGCGGTCAGCGTGTCACGAGGGGCGGCGTAGATGTCGTTGTAGCGCCCCAGATAGCACGAGTCGTGGAAGGTGATCTGCTGCTGGAGGGACTGCTTCACCTTGAGGTGCCCATCTGCGATCAGTGCAGCGATGTAGTTGCCGTGGTGCACCACGTCGTAGTCGCCGCCGAACTGCGGGTACTCGTTGGCGAAGGTGTTGAAGCAGTGCGGGCAGTGCGTCACCAGCGTGTTGAACTCGTACTGGTCGAACACCGCGATGTTCGAGTGCGCGGCTTCCTGATACAGGTACTCGTTGCCTGCGCGCCGCGCCCACTCGCAGTTGCAGCGTTCTTCCTCGCCCAGCACCGCGTAGTCGATCCCGGCCGCTTCGAAGATCGCGACCATCGAACGCGCGGTGCGCTGGCTGTCGGGGTCGTACGCGCCCGCGCACCCGACCCAGTACAGCACGTCTGCCTTCTTCTTCTCGGCCATCAGCGGCACATTGAGCCCGTCCGCCCAGTCCATCCGGGTGCCGCGCGGGTTGCCCCACGGGTTCCCGGCGCGCTCGGCCTGCGTCATCGCGTTGGCCAGCAGGTCGGGCATGTCGCCTTCCATCAGCACCAGATAGCGGCGCATATCCACGATGGAGTCCACGTGCTGGATGAGCACCGGGCACTCGTACACGCAGGCCCGGCAGGTGGTGCAGGCCCACAGCGCTTCCTCGCTCACGAACTCGCGGGTGACGGGCATCGCGCCGGGGGGCGCACTGCCGGTGAGCTGTTCGAGTGCCGGGGCGTAGGTGTCGAGCGCGGCGCGGATGTCCAGCACGACTTTCTTGGGGTTCAGGGGCGTCCCCGCCATGAAGGCCGGGCAGGCCGCCTGACAGCGCCCGCACTCGATGCAGGTATCGGCGTCAAGGAGCTGGGTCGGCATGAAGTCGGTGATCGACCCGACTCCGAACGTCTCGACTGTCTCGTCTTCCAGATCCAGCGCGCGCAGCACGCCCGGCTCGCGCAGCGGGGCGAAGAACGCGTTCAGCGGTGCGGTGATGATGTGCCGGAACGGGAGATCGAGAAACACGGCGTAGATCAGGGCGGTCAGTGAGAAGTGGAACACCCACGTCGCGAGGTGGGCGGTGCGCAGGGCCGCTTCGCTGATGCCCATCCCCACCCACAGACGGCTGACGGCGTACCCGGCAAACGACCATGTCTCCCATGGCGGGCGCACCGCGGCCAGCCGGAACGACTCCAGCGCCAGACCGCTGAGCAGGTCGATCAGCAGGATCCACAGCATTGCCGCGAAGGCGAAATTGTACGTCAGCTTCTCAGGGCGCGGGCTAATGCGCCGGGCCAGCGCCAGCGACAGCCCGAAGATGCCCGCCACTGTGAAGAAGTCGAGCACCAGCTCGTAGATCAGGTAGAAGTCACCTTTGAGGAGCTTGGTGTCGAAGATCAGCACTGCGATGTCGTAGTCGATGGTTGCCAGCGCCGTCCCGATGAACAGCACGATCATCGCCAGGAACAGCGACATGTGGAACAGCCCGGCGTAGGTCTGCCGCAGCACGCGCACCTGCGCGATTGTGAACTTCCAGACGCGCCCCAACCGCTCCCCGAAGTGGTCGAAGCGGAACTCGCCCTCGCCCTTCCGCCACAGGTTGGCGCGCCAGTACAGCCGCCCGATCAGGATAGCGATGCCCAGCGCCTGCACCACGTAGAGTAGAAGCTCGGCCCAGTGCGGGATGTTCCAGTAGGTGTCACGGAATGGCATGGTGGAGTCTCCACAACTGCTGGTCGGTTGCACAGGAGAACAGCGGTCGGCGGCTGCCTCGTCCTCTGCGCGGGGCAACCAGTAGGGTTGCCAGTGTATCATCTTAAACAGGGAGCGGCAACGCTTCGCCGAGCCGCTTTGCGCAATGCCCGGCAGCCCGGCTCTCGCTTTGCCCGACTTTGAATTTGCCCAGACCCGGTGCTAAGATGAAATTCAGCTACGCTGCGATCCCGGCTGCACGTCAGATGCCCTCTGCGGTATGGTCGTATCGCGCGGCAAACATGGCAGCGCCACGCTGCAAAACGATGTTTGCTTCTTAGTAAAAGGGTTCCGTATGCCCCAGGATTACGATTACCACGTTCTGCTCGTCTCGCCGGATCTCCCCGGCGCATGGTTCGTACAGGCTGCCCGCCAGTACTGGCTGACCTTCAAGCCGATCGTTACCACCGACGTGCAGATGCTTGAACTGATCCCGCAGGCAGCCAGCCTCGCGGTGACGGTCATCGCGCCGCCGACCGGGGTGGAGGATCTGCGCGCCGCGGTGAAACGGTACCACGCCGGGGCATTTCTCGACGTGCTGACCGCCGACGATCTGTCGCTGACCGAAGCGACGTTCGACCGGCGCGCGCACGAAGATCGGCGCTTTGGCGAAGCGGTGAGTGCGTGATGAAGCTGACCGGGTACGAGTGGTCGGGTAACCCGCGCGGGCTGGCCGGGGGCGGCCCCTACCGCCCGCTGGATATCGAGCGCTACCTCGCACCCCAACTCGGCTGGGCGCGGCTGATCGTCGGCGGGGACGAGTACGTCGAGGCGGCGGCGCGGCTGGTCGAGGGCGGCTGCACGCCGATCGTGCGTATCTACCGCTCGAACATGGGGGCCATGCCCGCCCCCGAGTCGTGGTACGCCGTTTACAGCCAGTACATCGATGCGGGCGTGCGCTGGTTCGAGCTGTACGACGACCCTAACACCGTCGAGGCATGGCCGCAGGGGCCGGATGGCGAGCCGGAGCAGCCGGTGACGTGGGAGAACGTCGAGGGTGTGATCGCGCCGCTCGCAGCCAGCTGGCTGGAATGGGCGGAAGGCATCATCGATCTCGGAGGCTACCCGGCTTTCCCCGCGCTGGCGACCGATACCGGCCCCGAAGGCTCGACCGTGTACTGGCTCAACGCGCTGATGTTCCAGCTTGCCGAAGCGAGCTACGAGCGCTTCCTCGACGTGGCGGAGAGCGGGCTGTGGTGTGCCACCCACCCGCAGATGTTCAACCACTTTTATCAGGAGCCGCCGGGAGGGCCACACCACGTCGCACGGCCTTATTACCAGCAGCGCGCTGCGGAAGCCGGTTGGCACTTCGAATACCCCTACGACCCGGTTCTCCAGCGCCTCGACCCAGGACGGACGGTATTCGGTGGGACGCCGGGCGCGCCTTACGGCGATACGCGCGGGCTGGTCGCCGCCGGGGAGGCGTTCCAGCGCCTGCTGAAGCACCACTTCGATCTCGACCCGCTGCCGGTCGTGGCGACTGCGGGCGGCATCACGCCGATCCCGCGGCAGGGGCAACCAGCCATCCAGCAGGATGAGCGGTACCCACCCTACAGCCACGAGTCGCACGCCGAGGCGATTATGGCGATCTGGCGCTGGGTGGCGGAGAGCGGCCCCCCGTGGTTCTTCGGGGCGACCCTCAGCAGCGAGCAGCTCTTCTACGACGAGCAGGGCACGCTGCTCGCCGTCGAGCACATGATCGAGACACCCCCGATCCCCAAGCGGATCGTGACCAAGGAGCTGCCCCCTGAAAAGCCGCTGGTCAAGCGGCCACCCCGCCCTGCCGAGCCCGTCGAAGTGAATGGCGAGCGCGTCACGCTCGAACGGGCCGATGAGGATCCGTACGAGCGCTCAGGCGCGTGGGGTGAGGTTGACTACCCTGAGTTTGTGACCGGTGAGCCAGCAGGTAAGCCGCGCCCTGCGCGCCCTGCTTACAAGGCTGGCGATTATGAGGAAATGGAGCGTACTGGTATGGCAGAAGACTATCCTGAGATGGAAGACGCGAACGAAGAAGACATGGGCCTCGACGGCACCCCGCCCGGTGTGCCGCCGATTCCGGAAGATGCGCCCGAGATCGACGAAGATTCCGGCAGCGAGATGGACGTGCCCTCGCCCACCCGCAAACGTGAGGACACGGTGGTGGAGCCGTTCTTCGAGGAAGATGAAGCGCCCCAAACCGGCGTGGAGGAAGTGCCGATGCCGGAGGAGGCCGAACCCGCCGCCGAAAGCGAAAGCGAGCTGCTTGAGCCGCGCACGTGGGGCGACGAGGCGGAGGATTACCCGGAGCGCGAGCTCGACGTGGACTACGTGGATGTGGATGGCCAGTTCGTCTCAGCCTACGAGGATGACGAGGACGTGCCGCCGATCACGATGGACGACCTTCCGCCGGACATGAAGGAACGGCTGGCGACGCTGACCGGTGCCGAAGGCCCCGAGTCGCTGGCTGAGGAAGTCGAAGAACTGCAGGAAGAGGGCGTCATCGAAGGCGACGAAGACGACGAGTTCGGCGTGGACGACGATCTCGACGACGATACCGGCGAGGGCGCCGAGGCCGAAGCCTACTTCGCAGAGNNTCGCAGAGCCGGACGGCCAGTTTGTGGACGTCGGCTACGATGCGGGTAACGAGGAAGACGAAGAAGTCGAGGACATCCTGCTCGACGTGTACGACGAGGACGAGTTCGACGTCGAAGAGGATGAAGAGGCCGACGCCGACATCGAAGCAGATGCCGCCGACATGATGCCGCAGGGCGCGGTTGAGCCGGTGCTCGGGCAGGCTGCCCCTGCCCCGGAGCGTGCCGACGCCCCGCACCCCGGCGCAGCAAGCATCGAGCCCGGGCATCACTGGCNNTCACTGGCTGGTGGTCTCGCCCGACATCGATGCGTCGTGGCTGCTCGACGCGGGCTGGCGCTATTGGCAAACCTACCGCCCGACCATCGTCTCGGAAACCACCGCTGTGGCGCTGCTCCCTGACGACGACAGCGCGCTGATCACGGTCGTCGGCCCAGCAGCCACGATCGAGCAAACTGCCGCGGAGGTGCGCGCCCTGCGCCCCGCCGCCGAGATCGATCAGGTGGTTGCGGTGACGCTCGACGAGCTTCGCAGCGAGCTGAACTGGCGCGCCCAGCACGGCCGCCGGAGCCAGCGTTGATCCTGCACATCACGACGCGGGCCGCCTGGGAAGACGCACAGGCGGCCCGTGTCTACCGCGCGCCCTCCCTCGAAACCGAGGGCTTCATCCACTTCTCGACTGCTGCGCAGGTCACGCGGGTGGCGGATGCGTTTTACCGCGGCGAACCCGATCTGGTGCTGCTGGTGGTGGACCCCGCCCGCCTGCTGGCGCCGCTGCGCTACGAGCCGCCCGCCGAGGATGCCACTTCGCCTGAGCGCTTCCCGCACCTGTACGGACCGCTGAACCTCGACGCGGTGGTGAGCGTCGTCCCCTTCCCGCCTGACGACGATGGCAGCTTCAGCCTGCCCACCGAAATTTCTCAGCTCTCGTAGCCATAGCCTGACCCACTCTGGCCGTAACGCCCTCGCACGCTGTCGTGTTTGAGTCGATGCCCCCTGTGCCCGGGCACTGCTGGGCGCTAAACGCGGAGTCATCTTATGCTAAAGCTTCACGTGAATGGCGTCGAATTATACTATGAGGATGAAGGCTCTGGGCCTGACACGATTCTGTTTACACACAGCCTGTTGTTCAGCGGGCGCATGTTCGATGCGCAGGTTGCGGTGCTGAAGGATCGTTACCGGTGCGTGCGGTTCGACTTTCGCGGGCAGGGCCGCAGCCCGGTGACCGCCGGTGGCTATGACATAGACACGCTCACCGAGGACACCATCGGGGTGATCGAGGCGCTGAAATGCGCACCCTGCCACTTCGTTGGCTTCTCGATGGGTGGTTTCGTCGGGCTGCGTCTTGGCTTCCTCCGCCCGGAACTGCTCCGCTCGCTGATGCTGCTCGACACGTCTGCCGACCCTGAGCCGCCGGAGGGTCTGCCGCGCTACCGGCTCCTGAATCTCATCGCGCGGTGGCTGGGGCCAGGGGTAGTTGCCGGGCAGGTGATGTCTGTTTTCTTCGGACCGAACTTCATGAGCGACCCGGCGCGTGCCGCCCAGCGCGCGGAGTGGCAGAGGCGGATCGCTGCCAACGATCGCATCGGCGTCACCCGCGCCGTGAAGGGGGTCATCACGCGGGAGGGCGTCGTTGACGAAGTTCACAACATCCGCGTTCCGACGCTGATCCTCGTCGGGGCGGAGGATGCGGGAACGCCCCCACGCTATTCTGAGCGCATGCACGAACGAATACCGAGTTCGGAATTGGTGATGATCCCCGGCGCCGGGCATATGGCGCCTGTGGAGTCGCCGGAAGCGGTGAACGCCGCTCTGGAGTCGTTTCTGAGCCGCGTGGGGTGAGGCTCAAACTTACAGCGCCCGGTCGTCCCTGCGCTGGCGGATCTCCGTCGAGGACACGTCGACGCGAAATTCTTCCTCTGACAGCGCCTCGAACATATCTGTAAATACCTCCGGCACATGCAGGTCGGCCAGCGTCCTGAAGGCACCTTCGCGCAGCCGCCCGGCGACCAGGAACCAGCCGCCTGCCGCGCGGATCTCCGCCAGCGACTCGCGCATCGCCGCCGCGCTGCCGCCGTAGTACGCGGCGTCGAGCAGCCTGCTGGCGGTGTCGAACCCCACCACGAACGAGCTGCCCGGCAGCAGGGCGGCTTTCCCGGCATACAGCGGTTCCCGCGTGAGCACGACCCGCGGCCCCTCGGGGTCGTCGAACTGTGCCAGCCGCCGCCGCACCTCGTCGGCGCTGAGCGGCGGCTTGTCCACGTTGTGCGTCGAGATCTCGAAGACCAGCGACATCCCCAGCCGTGCTTCAGCCGCCCGCGCCAGTGCCAGATGCCCGTGGTGGAGCGGGTTGAACGATCCCGCCAGCAGCGCGCCATGCAGCGGCTCGTCGGCGTTGAACACGCCCTCCCCGTAGTAGGTGAGCATGCCCACCCTGCCGTCGAGAAGATCTTCTACCTGCCAGTCGGCGCGGACGGTCGTGGTGGTGAGCGTGTCTGCAGCGGTAAGAAGCAGCGTCGGGGCGGCAGGCAGGTCGCAGGCCTGTGCCAGCGCGTCGAGCAGCAACCGGCTGGCGATCTCCTCCTCACCCTCACGGCCGCGCAGCCCCTTCACCAGCACCACGGAGTGCGTCACGACCTGCGTGCCGTCCCACACTGCGACGTGCACGCGGTTCTCGCCACGCCGCACCCGGTCGGTAGCGATGGCCGCGGCGCACCCGACCCCGATCAGCGGCACGTCCGGCGGGCCGTAGCGACGCACCCGCGCGTACGCGGCGGCAGCCAGCGACCGGGCGACTGCCGGGCTGGCGTACTGCGCGGGTCGCCAGCCCAGCACGGCGTCGAACGCCGCGGCGCTGTACGGCACGCGCGCATCCACCACTGTACGCGATGCCCCCGCCATGCCCAGCAGCCAGCTCAACGAGGTGCTGCCCGCCCCGGCGGCGATCCAGGCCGCACGGCACGGCGTGTCGTGGATCGCCTGCACCGCTGCGCGGATCGCCTCGTCCATCGGTTAGTCGAATTCCCCGGCCAGAGCGATGGCTTCGATCTCGACCAGCCCGCCCAGCGGCAGGCCCTTCACCGCCACCGTCGAGCGTGCGGGCGGCTCGTCCCCGAAGAACTCGGCGTAAACCTCGTTCATCGCCTTGAAGTCGTCCATGTCGGCGAGGAACACGGTAGTCTTCACGACGCGGCCAAGCCCGCTGCCTGCCGCTTCGAGCACTGATTTGAGGTTCTGGAGCGAGCGCCGGGTTTGTGCGGCGACGCCGCCTTCGGCGAGTGTGCCGGTGCCCGGCACCAGCCCAAGCTGTCCGGAGCAGAAAATGTGTGTCTCTGTGCTGATGCCCTGCGAGTATGGGCCAACCGCGCCCGGCGCGTCGCCCGTGCTGATCACTTCACGTGCCATGTGATTCGTGTCTCCTTGGAGTTGGTTTCCTGCCGGGATTGTAGTCGGGCGGGGGTAAGCGGGTCAAGGCAAGGGGCGCTGATCGGCCTGCTGGCCCTCGCCACTGCCGCCTGACGCAGCACACAGCCAGCCCAGTTACTTGGCCGCCGCGCCTGCGCGGTCTATACTCGCCGCATGACACAACCCCCCACCCCCCACGCCGACCGCGCGCTCAGCGGGCGGCAGATCGCGCGTGCCGCTGGCCTGTGGGTCGGCGGCTATCTGTTGAGCCGCATCCTCGGCCTGGTGCGGGACGCGCTGCTGGCAGGCCTGTTCGGCGGCGGCTTCGAGTTCGACGCCTACGCCGCCGCCTCGCGCCCGCCTGAGACGCTGTTCTTCATCGTGGCGGGCGGCGCGCTCGGCTCGGCGTTCATCCCCACGCTGACCGGCTACCTCGAACGCGACGACGAGCCCGGCGGCTGGCGGATGACCAGCGCGGTCATCACGCTGACCACGCTGCTGATGGCCGTCCTCGCGGCGCTGGCGGCGATCTTCGCCCGGTCCATCGTCTCCGTTGCCCTCGCGCCCGACTTCCCGCCCGCGCAGCAGGCGCTGACAGCCAGCCTGATGCGCGTGATGCTCGGCTCGACGGTGGTCTTCAGCATCAGCGGGCTGGTGATGGGCGTGCTCAACGCGCACCAGCGTTTTCTGCTGCCCGCGCTCGCGCCTGCCTTCTACAACCTGGGGATCATCCTGGGCGCGGTCTTCCTCTCGCCGAGCATCGGCATCTTCGGCCCGGCGTACGGTGTGCTGCTGGGCGCGCTGCTGCACCTGCTCGTGCAGATACCGGGCCTATTCAGCCTGCGGATGCCCTTCCGCCCATCGGTGGACGTGCGCAACCCCGGTGTGCAGACCGTGATCCGCCTGATGGGGCCGCGCGTGCTGGGCCTCTCGATCGTGCAGGTCAACTTCTGGGTCAACACCAACCTCGCCTCGGGGATGCCGGAGGGCAGCCTCGCGGCGCTGACGCGGGCCTGGGTGCTGCTGCTGCTGCCGCAGGGGGTGATCGCGCAGTCGGCGGCGAACGCAGTGTTCCCAACCTTCTCGATCCACGCCGCGCGCGGCGAGCGCGAGAAGCTCAACGAGACGTTCGGGCAGGTGCTGAGGGTGGTGCTGTTCCTCGCCATCCCGGCGACGGTGGGGCTGGTGGTGCTGCGCGTGCCGCTGGTGCGCCTGCTGTTCGAGCGCGGCGCGTTCACGCCCGAGGACACCCGCGCGACAGCGTGGGCGCTGCTGTTCTACGGGCTGGGGCTGGTCGCACATTCGCTCGTCGAAGTGGTGACCCGTGCGTTCTACGCCCTCTCAGACACACGCACTCCGGTCGGCGTCGGCGTGGTGACGATGGCGCTCAACGTGGCGCTCAGCCTGCTGCTGATCCGCGTGGTAGGCCAGCCGGGGAGTTTGGTGCGCGGCCCGTTCGCCGGGCTGGCGCTGGCCAACACGATCGCGACCACGCTGGAAGGCGTGCTGCTGCTGGTGCTGCTCCGCCCCCGCATCGGGGGGCTGGGTGGCCCGCGGACGCTGGTCTCTACGCTGCGTGCCTCGGCGGCGGGCGCGGCGATGGGCGCGCTGCTCTGGGTGCTGCTCCCCCGGCTGGAGGCCGCCGGGCAGATCGCCGGGCCGCTGATCGCGGTGGCGGTTGGTGGGGCGGTGTTCTGGGGGCTGGCGTGGCTGCTCGGCAGCGAGGAGGCGCGGATGCTGGCGCGGCTGGGGCTGCGCCGCCTGCGGCGTGCCTGAGTGCACCGCACAAAAAGCGGGCAGCCACACCGGGCTGCNNCACCGCACAAAACAACGGGCAGCGGTATTGGGCTGCCCGTTTTATTTACAGATGCCCCTGCATCAGCCCGTGGCAGGTTCCCAGCGGAAGGCGTCACCCGCGCGCACCACGCGGCCCAGCCCCGGAAACGGCAGATGGTAGCCGAGCGTCAGCAGATTGTCGTCCGCAGNNGTAGATTGTCGTCCGCCGCGCGCGCCAGCATCGCGCGGCGGGTTTCAGCGGCCATCTCGGGGTCGGTGTCGAACCGGATCGGCCAGCCGGGGTGCTCGAGCTGGAACGGCGCGTGCAGCGCATCGACGTAGTCCAGCAGCGCGTCCCTCTCGCTCTCGATCAGCAGCCCGAGGTGCCCCGGCGTGTGGCCCGGCAGAAACACGGTTCGCACCCCCGGCGCGATCTCACCCTCGCTGTCGAGGAGCGTGAGCCGCCCACGGATCGGCTCCAGCTTGCGCTTCAGGAATGCGCCGTAGTCCGCGTCACGCTCGGCGACGCCCCCCGCCCCCATCCAGTGCTCCCACTCGGCGCGTGCCATCAGATAGCTGGCGTTGGGGTACATCAGCGCGCCGCTCTCGTCCACCAGCCCGTTGATGTGATCGCCATGTGCGTGGGTAATCAGGACGGTGTCGACCGCGGCGGGGTCAGCGACCTGTGCCACCCCGTCGTGCAGCCAACCCTGATCGGGCCTCTTCTCCGGCCCCATACCGGTGTCGGCCAGGATCACGCGGCTGCCGGTTTCGATCAGCAGGCAGGTCAGCGAGGAGCGGATCACGCCCGCGTCTCCGGCGTGCGCGCGGAAGGCCGCCAGCAGCGCTCCCCGCGGAACGGCCGGGTAGCGCGCCTCGACCTTCTCCGCGGTTAGCTCGCTGAGCGAGTCCGCGATCGCGGTGCAGGTAATGCTCCCGACCTTGAAGCGGTGTATGCCTTCCACGGCGTCCCCCTCGGTGGCAGTTAGATAAACAGCGGCTGCAGCACCAGCTTCCAGAACATCATCATCGCGATGCCGAACACGACGCCCGCCGCGACCTCCTGACGGCTGTGGCCGAGCACCTCTTTGAAGCGGCGCGGGGCCATCTGGTGGCCGCTGAGCGCCTCGGCGATCAGCAAGTTGATCGCGCGGGCGTGTTCCCCGGCCTGCCGCCGGATGCCTGCCGCATCGTAGGTGACGATCATGGTCATGGCGACCGCCAGCGCGAACAGCGGAGAGTCGAACCCGTACTCGACCGCGACGCCGGTCGCGACCGCGCTCACCAGCGCAGAGTGCGAGCTCGGCATGCCGCCCGCCGCCGCGATGTGGCGCCAGTCGAACGAGCGCGTGCGCAAATAGTAGGTGAATGGCTTGAGGAACTGAGCCAGCGTGCTGCTCAGTACCCCTATCCACAGGATGTCGTTAGCCCACAGCTGGCGCAGCCAGTCCAGTACCATTACTCGCCGCCCCGCTCTGCTGAGTCACCGGCTTGCAGCACGTCCAGCCGCAGTTCGGCTTCGGCCAGCGCCTCTTCACAGCGCGCGGCCATCGCCTGCGCGTGCTCGAACAGCTGGAGCGTCTCCTCCAGCGTCAGCTCCATGCTCTCCAGCCGCTCGACGGCTGCTTCCAGCTCAGCCAGCGCCGTCTCAAAGCTTGGTGCTTCGTCAGCCATTTCCCTCGTCCTTTCCGGTGACGGTCGCTGCGAGCCGCCCCCGGCTCAGTTGTATGTCCAGTGTCTCGCCGGGTGCGGCATCGGCTGCGTCGCGCAGCAGCCGCCCGTCGGCGCGCCGAACCACCGCGTAGCCGCGCGTCAGCGTCCGCGCCGGGCTGACGGCATCCAGCGCGCGCCGCAGCCCGCCGACGTCGGCACGCTGCACCCGCACGTGTTCGCGCGCAGCCCGCCCGGCGCGGGCCAGCAGCAAATCGGCAGCCTGCCGCAGGTTGTCAATCCGGCGGCGCGGAGTCAGGCGGTCGAGCCGTGCGGTGGCCCCTTCGAGCGCGGCGTGATCGGCAGCCAGCCGAAGCTGCAGCGCAGCCGCCAGCCGCGCCCGCGCAGCATCCACGGCGCGCTGCATGTCGTCGACGGTATACGGCGTGACCAGTTCGGCGGCAGCGGAGGGGGTCGGCGCGCGGAGGTCGGCGGCAAAGTCGGCCAGCGTGAAGTCGATCTCGTGCCCGACCCCGGAGAGCACCGGCAGGCGGCTCCCTGCCACGGCCCGCGCCACCCGTTCGTCGTTGAAGCACCACAGGTCCTCCAGCGAGCCACCGCCGCGCACCAACAGGATGACCTCTACGTCGTCGCGCGCGTTCAGCGCGGCCAGCGCCCGCACGATCTGCGGCGGGGCCTGCTCCCCCTGCACCGCTGCCGGGGACAGCAGCACCCGCACACCCGGCGCGCGCCGCCGCAGCACGTTGAGCACGTCCTGCAGCGCGGCGGTTGCCTCCGAGGTCACCACCCCGATCGTGCGCGGGCGCTCCGGGAGCGGGCGCTTGCGCGCCGCGTCGAACAGCCCTTCGGCTTCCAGCCTCGCCTTGAGCGCCTCGAACTGCGCGTGCAGATCGCCCGCGCCCGCCGGGCGCAGGCTGCGGCAGTACAGCTGGTACTCCCCGCGCTGCTCGAACACGCTGAGGTTGCCGCGCGCGATCACGCGGTCGCCGCGCTGGGGAAGCACGCGCTGCGCCTGCACCTCGCTGCGCCACATCACGCATTTCAACTCGGCTGAGGCGTCCTTCAGAGTGAAGTAGGCGTGGCCCGACCCCGGCACGCGAAAGTCCGATACTTCGCCCTCCACCTCGACGTCCTGCAGGCGGTAGTCGGTATCGAACATCTGGCGGATGTATCGCGTGAGATCGCTGACCGTCCAGTGAATGCGTTCCATAGCCTAGATAGCTTAACCCGCCCGATCCAGCCCCGTCAATACGGCGCGGTGCGCCCGCTCGGCTTCCCCCCGCCGCGGCACTCCGGCTATACTACCCGCTACCGGCCAACCATCCCTGAGGAGATTTCGTGGCACCTGCTGTCCCCTACCCCATCGCCTACTGGGTCGAACCCAACCGCCTGTTAGCCGGGGAGTACCCGCTGCCGCTGGACATGCCGTATGGCCCCCGCGCCGACGCTCGCCAGCGGCTCACCGCGCTGCTCGACGCCGGGGTGACGACCATTGTGGACCTCACCGAACCGGGCGAACAGCCCGGCTACCTGCCGCTGCTCGCCGAGCTGGCCGAAGCGCGTAGCATAGACGTCACGCACCGGCGGCACGCGCTGGTGGATTTCGCCGTGCCATCTGACGAAGTGCTCGCCGAAATTCACAGCACCATTGCGGATGCGCTGGCTGCGGACCACACGGTTTACGTGCACTGCAAAGCCGGGCTGGGGCGCACCGGGACCGTCGTGGCGACGTACCTGATGCGCACCCGCGGCCTGCCAGGCGAGGCCGCCATCGCCGAGGTCGCACAGCTGCGCGCCGATGTACCCGACCGCCGCCCTTCCCCGTTCGTCGAACCCCAGCGCGCGTTCGTGCGCGGCTGGCAGCCGCAGGAGGCACGTACCAATGGATGATCGCATGCTGGATCGCGCCCGCGGCTGTGCTGTGGGGGCGGCGATAGGGGATGCCCTCGGCATGCCGCTTGAGTTCGGCCCCTCACGCCCACCGGAGAACCTCGTGCGGGAGATGACCGGCGGGCGCATCCCGGCGGGGAGCTTCACCGACGATACCGAGATGGCGCTCGCGCTGGCTGAGAGCCTGCTCCACCATTGCCCGCTTGAGCCCGCCGACCTTGCGGATCGCTTCGTGGCGTGGGCACAGGCCCACCCGCCCGACGTCGGCCTGCACACCCGCAGGGTGCTCGATCGCATCGCGGCGGGCGAGCCGTGGGACGAAGCGGTTGATGCGGTGCAGCAGGCCAAGCCGGATTCGGCGGGCAACGGCTCGCTGATGCGCGCATGGCCTGTCGCGCTGGCCCACTGGGCGGATCTCGACGCGCTGCTGGTGGACAGCTGGGCGCAGAGCCGCGTCACCCACCCGCACCCGGACGCGCTGGCTGCGTCGGCGTTCTTCAACGCGACGATCTACCATCTGCTGCGCGGAAAGCCGCCGCGCGTGGCGCTGATCGAGGCGTCCACGCTGGTCCGCATGAGCGACGGGCTGTGGCAGGCGGTCGAATCGGCGGCGGCCCGCCCGCGCGAGCGCCTGCGCAACACCGGGTGGGTGCGCCACACCGCCGAAGCCGCAGTGTGGGCGCTGCTCACCACCGACTCGTTTGAAGAAGCCGTGGTACAGGCGGTGAACCTCGGCGCGGA
>JABAOG010001143.1_pt1 | contig 21590 bp, 16 predicted proteins | sample 7062131 | NCBI WGS metagenome assembly JABAOG01 (sample SAMN14538629, study PRJNA623070) | marine sediment metagenome | biome: marine biome [ENVO:00000428]; feature: marine pelagic biome [ENVO:01000023]; material: deep marine sediment [ENVO:00002113] | place: India: Arabian Sea | collected...
AGCGGGCATGCTCGACTGAGGCGGGGCACCCTTCGGCGGGGTGCTGCGGCGGATCGGCTCCGGACCTGTGGGCGGAGACGGCTCAGGGCCTGTGGGCGGAGACGCCCAGAGCCTCCGGCTCCCTGCGGACCCGCCGGAAGCCGACCTGGCCGAGGCGCTCCTTGACCCGGCCGGGCAGGTCCTGGCCGCGGGACCGGCTGCCGGGGTCGCCGGTGTAGTGGAAGAGGCGGCCGCCGGGGCGGAGGACCCGGAGCAGCTGGCGGTAGAAGGCGTCGCCGTAGAGCTCGCCGGCCACGGCGAGGGTGGGCGGGTCGTGGACGACGAAGTCGAAGGTCGTGTCCGGGAGGTCGCCGATCGCCTCGGCGATGTCGGCGTTCCTGACCTCGATGGGACCGTTCGGGTCGAATAGCGGCGCCGAGTACGGGTTGAGGCGGGCCATGTCGAGCACGTTGGGATCCACCTCGAACACGGTGACCCGGGAGGCCGTCTCGGCGGCGTGGATGGCGGAGTAGCCCAGGCCGCAGCAGGTCTCCAGGACGCGGCCGCGGACGGGCCCGATGGCGGCGATCTTGGACGTCGCGTCCGCCCGCGGGTCCGTGTCCTTGATTCGGTGCATCAGGATCCCAGAGATCTCGAGCGCCGGCCAGCCATCGGTGGCCCGGAGCGTGTAGACCTTGCCGGTCTCGGGAGAGAACCAGGTGACCTTCTCCGGCTCGTCCTCCATCACGGTGAACACGGATTCCGGGGCCCCGACGACCTCGCGGAGCGCCGCGGTCGTGAGCGTCTGGCCGTCCGGCAGCCGCACGCGGCCCGGCTCCAGCGGGAGCTCCGCCCGCGTGAGGCCGAGATCGAGGGAGGCCTGCACGGTCGCGGCGCCCTGGTCGAGGGCGGCGAGGATCCGACCGGCGGCGGGCTCCGTCAGCAGGATCATCGGGGCAACGGCTCGAAGGGGAGGGGCAGCAGCTCGCTGATGGAAGCGATGGTGACCCGATCGGTGCCGGGCTCGGTCATCAGCACCCGGGTGGCGGTCCCGGTGGCGTGGGCCAGCTCGTGAAGCACCTGCCGGCAGGCGCCGCACGGGGAGACGGGCCGGTCGGCCGGGAGCCGGTCGCCGGCTCCGACGATGGCGACGGCGCGGAAGGCCCGCTCTCCATCGGCGTTGGCGCGTCCCACGGCCATCCGCTCGGCACAGAGGGTGGAGCCGTAGGCGGCGTTCTCCACGTTGGAGCCGACGACGATGCCGCTGGCTGTCCCCAGCGCGGCGCCGATCCGGACCCGCGAGTAGGGGGCGTACGCGGTGGAGAGGGCTTCGCCGGCGGCGTCGATCAGGGCGCGGTCGTCGGGGTCGAGCTCGTCGTAGGTCAGGGTCTGCACCCTCGTTCTCCTTTCGGATCCGTCCGTCCGGGTTTCCCGCGACCGTCCCCTCATTGTATCATTCTGCGGCCACGGAGGGAGTCCACCGGGATGGGACGTAAAGTGAGCGAGCACAGCCGACTACGCGAGCAGGGCGGGGATCGGACCCGGGCGGGAGGCCGCTAGGCCATGCTGGGCGACTCCATGCGGCGCCGGCGCGGGGCGCAGGGCTCGGCGGCGGCATCGCGACAGGCGGGCGGTCTTTCGCTGGGGCGCTGGCTGCTCCTGGCGGTGGGGATCCTGGGGGTGAGCTTCGGGGTCGGCTACCTGCTCTCCACCCAGCTGCTCTTCCCCCGGCCGGAGACGGCGGGCACGGGCATTGCCGTCCCGGACCTCGCGGGCCTGCCCCGGGCGGAAGCGGAGATCCGGCTCCGGGAAGCGGGGCTCGAGCCCGGGGAGGTCCGGGAGCTGGCCCACGGCGACACGGACCCCGACCGGGTGGTGGGACAGACCCCGGTGGCGGGCCAGCAGCTGCGGAAGGGGGCGTCGGTGTCGTTCGCCGTGAGCGCGGGTCCGCCCGAGCCGAGGGTCCCGCCCGTCTCGGGGCTGAGCGTCGGCATGGCGCGAGAGCTGCTCGAGCGGGTCGGCTTCGCCGTGGAGGTGACCCAGAACCGGAGCACGGACGTCCCCGGCGGCGTGGTCGACCACACGGATCCGCCGGCGGGGGCACCGCGTCCGCTGCCGTCAACGGTCACCCTGGTGGTGAGCGCCGGCACCCCGGCGGACAGCGCGTCGCCGGACACCGTGCGGTCCCCGTTCCCGGACAGCGGGCCGGGGCGGTGATGCCCGGGGGGCGGGCGCGGGATCTCGCCGTGGCGGGGGTACTCCTCACGGCGATCGCCGCGCTGGTCGCCCTCGGGTGGGTGAACCGGGACTCGGGCCGCGTGGGGCTGGCCCGCGGCGATGCCGCGCCGGCCCTGACGCTGCCCCGCGTCGATGGAGGGGACGCGACGCTGTCCGCCCTCCGGGGCCGGGTCGTGCTGGTGAACATCTGGGCGACGTGGTGTCTCCCGTGCGTCCGGGAGATGCCGGCGCTGCAGTCCGTGTACGAGCGCTACCGCGACGACGGCCTGGAGGTCCTCGCCGTGGCCGTGGACGACCGGCCGGGCCGGCGGATGCCGGACGGGCGGGTGGACGGGATCGTGAGCGAGTTCGTCGAGCGATACGGGCTCACCTTCCCGGTGGCCCTGGACCCGACGGGCGGGACCGAACGGAGGTTCGGCACCGAGTATCTGCCGACGACGGTGCTGATCGACCGGGAGGGGTGGATCCGCGCGAAGGAGATCGGGGCCCGGGCGTGGGACCGGGCGCCATACCTGGACATGATCGAATCGCTGCTGGAGGAGGACTGAGTGCTGCCCCGGGTGGTGCGCTTCTTCACCGAGAGCTGGGGGCTCAAGCTGGCCGCCCTGGCCCTGGCCATCCTGGCCTGGATGGCGGTGCGCGCCGGCGCGCCGGAGCAGGCGACGTTCCGCAACCGGCCCGTCGAGGTCGATCTACGGGACCCGGACTGGCGGCTCCAGGGCGACCCGGAGCCGCCGGTGGTCAACGTGACGGTCCGGGGCTCGACGGCGGAGCTCATGGACCTGACCAGGAGCCCGCCCCGGATCGTGATGCCCGTGGAGCAGGTGAACGACAGCACAGAGGTCCGGGTCGTGCCCCTCCAGTGGGTCCAGTTCCCCCCGGGGCTCAGCCTGGGTGAGGCGAGAGTGGTGGAGCTGAGGCCGGATACGATCCGGCTCCACTATCAGCGCCTGGACGTTCGCACGCTGCCGGTTCAGGTGCGAACCCGGGGCGACCTGCCCGACGGGCTGTCGCTGGCCCGGCCCATCAACACGAATCCCGGGGCCGTCGAGGTCAGGGGTCCGCCCGACGCGCTCCTGGGACTGGATTCGGTCCCCCTGATGCCGGTGGACCTGTCGGGGCTCCGGGCCACGACGAACGTGCCCGCCGCAGTGGATAGCGCCGCCCTGGGCGACGTCCTGGTGGAGCCCCGCGAGGTCAACGTCATTCTGCGGGTGGTCCCTGCGGACTCGCAGCCGGGCCTCGGGAGCGACTCGGCACCATCGCCGCCCTCTTGATGGGGGGGNNTGATGGGGGGGGCACCCGCCGTGGTGCTGGGGGTCGAGACGTCGTGTGACGAGACGTCGGCGGCCGTGCTCGCCGGGGACGACCTGCGCAGTCACGTCATCCTCTCCCAGGACGTCCACAAGGTCTACGCGGGCGTGGTCCCCGAGCTGGCGGCGCGGGCCCATATGCGGGTCCTGGACGCGGTGGTGGACGCGGCCCTCGGGGAGGCCGGAATGGAGCTGGGCGACGTCGACGCCTTCGGCGTGACGGCCGGGCCGGGCCTCATCGGCGCGCTCCTGGTCGGAGTGACGTGGACGAACGCGGCGGCGTGGGGCCTCCATCGACCGGTGGTCGGGGTGCACCACATGGAGGGCCACCTGTTCGCGGCGAGCCTCGAGGACCCGGAGGCGGTTCCGCCCTTCGTCGCGCTACTCGTCTCCGGCGGACACACCCTCCTTCTCTGGGTGCCGGAATGGGGTCGCTACGAGCTGCTGGGCGAGACCCGGGACGACGCGGCCGGGGAGGCGTTCGACAAGGTGGCGCGGATCCTCGGGTTGGCCTACCCCGGGGGGCCCGAGATCGAGAAGGCGGCCCGGGCCGCGGACGGGGACCCCCACCGCTTCCCCCGGCCGATGCTCTCGGGCGGGCAGCGGCCGGGTGACGACGACTACTACGCGTTCTCGTTCAGCGGGCTGAAGACGGCCGTCCTGAACCGCGTCGAGGAGCTGAAGGCCGAGGGGCGCCTGGAGGCGGAGCGGAACGGTGTCGCCCGCTCCTTTCAGCAGGCGGTCATCGACGTGCTGGTCGCGAAGACGCTGCGGGCCGTGGAGGAAAAGGACTGCCGACGGGTGCTGATCGGCGGCGGCGTCGCGGCCAGCGGCGCCCTGCGCTCGGCCCTCGCGGCCGCCCTCGATGGCGGCCGGCTGTTCCATCCGACGCCGCGGATGGCGACGGACAACGGGGCCATGATCGCGCGCACGGCCGCGTTCCGGCTCGCCCGGGGCGAGCGGGCGGGACCGGACCTGACGGCGCGCGCCGACCTCCCGTTCCCGGGCCTGACATGATCACCATCGTCCACATCTCCGACCTGCATTTCGGGCCGCCCTACCTGCCGCGGGTCGGGGAGGCGCTGCTGGCGGCGATCCGGACCATTGGTCCGGACGTCATCGTGGCCAGTGGCGATTTCACGCAGCGGGCGAAGCCGGAGCAGTTCGAGGAAGCGGCGGCCTTCCTCGATCAGCTGCCCCCGGCGCCGCGGGTGGTCGTCCCGGGGAACCACGACGTGCCACTCTACCGGGTCGTGGAGAGGATCTTTTCGCCGTACAAGTGGTATCGGAAATACATCGCCGAGGAGCTCGACCAGGTCGTACGCACCGAGGATGCGGTGATCGCGGCGCTGAACTCGACGAGCCCGCTCCGTCATATCACGAACGGGCGCATCGATTCGGCGCAGCTGGACTTCTGTCGGCGGGCGTTCGAGGACGCGCCGGAGGGCCAGGTCCGGATCGTCGTGGCCCACCACCACTTCGCCCCGGCTCCCGACTACGAGGGCGGGGAGGTGATGCCGCACGCGAAGCGGGCGATCGACACGTTCACGGAGCTGAACGTCGACCTGGTCCTGGGCGGCCACCTGCACCGGGCGTACATCGGCAACTCGCTGGACCTGTACCCCGGCCTGGACCGCGACCACGGCATCATCATCGTGCAGAGCGGCACCTCCACGTCACGGCGCGGGCGGGTCCGCGAGCGGGAGAAGAACTCGTTCAACGTCATACGGGTGACGGGCGAAGTGATCCGGATCACGCACTACATGTATTTCGACGATCGCGACACCTTCGCGTCCGTGAGCCGGCACATCTTCCCGCGCAACCCGGTCGCGTTCTTCAGCGACAGCGTTACCGTCGCCGCGGAGGTGGACTCCCGGTGATGGGACGCGGCAGGCTCGGGCTCGCGTTGGGCTTCGCTCTCACGCTCGGTGGCGTGGCGCCTGCGGCCGCGCAGCGGCCGGAGGTGGTGGAGCTGCGGTTCGACGGGGCGGAGTCGTTCTCCCGCGAGGAGCTTTCCTCGGCCATCGAGTCCCGGGCGACACGCTGTCGCAACGCCCTCTACCAGGTGCTGCTCCTGTGCTGGGCGGGCGCGGGCAAGGAGCGAGGCTACCTGAACACCGCGGCGCTGGAGGCGGACGCCTTCCGCCTCCGGGTCTACTACTACGACCGCGGGTTCCGCAACGCTCAGGTCGCCGTCGACACCGCCACGGTCGACGAGGACGAGGTGCGCGTGGTGTTCCAGATCGATGAGGGTCGCCCCGTCCGGGTCACCGAGCTGGAGATCCGGGGGGCGCCCGAGCCCCTGTCGCTGGACGGGCTGCCCCTCGACGTCGGTGACCCCTTCGACGCGGTGGCCTACGAGGCCACCCGGGACACGCTCCTGAACCGCCTGCGCAACAACGGGTTCGCCCGAGGGCAGGTGCTGGTGGGCTACAGCATCAGCCGGGACGATCCGTACGCGGCCACGATCCAGTACGAGGTGGTGCCGGCCACGGCGGCCCGCTTCGGCGTGATCCGGATCGAGGGGACCGAGGAGACATCGCCGGAGCTGGTCCGGCGCATGCTCACGTTCGAGGAGGGCGACACCTACGACCGCAGCGCCCTGCTCCGCAGCCAGCGCAACCTGTACGGGCTGCAGGTGTTCCGGTACGCGGACATCCGCGCGGACCTGGAGGAGGGCGCGGACAGCGTGATCCCGGTGGACATCCGGGTGGCCGAGGGCGACCTGCGACGGGTCCGGATCGGCGGGGGACTGAACAGCCTCGAGTGCGCGAACGTCGAGGGCCAGTGGACCAGCCGCAACTTCCTCGGCGATGGCCGTCGGGTCACGGTGCGGGGACGGCTCGGCAACCTCCTCATCCACCAGTGCGACGTGCTCATCAACGAGGCGTACCAGGAGTACGACGAGCTGACGGGGATCGCCGCGGTGGACTTCACGCAGCCCTGGTTCTTCGGACCGAGCAACAGCATCGGGTTCGGGCTGTTCGTCGAGCGGCGGAACGTGCCCCAGGTGTTCGTCCGGTTCGCCCGAGGTGCGTACGTCTCGGTGAGCCGGTCGCTGGGCAGGAACGCGGCGCTGACGCTGGCCTATCGGCCGGAGCTGACGGAGCTGCAGCGGGCCAGCGAGCTCACGTTCTGTGTGAACTTCCTGGCGTGCGCCGAGAACATCGAGGAGCTGAGCGACGCACTGTCGGAGCCGCACTGGCTCTCGCCGCTCACGCTGTCGTACACCATGGACCGCACCGATGCGCTGTTCACGCCCAGCCGGGGCTACATTCTGCGGGCGGACCTGGAGTACGCGTCGCGGTCCACGGGCTCGGACTTCGCCTACACTCGTCTCCTGGGCGAGGGCAGCGCGTACATGGGCGAGCCGGAAGGGCTGATCCTGGCGGCGCGGGTCCGGGGCGGCATCGGGTGGCCGCACGAGGGGGTGAGCGGGATCGGGCTGAACCCGCAGAAGCGGTTCTTCGCGGGCGGACCGAACAGCGTGCGGGGGTTCGATCAGTACCGGCTGGGGCCGACGCTGCTGGGCATCGACGCGGTGCCGTGGCTGGTGGACGGGGACGACCCCGCGACGGAGAGGGCGGACGGCGCGGGGTGCACGGCGGCGGCGGTGAACGCGGGCTCCTGCGACGCGGGCATGCTGGCGTCCGGACTGTTCGACCTGCGCCCGTCCGGGGGCGAGGTGCTCCTCGAGGGCAACCTCGAGCTGCGCTTCCCGATCCCGGTCCTGAGCGGGAGGGTCAGAGGCGCGGCGTTCGTGGACGCGGGGCAGGTGTGGACGTCCCGCGACGACGTGGCCCTGGCGGGGGTCGTGACCACGCCCGGCGTCGGGCTGCGCTACTACAGCCCGATCGGTCCGATCCGGCTCGACGCGGCATTCAACCCGCGGGGCCCGGAGAGTCTCCGGGTGATCACGACGCAGGTCGCATCGTGCAAGGCGGGTCAGCCGAGCTGTGAGCGCGTGCAGTACCGCGAGCCCCGGGATTTCCTGACCAACACGGACGACGTGACGCTGCTGAATCCTCGGGTCGTCTACGGCAGCAGCCTGGACGAGATCGACTCGGTGAGCGATTTCTTCAGGCGGTTCAAGCTCCACTTCTCCATCGGGCAGGCCTTCTGATGGCACGAGCGAGCAGGGTGGTCCGGTACGCGCTGATCGGCATCGCCGTCCTGGCGGCGCTGCTGGTGGGCGGCATCCTGGTCCTCACCCGGACGGACTTCGGGGTCGAGCGGGCGGGGCAGTTCGCGCTGGAGCGGCTCCGGGGGTCCATCAACGGCGAGCTCACGGTGGACCGGATCACGAGCGGGGGTCTGCTCAGCGGGGTCACGCTCCACGAGGTCTCCATCACCGGGCCGGACGGACGGCCGTTCATACGGGCGGACAGCGCCCGGCTGGCCTACAGCCTCCGCACGCTGCTCGGCGGATCCATCGTGTTCAACCGGCTGATCGTCCACGGTCCCGACGTGACCATCGAGCGGCTTCCGGGGTGGGAGGAGTGGAACTACGAGAGGATCTTCCCCGGCGATACGACCTCCCAGGCGCCGGACACCGCGGCCGGCGGCCTGGTCCTGATCGATGACGCGACGGTGCACGACGGGCGGGTGGTGGTGCGGCTGCCCTGGGAGCCCGACGGCCCCGTGGAGCCGGACGACACGGCGCGACTGATCCTGGAAGAGGTATCCGGCGGTCTCGTCCGGGCGCTCCGGTTCGAGGGCGTCCAGGCCCGGCTGCCGCGGATCGTCTGGGAGGCGCCGGAAGAGGAGGGCAAGGTCATCCGGGTGGATCGACTCACCGCGCGGGCTTTCGTCTGGGAGACGCCCGCGGAGGTCGAGGAGCTGGAGGGCGTGGTGGCCATCCGGGACTCGCTGATCAGCTTCGAGGTGGACCGTGCCCGGCTGCCGTCCTCGGAGCTGGCCCTGGTGGGCCGGGTCATCCTCACCGATGACGGAAACCGCTACGACGTGGAGGTCGATGGGGAGGACGTGGCCTTCGAGGATTTCCAGTGGCTGTACCCGCGGCTCCCCGCCGATGGGGGCGGATCGCTCCGGTTCCGGATCCAGACACAGCGACCCGGCAGCATCCTGTGGCTCGCCCGGGAGGCGGACCTGCACACGAGCGGGACCGAGGTGGCGGGCTCGTTCGGCGTGGTGACGGGGGACACGCTGCATTTCACGAACGTCGACCTGGAGGCCTCGCCCCTGGACCTGGAGCTGCTCCAGAGCCTGCTGCCCGGCGAGTTGCCACTGGAAGGGCTGCTCATCGGGACGGTGGAGGTGGAAGGTCCGATCTCGGCGCTCCGGACCCGGGGCGACGTCCGCTACCGGAGCCGGGTCGACGGCCGCACCGCCGAGTCTTCGGTCCGCTGGGCGGGCGTGGTCGGCGCCCGGCCGCCGTACGTCATGCGTGGCCTCGGAGCCGAGATCCGCCATCTCGACCTGGAGCACGTCGCCCGGTTCGCCCCGGGCCTCCGCCTCCGGGGCACGGCCGCCGGGACCGTGGAGGCCACGGGGTCGGTCGCCGGGGGGCTCGACGTGGGCGGCAATGTCTCCCTGACCCGGGAGGAGCGGCGCTCCGCGGTCCGGGGCTCCGGCCGGTTCGCCATCGGCGGCGACCGGTCGGCGTTCGACCTCCGCTTCGAAGCCGAGCCCGTGGCACTGGAGCTGTTGACCGAGCAGTTCCCCGTGCTGGAAGGTCTGGGAGGGGAGGCCCGGGGCCCGGTGACGGTCACGGGGTCGCTGGACGACCTGGTGGTGGACGCGGACATCGGGACGCCGGCGGGCCAGGTCCTCCTGCAGGGGCGGTTCGCCCTCAACGGACCGGTCCCGCGCTACCGGGCGGAGGGGACACTCACCGACTTCCAGCTCGATCGGGTCGTCCGGGGGATCCCGGAGACCACGGTGACGGCGCGCTTCGACTTCGAAGGCGAGGGGAGCGGGCTGGAGTCGATGAAGGCCCGCCTGAACGGGGACGTCCTCGGCGCGCGCATCGCCGACGTCGCGGTCCATCGGGGTGCCGTCCGGGGCTCGATCGCCGGGGGGCTGGCCCGGATCGACAGTCTGACCGTGGACACGGAGGCGGGGCACATCCGGGCGGAGGGCGACTTCGGGCTGGTCACGGGGCAGCGCGGCCGGCTGACGGTGGCCGCAGCCGGGGATTCCCTGGTGTACCTGGAGCCCGTCGTGTTCGAGGACGCGTCGCCGGTCGACGTCTTCGGGATCCGGTCGGAGTCCCGTATCGGGGGGCGCGTGGCGGTGAACGGGACCCTGGTGGGCTCGCTGGAGGACTGGGAGCTGACGGGCGCGGCGACGGCCCGGTCGCTCCGGTACGACGAGCTGGGGCTCATGGCCGGAGAGGCCGACCTGGTCTGGCGGCCGGGGGCCTTCTCCCTCGATGGATCGATCGACTCGCTGCGCTGGGGCGGCCGTCGGATCCCCCACGCTCGGGCCACGGTGGAGTACGCCGGCGGCATGGGCGAGATCGTGGCGCGGGCCCGGGGGCTGGCTCAGCAGGAAGTGGATCTGGAGGGAGGGTTCGAGCGCCGGGCGGGGGGCGGTCTGCGGCTACGGCTTCGCAGTCTCGGACTCACTACCCGGGACGGCCGCTGGGCGCTGGCCGACACGGTACGGGCGGAGGTGGGGCCGGACGGCCTGAGCGTGGAGCGGCTTCACCTCGTCCGGGCGCCGCACTACGCCAGCCTCCGGCTCGCGGGCACCCTGCCGTGGCGCCGGCCGGGCGACCCGGGGCCCCGGACCGCCTCCATGACGCTGGAGCTCGACAGCGTACGGTTGGGGGAGCTCCTGAGAGTCGCCCAGACCGACTCGGTGGTGGACGGCGTCCTGACCGGACGGTTCCGGGTCGACGGCACTGCGCTGTCGCCGGAGATCGCGGGCCGGCTGTCGGCGCGCCCGTTCCGCTACGGCGGCGCCGCGCTGGACAGTGCCCGCGCGGACGTGACCTATCGCGGCGGCCTGGTGCGGAGCGACTTCTGGGGGTGGCAGGGCGAGCGGTCCATCGTCTCGGGGACCGGCACCGTCCCGCTCCGGCTCGAGCTCACGGAGCTGGAAGAGCGACTCGTGGACGAGCCGATGAACGTGCGGATCACGGCCGACGGCGTTCCGGCGGGGCTGGTCGCGTTCCTCGCCCCGGGCTTCAGGGGGGGGGGGGGGCGGGTGGACGGGGAGCTGGCCATCATGGGGACCCCCCGGTCGCCGGAGCTCGAGGGCACGCTGCGGCTGGTGGACGGGGAGGCGTACTTCGAGCCGCTGGCGGTCCGGTACCGGGACATGCAGGCCACGGCCACCATGGGGACGGGCAGCGCCATCGAGATCGATGCGGACGTGAGGACCGAGCGGGGCCGGGGTCGGATCACCGGCACGCTGGACATGGCCCGGCCCGGGGACCCGCGGTTCGACCTCCAGCTCACGGCCCGGCGGCTGGACGCGTCACGACGGCGTGACGTGACCGCCGTCACCGACGGCACGGTCCGGGTTACGGGCAGCTACACGCGGCCGATCGTGTCCGGCGACCTCCGGCTGGTAAGCGGGGAGATGAACCTGGACGAGGTGTGGCGCCAGTACCAGATCGTCCAGCTCGATTCGACGCTGTTCCAGCTGCTGGACACGACGACCGTGGACTATCGCCCGCCGCCGGAGATCCCGTTCCTGGAGAACCTCCGCATCACCGGCACGACCATCACCGCGGACCGGGACTTCTGGCTGCGGAGCCAGGAGCTGAACGTGGAGGTGAGCGGGGACCTGGGGGTCGAGGTGGACCTCCAGCGGGACGAGCTGCTGCTGACGGGGACGCTGGAGGCGGTGGACGGGAGCTACTACCTCCTGGCCCGCAACGTCCCCGGGGGGCGCCGGTTCGACATCCGTGGCGGGACCATCGAGTTCGTCGGGACGCCGGGCATCGACCCCAACCTCGACATCGAGGCCGCCTACCGGGTCCGGCGGGCGCAGGGCGACCCCATCAACGTCGTCGCCCGGGTCAGCGGCACGCTCCAGGACCCCAGGGTCGACCTGACGAGCGACTCGGACCTGCCGATGACGCAGACCGACCTGGCCAGCTACATCCTGTTCGGCCGCGCGGGCGCGGAGCTGACGCAGACCGAGCTCGACGCGGCCTCGGGCGGGGCCCTCACGCCCGCGCTGGGGCTGGTCCGGCCCATGGTGACGGGGCTCGCCTCCAGCGAGCTCCAGCGGATGCTCGTGGGGAGCGGGCTGCCCGTGGACTACGTGGCGTTGAGCGTGCCGGAGTACAACGTCTCCCAGTACGGTGCGCAGCTGGAGAACGAGGGATGGGGCGGGCTGCTGCGGAACACCCAGCTGGAGGTCGGCTTCGATGCCAGCGACGACGTCTCGGTGATCGGAAGCCTGCGGGTCCCCGGGGAGAGCGGGGCGGAGCAGTCCGCGGTGCTGCGGTGGTTCGGGGCCCGTCTCGAGTGGCGCTTCTATCCCACGTGGACCACCGAGCTCTACCTGGAGGACCAGTTCGCCCGGCGGCCGTCCTTCGGAACCACGGAGATCGACGCGCCCCGCAAGGTCTGGGGGTTCTCGCTGTTCCGGGAGTGGGGCTACTAGCGCCGGTGCCCGGGCCGATCTCCGACGCGCCGTGCCCCGGCTCCCCGGCCATGGACCGCGGGGGTCTGCACGGGGTATCTTCCCGGCAGCGAAACCCCTGAGGCGAGACGACGATGCAGCGAACCAAGATCTTCGTGCTGATGGCGGGGCTGACGGCCCTGCTGGTGGTGCTCGGCGGATACATCGGAGGGCGGGGCGGCGCGATCTTCTTCTTCGTGTTCGCGGCGGCCATGAACTTCGCCATGTACTGGTGGAGCGACAAGGCCGTGCTGAAGATGTACCGGGCCCGCGTCATCGAGCGGCAGCAGGCGCCGGAGCTCTACGACATGGTGGACCGGCTCCGGCAGCGGGCGGGGCTGCCCATGCCGACGGTGGCCATCGCGCCGCAGGAGCAGCCGAACGCGTTCGCCACGGGCCGCAATCCCGAGCACGCGGTGGTGTGCTGCACGAGCGGGATCCTCAAGCTGGTGGACAGCGAGGAGATCGAGGGCGTGATCGCCCACGAGCTGGCGCACATCAAGCACCGCCACATGCTGACCAGCACCGTGGCGGCCACCATGGCGGGGGCGGTGGCCATGATCGGCCGCGTCGTGACCTGGGGCGCCATCTTCGGCATGGGGGGACGGGATCGGGAGGGCGGTGGCCTCGGCACGCTGGTCATGGCCATCGTCGCGCCCATCGCGGCCATGATGATCCAGTTCGCCATCAGCCGGCAGAACGAGTTCCAGGCGGACCGGACCGGGGCGGAGATCAGCGGCAACCCGCTGGGTCTGGCGAGCGCGCTGCGGAAGATGGACGCCTACAGCCGTCGCATCCCGATGGACGTGAACCCCGCCGCCGCGTCGCTGGCGATCGTGAACCCCCTCGCCGCCCGGAAGTCCGGGTTCACGGGCCTGTTCACCACCCACCCGCCGACCGCGGAGCGGGTGGAGCGGCTCGAGGCGATGGCCCGCGAAGGTGCGGCGGGCTGAGCCGCCGCATCCCGTGACCGAGCCCGGCGCTGGGCGTGCGGCCGGCCCCTATGCCGACCGTACGTTCGTCATCATGAACCCGGCCGCGGGTCAGGAGGACCCCGCCCGACTCCGGCGCCTCATCGGGGGCGCATTCGCGGCGCGCAGGGCGTCCTTCGAGCTGGTGGAGACCGAGCGGCCGGCGCACGCCACGACGCTGGCCCGGGAAGCCGCAGAGCTGGGGTACCGGGCGGTCTGCGTGGTGGGCGGGGACGGTACGATCGCCGAGGCGGCCACGGGCCTGGCGGGATCCGGGACGCCGCTGGCCGTGATCCCCCGGGGCACCGCCAACCAGGTCGCCCACAACCTCCGGATCCCGTCCAACATGGAGGAGGCGGTGGACCTGGCCATCGAGGGAAGGCCGGCCGCCGTGGACCTCGGCCGGATCGGCGAGCGCGTCTTCGCCCTGGTGGCCGGGGCGGGGCTGGACGCGGCGGTCATGGCCAGCGCGACCCGGGGATTGAAGGAGCGCTGGGGGTTCGGCGCCTACGTCTTCGCCGCCGTCAAGGAGGCGCTGGCGGCGCAGCCGGTGGACTTCAGGATCACGGCGGACGGGGAGACCCTCGAGGTGCGGGCCGTCAGCATCATGCTGGCGAACGTGGGCGAGCTGTTCGCCCATTTCCTGCCGTTCCCGGTCCCCCTGGGGCCGCGCCCGCGGAGCTCCTGGCAGGATGGCCTGTTCGACGTGGTCGTGGTGGCGCCCCGCAACGTCATCGACGTGCCCGGGATGGTCTGGAAGGCGGTGGGCAAGCAGTTTGAGGGAGACGACGATCGACTCCTCCACTTCCAGGCGAAGGAGGTCACCATCGAGGCGGACCCCGCCATCGCGGTGCAGATCGATGGCGACCCGGCGGGGGTCACCCCCATGTCGGCCACGGCGGTGGAGCGGGCCGTCCGAATGATCGGGCCCGCGCTGTCGTGACGGACGGCGCCGGCGCGGGGGCATCGGGCCCACGCACCGCGGCGCGCCGCCGTGACATCGTGGCGGCCGACGGGGTGCGCCTCGCGCTCCACGTCCTGGGCGACCCGGACGCCGTGCCGGTGGTGATGATGCCGGGCACCTTCTCGAACCACACGTTCTGGCTCGGCACCCGCGGCCACGGCATGGCCCCGGCCCTCGCCGAGGCGGGGCTCCGGCCGGCGGTGCTCGACCCCCGGGGACACGGCGACAGCGAGCGCGGCGGCCGGGCGTGGAGCTTCGACGACTGGGGCCGGCGCGATGTCCCCGCCGCCGTGAGGGCCGTCACTCCGAACGGCGGGCGGGCCCTCCTGGTCGGGCACTCGGCGGGGGGCGCCGCGATGCTCATCGCGCTGGCCGGCGAGCCGAAGATACGGGAGCGGGTCGCCGGCGTGGTCGTCCTCTCGACGCCGGTCCCGTGGCTCCAGCGGTGGCGGCGGATCGCGGCGCGGGCGATCCGGTCCGGGTCGCGCCTCCTGGGCCGGTTCCCGGCCCGCCTGCTGGGCCTCGGCCCCGAGGACGAGCTGCCGGGCGTGATGGCCCAGTGGATGACGTGGAACCTCGAGGGGGAGTGGACGGGGGAGGACGGCCTGGACTACGTACGGGCCCTGGCCGGGGTCCGGGTCCCCGTCCTGGGGATGAGCGGGTCGGGCGACACGGTGTTCGCGCCTCCCCGGGCGTGCCGGGGTCTCATCGACATGCTGGGCGGAGGGGACGTGGCCTACCGGCTCGCGGGCCGGGCCACGGGGTTCAGCGAGGACTTCGACCACCCGGGGATCGTCGTCAGCCGGGCGGCCCGGGCAGAGGTCTGGCCCGAGGTCACCGACTGGCTCCTGGATCACCGTCCGGCCTGAGCCGAGGGCTTGCACCGGCACTCCGGCCGGGCGACATTCAGGGCCCCGAAGAGCCCCGCCCGCGCGGGGCTCCGCTGTCCCGACCACCGAAGACCGGAGTACACGCACACCATGGCGATGTCCGCCTCGCAGATTCGGCGCGGCAACGTGATCATGCACGAGGGCGAGCCCTGCCGCGTGATCGAGTTCCAGCACATCAAGCCGGGCAAGGGCCCGGCCTACATGCAGACCAAGCTCCGGAACATCCTCACAGGGGTGATCTTCGACTACCGGTTCCGCTCCGCCGACACGGTCGAGAAGGCGGTCATGAACACGCGGGAGCTGCAGTTCCTCTACCACGACGGGCAGCACCACTACTTCATGGACAAGGAGACGTACGAGCAGTTCCCCATCGGGGACGACGCGCTGGGCGACGACGCGCGCTGGCTGATCCCGAACATGGACGTGCAGGTGGAGTTCCTGGAAGGGAAGCCCCTCGGGATCGAGCTGCCCCGGACCCTCGAGCTGAAGGTCGAGGAGACGGAGCCCGGCGTCCGCGGCGACACCCGCACGTCGGTGACCAAGCCCGCACGGCTGGAGAACGGGGTCACGGTCCAGGTCCCGGCCTTCGTCGACAAGGGCGAGGTGATCCGCGTCGACCCCGAGGAAGGGACGTACATCGAGCGCGTGCGCTGAGGCCGCCACCCCCCACGCGACCCCGGCGCCCGCACCCCCGGTAAGCCGCCGGTCGGGCGACCGACGGCCCAGCACTAGGAGGCGCTCATGCTGCGAGCGACACGTTCGGTCCTCATCGCGGTCGCGATGGCCGCGATCCCCCTGGCTTCCCTCGACGCCCAGTCGGGCTATCGAACGCCCCCGCCGCCCATCCCGGACATCCTGGATGCGCCACCGCTGCCCTTCGCCAGCACCGGTCCCGCCGGTGAATGGCTCCTGCTGCAGGAGCGGGCGAACCTGCCGCCCATCGCGGAGGTCGCCCAGCCGATGCTCCGGCTGGCCGGAACGCGGATCAATCCGACCACGAACGGCCCCGCGGGCCGCTACTATGCGCTGACCGGGTTCTCCCTGCGGGGCCTGGACGACGGCACCGAGCGGGCGATCACGGGGATCGAAGGTACGCCGGGCCTCGCGAGCTGGTCGCCGGACGGCCGCCGGATCACCTTCCCGGTGACGCACGAGTCCGGGGTGGACCAGTGGGTAGCGGAGGCGGGCACGGGGGCGGCCCGGCGCGTTGCCGCCGACGTCAACGAGGCGGCCGGCGGCTGCGAGTGGATGCCGGACGGCGAGCGCCTGGTCTGCCTGATGGTGCCGGCGGGCCGGGGGCCGATGCCGGAGGAGCCGGCGGTGCCGGAGGGACCGGTGATCCAGGAGAGCCGCGGCCAGGAGGCCCCGGTCCGGACCTACCAGGACATGCTGGAGGACCCCTACGACGAGGCGCTCTTCGAGCACTTCATGACCTCCCAGCCGGCGTTCGTCGACGTGGCGACCGGGGAGCGGATCGACATCGGGGCGGCGGCGGTCTACCGGGGCCTGGAGCCGTCGCCGAGCGGCGAATACCTGCTGGTGGAGCGACTGCACGAGCCGTGGTCCTATCTGGTCGGATACTGGGGGTTCCCCCTCTCCATGGAGGTCTGGAACGACCGCGGCGAGCTCGTTCGCAGGCTCGCCGACCTGCCCGTGGCCGACGACATCCCCATCCGGGGAGTGCGCACCGGCCCGCGCAGCGTGAGCTGGCGGCCCCTCCACCCGGCGACGCTCGTCTGGGCGGAGGCGCTCGACGGCGGCGACCCCGAGAGGGAGGTCGAGCACCGGGACCGGGTGCTCACATTGAGCGCGCCGTTCTCCGCCGACCCGGTAGAGCTCGCCCGGACGGGGGAGCGGTTCGCCGGGATCGACTGGGGCGAGGACGGACTCGCGCTGCTCAGCGACTACGACCGGAGCCGGCGCTGGCGGCGGACCTGGGTCATGGACGCCGATGACCCACGCGCCGAGAAGCGGCTGCTGTGGGACCGCAGCACGGAGGATGCGTACGGCGACCCCGGCGACCCGGAGCTCCGTACGACCCCGGCCGGCGAGCGGGTGCTCCTCCAGGACGGCCCCTGGATCTTCCTCGCGGGCGACGGCGCGACGCCGGATGGCGAGCGCCCGTTCCTGGACCGCCTCGACCTGGAGACGTTCGAGACGGAGCGCCTCTGGCGGTCGGAACCGGATGCGTTCGAGGTGGTCGTGGCGGTGCTGGACGGGGACGGCGGCCGGATCCTGACGCGCCGCGAGTCCCCGACGGAGCCGCCCAACTACCATGTCCGGGACCTGGCGTCCGGCGAGGGCCTCGCCGTCACCGGGTTCACCGATCCGGCCCCGGCGCTGCGCGGGATCAGCAAGGAGCTCGTGGTCTACGAGCGAGAGGACGGCGTGCCCCTGAACGGTACGCTGTACCTGCCCGCCGACTACGAGGAGGGCCAGCGCCTGCCGGTGGTCATCTGGGCGTACCCCCGGGAGTACGTGAGCGCCGACGCCGCCGGGCAGGTCCGGTCCTCGGACAACCGGTTCACCCCGTTCGGCGGATCCAGCCACCTGTTCTTCCTGACACAGGGCTACGCCGTGCTCGATGGCCCCAGCATGCCGATCATCGGCGGCGACACCGCCAACGACACGTACGTGGAGCAGCTCGTCGCCAGCGCCCGGGCGGCCGTGGACAAGCTCGTCGAGATGGGGGTCGGTGACCGGGACCGGGTGGGGATCGGCGGCCACAGCTACGGCGCGTTCATGACCGCCAACCTGCTGGCCCACTCCGACCTGTTCCGGGCGGGGATCGCCCGGAGCGGCGCCTACAACCGGACGCTCACGCCGTTCGGCTTCCAGAACGAGCGACGCACGTTCTGGGAGGCGCCGGAGATCTACTTCGCCATGTCGCCGTTCATGCACGCGGAGGAGGTGGACGAGCCGCTGCTCATGATCCACGGCGCGGCCGACAACAACAGCGGCACGTTCCCGATCCAGAGCGAGCGGATGTTCCACGCGGTGAACGGGCTGGGCGGCACCGCCCGGCTGGTCATGCTGCCCCACGAGAGCCACGGCTACCGGGCGCGGGAGTCGGTCATGCACACCCTGGCGGAGATGATCGCCTGGTTCGACACCTACGTGAAGGACGCGGCGCCCCGGGAAGTCACGACGCCGTGACGGTGGCATGACGGGGGGCGGCGACCCCGGGGCGGCGCCCGGACCCGTCTCGCGACGCACGGTGGTGGCGGTCGCCTCGGTCCTCGCCGCCGTCACCGCCCTGCTCGTCGGGCTCTCTCTCGACCGGGACCCGCCGCCGGTCTACGCCATCACGTCGGCCCGGCCGGCCGAGGTCGGCGCCGGGCAGGTCGGACCGGTCCGCCTGACCCTCGATGCCGGCCACCCGGACCGATGGGTCTACTTCGATTTCTCCAGGGGGGCCACGGTGGAGGAGCCCCGGCCCGGCGGCTGGGACCTGGCGTTCCGCCGCTTCCACGTGACGACGAACGGCGGCCCCGGGTTCGCCGGCCGGGGCGCCGCCATCGACCTCGGAGACGTTCCACTGGACGCCGTCGGCGTCCTGCCGGACTCGGGGTGGACCGTCGCCGACGGGGACTCCGTCAACGCGGCCCTGGCTCGCTGGTACGACTACGGCTTCGTCTCCCACCTGCTGACGCCACGGGCGCGAACCTACGGCATCCGCACCGCCGACGGACGCTTCGCGGCGATCCGGTTCCTCTCCTACTACTGTCCCGGGCCGACACCGGGGTGCGTCACCTTCGAGTATGTCTACCGGGGTGACGGGAGCCGCCGACTCGACTGACTGCGCCCCCGGCCGCGAGGTTCCGGCCCGGTAGTTGCCACAAGGACCGGCGAGTCGCCCGGATGGGGCGACCTGGACTCTGAGACAGGAGACAGTCCCGTGCTCTGGACCATCGTCATCATCCTGCTGATCCTGTGGCTGCTCGGGTTCCTCTCGGGCACACTGGGCGGGTTGATCCACATCCTGCTGGTCATCGCCATCATCGTCGTGCTGATCCGGGTAATCCAGGGGCGGCGTCCCATCTGACCCCACGCAGTACGCCGGACGCCGGCGCACCCCTGAGGCGGTCGGACGGCTCGCCGGGGACTCCACCCCGGTAGGGCCGCCGCCGTCATCGCCGCCGTCCGTACCCGGTCCCCTCCCTCGTGGACCGGCCGGCCCGTCCCCGGGTATACACAGCCTCGATCGGGACGGACCCTTTTCCCGCATCCTCACGGCATGGAAGAAAAGCTGATCGTTCGCGGGGCCCGCGAACACAATCTGCGGGGCATCGATGTGGAGATCCCACGTGACCGCCTCGTGGTGGTGACCGGGATCAGCGGCTCCGGCAAGAGCTCCCTCGCCTTCGACACGATCTACGCCGAGGGGCAGCGCCGCTACGTGGAGTCGCTGTCGGCGTACGCCCGCCAGTTCCTGGGCGTGATGGAGAAGCCGGACGTGGACGTCATCGAGGGCCTCAGCCCCGCCATCTCCATCGAGCAGAAGACGACCGGCCGGAACCCGCGCTCGACGGTGGGCACGGTGACCGAGATCTACGACTACCTGCGGCTGCTGTGGGCCCGGGTCGGCACCCCCCACTGTCCCAGCTGCGGCCGGCCGGTGCAGCCTCAGACCGCCACCCAGATCGCGGACCGGATCCTCCTGTGGCCGGACGGCGCCCGGTTGGAGATCCTGGCCCCGCTGATCCGGGGGCGGAAGGGCGAGTTCCGGGAGCTGTTCGAGGAGGCCCGGAAGAAGGGCTTCGTCCGGGTCCGGGTCGACGGCGAGACCTACGACCTGGAGGATCCGCCGACGCTGAACCGCTACGAGAACCACGACATCGCCGTGGTGGTGGACCGGCTGGTGGTCCGGGCCGCGGACCGGGGCCGCCTCGCCGATTCCATCGAGACGGGGCTCAAGACCGCCGACGGGACGGTGCAGGTGGTGCTCCACGGCCCCCGGGCCGAGGGATCCGGTGAGGGACGGGAGTCCGCCGGGGCGGCCGGGCGCACGGGGGACGGCGGGACGGCGTCCGACGGGTCGGAGCCGGAGTCCCGGGAGCTACCGGCTGCCGGCGAAACGGCGACGTATCTCTTCTCGGAGCGGTTCGCCTGCGTCCACTGCGGCACCAGCATCCCGGAGATCGAGCCGCGGCAGTTCAGCTTCAACAGCCCGTACGGCGCGTGCGAGGCGTGCGGCGGGCTGGGGACCCGGAACGAGGTGAGCCCCGAGCTCGTGGTCGGCGACGACTCCATCTCCATCCTCGAGGGGGTGATCCTGCCCTGGGGAGCGCCGACCGGGCACCTGCGCAGGTCCGTGATCGCCGGACTGGAGAAGCACCTCGATTTCGACGCCAACACGAACTGGGGCGACCTGCCGGAGGCGGTCCGGGAAACCGTCCTGTTCGGGTCGGGCGACCAGGAGATCGAGTTCCCGTACCGGACGGGCGGCAAGCAGGGCAGCTACCGCGAGCCGTGGGAGGGCGTGCTCGAGAACGTGATGCGCCGTTACGAGGAGACCGGGTCGGAGAACGTGCGGGACCAGCTCCGGGACTACATGGTGACGCAGCCCTGCCGGGAATGCGGCGGACACCGGCTCCGGCCCGAGAGCCTGGCCGTGACCGTGGCCGGGCACTCCATCGGCGAGATCACGGACATGAGCGTGGGTGAGGCGCTCGAGTTGTTCGCGGGGCTCCCGCTGGACGACGAGGCGGACGGGGACCCGGACGCGCTGCCGGCGAGGATCGCCGGGCCGATCCTGAAGGAGGTGACCGAGCGGCTCCGGTTCCTGACCAACGTGGGGCTCGAATACCTGACGCTGGGTCGGAGCGCGGAGACGCTGTCGGGCGGGGAGGCCCAGCGGATCCGGCTGGCGACGCAGATCGGCAGCCGCCTGGTGGGCGTGCTCTACATCCTGGACGAGCCCAGCATCGGGCTGCACCAGCGGGACAACGAGCGGCTGCTGGAGACGCTCCGGCAGCTGCGGGACCTGGGCAACACGGTCATCGTCGTGGAGCACGACGAGGAGACGATCCGGTCGGCCGACCACGTCATCGACCTGGGCCCGGGCGCCGGTCGTCACGGCGGCGACGTGGTGGCCGCGGGGTCGCTGGACGATGTGCTGGCGGCGGAGGCGTCGCTCACCGGAGCCTACCTGCGGGGAGACCGGTCGATCCCCGTCCCCACGGAGCGGCGGCCGTCACGGAGCGGGAAGACGCTGGTGGTCCGGGGCGCACGGCAGCACAACCTGAAGGACATCGACGTCCATTTCCCGCTGGGGACCTTCACGTGCGTGACCGGGGTCAGCGGGTCGGGGAAGAGCACGCTGGTGAACGAGATCCTGTACGAGGCGCTGGCCCGCGAGTTCTACCGGCGGCGCACCATCCCCGGCGCCCACGACGGGATCGACGGGATGGAGCAGGTGGACAAGGTCATCGACATCGACCAGTCGCCGATCGGNNCGATCGGACGGACGCCGCGCTCGAATCCGGCCACGTACACGGGGTTGTTCACCCCCATCCGCAGCCTGTTCGCGGAGCTGCCCGAGTCGAAGATCCGGGGGTACGCACCGGGACGGTTCAGCTTCAACGTGAAGGGCGGCCGCTGCGAGGCGTGCAGCGGCGACGGGCTGGTC
>JABAOG010024710.1_pt1 | contig 21585 bp, 12 predicted proteins | sample 7062131 | NCBI WGS metagenome assembly JABAOG01 (sample SAMN14538629, study PRJNA623070) | marine sediment metagenome | biome: marine biome [ENVO:00000428]; feature: marine pelagic biome [ENVO:01000023]; material: deep marine sediment [ENVO:00002113] | place: India: Arabian Sea | collected...
ATTGTTGAGCGCAGTTACAATTATTTTGCCCAGCCCGAACCGTTGGCCGGGGTGAAATTCACGCCGGAGAGCATTTTCCAACTGGCTGCCCCGGGCAGCCGGGTGACCCATACAATTTCGCTGATTAATCGAAATGAAACGTTAACGGATACGATTAGCCTGGATTTTGGCGGCACGGCCTGGAACACCAATATTATTACCCCGAACCTGACTATTGGGCCGTGCCGGCGTGGGCAAACCTTCGTCACAATTGATGTACCGCCTGCTCTGCCTGAAAATTCGCTGGAATCATTCTGGCTGCGGGCTACATCGGGCAACTATCCAACTTATCAGGATGACTTGCCAATCACGATTAAAACGCCAGGTGATATTTTATTAGTGGATGACGATCGATTTTTTGACCGCAAAGCAGACTATCAGGCGGCGCTGGACACGGCCGGTATTGTCTATGATTTTTGGGAGACGAATACAACGACGGGGGGCATAGGCAGCCCGCCGGCCAGCCTGCTTAACGCGTATGAGATTATTCTCTGGTACACCGGCTATGATTGGCTGGATCCGGTTACTGAAGATGAGAGTGAAAGTCTTTATGAATACCTGGCGCAGGGCGGCCGTCTATTCTTGTCCAGCCAGGATTATCTGGCGAGCCACCCTGACGACCCACTCACCCTGGAATTTATTAATATTCGCCAATATACCGAACCGCTGACACCGACGGCCGCATTTGGGGGGGTGGAACTGGCAACCTGGCGCCAGCTAGCCGGGCCGCTGCGCCTGGATTACGGTCCTTACCAGAATTTCAGCGATGGGCTTGTCCCCGGTTCTACCAGTGAGGTTTATCTGTGGCATAACCAGGGCATGGCGGCCGGAATTTTTAATGAGGGTGTTACAGCTTCCAGCGACCCCTGGCGATTGATTTTCTGGGCCATCCCTTTTGAGACTTTACCGCCCGGCAGCTATGCGCCAACCTTGAATCAGATTGTGGGTAAATTGAGCGATTTCGGGGATTCTACCTTTGAGGTTGACCGGCGGACAGCTCCCCTGATTGGGGCTGAAATGAGTCGCACCTATACAATTACATTGAGGAATAATGCCAACCAGGCCAACCAGTTAATGTTGACAAATACCCTGCCGGCCGAACTGGATATCGACCTCTCAACCCTGGTGGGCGGCGCAGTATATGACGCTCAAACGCAGCAGCTTACCTGGCAAGGCACATTACCGGCGGGCGGCGAACATCTCATCTATTACCAGGCCGCACCCAACCAACCCCTCCCGGCAGGCGCGCCAATTGAAAATGGGCTTGCAATTCATTCCCCAGACCAGTCGCTGACTTTCCAACGCAGCGCCACTTATTGGATTAATGCGCCGGATTTGAGCCAATCGACGTTCGTCGGGCCAACCGGAAACGTGGATCCGAACCGGACGATCCTATACCAACTTGTTGTCCAAAACAGCGGGTTGGCGGCGGCCAAAATGACCAGCGCGACCCTGCGGCTGCCGGATGCGCTTGGTTTATTGACCGGTACGCTGCAAAGCTCGGCCGGGACGGCCGCTATTAAGGACCATTTTGTTTATTGGCAGGGTAGTATCGCGGCCAACCAGCGGATTACAGTCACTATTATGATGACCACCCCATTTGAAATATACCCCCTTTGGCTGCCGGCGACGGCCGTCATTGATGATAATATAACGGCCGTGAGCGTGAAAAATGCGTTATTTTCCCTCATTCCGCGTCAATCCTACCTTCCGGCCATTGCAAAGGAATGAGCAAATCATTATGATAGTAACGCTATAAAAACATTTTTACACTCACCGAGAAGTTTAATGAAAGAAGATATAAAAGTCGCTTATGTTGAAGATGAACCCAGTATTGCCAACCTATTGACCAGCGGACTGGGACTGTTTGGCATCACCGTCCACCCGGTGTTTATGAGTGCCGAACAGCTTTTGGCGGAAGTGGATGGGGATGCGTTTAACAGCGCCGACATCCTTATGTTTGATATTCGCCTGCCTAAGATGACGGGCGTTGACCTGGCCAGCGAACTGCGTAATCGAGGTGAAAACCGGCCGTTTGTCCTGGTTAGCGCCTGGCCGCCTCCCACTAACGCCACGCTACAAAAAATTCGGGCCAACTTCCTTCCGAAGCCGTTTGATTTTCCGGATGTGGTTCAGACTATTCAAAAATTGGTCTAATCCAGAAGCGATTTACCAAATCGCTCCACATTAATTGGATGCAACATCTATCAGACGCGCCCGGGTTACCTTGACCAAATCTTTGACCGCTAATTGAATATCCAATCCTCGCTGTCCGGCGCTGACGTAAATCTGGTTGAAGGATTCGGCCGTTTTATCCAAATAGACCGCGAATCCTTTGTTGACCAGGGCCAGGGCCGAAATGCCGCCAACCTGCAAACCGGTAAGCTGTTCGGCTTCGCTATGGCCGGCCATTTTGACTTTCTTTTCGCCAACGGCTTTGGCCAACTTTTTTAGGTCTAACTGGCGGTCGGCCGGAACCATGACCAGCATCGGCTTTTTGGGCGACCGTAATACAACCAGGGTCTTGTAGACCTCTGCGGCGGGAACCCCCATCTCTTCGGCTACGATTTCCGCATCACGTTCCGATGCCGGGTATTCATGGACCTGATAGGCTACTTTTTTCCCTTCTAAAAATCGCATCGCCAATGTTTTACTGGTCATAGAGTTATTCCGTTTGTTATTCTTCAAGTGTCTTTTGCAAGGCGGCCATTACCTCGCCCACCGTTGGCCGGTCACGGGTTTCAATACCGAGATAGGCCCAGGCGATGCGGCCGTTCCGCCCGATGACGTAGGTAGCCGGGTAAGGGATTAAACGTTTTTTAGGGTCCAGGTCATTAAAGAGGCCCCACTGCCGGATCACTGCCTGGTCGGCATCGGCCAATATCGGGAAGGGCAGCGCCCGCCGCTCTCGCAGCCCCTGGTTCAATTCCATCGTTTGGGGCGAGACGGCCAGCAGTTGGCCCCCGGCGGCCTGAATATCCGGATAAATTTTAGCCAACTGGACCAGCTGGCGCTGACACCAGGGTCACCAATCGCCCCGATAAAAGACGAGAATGACCGGTTTTTGTTGCAGGACGGCCGATAATGACAACACCATCCCATCCGTGTCCGGCAAGGCAAAATCCCGGGCCAGGTCGCCATTCTTCAAAATCACTGCTGCATTGGGATGCTTATCATCCATATCATCTATCAAGTATCTGTTCAGTCCCTCTATGGACTTTTGTTTTTTCGGTATCTTTTAACTTAAGTCCATTGAGTGAAAAAACAAAAGTCTGAACGCTGACTATCTCATGAATTATAGTGAATTTGTACTAAACATCATGAATAGCCTTATTTTCCCCTTGTTAACCTATCAAATGAAGGGAAAAATTTGGTAGGCTTTCACGCAACTGTCTTGCATCTTAACTGTAAAACTGTATCCTATATTTAACAATTGTGCCTGCACAGAAAATAACTAGTTAGCGTTTAAACTTCTGGTTTTTTTACTCGCTTAAGACTAACGTTTGCGGATACCGAAAAAACAAAAGTCTTTAGAGAATTTGAACGATTACAATAACAAGAAGTTGGCGAAATTCAAGAGTCAACTTAATCATAAAGTGCATAAATTTTCCATTCCGATAAACCAAAAACATAAGCGTTCAGACTTTTGTTTTTTGCACTCTATAGACTTGATGTGAAAGATACAGAAAAAACAAAAGTCCATAGAGGGACTGAACGGATTCCCAAAAACGAATAGTTATGAGTGACCAGCCATTAATTCTTTATATTGAAGACAATCCTGATAATAGGATGCTCGTCTATCGTGTTTTAAGGGCCGAGGGATTCGACATCCACAGTGTTCCGGATGGCCGTACCGGCCTTAATTTTCTCGAACAACAAATCCCAAACCTTATTTTAATGGATATCAATCTTCCTGAAATTGATGGCTACACTTTAACCACCCTCCTGAAAAACCGCCCAGAATTATCCCATGTGCCGATCATCGCCCTGACTGCAAATGTGATGAAAGGTGACCGGGAAAAAACACTTGACGCTGGTTGTGATGGATATTTACAAAAACCAATTAATGTTGACTTGTTGGGCGACCAAATACGCACTTTTCTAAATTCAGGTTCATAAATAAACAGGAGGAGAAATGGTGATAGGAAAAGATCCGCAGGAACAGAAAACCCATAAACTCATCAATCCGGCCGATGCGCATGTGCTGGTTGTTGAGGATAATGTCCCTAATTTTGTGTTGATTGCCCGGCTGCTGGCCTTCATGGGTATTCAAAAATGTGAATGGAAAACGACTGGTTGGGGGGTTGTCGAGTTTGCTAAGACCATGCCAAAGGTAGACCTTATTTTGATGGATTTACGGCTGCCCCATGAGGATGGCTACGAAGCCCTGGAACAACTTCGGGCTGACCCGGATTTGAGGAATACATTGGTGGTTGTTGTCACCGCCCAGGCCAGTTCCGTTGAAATGCAAAAAGCTCGTGAGGCCGGATTTGACGGCTTTCTCTCAAAACCATTGGATGCTGATGAATTCCCGGCACAAATTCGCCGCATTTTAGAAGGTGAATCTGTCTGGGAAATGGGTGCGTAAGATCATATGGAAAACAGTGGTTCCGGGATTTTCCGTTTTTTAAAAATTCAATCTGACGATCCGCGGGTCATCCGGCAAAGCCGCCTGGTGCAAGTTCTGGTGGGCCTCATTATTTTGGGCGCTTTGCGGGGGATCCTGATAAGCTTAAGCGATATGACCACCGGGGAGCTTAGTGCCCTGGACATTCTTGTGTTTTCGGGGCAAATTGGGGCGCTTTTAATATTTACAGGTCTGACCCTTTATCTGCTGCACCGGGGTCGTTTTCTCATCGCTCTCAATCTTTGTTTTATCATTCTAAACCTCATTTTATACAGTCTTTTGATAAGTACCGAAGGTGCTGGTCCTTTTCACCTTCTGATGCTGGTTTCTGTCTTTTCGATTGCGGCGCTGCAGTCGATCCGGATTAGTGCCATTTATCTGGTTGTGATTATGGCGGCCGTTTCTTACTTCTACGTCTTTATCCAACCCAATGATGTTGAAAGCGCTATTTCATTTATTCAGGTTTCGCTGCTATTGACGGCGCCTTCCTGGTTTTTCGCCAATGACCTTCGAAGGTCTCGTGACCGCGCGCAAGAGTTGGCCCAGACGCTAGAAACGACAGTGAATAATCTTGATAAACGAGCGAACCAACTTGAACAAATTGCGGAAGTCGGCCGAGTTGCAACTTCTTCTCTTGACCAGGAAAAACTTGTTCGAAATTCCGTCAAACTGATTCAATCGCAGTTTGGCTTTTATCATGTGAGCCTCTATCTCATGACGCCTGATGGCAACCGCCTGGTTTTGCAAGAAGCGATTGGTGATATGGGCCACTTTGACGCCCTCAAAGGAGAAAAAACAACGGTAGGCCAGGTCTCTATCGTTGGCTGGGTAGCTATGAACCGACAGGCTCGTATTGCGCTTGACGTGGGCGACGCCCCCTATTATTTTGAGAACCCCAAACTACCCGATACGCATTCTGAAATCGCTTTGCCTTTGCTGGCGCGCGGCCGTCTTTTAGGGGTTTTAGATATTCAGAGCCGGGAATCAGGCGCTTTCCAGTCAGAAGACATGCCCGTTTTTCAGGTGATGGCTGACCAGATTGCCGTTGGTATCGACAACGCCCGACTTTTTGAAGATATCAGCGAACAGGCCAAACAGCTTACCGAACTCCAAAACATCACCAATTTAATGAGTCAGCAGGCTAACATCAAAAACGCCCTTAATGTTGTTGCCAAACGCGCCATTTCGTTATTCAGGGCTGATGGCGGTGGCGTTGTTCTTTATCGACCTGATAAAGATGTTCTTGAATATGTTATTAGTCTGACGCCAGATGATCCCCGACTTGGCCAAACGCTAAAAATCGGGGAAGGGATTTCGGGCCAGGTATTTGATGAAAATAAAACGATGATGATCGAGGATTATGATCATTGGAGCGGTCGCGCAAAACATTTTGCTCGGAGTAATGTTCATACAATCGTTGCGGTCCCACTCCGCAGGCAAAACGAGCCAATTGGGGTCTTTACTCTGACCCGCAGTTGGGCGGGAGAACCTTTCAAGCCGGAGGAAATCCAGATTGCTGAGCTTTTAGCCTCGCAGATTTCGGCCGTTGTCCTCAATAATCAGCTGGTTGAAGAAACCCGCCGTCTCATCAGACGAGAACGAAGCGTTAACCAGGCCGCAGCGGAAATTCGGCGCAGCCTTGACGCGAAAACTATCCTGGACACAATGACCAATGAGTTAGGGGATTTGTTGGGCAACCGGATTGTTAAGGCCCACCTTTATCCTCAACAAGACGTGTATTCCGAGGAAAAAGAGACGCTATGAACGAACCTAAGTTGATTACAGGTCAAACCCGGATCCGGCCGCTTCGTTCAATCTCATTGCGCTTGCCGCTGCTGGTGGCCGGATCACTAATTTTGCTGGTTCTGGTTTCCGCCGGAATCAGCTATGTTCAGACCCGCGAGGGCCTGGCAAATATTCAAGAAATTCATCTGCGCACCCATTCCAACAACCAATCGAACAGCATTAGTCGCCGACTGGAAGAACAATTTTCCCGGGTGGAAAACCTGGCCAATCGCCAGGTCATCATTGACCGCGTTGTCATTGCAAATAATGGCTACCTGGTTATGGGGGAAGTGGAAGTAGAAGCCGACCTCCAGACAAGAGACGAGATGTGGGTTGAGGCTATCGAAGCAGAAGATTATACCGATCCGGCTATCAGCCGCATTACACGTGACAACACCAGCCAAATTGATCTAGTTCCGGAACACAACAATATTCAAGCAGTTCTTGGACTGGATGTTCATTTCATCCTGGTTGATCGTTATGGCGCCATGGTTGCCACCAGCTTTCAAGCGGAAAGGCTTCCTGAATCGGTCAGCCAGCGAGAGACCGATTGGTGGCAGGCTGTCCAGGAAACCAATGCCCCCTATATAGGCCAGCCGCGGGTCTCTTTTGACAGTCCTGTCACCATTATGGATTATGCCTTACCCATCATCGATGAGAATGGTGAATTGCTGGGTGTCTTTTACAGCGCCTATGATTATGATGCCGTCCGGTCTATTATCCGCCAGTCTCAGGCGGCCGATTCCAGCCGGACAGCACTCGTATCTCAAGCTGGGGAAATTCTATTTGCTAGCTCTATCCTTTCTGGACTAGCACAGGCAACCGGGCTGCCGGTTGAATCTTCAGTGGACACGCTTGGCCTCTACGAAGGGCCGGAGGGTGAACTGTTTGTTGTGGCTGCTTCACCGGTGCGGTCTGGTGTTGACGCCGTTGAACAACTCGGCTGGTATGTTGCGTCAATCCAGCCAGAAGCTGACGCATTTAGCCCAATAAATAACGCTATCAATTCCAGCCTCATTACGGCCGTGGTGGTGGGGGCCATTATTATCGCCGGTATCTTTATGGGCTACATTCGGCCGCTGACAGGTTCGCTTGATAAGCTGCGGAAAAGCGCCCAATCGCTTCAGGAAGGTAAGCTAGACACCCAGTTTACGATTAATCGCCAGGATGAGATGGGCCTGTTGGCAGCGACCTTTAACCAGATGGCGGCTCGATTGAGATACACCATTGAGGAGCAAGAATCAACGATTGCCAGCCGGACGGCCGATCTTCGCCGGCGGGCGGCCCAGTTGGCAACGGTCTCTCAGGTGGGTCAGGTTGCCAGCGCTTCCTTAGAACTTGACAAGCTGATGGCGGATACGGTCAATTTAATTCGTGATAAATTTGGCTACTATCATGCCTCTATATTCCTGATTGATGAGGCTGGAGAATTTGCGGTTGTCCGGGAATCAACGGGCGAGGTGGGCCAGGTAATGAAGGAACGGCCGCATAAATTGGCCATTGGGTCCAACTCCATTGTCGGTTGGGTGACGCAACACCACCAGGCCCGAATCGCCCTCAATGTTGGGGAGGACGCGGTTCATTTTAATAACCCGCTCCTGCCTGAAACCCAATCTGAGGTCGCCCTGCCTCTCATCTTCCAGAAACAGTTGTTGGGGGCGCTGGATGTTCAAAGCCGGGAGACAAATGCGTTTGACAATGAAGATATGGCGGTCTTGCAGCTGCTGGCGGACCAGATTGCTTCGGCTATTTATAATGCCCGTCTTTTCCGCTCAGTTCAGGACCAGGCTCGCCAGCGCCGGCAGATTATTGACCTCTGGCAGCAGCTCAACACGATACGTGATTCGGCCCACATATTGGAAGCGACCTGCGACCATGTCCGGTATAAAGCAGGATTTGAGGCAGCAGCGGCCGTCCTGGTTGAGGGGAATGAATGGTACATTGAAACTGTTTCGGCCGATTCGGATGATCTGATTCCAAAAGCGAATATTTACCGCCCAATTGGATCAGGAGTTGTGGGACAGAGTATTTTGATGAAACGGCCGATACTCAGCGCCACCAATGATAATCCCAGTGACCAATATGAGATTGATATGCCGCAGGTAGGTGGCCAGGCAGCTGCCCCTATTTTTACCGGCGAAGACGTTCTGGGAGCCATTGTCGTTTACAGCCGGCATCCGGGCCAACTGGATGAAACCGACCTGTCACTCTTAGAAATTGTTTCTACCGCCGTCGGCTCGGCAATCTCAAACGCCCGCCTGTTGTCTGAAACGGAAAAGAACCTGGAAGAAATTAACCGGCTCTATATGCAAACCATTCAAAGCCGGGCCGATACCGGTCAGATTGAAAGCGTTTATAAACCGGATAGGGTTCACCAAAATGAGATTGTCCAGGCCAATGGCGACGAGAAAAAGATAGATATTCCACTCAGGTCGCGCGGCCGTCTGTTAGGTCACGTAGAGATAGTCGATCCTGCAAATGATTGGTCGGAAGAAGAACACCGGTTGAGCGAAGCCATCGCCAATCAGGCCGCCCTCGCTCTTGAAAATAGCACCTTCTTCAATCAAACCCAGTTCCGGCTCAGAGAGACGGAGGCGCTGTTCAATCTGTCAACATCCTTATCTACAACCATGGATGTGAAGGAAATTTACCGGCGGGCGGCTCGAACCATTGCGGAATTATTAGATGTTTCCCGCTGCGCGATTTCGAGCTGGCAAGAAGAAGCCAATACGGTTCGAGATGAGGCTGACTTCATCCGGGACAGCAATAATCAGATCGTTAACATTTTTGATGATGATAAAATCTCTTATGATTTGGCCGAACATACCGGCACGACATTGGTCCTCAACACCTTAACCCCCCTGATCCGGTATGTCAGCGACCCCAAACTTGAAGAGTCGGAAAAGAGTTTGCTGATTGAATTTGGCCTGGACTTATGCCTTGAAATTCCAATGGTAACCGGCAACGAAGCCATAGGCGTCATCGAACTTTACCGGGAAGATGAAAGCCAGACCTTTAGCGATTATGAGATTCGTCTGGCCCAGGCAATGGCCAACCAGACCGCAACGGTGCTAAGAAATGCCCAATTAGCGGCCGAAACCCAAAGCCGGGTCGATGAGTTGAGTACACTTTATCGGATTAGCGAGACCCTTTCTCTGGCTCCTGATTTGAATGCCGTTTTCCGAAGCGCCCGAAAAGAGATTATGGCCTTGACAAACGCTACCGGCGTGGCCATCAGTCTGCTGACAGAAGAAAAAGACGCCCTGAAATGGATTTACATTTATGAACATGGGGAGGAATTGGAAGTTGAGGGGCTGGCGCCAAATTCAATTGACTCCGGTTTTAGTGGCCACGTTGTCCGGACCGGAAAACCGTTATTAGAAAATCAGATTACTTCTGAGGTCATGGAAGCCTATGGTTCATACATTATTTCGGGTGATTTTGCAAAAGCGTATATGAGTCTGCCTTTGCGGGTTGCCAACGAAACTATTGGTACATTAGGTATTGAAAATAACGACCATCATGACGCATTCAGCCAGAGCGACCTGCAATTAACGGAGACGATTGCCGGTACTTTGGGCATCGCGATTGAGAACCAACGGTTGTTAGAGCAGACTCAGGAAGCGCTGGTCATCCAGTCCCAACAAAGTCTCCAGCTTCAAGCGGCTTCCGAAATTTCGGCGGCGGCCAGTAGTATTTTGGATACTGAGGCGTTGATGAAGTCGGCCGTCACACTCATTCAAGAGCGGTTTGCGTTGTATTATGTGGGGCTGTTCTTAATTGATGAGGAAACAAATGAAGCCTGGCTGCGGGCTGGTACCGGTATTGCCGGACAGACTCAGATAGCCAGCGGTCACCGGCTGCCTGTTGGGGGACGGTCTTTGATTGGCGGGGCAACCGGAGACGGCCATCCTCGTATTGTCCAGGATGTTACCCAGAATGAGGAATGGCGGCCAAATCCAATTTTGCCAGACACTCGCTCTGAGCTGGCGCTGCCGATGCGTGTTCGGGGTCAGATCATTGGGGCGCTAACGGTTCAGAGTACAGAACCCGAAGAATTCAACCCGGAATTGGTGAATGTGCTTCAGACAATGGCCGACCAACTGGCTATTGCGATTGAAAATACGCGGCTGTTAACGCTGGCTGAAAGCCGGGCTAATAGACAGCATGTATTAAATGAGGTCAGCACTCAACTACACCGTTCGAGTGATATGGACACAATTATCGGCATCGGCCTGCAAGCCTTGTCCGACCATTTGAACGGGGCCAAAGTAAAATTACGCCTCGGCCAACGGCAAAGCAAAAAAAATGGTCATTAGATAGCGATGACAACAAAAGACCTGCAATCACACAAACTACATCAGATTTTGGCCCTTAACACCCAACTGACCGGCTGTGATAATGAATCATCCCTGCTTGATGACGCTGTGAGTGGCATCTGTCGCATACTTGGCCTGGTGGATGTAACAATTTTAGAGTGGCAGGCGGATGAGTGGTTGGTGCGCACCACCACTTCTGAATACCTGCAACCGGGAGCGGTTGTTCCACCCGGATTTGTCGAAAGTCTGAGCAATTTGTCGGGCAACTCGATGCCCCGTGAGCACTATGTACAGGCTATTGATGATATTGATGGGGTAAGCGGCCGAGTGACTACACCGCTCATTACCGCCGATACCCTGGTAGGAGCCATTGTCAGCCACACAGCACCGGAACAAGCGCTTGATAACATTGCCTTGCTTATCCAAACCTTTGCCAACAACCTGGCAATTCTCTGGCATAAATTGAATCTGCTACTGGAAAGCCAACAGCGGGCCAGACACCTGGAAGTTCTCCAGGGGCGACAATTCGATACGATTCACCAGGGGCATTCCGCTTTATTGGTTGCCCAATATGAAAACCGGGTGCTTGAGTTTGAACGGAAGCCAGAAGGTGACCTTTCAGAGTCTAACGGTAATTCATTGGTTGCTGAACGATCGATTCCCCTGGTTGTTGGTGACCGGCTCATGGGTGATCTGACGCTGCCGGCTGATATTAATATGGACGAAGAAGAGGCTGATTTTGTTGAAGCCTTGCTGCGTGAAATGGGCAACGCTCTCAGTAATGCTCAGCTGCTCCAAACGACCCGCAGCTACTCTGCTCAGCTCCAGGTTGCGGCCGATGTCTCCCGTGCCGCCAGCACAATCCTGGAACGTGATATCCTCATCCAACGGGTTGTAGACCTGGTTCAGAACAGCTTCGATCTTTATTACGTGGGTCTGTTCTTGATTAACGAAGAGGAGGACGCCGTCTTGCTGGCGGGAACCGGTAAGGCCGGCCAGATTCAAATTGAGCAGGGCCACAAGTTGCCGGTCGGCAGCCAATCGATGATTGGTCAGGCCATTTCCCGCGAGGCTGCTATTGTGGAGCAAGATGTTACCCAGGCGGCCGACTGGCGGCCAAACCCTCACTTGCCCCAAACCCGCTCTGAACTTGCCCTCCCCCTCCGAACCCGAGGCCGCACTATCGGCGCCCTGACGGTACAAAGCGCCGTCACTGGCGCATTCACCGGTGAAAACATCACCGTATTGCAAACTGTAGCCGACCAGGTGGCGACGGCTATTGAGAACGCCAGCCTTTTTGCCCAGGTACAAGAGAATCTGGCCGAAACAAATCGCCTATATAACAGCAGCCGTAACATCAGTGAAGCAACGGACACCCTCTCCGTATACCAGGAATTAATAGATTTTGCGGCCGAATCTAATATGTTTGACATGGCCCATATTATGATGCCGGATCCGACTTCGCCTGAGTATCTCATTTCGCCCATTCTCTGGAGCCGGCACGAAGTGGAACACAACCCGCTCGACCGTTTCTCGCATGAACGATTCGCCTTTAACACCTACCTCTCCAAAAAGGATATTACTATTATCGGAGACGTCTTGGACGATGAACTGGTTGACGAAAATACCCGTCAGTTATTTATCCGTACTAAGGTTCGTTCAGTGGCCGTTCTTCCAATCCATGGCGAGAATCGCTGGGTGGGGACGTTGGTTCTCTACAGGATAGAGCCAAATCCGCCCAGCCACCAGGATTTACANNCTTTATCGGGTCAGCCGGGCTTTGAACCAGGCCGAGACAACCGAAGACACTTACAAAATTACTTTGCGAGAAATCGCGCAGTATACCGGCCTGGAACAATGTCACATCGTTCTTTATGATGACCTGATCGGATTGGGCGAAATTATGGCCCAATACGATCAAAAAACCCAACCAACTGAATGCCAGCTGCCAATGGAATCGGACCCCATTTACCGGGCGCTGGCGAACGAGAGACGGCCGATCCTGGTAGAAAAAGATGACCCGAACATTAGCCCGGCGGTCAAAAAAATCTACCTGGCGCCACTGGGATTGCAAGCTTCGATGCTGATCCCGGCCCTCAGCAAAAATCAGCTCATCGGCTTCATTGCCCTCGACTCTTATGCCAGCCTGGATTATTTTCACCGGACGAACGTAGCCTATACCCAGGCTGTGACGGACCAGTTTACGATTGCGCTGGAAAGCATCCGGCGCTTTGAGGAGATTCGAGAAGCCAATGAGCGTCTGCGAGAGTTGGACCAGTTGAAGACGCAATTCCTGGCCAATATGTCTCACGAATTACGGACACCGCTGAACTCTATCATTGGCTTTTCACGGGTCATTCTCAAAGGCATCGACGGGCCAATTACACCCGAGCAAGAAGAAGACCTGAGCTCCATTCATAACAGCGGTCAACATCTCCTTAATCTGATTAATGATATTCTTGATGTGGCCCGAATTGAAGCGGGCAAGATGAGCCTGGCCTTTGAAGATGTTGATATTGAGGAAATGGCGCACAGCGTTAACGCTACCATTCGCGGGCTGGTCAAAGACAAGGATATCAAACTGGTGTGGAACATTGAGGAAGGACTGCCCATAGTCGAAGCGGACCCGATCCGCCTGCGGCAGATTCTGCTCAATTTCCTTTCTAACGCGGCCAAATTTACCGAGAAAGGGCAAATTACCCTTTACATTGTTAGAGAGGGCGACTACCATATTCATATAGCTGTTCAAGATACCGGTATTGGTATTGCGGAAGAGGATTTCGAGTTGCTCTTCGAGGCATTTGAACAAGTCGATTCTTCCGTCACACGCAGTTTTGGCGGCACCGGTTTGGGGCTGCCAATTACGAAAAAGCTGATAGAAATGCACCAGGGCGAGTTATGGTTGGAAAGCGAAATTGGTAAAGGTTCCACTTTCCATATTACGTTGCCCATTCAACAACGTTTCGCCGGGGAAGAAAGACCTGTGGCCACCCCTTTTCTGAGCCAGCGGTTCAATTCACCACCTGAAAAACGGCCGTCGGCAGATGGTAAGCCAACTATTTTGCTGGTCGATGATGAACCAGGCGTTGTGGACTTGTACGAACGGTATTTACGAAACCGGCCGTATCAGATTTTAAAGGCGAACTCCGGCACGGAAGCTTTGCAAGCAATTGAAGAAAATGATAATTATATTCGCCTGGTATTGCTGGATATCAATATGCCGGGACTAAATGGCTGGGAAGTGCTTCAACAAATGCATGACAATCCGGAATTAAAGGATATTCCGGTAATTGTCTGCTCCATTGAAAACGACCCGCAGAAAGCGGCCGCTTTAGGGGCCAGACAATCGCTGCTGAAGCCGATTGTCGAAGATGATCTTTTACACGCACTGAATAATCTTGGCATCAATGACGCATCATGAATAAATTCTCGACTATTTGTCGAGCCTGTGGACATCAGGAACCACATACCGGAACATTCCCTGCCTGTTCAAATTGTAGCAATAACTGGCTCGACGCACGCTATGACTATCCCAATAATTGGGCGGACAGTCTCGCCCAAAAGGGTGCTTCCATCTGGCGTTACCGGGATTTGCTCCCACTCCACGACAGCAGCCATATCATCACCCTTGGAGAAGGCTGGACGCCGCTAATACGGGCCTGGAACCTGGGGCTGATGTTGGGTCACTCTAATATCTTCATCAAAGATGAACGGCAAGGGCCGACCGGTTCATTTAAGGACCGGCAGGCGGCGGTGGCGATTAGCATGATGAAGGAAGCCGGTATTAAAGAAGCGGTTGTCGCCTCCACCGGCAATGTCGCCATTGCTTATTCCGCCTTTTGCGCCAGGGCCGGTATCAAGTTATGGACCTTTGTGACCAGTTCAGTTCCGGCCGAAAAGATGCGCGAGGTTGCCCTCTATGGCAGTGAGGTTATTAAGGTTGCGGGGACGTATGATCAGGCCAAACAGATAGCGGCCCAATTTGCGGCCGGAAAAGATCTCTTTCTCGACCAGGGCATCAAATCCATTGCCGCCAAGGAGGGGATGAAAACAGTCGCCTTTGAAATAGCGGAGCAGCTTGGGGCTATTCAGGCGGGTATTGATCCCATGATTCCAATGGGCAGCAATCATCCCTGGCAGTCGCCGGACTGGTATTTACAGGCAGTTAGCGGCGGCCTGGGACCGGTGGGGATAATAAAAGGGTTCCGGGAATTGAAAGAGATGGGCCTCATTAACAAAATTCCCAAACTAGCCTGTTTCCAGACTGCCGGCTGCGCCCCCATGGCAAATTCTTTCCACAAAAATCTCGATGTACCGGTGAATATTGATCACCCGGTGACAGATATTACGACCCTGGCAACCGGCGTTCCCGGGGAAGCGTACACGGTGTTACGGGAGCTTATCAATGAATACGGAGGCACGATTGATGCGGTGACGGATGCTGAAGCTTTCCGGGCTTTGCAAGTGGTGGCTAAGATGGATGGGTTGTCTGTTGAGCCGGCCACGGCCGTTGCTTTTGCCGGTTTATTTAATCTTATCCGGCAAGGGGTCATCAAGCGGGATGAAATTGTTGTCATTAACTGTTCCGGCCATACGTTCCCAGTCGAGAAACATATCGTTGGGGAACATTTCGCCCGCGACATGGCCCTGGAACAAAGCGAAGGCATCCCCCGGCGTGAAGAAGGGTTGATGACCGCTCTGGAAGAGTTAGATCCGCGGGTCAAAAGAATTGCTATCGTTGAGGATAACTCTGACGCCACCCGTCTCATTCGCCGAATCCTCCAGGCTCAGGGAGAGTACCACATTGAGGAAGCGGCCAACGGCATTGATGGTCTAAAACTTATTAAAGAATCGCAGCCAAACCTGGTGATTCTAGATTTGATGATGCCGGGTATGGATGGCTTTACAATCGTGGATGAGATGAAACACGATGAGGCTTTGAAAGACATTCCGGTCATCGTTGTGACGGCCAAGGAGTTAACGTCAATTGAAAAAAGACGCCTTTATGGAAAAATTGAAGGTCTATTCCAAAAGGGCGCGTTTATGGATGTGGATCTGGTAGAAGATATCCGAGATGTGCTAAACTCTTAATTATGGATGGTCAGAAAAAAGCAACCATTCTTTATATTGAGGACGATAGAGGAAGCCAGAGATTGGTAAAGCGGGTGCTGGAAAATCACGGCTACAATGTTTTTATTGCCGGTGATGGTCTGGAAGGTCTGGCTATTGCCCGTCAGGAAAAGCCAAATTTGATTCTGATTGATATTAACCTGCCTATGATGGATGGGCAGGAAATTACGACTCGCCTGCGAAGCCTGCCAAATTTTGCTGAAATTCCTATTGTGGCGGTGACGGCCAATACCAGTCCCGGCTCCCGACAACAGGCGTTGGCTGCGGGATGTACCGGTTTTTTGACCAAGCCTATTGATGTCCACCGGTTTCCGCGGCAGGTTGAATCTTTCTTACACGGCCGAACTGACACCTTGCCCCACGAGGAACGGAGCCAACACCTGGAATTTTACGCCCAGCGCCTGGTGCAGCGATTGGAGGACAAAATTCAAGAGCTGGAAGCAGCCAACCAAAAGCTGCGCGACCTGGATCGAATGAAGAGCGACTTTATTATTTTGGTTTCCCATGAGCTGCGAACGCCATTAACGTTGATTAGCGGCTACGCTTATTTGCTAAAGGAGCGAACCAACCGGGAAGATGAACAACACCACCAGGCTGTCGTTGATATTGCCAATGGCCTGGCGATGGGGGTGGAACGGTTGGACCAGGTGGTGAATGAAATAATCAGTGTTTCCCGCATTGCCTCCGGCGCGTTAGACCTGGCTTTTAGCCCAACGCGTCTTTCCATTTTGCTCAAACAAATTATGATAGAGGTTCGCCAACCGCTAATGGATCGCGATTTAAAGTTTAAAATAGAGGATCTGAACAGCCTGCCAATGATTGAAGCAGACGGGCCGCAGTTACGGATCGCTATCCAAAATGTGGTTAATAATGCCATCAAATTTACGCCGGATGGGGGCGAAATCAATATTAAAGCAGTCATTGTCGGCAACGCTGTGGATCTGATCATCCGGGATACCGGCATCGGCATTGCCCCGGAACAACAACGTGAGATTTTTGAACAGTTTCATGTTCTGGGGTCGATCGACCATCATTCAACCAGTAAATCCGCTTTTCAGGGTGGGGGTTTGGGCCTGGGGCTGCCAATATCAAAAGGAATAATTGAAGCACATAACGGCCGAATTTGGGTCGAAAGCGAGGGATATGATCCTGAGAGTACATTGGGTAGTACCTTTCACATCTTGCTACCCATCAGACAGGGGTAGTGGCTTAGATCGTTCATACGCCGGCCATGACGCCTCCGAGAGAAACTGAGCAGCAGAAGTTCCAAACGCCACCAGTTAAACCTAAAACAGCACCCCCCAAGAAAGGGCTATTCGGCCGTTATTTTTCCACACAATGGCAAAAAGGGCTTTTTTGGGCCTTGATATCCCCCATTTTCCTGGGGACAATGCCCATTTTTGCCAAGCTGGCATATGCCGCCCATATTGACGTTTTTACGGTGGCCGCCTTGCGAACCACGGTAGCGGCGGCTNNGGCGGCTTTGATGTGGCTGGCGGCGCTGACAGTCGGCCGTAAATTTATTCGTTCCTCCACCCCGGCCATCTTTGGCAGCATGTTGGCGGGAGCAATCAATGGCCTGGGTTCAATCTTCTTTTATGGCAGCCTGGCCTTGATCGATGCCTCCCTGGGCCAGCTAATCAATATCACCTACTTAATATTTGTCACTATCCTGCTGCGGCTGGCCGGGCAGGTTGTTTCCTGGCTGACAATTATGCGGACCGTGTTGGCAATTGCGGGCATATTCTTGTTGACCATTGGCGGACTTGGCGCGCCGGACTGGTTAGGCGTTGGCCTGATGGTTATTGCCGCCCTTTCTTACGCTATCCAACTCGTGATCGGCCAGCGGGTCATGTATGACATTCCCGCCCCTACGATGACACTCTATGCTATCACCGCTATGGCTCTGGTCGTCAACATCGCCTGGCTGTTTGAAATGCCTGAACTGACAGAGGCCACGACGGCCGGATGGCGGGCTGTCATTCTCATGGGCGTTTTCACCGCCCTCTCCCGCTTAACTCTTTTCCTGGGCGTCAAAAACCTGGGCAGCATCCAGGCCGCTTTGCTGGGCGTCCTGGAGGTTATTGTCACGATTGTTATCGCCATTTTTCTGCTGGGTGAAAGGTTGGAACTGCTCCAGTGGCTGGGGGCGTTGGTGGTTTTGGTCAGTGTTTACCTGGTCAGGTTTGAAAGAGGGGTTCCCAAATTTGTTGACATCTGGCCGTTTATTTATCGTATCTGGAGCCGAATGGGAAATAAAAATCAGGGAGGTACTTGACACTAATTACTGAACAGTTGATACTTGGCCTATCATGCCGTTTTTTCTGTTTACCGATATTGAAGGTTCAACAAAATTATGGGAAAACTTTCCCCAGGCTATGCCGGATGTCATTCGACACCATGATACGATTATCAAAGAGGAGCTGTCCCGGCACGGCGGCCGAATTATCGACCATATGGGGGATGGGGTTTATGCCGTTTTTGAGGATGAGTGCCGGCCGCTTTTGGGCTGTTTAAAAATCCAAATCCGTTTCGCTCAGGAAGATTGGGGCCGGATCGGGGCGATGCGGGTCAGAATGGGGCTAAATGCCCGGACGGCCGATAAAGTCGGGGTTGACTATTTCAAGGAACGGAATGACTATTTTGGGCCGGCTGTCAACCATACTTCCCGCCTGATGAATGTCGCCTGGGGTGGTCAAATTTTGTTTACCGATGATGTTTTCACCCTGGACCGGGTTCCAAAGGGAGCCAAGGCCGTTGACCTGGGCAAGCATCTGTTAAGAAATCTATCCCGGCCCCAACATATCTACTGCCTGGAACATCCTGAGATGCTCCGCCGCAACTTTCCGCCGCTGCGAACCCAGGCCTCCCGGGCGAATAATCTGCCCTCGCCGGCCACCATATTCATCGGCCGGGAAAACGAACTGGCTGAAATTGACCGCCTGCTGGCCGACCCCCAATGCCGCTTGCTGACCCTGAATGGCCCGGGCGGGATTGGTAAAACCCGATTGGCGTTAGCGGCGGCGACCCAACAGCTTGAGGATGCGGGGGAGGATAACCGCTTTGCCAATGGCATTTATTTTATCTCCCTGGCTTCGATTACGGCCGTGGATCATATTGCCCCGGCCATTGCCGATGCTTTGCAATTTTCCTTTTATGAAAACAGCCCCCCTAAGAAGCAATTACTGGATTATTTGCACCACAAAAAGATGCTGCTTATCCTGGACAATTTTGAACATCTGGTGCAGGGGGCGGACCTGCTGGCGGAGCTGTTGGCAGGCTCGCCGGGGCTGACCATTCTGGTGACATCCCGGGAACGGCTCAACCTACAGGGGGAATGGACGCTGACTGTCTCGGGGATGCAGTATCCAAAAAGTGATACGGCCGCATTGCGAGAAAATGTTGAATCTTATACGGCCGTCCAACTTTTTTTGAACAGCGCCCGCCGGTTCAACCCGGCTTTTTCCATCTCTGATGAAGAACGGCCAGTTGTGGCCCACATTTGCCGCCTGTTGGATGGTTTGCCGCTGGGTATTGAACTGGCTGCCACCTGGACCAGGGTCTTTAGCTGTCAGGAAATTGCGGCCGAGATTCGCAACAACCTTGATTTTCTGAGCAGCAATCTTCGCGACCGGCCGGAACGGCACCACAGCCTTCAGGCTGTCTTCAACCATTCCTGGGAGCTGCTTTCGGCCCGCGAGCAGCGTGTCCTGGAAAAGCTGAGTATATTTTGCGGCGACTTTAGCCGGGAGGCGGCCAAAACGGTTGTTTCTGCCTCCGTGCCTGAACTCATCGGGCTGATGGATAAATCGATGGTGCGGCTCAATGAATCTGGCCATTATGAGATTCATACCACGATTCGCCAATATCTGGCCCAAAAGCTGGCGGCTGATCCGGCCGAATATGAAGCGACGACCATGGCCCACAGCCAATATTTTGCCGGCTTTACAGACCAACAGCGCTCCCGGCTGCGCGGACCGGCTCAAAAATCGGCCTTGTTTGAAATGGCGCGGGAAATTGAGAATGTGCGGACCGGCTGGCAAACGGCTCTGAAACTGCGTTTGGATGAAACGATTGCGACGTATATAGACGGCCTGTACCATTTTTNNTTTTACTGGATCCGGGGCTGGACGCTGGAGGGGGCGGATACCTTTAGCGCCGCGGTTTCGGCTTTGACCGGTTCGATTAGCGGCCCGCCGGAGTTGGCCAGGGGGGCGGAGAAGGAAACGGCCGTACTGCTGGGCCGGGTGATGGCCCGCCAGGGCGCGTTTAACTACCGTTTGGGACTGGCCAACCAAGCCAGACGGCTGCTGCAAGAGAGTTTGAATATTTTCCAGAAACATCTTTACATCAGTGAAATCGGCTATGTCTTTACTTACCTGGGGGCCACGGCTTATTTAGAAGGCGATAATGACGCGGCCGAACAGCTGTTGGAGCAAAGTTTGCAATATGCCCAGAGTACGCGCAGCCAGATTGGGACGACGATTGCTTACCATCATCTGGGACTGGTGGCCCAGGCCCGCAAGGCATTTGAGGAAGCCCGAGATTACCACCAGAAAAGCCTGGATATGGCAGAAACATTAGGGGAGCCGTTTGGGATGGCGGTGGCTTTAAACCATCTGGGCATTGTGGCCTATAACCAGGGCCGGTATGAGGCGGCGCGTGATTTGCAGCGGCGAAGTCTGGCGCTGGGCCGGGAAATCAATGATCAGTGGGGGATTGCCAGGACATTGAATGGTATGGCCCTGGTGGCTTACTCACAGGGGAAGTATGAGCAGGCCCGACAGTTGTTGCTGGAGAGTTTGCACCTGTACCGGGAGGTGGGGGATAAGCGGCAGACGGCCGTTACGCTTAAAGATTTGAGTGTGGTGGCGGAGGTTCAAAACCAGCATGAGGAGGCAGAGCGTTTGCGGCGGGAGAGTCTGGAAACGTTCCCCAGTACCGGGCATAGGGCGAAGGTGACGACAATATCGAGTGTTGGATAATGCATAAAACGTAATGGTTCAGGGCGTTACGTTTTACGTATTACTCTTCTAGGGCTTGGGCGAGGGTGGTGCCGCCGGGGGAGAAGTTGGATTTTAGCGAGTAGAGGGCTTGTTGGCGGTCTTCAAGAATACCTTGCCTGGTGAATATTTGCCGGCATTCGACGGCGATGTCCTCAATGATACGTTCGCAGCGATAATAAGTGAGGGCGGCGGAATTGATTGGGGTTTGTCCGTAGCTTTGGTAGAAGAGGAGAGTTTCTTCCTGGGGCTTGTACCAGCCGCCCATGAGGCCACCACCGCCGATGGACATGAGGTCCCGCTCTTTGGGGGCTATGATGAGGGTGTCCCAGTCAATGAGGTAGAGGTCGCCTTTAGGGGTAAGGTGAAGATTTCCGGCGTGGATGTCGGCGTGGCAGACGATTTGGGGCGGGGGATCGGCCTGGAGTTCGGCCGCTTTTTCGCCGGCACGTTGGAGCAGTTCGATAATTACCGGCCGTTTTTCGATGAGATATTCAGCTAGTTCGGCCGCGAGGGGGTCGTCGAAGGGGCTGTTTTGGGCGTGGTCGAGATAGTGGCTGACCATTTGCCGCCATTGGGGGGTGTAGGATTCGTGGGGGATGTTGGCGGTGATGGCAGTGGGCAGGTTGGTGGTGTGGAACTGTTTCATGAGGGCGCCGAAGGTAAGCCATTGGTGTTCGGA
>JABAOG010000897.1_pt1 | contig 21578 bp, 20 predicted proteins | sample 7062131 | NCBI WGS metagenome assembly JABAOG01 (sample SAMN14538629, study PRJNA623070) | marine sediment metagenome | biome: marine biome [ENVO:00000428]; feature: marine pelagic biome [ENVO:01000023]; material: deep marine sediment [ENVO:00002113] | place: India: Arabian Sea | collected...
GTCGAAACCGACCCAGCGCGGCTCCCTGACCAGGTTCCGGGCGATCCGCTTGTGCAGCAACGTGCAGAGCTCGAGGCTGCGGGGGCGGCGCCCCTCGAGCAGCGGGATCAAGCGGTTCAGCGTCGTCCCGCTGTCGATGATGTCCTCGACGAGGAGGACGTGTTTTCCTTCGAGCGAGGCCTCGGGATCGTAGACCAGCCGGACCTCGCCGCTGCTGACCACCCCGACGCCGTAGCTGCTGGCCACGAGGAAGTCCACGTGGAGCGGCCGTACGATCTCGCGGACCAGATCGGCCAGAAAGATGAACGAACCCTTCAGCAACCCCAGGACCAGCAGCGCCTCGTCCGCGGGGTAGGCGGCCGCGATGTCGCGACCCATCTCGGCGACGCGGCGCGCGATCTCGTCCTCGGAGAAGACGATGCGCCTCAGCTCGCGTCCGCCGGTGCGGGCCGCCGTATCATGCGAATTCGGCATCCGTCACCGTGACGTGCAGACTCGGGCGACCCGGCTCGGGCGGCGCGATGGCGGCCCGGGCCACGCCCCTGATCCAGAGGACGCGGCCATCGGCGTCGGCCAGCACGGGCACGCCCGCGCGCTCGGCCCGGGGCACACGTTTCTCGGCGAACAACTTCTTCAGCTTCTTCGTCCCGTAGGCCAGCCGGATTCGGTCCCCGGCACGCCAGCCGCGGACCACCAGGGGGAACGCGAGTCCGTCCAGTCCGAAGGACGCCCCCTGATCCGGCGGCGCCGCGGGGCCGGGCGACCACCGGACCCGGTACGGGCGGCCGGCGATCAGGGCGGCCGACGCACCCGCGTCGGGCGTCTCGATCACCGCCGGCCGATCCGCGGCCGGCGGCCCGATGTCGGGGAGCGCCCGACGGATGCGGATCCGGTCGAAATCGCGTTGCACGCGGATCCCGCCGGCGATCCGGATCCAGGCGCCGCTGGCGCCGCAGTTAGTAAACTCGACTACGGCGGTGGTTCCGCGCCGACCCGGGATGACGCCGAGCCGTCGCAAGATACGGCGGATCACCCGGGCACGGACGGGGGGATCATACGACAGGAGAACTGGCCTGGCAAGCTCGATTTCGTCGTTTCTACGGGCCACCACGGCCTCGGCTTCGAGGCGGTCGAGGACCTGGTCCCAGGCGCGCTCGGCAGCGCGGGCGTGGTCGGAGAGCCGCGCGAGGGCGCCGGCGGCGCCGGGCGCGATCGCCTCGAGGCGCGGGAGGATCTCGAGGCGCAGGCGGTTGCGCGCGAAGCGCGGATCGCGGTTGGTCGGGTCCTCGCGGCTGCGGATGCCGGCCGCTTCGGCGTAGGCTTCGATCTCCGACCGGTGGAACGGGAGGAGCGGGCGGACCAGCGGGCCGCGGCGCGGCGCGATGCCGCGCAGCCCTCGCAACCCGGTGCCGCGGATGACCCGGAAGAGCACGGTCTCGGCCTGATCGTCGGCGTGGTGCGCGGTCGCGACGCGGTCCGCGCGGGTCCGGCGGCGCACGTCGCGGAGGAAGCGGTAGCGCGCCTCGCGCGCCTCGGCCTCGTTCCGTGGCGGCGGCTGCGCCGTGGATCGTTCCAGCGGCACGTCCCAGGCGCGGCACACCCCGGCGACCCAGTCGGCGTCGGCGGCGCTGCCGGGACGCATCCGGTGGTCGAGGTGCGCGGCGAGGAGCCGGATCTCCCAGGGGGGCGGCAGGAAGCGGAGCAGGTGCAGCAGGACGATGGAGTCGACGCCGCCCGAGACGGCGACGACCACCGTCTGGCCGGGCGAGACCAGGCGGCTGCGTTCGAGGTGACGCTCGAAGCGGCGGGCGAGGTCCGGCGAGCGCGAAGCGGGCCGTGACGAGCCACCCGCGCGGGTGGCTCGTCAGGCGACCCGGGTGGGCCGCCGCGGCCGTCTCCGGCGCTTCTCCACGCTGCTGCATCGCTCGACGCCCCCCGGCTCCGGTCCGTACGTCCGACCCGACGCGCTAACGCCAGCCCCTCCCGCGGCGTCCGGGGCCGGAATACGTCGGGCCACGCGGCCCGTAGAGGCGCCGGCGCAGGCGGGCCTGCCGACCGATCTCGACCAGCCGCGGGGTGTACGGCCCGCGCGGCGTCTCGACCCAGTCGCGGTCCTCCGTGTAGCCGGCCCGGCCGCTGTACTCGGTCGTGGGGCCGGCCAGGTCGCCGTAGTCGAGGTCGTAGGTGTGGATCCCGCGGACCGGGTAGCCGTGGGCGGGTTTCCCTGGCACCCGCCCTCGCCGCACGAAGCCGCGGTACTCCGCGCCGTAGCCGCGCGCCCGCTCCTCACCGTACCCGCCCCGGCCGTACTCGATCCGGCCGTAGCCGAACCCGGCGGCGTACCGGCCCTCCGCCGGGAGCCGGCCACGCCGGCGTCGGCGCCGGAATTCGTAGGGATACCGCCGGTACGCATCGGGATACCGCCCGTACTCGTAGGAATACCGTGCCATCTCGCTCCTCCTCGCTCAATCCGATCCGGCCGTAGCCGAACCCTGAGTCCCACGCTCCGCGCCGCGCCCGGTCCCGCCGCGGTCCGATCCGTCGCGGGCGGCGTCGTCCGGCTCTGGCCCGGCGCGTGGCGCCGGCGCCGCCGCGCCCTCCGCGCGCACGGCCTCCGGCCGCGGCTCCGCCTCGGGCTGTGGGCGGGCCTCCGACCGCGTGGCCGCCTTCACCTGTTTCGTCCTCGGCTTCGGCCCGGGCGCCACCGCNNCGCCGCGCCGCCTGGCACCGGGCTCGCGGGAGCGGGCGCCGGGCGCCTCCGTCTCCGGGCGCACGCCGCCGGCGGGAGCGGCGGGCTGCTCGACGGCCAGCTCGGTCCGGACGCCGCGGACGCCGTCGACGTCCCACGCGTCGTCGGTCGCGTACCGGACCTCGTCGTAGCTGGGCAGGGTTCCGGTCAGGGTGACGATGCCGTCCTCGACCGCGACGACGATGCGATCGGCATCGACCCAGGTGTCGTAGAAGAGGGTCTCCTCGACGTCGGCGCGGAGCTCGTCATCGGAGCGCCGCCGGCGGAGCAGCCGCTCGTGATAGGGGCCGTAACCGTAACGCGCGGGGCCATGCGGCTCGCCGTAGATGCGGTCGTACTCCGCCCAGGCGTACCCGCCGCGGGTGGCGGGGCTGGGGGGTCGTCGGGGGCGGGGCGGGACGCCGCCCACGGCGGGGATCCGCTGCGCCGACACGCCGGGCTGGTAGCCGTGCTCGTAGTCGTAGTTCGTGCCGCCGTAGCCGCGACCGCCGACGTACCCGCCACCCCACTCGAACTCGAACTCGTCGACGGGGTTGAGGCCGGAGCGGAGCTGGCCGGCCTCGTAGGAGCCGCGGCTCCTGAGCGCGCCGCCGCGGTAGCCCATGCCGAAGCCGTGATAGCCGGCCCGATAGGGTGCCTCGTAGGTCGCGCCATACTCGCCGCGGCCCAACCACTCGCCGCCGCCGGGCTCGTATCCCCGGCGTACGTACCTGATCTCGCGATCGTATCGCATGCTCGACCCTCCCCTGAGTTGGCGGAAACGCTGGCGCGGGCGGTGCCCGTACGGAGACGCGAGAACGCCGCGCGCGAAGCGCGGCGCCGTCGTCGGACCAGGGTCGAGGTCGGGAGGCAAGCTTCATTCCATCGAGGCGAACGCCTCGCGCCGCCGCGCCGGCGCGCGCGGCCGGCCGAATCGGGCCGTCAGGATGTCGGCGAGCAGGTCGGGTCGGTCGGTCACGAGACCGTCGACGCCCCAGTCCAGGAGCCGGTGCATGTCGTCCGGCTCGTTGACGGTCCAGACGTGGACATCGACCCCGTGGTCGTGGAGCTCGCGGACGAAGGCCGGCGTGAGGATGCGGCGCCCCCGCCAGAACTCGGGCATCTGGGCGACGTCCGGCCGCGCGGACCAGAGGACGCCCAGATGGAGGCGGTGCAGGAGCTGAAGGCGCCGCAGCTCGTTGGCCGACGCGCTCGTGGGCCCCGGGTAGCGGCCGAACTCCGTCCGCGCGGCGTCCGCTTCGGCCGCCGCGATGACCCGGTGCTCGGCGCCGGCCCGGCGGATCGCCTCGAAGAGCGGGCGCTGCGCCGCGGCGGTCTTGACCTCGACCGTCAGCCGCGTGTCGGGCACGGCCTCGAGCACCTCGCCGACGGTGGGGACGCGGATCTCGCGCCCCCGGAACGGGAACGTCCGTCCGCCGTCGGGCGAGAAGCGGTACCCGGCGTCGAGGCGTCGCAGCTCCTCGAGCGTCATCTCGGCGACGGCGCCCGAACCGTCGGTCGTCCGGTCGACCGTGGGATCGTGGAGGACGACGCAGTGCCCGTCCGCGGTCGCGCGCACGTCCAGCTCGATCATGTCGGCGGCCCAGGCGTCGACCGCCCGGCGGAACGCGGGGAGCGTGTTCTCCGGGGCGAGCCCGGATCCGCCGCGGTGCGCGATCAGGAGGGGCGCGCCGGCCAGGACGGGGTGCCGACCGACGGCGCGCGCGGCGCGGCGCCGCACCAGCGCGACGCCGAGCGCGCCACCCAGGCCGGCGCCGATCAGCGGGAACAGCCACCGGGTCTGAATCATGGTCACTCGTCACCTTCCAGGCGGGCGATCTCCGCCCGTTCGATCTCGTCGGCGCACAGTTCGTGAAGCCGGTACAGCACGAGGTCGATCAGCCGCCGCGTGAGCTCGACCGCGAGGGCGGCATCGGAGTCGGCGCGGTCGACCGGCGCCGCGACGCAGCGTGCGGCCAGGAATCGCAGCACCCGCTCGACAACGCCCGGTCGGTACGACGCGTGACGGCGCGCGTCGTCGGCCTCGCCGAGGAGCAGCGCGTCGACGAGCGCGAGGAAGCCCGGGAACATGTACTCCACCCGCTGGCTCCCGCCCTCGCGCTCGTCGGACGTCAGTTGCTCCCACGAGAGCTCGTTCCAGTACAGCTCGCGCGCCTCGTCCAGCAGGTGTCCGAGCCGCTCGGCCGGGAGCGAGGACGGCGCCGGCGGCGCGAGGCGGCGTGCGAGCCGTCGCTCCAGCCTGGCACGCCGCGCGGCGAGGAACGCTGCGGCCGCGTGTGCATCGTCTCTGGGCTCGTCCTCCATCCATCGCATCCCGGCCGTTCGAATCGGCATCGCCGCAAAGCTAGGGCCGGCCGACGACGCGGGCAAACTTCGCGCCGGCGTCTCGCGCGTCGCGTCCGGCGGCGATCTTCGACGCCGGCAGACGGTGCGGGGCATGCCGCTTGCGCATCCCGGAGCCGGTGATTCCCCACGGGCCAGGAGGAGCAGTTGGCGGACGAACGGAAGACGGATGCCACACCCACGGAGGCGCCGGAGCAGGATCTGGAGACCCTCGCGGCGACGGAGGCGGAAGAGGCCGACCTGGCGGCGGAGGGCGTCGCGGGCGAGGCCGAGGAGGCGAGCGGCACGGTGCCGGGCTCGGTCGGCGGGACCACGGGCACCTCCGGCCACGCGGGCGGGATCCAGACGCCGGGCGCGTCCGAGCCGCCGGTCCGGGGCATCGACCCGGACGAGGTGCGCGGCAAGGTCGGGCACCGGCGGCCGAAAGACGGGGAGTAGACGCGGGTCCGGACCCCGATGAATCCGATCGTCATCCGCGCTCCGACGACGCGCGGCGGAGGATCTCGCGGACCTCGTCGTCGCTGAGCTGCGGGAAGTTCCGGTACGACGGGCTGATCGCGAAGAACGGCTCCGGGCTGGTCAGGCACACCACCTCGTCGGCTTCGCGGCGGAGCATCTCGCAGGCGGACCGCGGCGCGGTCGGAATGGCGACCACGACGCGCGCGGGGTGCCGCGTCCGCAGTGCCTGGACGGCCGCGCGGAGGGTCGAGCCGGTCGCGACGCCGTCGTCCACCAGGATGACGGTGCGTCCTTCGACCTCGGGCGGTGGCCGGTCGCCGCGGTACTCCCGCTCGCGCCGCTCGAGCTCGCGCTTCTCCTCGGCGGCGACGCGATCGATGACCTCGCGTGGAACGCCGGTCACCTCGACGACCTCCTCGTTCAGCACGCGCACGCCGCCCGAGGCGATGGCGCCCATGGCCAGCTCCTCCTGGCCGGGGAGCCCGAGCTTCCGGACGATCATCAGGTCCAGCGGCGCGCCGAGGGCACGGGCGACCTCGTGGCCGACGGGCACGCCGCCGCGTGGCAGGGCCAGGACGAGCACGTCCGGCCGGCCGGCGTAGTGCTCGAGGCGCTGGGCGAGGGCGCGGCCTGCATCCTGGCGATCTTCGAATACGCGATCGGAATTCATGCCATCCTCCTCGTCGGCAGCGTTCGGAACGCCGAACGCCGCCGGCGTCGATCAGAACAGGTCTCTCAGCGAGCCCCCGGCCACCAGCCGTTGGATCGCGGCGGCAAGCAGCGGCGCGACGGAGACGATGCGCACCCACGGCCAGGCCTCCCGTTCCATCGGGACGGTATCCGTGAGCACCAGATCCCGCAGCCCGGCGGCGGCGAGCCGCTCGCGCGCGGGTCCGGTCAGCACGCCGTGCGTCGCGACGACGGTGAGCTCGGGTCTCGCGCCGGCGTCGACCAGGGCACGCGCCGCTTCGGCGATCGTGCCGCCGGTCGAGATCATGTCGTCCACGATCACGCACGGCCGGCCGGCCACATCGCCGATGACCTGCACGACCTCGACCTCCGTGCCGCTGCGCCGCCGCTTGTGCAGCACGGCCACCGGCAGCTCGAAGCGCGCCGCGAAGCGCGTGGCCCGGTCGACGGCACCCAGGTCGGGCGAGACGACGACGGCCTCCGCGGCAATGCGACCGGCGAGCGCCGCGGCGAGGCTGGGGATGGCCGTGAGGTCATCGACCGGGACGTGGAAGAACCCCTCGATCTGCGGCGTGTGCACGTCCACGGTCACGACGTGTCGTACGCCGGCCGACTCGAGCAGCCCGGCCGCCAGGCTGGCCATGACCGGCTCGCGCATGCCCTTGCGCCGATCGGCGCGTGCGTAACCAAAGTACGGGATGACCGCCGTGATGCGCGATGCCGCCGCGCGGCGGCAGGCATCGGCGAACGCCAGCAGCTCGATCAGGTGGTCGTTGACGGGCGGCGACGTCGCCTGGATCACGAAGACCTCGCGATCGCGGACCGACTCCTCCAGCCTGACGGTGACCTCGCCGTCCGGGAAGCGCTCGACGGCGGACGCGCCCGGCGGCTCGCCGAGACGGGCCGCGACCGCATGCGCCAGGCGGTGGCTCGCCGTGCCGGCCAGCACGGTGAAGTTCCTCATCTCCCGGGCTCCGCGTCCACTGGGGTTCCCGGCGGTCGCATGCAAGTTGGAGACCGTGCACCGGGTCNNCCGGGCGTCACGGCCGGGCGTCACGGCCGCGGCCGGAGGCTCACGGCCGCGTCTCCGGGTGCGCGAAGCGTTTCCACTCACCGGCCCAGGTCGAGAGCCGATCCTGCACCGCACGGTGGACGGAGCCCTCGGGGAAGGAGCCGTCCGGGCGGCGCTCGCCCGCCTCGCGGCCGGCAAGGATGCCCCAGCCGTCCTCGATGCGGTCGACCGCCCAGATGTGGAAGCGGCCGTCCTCGACCGCGTCGCGGACCTCGCGTCGCAGCAGCAGGTTGTCGGCGTTGCGGCCGGGCAGGATCACGCCCTGCTCTCCACTCAGCCCCCGCTGCCGACAGGCGGCGAAGAACCCCTCGACCTTCTCGGTCACGCCGCCCACGGGGAGTACGAGGCCCTTCTCGCTGATCGCGCCGGTGACCGCGATGCCCTGCCGCAGCGGCACCTCGCCGATGGCGGACATGAGCGCGTAGAGCTCGGCGACGGAGGCGCTGTCCCCCTCGACCTCCTCGTACATCTGCTCGAACGACAGGCTCGCCGAGAGGATCAGCGGCTCGATCCGCGCGAACATCCAGCCCAGGTAACCGGACAGGACCAGGAAGCCCTTGCTGTGGATCGGGCCGCTCAGCTTCGCCTCCCGTTCGATGTTGATCNNCCCATGTAGGCGCTCGAGGTGACGCGGATCGGCCGACCGAAGACCTCACCCGCGGCGGCGAGCAGCCCGATCCCGTGGAGCTGTCCGACACGTTCGCCGGTCGGGTCGAAGGCCAGGACGCCGCGGTCGATCAGCTCGAGGAGCTCGCGCTGCATGCGCTTGTTGCGCCGGTCGCGCTCGGCCAGCGCGCGTTCGATGTCCTCCGCGCGCACGAGGTCGCNNCGGGACCAGTGGGCCGATTCCCGGGCCAGGTCGACGACCTCGCCGAACCGGGTCGTGAGCTTCCGCTGGTCGCCGGCGGACCGGGACCCCTCGTCGACGAGCGCGGCGACGGCCGTCGCGTCGAACGGTGGCAGCGACTCGTCGCGTGCGTGCGTCGCGACGAGCCGGGCGTAGCCGCGCTCCGCCTCCGCGGACCGGTCCATCTGCGGCCGGAAGTCGACCTTGATCTTGAACAGCTCGCCGAACTCCGTGTCGAGCGACCGGAGCAGGTAGTAGACCGTGGGCACGCCGATGAGCACGACCTTGACGTTGGCCGGGATCGGCTCGGGCTCGAGCGAGTCGGCCACGACGAGCGCGAGCTCGGCCGTGGACTCGGCGGGACGGAGCTCCCGGGTGCGAAGCGCCCGCTTCAGCGCGGGCCAGGCGAGCGGCCGAGTGAGCACCTCGAGGGCGTCCAGGATGAGGTAGCCGCCGTTCGCACGCTGGAGGGCGCCCGGCACGATGTGGCCGAAATCGGCGGTGACGGCGCCGAGCTGGACGCGCAGCCCGAGCCGGCCGAGCAGGTTGCGCAGGTGCGGGTCCGGCTCCTCGACGACCGGTGCGCCGGTGCCGGGCTCGCGCGTGACCAGCACGTTGACCTCGTAGCGCCCGAAGAAGTCCTCGCGGACCGCGCCGATCAGCGCCGCGGCGGTCTGGGCCGCGCCCTCCTGCTCGTCCGGCCGCGTCGTGAACTGGTCCGCATGGTCGACGACGTCATCGCAGAGCGTCTCCAGGTACGCGGCGACCGCGGGTGAATCGCCGTACTGCTCCTTCAGGGCCGCGATGCGGAACGCGACCATGCTGCGGGTGACGTCACGGGTCAGCTCCTCGATCCGTACCCGGGCCTCCCGCATCAGCTCCTGGATGCGGCGCTGGGCGGCCGCGACGCGGGCGCTCGCCTCGCGCACGTGGGCGTCGACCTCGGCGCGGACCTCNNGCTCGCCGCCCCGCGCGGGCACCACGACGACGGCGTTCTCACTACCGACCAGCGCCACGTACTCGTCGCGCTCGAACTCCCGGCGCAGCTCGTCGAGCGTCGCCGCCGCCCGTCGCTGCGGCTCCTCGAGCAGTGCGGTCCGGCGCTTCGTCACCGCGTCGGACGCGAGCGCATCCGGTATGGTGGTGCGCAGCTCCGCGATCAGGTCCCGCACGTCCTTCGCGAAACCCGGCGCCCGGCCCGTGGCCAGCTCGAGGGAGCGGGGCCGCCTGGAGTCGCGGAAGTTGAAGACGAAGCAGCGGTCCGGCGGCGTCGGCTGCCCGGCGGCGCGCGCGGCCACCGCCCGCCGTACCAGCGTGCTCCGGCCGGAACCCGGCTCACCCAGGACGAAGATGTTGTAGCCCGGCTCCGCCATCGCCAGGCCGAACTCGAGGGCATCCATCGCGTCCGGCTGGCCGAACGCGTCCGTCACCGGCTCGACCTCGGCCGTGGTGTCGAAGCCGAGGTCCTCCGGCCGACACGGCCGGTGCAGTCGCGAGGCGGGCAGGGATGTCGCGTTCACCATCGGTCCTCCTCGGTGGGCTGACGGACGGCCGGCGCCGCCCTTCCCTCGTCGCCGGTACACGATCCGTACCAGCGGGGGCGAGGGTCGATGCGCGCGTCCGCGGGTCGCCGCGGCCATTCTCGCGCCATTGCGTCCCCGCACGCGTCGCGTCCCCCGGGGCCACCGCGCCACCGCGCGCCCACACCTGTCACGACTCTTGCACCCGCGGAGACCGGATCCCGTCCCGGAGGACCATGGCCACGTCCACAGGAACGGAGGCGGTGTTCCGTCTCCGCGGCGTCACGAAGGTGTACCCGATGGGGGAGGTGCGCGTGGTCGCGCTGCGGGACGTGGACCTGGACCTGTACGGCGGGGAGTTCGTGGTGGTGCTGGGGCCGTCGGGGAGCGGGAAGTCGACGCTGCTGCACATCATCGGCGGACTCGACGTGCCGACGTCGGGCACGGTCCGCTACCTGGACCACGATCTCACGAAGGCGGATCCGGACGGGCTGACGCGGTTCCGGCGGGAGCACGTGGGCTTCGTCTTCCAGTTCTACAACCTGATCCCGAGCCTGACGGCGCGGGAGAACGTGCAGATCGTCACGGAGATCGCGCGGAACCCGATGGCGGCCGAGGACGCGCTGCGGCTCGTGGGGCTGGAGGAGCGGCTGGACCACTTCCCGGCGCAGCTCTCGGGCGGCGAGCAGCAGCGCGTCGCGATCGCGCGGGCCATCGCGAAGCGACCCGACGTCCTGCTGTGCGACGAGCCGACCGGCGCGCTCGACGTGCAGACCGGCCGGATCGTGCTGGAAGCCCTCGACCGGATCAACCGGGAGCTCGGCACGACGACGGCGGTGATCACGCACAACGCGGTGATCGCGCAGATGGCCGACCGCGTGGTGCGGATGCGGAGCGGCCGCATCGTCGGGATCGAGCGGAACGCGCGTCGGGTGCCGCCCGCCGAGCTCCAGTGGTGATGCCATGGCGAGGGCGCTGAACCGTAAGCTGTTGCGCGACCTCCGGCACCTGCGCGGACAGGTCGCGGCGATCACGCTGGTCGTGACGTGCGGGGTCGCGACGTTCGTGGGGCTGCGCAGCGTCTACGACTCGCTGCTGCTCTCGCAGTCGACGTACTACGAGCTGTACCGTTTCGCGGACGTGTTCGCGCCGCTCGAGCGGGCGCCGGCGCGGGTCGAGCGGCAGATCGCCGAGATCCCCGGCGTGGCCACGGTCCGGACCCGGGTCGTCGCGGAGGTCACGCTCGACGTGCCGGGGCTCGAGGAGCCGGCGACCGGGCGCATGGTCTCGATCCCGGAGCGGCCGCGCCCGATGCTGAACGACCTCCACGTCGGGGCCGGCCGCTACATCCGCGGGCCGGACGAGGTGCTGATCAGCCCGAGCTTCGCCGAGGCGAACGCGCTCCGGGTCGGCGACTCGATCGCCGCGGTCATGAACGGGCGCTGGCGCCGGTTCCGCGTGGCCGGGATCGCTTACTNNTGGCGCCGGTTCCGCGTGGCCGGGATCGCGTACTCCCCGGAGTACGTCTACGAGATCCGCGGCGTCGGCGACCTGTTCCCGGACAACCGGCTCTTCGGCGTGCTGTGGATCGGCCGGGAGACCGTGGCGGCCGCCTTCGACCTGGAGGGCGCGTTCAACGACGTCTCGCTCATGCTCGGGCCGGGCGCGAGCGAGCCGGAGGTGATCGCGCGCGTCGACACGCTGCTGGAACGCTACGGCGGCCTCGGCGCGTACGGCCGCGACGAGCAGATCTCGAACCGGTTCCTCAGCGACGAGATCGCGCAGAACCGGGCCACGAGCGCGATCGTCCCCGCGGTGTTCCTCGCCGTCGCCGCGTTCCTGCTGAACGTCGTACTGGCGCGTCTGGTCGGCACGCAGCGCGACCAGATCGCGGTGCTGAAGGCGTTCGGCTACACCGACCACGCCGTCGGCCTCCACTACCTGGCGTTCGCGCTCACGGCCGTGCTCGTCGGCGTGGTGCTCGGGACCGCGCTCGGCTGGTGGCTGGGCTCCGCCATGACCGGGATCTACGCGGACTTCTACCGATTCCCGGTGCTCCGGTACGAGATGCGGCCGGCCGTGGTCGCGGCCGCCGTCGCGATCAACGCGGGCGCGGCGCTGCTCGGCGCGTACGGCGCCGTGCGGCGCGCCGTCTCGCTGCCGCCGGCCGAGGCGATGCGTCCGGAGCCGCCGGCGCGCTACCGTCCCGGCCTGGTGGATCGGCTCCGCCTCCAGTGGATGTTCTCGCCGGCCGCCCGGATGGTGATCCGGAACCTCGAGCGCCGGCCGGTCCGCGCACTGCTGACCTCCCTCGGCATCGGCCTCGCCGTCGCGATCCTGGTCGTCGGCCGGTACTTCTTCGACGCGATCAACTACATGGCCGACCTCCAGTTCCGCGTGGTGCAGCGCGAGGACGTCGCGGTCACGTTCGAGCGGCCGCTCCCGCTCCGGGTCCGCTACGAGCTGAGCCGCCTGCCGGGCGTGATGCGGATCGAGCTGTTCCGGTCGGTGCCGGTCCGGCTGCGACACGAGTACCGGAGCTACCTGACGGCGCTCCAGGGTCAGGAGCCGGGCGGCGAGCTGCGCCGCCGCATCGACCGCGACCTGGAGCGCGTGCCGCTCCCGGCCGCCGGCGTGCTGCTCTCGACGGAGCTGGCGAAGATCCTCGACCTCGAGCCGGGCGAGACGGTGACCGTCGAGGCGCTCGAGGGCGACCAGCCGGTGTGGCGCCTGCCCGTGGCCGCGCTCGTGGACGAGCTGATCGGCGCCTCGGCTTACATGCCGCTGGCCGGCGTCAACCGGCTGCTCAGGGGCGAGCCGTCGGCGTCCGGCGCGTACCTGGCCGTGGACCGGCTGTACCGGGACACGCTCTACGCGGAGCTGAAACGCCTGCCGGTGGTCGCGGGCGTGTCGATCCGCGAGGCGTCGCTGCGCAGCTTCGAGCAGACGCTGGCCGAGAGCATCGTCATCTCGACGACGGTGATCGTCGTCTTCGCCGTCGTCATCGCGTTCGGGATCGTGTACAACGGCGCGCGGATCACGCTGTCCGAGCGGACCAACGAGCTCGCGACGCTGCGCGTGCTGGGCTTCTATCGGCGGGAGGTGGCCGGAATCCTGCTGGGCGAGCAGGCCGTGCTCACGATCCTCGCGTTCCCGCTGGGGTTCGCGCTGGGCTTCGCGGGGATCGCCCTGATCATCGAGGCCGCCGCCTCGGAGCTGTTCCGTCTGCCGTTGATCGTGACGGGCGCGACCTACGCCTTCGCGACGATCGTGGTGGCGGCCGCCGCGGTCCTGTCCGGACTGGCCGTCCGCCGGCGGCTCGACCGCCTCGACCTGATCCAGGCGCTGAAGGCCGGAGAATGAACGACCGCGAGCGGCTGCGGTGGAGGCGCGTCGTGCGGCCCGGTTGGATGCGGCGCGCGAAGGGGCCGCCGAAGGGCGCGCCGCGGCGGTGGTCGTGGCGGCGCATCGCGCTGATCGCCGCGGCCGTCGTGCTGGTCGTGCTGATCGTGCTCGCGCTGCTCCCGGAACCGGCCCCCGTGGAGGCCGCGATGGTCGAGCGCGGCCCGCTCGCGGTCACCGTGGACGAAGAAGGGATGACCCGCGTCCGACAGCGGTTCACCGTGGCCGCGCCGATCACCGGCGAGATGGCGCGCGTGCCGTACGAGGCCGGCGACGTCGTGGCGGCGGACGAGGTCATCACGACGATCGACCCGACGCCGCTGACGCCGCGCGAGTCGCAGGAGGCGGTCGCGCGGCTGGAGGCGGCAGAGGCCGCGGAGACGGAAGCGGGCGCGGCGATCGGGGAGGCGCGCGCGGCGCTGGCGCAGGCCGCACGCGAGCAGGCCCGCGCGGAGCGCCTCCAGGCCGCCGGCGCACTCGCGCTCCAGGAGCTGGAGCAGGCGCGACTGACGGCGCAGACGCGGCGCGCCGAGCTCGAGGCGGCCGTGGCCCGGCTGGAGACGGCGCGCGCGGAGGTCGAGGTCGCGCGCGCCGCGCTCGTCGGCGCGGCGCCGGGCGCCGAAGGGCCGCCCGAGTCGGTCGCGCTGCGCTCGCCGATCGGCGGTCGGATCCTGCGTGNNCGCGTCGTGACCGCGGGGACGGAGATCGTCGAGGTCGGTGACGTGTCGAGCCTGGAAGTCGTGGTGGACGTCCTGTCCTCCGATGCCGTCGAGATCGAAGCCGGCGATCCCATGTGGATCCACGATTGGGGCGGCGAGCGGGCGATCCCCGCCGTGGTCACGCGCGTCGAACCCTCGGGCTACGAGGAGGTCTCCGCGCTCGGCATCGAGGAGCTGCGCGTCGACGTGATCGGCGAGCTGCTCGGGCCGCCCGGGCCGCTCGGCGACCAGTACCGCGTCGAGGCGCGCATCACCGTCTGGCGCGCCGCCGACGTGCTGAAGGTGCCCACCAGCGCGCTGTTCCGCCTGGAGGAGGACTGGGCGGTCTTCGTGATCGAGGACGGCCGCGCGAGGCTCCGCCGCGTCGCGATCGGCCGGCGCGGCGCACTCGAGGCCCAGGTCCTGGCCGGCCTCGAGGAGGGCGACATCGTCATCCTCTACCCCGGTGACGAGCTGGAGGAGGGCGACCGTGTCGAGCCGCGGGAGTAGGCCGGTGTGCCGTGCCGCGGCCGTCGGCCTGCTCCTCGCGATCGGGCCGGCGCCGGCCCGTGGCCAGGACGCGCCGGGTCCGGGCGACCGNNCCTGCGCGAGGCGATCGAGCGCGCACTCGACCGCAGCGAGGAGGTGCTCATCGCGCGCACCCGGGTCGCGGCCGCCGAGGCGCGACTCGCGGCCGCGAGGGCCGACGCCCGCCCGCAGATCAACGCGTTCGTTCAGTACACCCGCACGTTCGCGTCGCCGTTCGAGGAGTTCGGCTTCGGGTTCCCGGACTCCGCCGCGTTCCCGCCGGACACGCTGCCGCCGGACACGCTGCCGCCGGACAACGCGGCCCGCACGGGCCGGCGGGTGCGGCCGCTGCGGGCGGTCCGGCCCGACCAGGTCGGCGGCCCGGCGGCAGGCGGCCTGGGCGCGTTCCTCCCGTTCACCTTCGGCGCGGAGCACGCCTGGGCCGCCGGCCTCACGGTCGACCAGTCGCTCTACGCCGGCGGCCGCACCGGTGCGGCGATCACGGCCGCGGAGTCGCGGACCGAGGCGGCGCGCGCGCAGCTCGCGGACGCGCGAGCGGACGCGGCGTTCCGGGTCAAGCAGGCGTACTACGACGCGGCGCTCGCGCGGCAGCAGGTGGCCATCGCACGGGCGACGTTCGCACTGGCGGAGGAGCAGGTCGAGATCGCGCGGACCCGCTTCGCGGAGGGCGCCGTCGCCGAGCTCGAGGTCCTCCGCGCGGAGATCGAGCGGGACAACGCAGTGCCGCGGCTCACCGCGGCGGAGAACCAGCTCGAGCAGGCGCTGATCGAGCTGAAACGACTGGCGGAGGTGCCGATCGAGGAGGAGCTGGCGCTGACGACGGAGCTGTGCGCGGCCGGCGGGCCACCCGACCCCGACGCGGTGCTGCCGACGCCGGCGGCGGCCGAGGCGGAGCTCCTCGATCGGCCGCCGCTACGAGCCGCGCGCCGGGAGGTCGAGGCGCGGGCCGCGCAGCTCCGCGCCGCGCGCGGCGCGTTCCTCCCGTCGGTCGACCTCTCGGGCACCTTCGGCTGGCTGGCGCTGCCCGACCGCAAGCTGCCGGAACCCGGCGACTGGGAGCGCAACTGGAGCGCGACGGTTTCGGTCCAGCTCCCGCTCTACCTGGGCGGCCGGTTGAGGGCCGACGTTCGACTCGCGCGCGCCGAGCTGGCCGAGTCGGTGCAGGAGCTGGAACTCGAGCGCGAGGCGGGGCTGGCCGAGTACCTCGAGGCCTACGGCGCACTCGGGCGCGCGCGGACGCAGGTCCTGGCCCGGCTGCGGACGATCGAGAGCGCCGAGCGCATCTACCGGCTCAACCTGCTGCGCTACCGGGAGGGCGTCGCGATCCAGCTCGAGGTGCTCGACGCGCTGGTCACGCTCCAGGACGCGCGGACGAACCTGGTCCAGAGCTACTACGACTACTACACGGCGCTCGCCCGCGCGGAGCGGGCGCTCGGCCTGGACGTCGCGGGGATGACGCTGCCCGATGGCCGCTGCCCCGTGCCGGCAGGACCGGCGGAGATCGGCCGAGGCCGCGGCGCGCCGCCGCGAGCGCCGCCTTCGCCGCCAGCGCCAGCGCGCCGAGGCCGAGCAGCGCAGCCGGGTATCTCGCGTCCGCGTCGGTCCGGCGCAGGTACCACGCGGCAAGGCCGAGCAGCGCGGACCCGGCGAGCGACGTCGCCGTCCCGTGCTGGGCGAACGGCTGGTACGGACTCAGCGGCGCCTCCCGCCACCCCGCCCGCTCGCCTCCGTCGTACGGCAGCGGCTCGAACAGGCTGGTCGGCGCGTCCGCCGGCTTCGGCTCCTCCGTGCGTTGCAGCCCGAATCCCAGCAGCAGCGCGGCCAGGTCCACCAGCTCCGGGCCGATCCGCTCCGCCAGCGACAGCGCGGCGCCGCCGCCGCCCACGAACAGGACGCGCTCGTTCGACACGGCCGCGTGGAGCACGGCCGCGGCGGCCAGCTCGACCGGGTAGACGGGCGGCAGCGGCCGCGGTCTCACGCCCAGATGCGTCCGCGCCTTGTCGAACAGGGGCGTGTTGATCGACGACGGCTTGAGCAGGGTGACCCGGACGGGCGAGCGCGCACGACGCAGCTCGACGCGCAGGCCGTCGAGCCACCCCGTGATCGCGTGCTTCGCGGCGCAGTACGGCGTCATGAGCGGGACGCCCCGGTCCGAGAGCGCGCTGCCCACGCAGATCAACGCGCCGCCGGTCGCCTCGAGCCAGGGCAGCGCCGCCTTCGCCCCGTGGACCTGGCCCATGAAGTCCACGTCCAGGACCCGACGGAACTCGTCGATCGGGATCGACTCGAAGGTGCCGTACAGCATCACCGCGGCCGCGTTCACCCAGGTGTCGATGCGCCCGTACGCCTCGACCGCCCGGCGGGCCAGCGCCTCGACCTGCGCGTAGTCCGCGACCTCGGTCGGCACCGCGATCGCTTCGCCGCCGTCGGCGCGGATGGCCTCGACCGCCGCCTCGAGGTCCCGGACGTTGCGCGCCGCGAGCACGACCCGGGCGCCGCGTCGGGCCGCCTCCCTCGCGGTCGCGAGCCCGATCCCGCTCGACGCACCCGTGATCACGATGACCTGCTCGGCGATCCGGCCGGGCATCGACCCCTCCTCGATCGGGTCCGTGCGGTGCCGCGGATCTCCGGCCGACCGGCCGGGCGTGCAGGGATCGGGCCGGGCGCTCGCCTTGCATGAAAGGATGCGGAAGGGAGGAACCTCGGGATGCGACCCGTGATCTCCATGTGGGTCTGGACGGCCACGGCGCTGCTGGCCCTGGTCTGGCTGCCCTGGCTCGCACTGCTGTACGCGCTCACCGCTCGGCGCGACCCGGGGCGCTACGCCGTGGGCCGCTGGTTCCGGCGCGTCGCCGTCGCCTCGGTCAGGCTCAACCCGCTCTGGCGGTTCCGGACCTCCGGCGTGCCCGTCCACGACCCGCGCCGGCCCTACGTGGTCGTCTCCAACCACGAGTCCATCGCGGACATCTTCCTCATCAGCCATCTCCCGTGGGAGATGAAGTGGCTGTCGAAGGCCTCCCTCTTCCGGCTGCCGGTCATGGGCTGGCTGATGCGCCTGGCGGGCGACGTCCGCGTACGCAGGGACGACGCGGCGAGCCGGGCGGCGGCCATGGAGGAGCTGCGCGACCGGCTGCGGCGGCGCGTCTCGGTCATGGTGTTCCCGGAGGGGACGCGCTCCCCCGACGACGAGCTGCTGCCGTTCCGCGACGGCGCGTTCCGGCTCGCCGTCGAGGCCGGGGTGCCGGTGCTGCCGATCGTGGTGGCCGGCACGCGCGATGCGCTGCGCAAGGGCTCGCTGGTGCTGGGCCGCGCGTGGGCCGAGGCCCGCGTGCTCGAACCCGTCGAGACCGCCGGCCTCACCCTCGCGGACGTCCCGGCGCTCCGCGACCGCGTCCGCCGGATGATCGCGCAGGCGCGCGCTGAGCTGCGTCGCGAGCCGGCGGACGGGTAATGCCGCCGCCGCGGGCGGGCGCGCAGGCGGCCGCGCCCGCGGCAATCTCGGCTTCGCGCAGCCATCGCCCGCGCGCCCGGGCTCGCGCGCGTGACCGGCCGCCGTCCGGCATCGCGCGCCGCGCTCACCCCTCCCGTTCCCGGAATCGCGACGCCGCGAACCAGAGCACCAGCACGCCCATGGCGCCGAGCGTCGCGTACTGCGACCACAGCGCGGAGAGGTCGACGCCCTTGAGGAAGACGCCGCGCACGATCTCCAGGTAGTGCCGCATCGGGTTGAGCAGCGTGAGCCACTGGAAGCTCTCGGGCATGCTGCTGACCGGGAACATGAAGCCGGACAGCAGGATGGCCGGCATGTAGACCAGGAAGCTCACCATGAACGCCTCCTGCTGCGTGGAGGTCAGGGTCGAGATCAGCAGCCCGAGGCCGAGCGACGCCAGCAGGTAGAGGATGCTGGCCAGGAGGAGCATCGGCACCGCGCCCGCGAACGGCACCCGGAACCACGCCACGGCGACCAGCGTGACCACGGCCATGTCGGCGAGGCCGATGATCCCGAAGGGGATCGTCTTCCCGGCAATGAGCTCGCCCGCGGTGAGCGGACTCACGCGGAGCTGCTCGAGCGTGCCGATCTCGCGCTCGCGCACGATCGCGAGCGAGGTGAGCAGCAGCGCGACGAGCAGGATGATCGCGCCGATGACCGCCGGCACGTTGTAATCGCGACTGGACAGGTCGGGGTTGAACCACGCTCGCTCCCGCAGGTCGACGGGCGCGGCCACGGCCCGCGCCTCGAGGTCGGCGCCGTAGCGCTCGACGATGCGGGCGGCGTAGCCGCGCGCCACCGACGCCGCGTTCGAGTTCGTGCCGTCCAGGATCATCTGGACACGGGCGCCGCCGCCGCCGGCGATCGCGGCGGCGAAGCCGGCGGGGATCTCGATGCCGACGACGGCGTCGCCGCGGTCCAGGGCGCGGACCAGGTCCGCCGGACGGTCCGACGCGTCGACCACGCGGAAGTAGCCGGACGCGAAGAAGTCGCCGAGCAGGTCGCGCGAGGCCTGCGTCCGGTCCAGGTCGACCACGTACGTGGCCGTGTCGTACACGTCCGTCGACACGGCGTAGCCGAACAGCAGGAGCTGGAGCACGGGCGTGATGAAGATGACCCGGCTCATCCGGGGGTCGCGGAAGATCTGGCGGAACTCCTTGATCACCATCTCCCGGATGCGTCCGAGTTTGCGGCCGAATGCGGCGGTCATGGGATCTCCTTCCGGAAGACGCGCATGGAGAGGACCAGGCCGAGCGCCGCGAAGGCGATCATCAGCACCGCCTGCGAGACCAGCACGCCCGGCCCGACACCCTTCAGGAAGATGCCGCGGGTGACCACGACGAAGTACCGTGNNAGCGCGCGGGCACCGCGTAGGTGATGACCTGGATGGCGCGCGGCATGTTGCCGATGTCGTACATGAAGCCGGAGAGCAGGAACGCCGGCAGGAACGTCGCGATCATGGCCACCTGCGTGGCCAGGAGCTGCGACCGCGTCGCCGCCGAGATGAACACCCCGAGGCCGAGCGCGCCGATCAGGAACAGCACGGACGCGATCATGAAGAACACGACGTTGCCCCGGAACGGCACGTCGAAGAGGAGCACGCCGATCGCGGAGGTGACGACGACGTCGATCACGCCGATCGCGACGTAGGGGAGCAGCTTGCCGAGCACGACCTCGACCCGGTGGACGGGCGTCGACGCGAGCTGCTCCATCGTCCCGCGCTCCCACTCCCGCGCGATGGTCAGCGAGGTGAGCATGGCGGCGATGATCATCATGATCACCGCGACCAGGCCGGGCACGATCATGTTCCGGCTGACCAGCTCCTCGTTGTACCAGACCCGGCTCTCCAGCGTCACGGGCGGCCTGGCCACGACACCGCGCGCCTCGAGGACGTCGAGGCCGTACGACCGGACGATGGCCTGCGTGTAGCCCAGGATGATGGTGGCGGTGTTCGCGTCGCTGCCGTCCACGATCGCCTGGAGCCGGGCCTGCCGCCCGGCGCCGAGGTCGTTGGAGAAGTCCGGAGGCACGACCAGGGCGAGCTGCGTGCGGCCCCGGTCGATCAGCCGGTCGATCTCCCCGCGGCTCGCGCCGTCCTCGATGATGAAGTGGCCGGAGGCGCGGAACGCGTCGACGAGCGCCCTGCTCTCCGCCGAGCGGTCCTCGTCCACGACCAGGGTGCGGATCTCGTCCACGTCCCAACTGATCCCGTACGCGAAGTTGACCACGAGCAGCACGGGGAGGGCGAACGCGAGCGCGAGGCTCCGCCTGTCGCGCCCGAGCTGGATGACCTCCTTGCGGGATACGGCGAGCAGGCGCTGCCTGTCGAGCATGATGGTCCCTCCCTAGTCGACGGGCGCGCCGCCCGCCGCGCGGACCCGGGCCACGAAGACGTCCTCGAGCGATGGCTCGACCGCCCGGACCGAGTGCAGCGCGCGGCCGCGCGCGGCGAGCGCGGCCTCGAGCGTCTCGGGTGCGCGGGCGGCGTCGCGGAGCGTCACGTGGACGGCGCGGCCGAACATCGCGGCCTCGACCACCGCCGGCGAGGCGCGCAGCGCCTCGACCGCGAGCGGCGCGTCGTCGACGACCAGCTCGAAGATCGGCTCGTCGAGGCCGCGGCGCAGCCGCGCCGGCGAGTCGAGCGCGATCAGCCGGCCGCGGTTCATGAGCGCCAGCCGGTGGCAGTACTCCGCCTCCTCCATGTAGTGCGTGCTGACGAAGACCGTGGTGCCGGCGTCGGCGAGCCGGTAGATCAGGGACCAGAACCGGCGCCGTGCGATCGGGTCCACGCCCGAGGTCGGCTCGTCCAGGAACAGGACGGGCGGCTCGTGCAGCACGGCGCAGCCGAGGGCGAGGCGCTGCTTCCAGCCGAGGGGCAGCGCGCCGGCCGGCCGGGTCCGGTGCTCGGTGAGTCCGGCCGTCTCGAGCACCCAGTCCCGCCGCTCGCCGCGCCGGTGCCGCGGCACGCCGTACAGCCCCGCGAAGAAACCGATGTTCTCCTCGACCGTCAGGTCCGCGTAAAGCGAGAAGAGCTGCGACATGTAGCCGATGCGCTGCCTGATCGCCGGCCGCTCGCCGTGGATGTCGAGGCCGGCGACACGGCCGGTGCCGCTCGTGGGCGGGACCAGCCCCGTCAGCATCTTGATCGTCGTCGTCTTCCCCGCGCCGTTCGGGCCGAGGAACCCGAAGATCTCGCCCTCGTGCACGTCGAACGTCACGTGGTCGACCGCGGTGAAGCCGCCGAACCGCTTCGTCAGCCCCTCGACGACGACGGCGCGCTCCGTCGTGCCCCGGCTCATGCGGCCTCCGCGGCGGCGATACGGTCGATGAAGACGTCCTCGAGCGAGGGAGCGATCGGCCTCGGCTCGGCCGTGGCGAGCCCCGCGGCGCGCAGCGCGTCGACGATCGCGCGCCCGTCCTCGAGCGCCCGATCGACCTTCACGTGCAGCCGGTCGCCGAAGAGCGCCACGCGGCGCGCCACCGCGTGGGCCTCGACGATCGGCTCGGCCTCGCGCACGCGGTCCACCTCGATGGCGATCATCTGGCCGCCCAGCGCGCGCTGGAGCGCCGCCGGCTCGTCCACGGCGATCGCACGGCCGCGGTGCATGAGCGCGAGCCGGTCGAAGCGCTCGGCCTCGTCCATGTACGCGGTGCTGACGACCACCGTCACGCCCCCGGCCACCATCTCGTGCACGATCAGCCAGAGGTCGCGCCGCGAGATCGGGTCGACGCCGAACGTCGGCTCGTCCAGCAGCAGGA
>JABAOG010005012.1_pt3 | contig 21569 bp, 21 predicted proteins | sample 7062131 | NCBI WGS metagenome assembly JABAOG01 (sample SAMN14538629, study PRJNA623070) | marine sediment metagenome | biome: marine biome [ENVO:00000428]; feature: marine pelagic biome [ENVO:01000023]; material: deep marine sediment [ENVO:00002113] | place: India: Arabian Sea | collected...
GTGGGTGGCGGGGTTACGTGGGTGGCGGGGTTTCGTGGGTGCCCCCGGGGTTTCGTGGGTGCCCGGGGTTTCGTGGGTGGGATCACGGTTGGAACGGGGGCGGCGGGCCAAAACGGCCGAGTGTGTGCCGGGGGTGTGACACCGATGGCTCCCGGCAGGGGTGGGGTGGCTCGGAAGTGCCCGAGATGCACGAAGATGTCGACAGATCCGCGCGTCTTTGATCTAACTCGCGGGTGACCTCTTCGACGGCCACGAGTAGCTTTCGCGATCCCCGGCGGGCCCCGACGAGCCCGGGGGACGTCTCCGCCGAGCCCTGGCAGAACGTCAACGATTCCGGCGATGTAGACCCGGAGACGCAGCCCTCCATCGGGCCGGTCGTGCCCTGCCTGCGGGTCTTCACCGAGCGGGTGCTGGTGGATCGCCTCGGATACGGCTCCGATTTCGCCGAGGTGGAGGCCCCGCTGCTGCAGCTGACCTTCGAGTACCCGGATCTGCGAGCGCGGGTTCGGGCCTCGGACCCTCGGGATCGCTTCTTCGCCGCCGGCCGCGGTGGCATCCAGGCCTACGCCCGCGACCGGGAGGCCGAGGGCAACGCGCGCCGGCTCCTCGAGCGCTTCGGCGTCGTGGACCTCGACTGCCTCGACACGGTCGGGGTCCCGCCCGACGCGGAGGCGGACTACATGGTCCGGGTCGACGGCGACGTGCACGCCCACGTGGCCTTCAGCGCTCAGGCCCTGCCCGCGCTCCGCGAGCTCGGCTGGCAGATCGACGTGGCCGGCGACTACCCCTACCGCTGCGTCGCCGTCAGCCCGAGCTTCGTCGCCAAGGTCTCCGAGGACGAGGAGCGCCCGGACTGGTTCGCCCTCGAGCTGGGCGTCGACGTCGGCGGTCGGCACCTCGACCTGCTCCCGGCGCTCGTCTCCCTCCTCGAAGAGCAGGCGGACGGCCAGCTCTCCCTCGGCGACCTGGAGACCCGACAGCGGCCGGTGGCCCTCGAGGTCGGGCCGGGCGAGCACGTGGCGGTCGACCCCGGTCCGCTCCGCGCGTTGATGCGGGTGCTGGTCGAGCTCTACGACGAGGACCGCGGTCTGGTGGTGCGTGGCCACAAGGCCATCGCCCTCGAGACCCTCGACCAGGCCTTCCAGGATGCGGGCGAGGAGCTCCGCTGGGAGGGCTCGGGCCAGCGAGAGGCCCGCAAGCGCGGCAAGGTGCTCGTCGACGCGCCCCAATCGCGGCTCGAGCCGGCGGGGCTGCAGGCCACCCTCCGCCCCTACCAGCGCGAGGGCCTCGCCTGGATGCAGCGGCTACGCAAGAGCAGCGCCGGCGGCATCCTCGCCGACGACATGGGGCTCGGGAAGACGCTCCAGACCATCGCCCATCTGCAGACCGAGATCGCCGAGGGCCGCGCCGACATCCCCTCGCTGGTGATCGCGCCGACCAGCCTGATGGGGAACTGGAAGCGCGAGATCCAGAAGTTCGCGCCCTCGCTGAAGGTGGTCGGCTACCACGGCCCCAAGCGCCACGGCCGCTGGTCCAAGGTGAAGGACGCCGACATCGTGCTGACCAGCTACCCGCTCCTCGTCCGGGACGCCGAGCAGCTCGCCAGCCGCGACTGGCACTACGTGGTCCTCGACGAGGCTCACGTGATCAAGAACCCGCGCAGTCGCTCGCACGCCGCGGCCTGCGCCCTCGAGGGCCGCCACCGGCTCTGCCTCACCGGCACGCCGGTCGAGAACCACCTCGGCGAGCTCTGGAGCCTCTTCCACTTCCTCGGCGACGACATCCTCGGCAGCCAGATGGACTTCCGGGAGCGCTACCGCACGCCCATCGAGCAGTACGGCGACGACGAGCGGCTGGAGACGCTCTACCAGGCGGTCAGCCCCTTCATCCTCCGCCGCAACAAGAGCGAGGTCGCCAAGGAGCTGCCACCGAAGACCCAGCTCTACCAGCCGGTCGAGCTCGAAGGGAAACAGCGCGAGCTCTACGAAGCCATCCGCATCGCCGCGCACACACAGGTGCGCTCGACGATCCGCAAGAAGGGCATCGCCGCCAGCACGGTGACGATCCTCGACGCGCTCACCAAGCTCCGCCAGCTCTGCTGCGATCCGCGCCTGGTGCGCATGGACGCGGCGCGTTTCGTTCGCGAGAGCGCCAAGTACGAGGCGTGCATGGAGCTCATCGAGCAGCAGCTCGAGGCGGGCCACCGCATCCTCCTCTTCAGCCAGTTCACCACCATGCTCGGGCTGATCGGCGAAGGCCTGCAGGAGCGGAACACCCCCTTCCTGATGCTCACCGGCCAGAGCAAGAACCGGCAGCAGCTCGTCGACCGCTTCGAGGACGGGGAGCGCGACGTCTTCCTCATCAGCCTCAAGGCGGGCGGCGTCGGGCTCAACCTCACCAGCGCCGACACCGTCATCCACTACGACCCCTGGTGGAACCCGCAGGCGCAGGACCAGGCGACCGACCGGGCCTACCGCATCGGCCAGCAGCGACCGGTCTTCGTCTACGACCTCTACGTCGCGGGCAGCGTCGAGGAGCGGATGCTCGCCCTGCAGGCGAAGAAGCGGAAGCTCGCGGAAGCGATTCTCCACGGCAGCGCCGGCTCGAGCACCTTCACCGAGGACGAGCTCGAGACCCTCTTCGCGCCGCTCTCCCGCTGAGCGGCTCACCCCTCGCTCGACAGCCGGCTGCAGACCGCCGTGGCCGACCGAGCTAGGATTCGCGGCGCTTCTTCAGCCGGTAGACGAGCTGTGCCCGTGAGAGCCCCAGCAGCTTGGCCGCTTGGCTGACGTTGCCTTCGGCACGCGTGACGGCGGCGTCGAGGAGCTGCGTCTCGAGCCCGTCGAAGCGCACGCCGCGGTCTAGCAGCTCGCCCACCAGCTCACCGACCGCCTCGTCGTCGTCGGTGTCCACGGGACCGAGGCGTCCCTGACCGTCCAGGCTCATGAAGCCGGGTGGCGGACCGTCGATGAAGAGGTGGCTGGCGCCGATGGGCTGTCCGTCGCGCGCCATGATCACGCCGCGCTCGATCATGTTCTCGAGCTCGCGGATGTTGCCCGGGTACGCATGGTCGAGCATCAGCGCCAGGGCTCGCGGGGTGAAGCCCGGGACGTTCTTGCCGATGGAGGCGGTGTAGCGGCCGAGGAAGTGGTTCATCAGCACGGGGATGTCGTCCCGGCGCTCGCGGAGCGGCGGGATCCGCACCGGAAACACGCCGAGTCGATAGAAGAGGTCCGCCCGGAACCGGCGCGCCTTCACCTCGTCCCGGAGGTCGACGTTGGTCGCGGCGACCACCCGAACATCCACCGCGCGCGTGCTGGTGCCGCCGACGCGTTCGATCTCGCGCTCCTGGAGCACGCGGAGCAGCTTCGCCTGGGCGGCCAAGCTGAGCGTGCCGACCTCGTCGAGGAAGAGCGTGCCTCCCGCGGCCCGCTCGAACTTGCCGGGCCGCGATTCCTGCGCGCCGGTGTATGCGCCCTTCTCGACGCCGAAGAGCTCCGCCTCGACCAGGTTCTCCGGGATGGCCGCGCAGTTCACGGCGATGAAGGGGCCGCTCGCGCGCTTGCTCTCGGCGTGGAGCAGCCGCGCGAACTTCTCCTTGCCCACTCCGGTCTCGCCGAGGAAGAGCACGGTGGTGTCCGCGCAGGCGACCTGCTCCACCTTGTGCGCCGTTGCCAGGAAGGCGGCCGAAGCGCCGACGATCTCCACCTCGCTGGAGATCGGGGCCGGCTCGCCGGTCGGCATGCGAGCCTGAGCGTCGCCGACCTCCGGGACCCGCTGGCGCCCCGCTTCGAGGAAGCGAAGGTCTGGGCTCGGGTCGTCCCACTCGGCGACCGGCTTGCCGACGATCCGACAGTGGGCGTCGCTCTGGGCGCGACATTCGACTTCCCGATAGAGGATCGGTCGGCCCATGAACACGCTCGTGTAGCCACAGGCGTAGCCGATCTGCATCCAGCAGGCGGGCTCGACGCCGACTCCATAGGTCCCGATGTGGGCGTCGTCCTCGCTGGAGTCGTGCCAGATGAACTCACCGTAGAAACGCCCTTGGGCGACGTCCATCTCCAGCCGCACCGGCTCCACGAGCACGATGCCCTCGAGCGCGTGGAGCTGGGGCCCGACCGAGAACGCCTCCACCGGGTCGGCGTCCGGCCGCACCTGCCGGGCCAGGTGTCCGTCTCGGCTGCCCGCCGCGTAGCCGAAGCGGGTGAGCAGACCGCGGGCGCCATCGACGCCCATGCTGTCGATCAGCTCGCGGCGCAGCACACCGAACGCGCTGGTGTGCATCAACATCATCCGCTGATCGGAGAGCCAGATGCGGCCCTCGGTCGGCGTGAAGCGAAGTCGCTCGCTGAGATCGCGGATGTCCGGCAGGCCGAGTGCTGCCCAGTCGCGGGCGGGTAGCCCGAGTCCCAAGTCGTCCGAGTCGTCGTGATCTGCCATCGCGTCAGCGTCCGGCCTCGGGTTCGAGTCGATCAAATGATCGAGTCGCACGAGGCGAGTGAATCATATCGTGGATGTTTCCGGAAAGCTTCGCAGCGGTAACGAACGCGTGTTGACGCGCCGCGCCAACCCGGGGGGACCTCGACCATGGCACGCCGAAACCTGATTCACGGAACGGTCGATGACGCGTGGCGCTCCGCGTCATCGAGGCCTGGCACACGCCTTGAAATGTGTCGGGTCGAACCATGGGTGTGCAGCAAAGCGAGAGTCATTCCTACTCCCTGCGGGTGATCGGCACGAAGCGCGACTTCGTGGAGATCGCCTTCGGCATCGAAGCCTCGGAGCTCGAGGTGGAGCTGGTGATGCCGCTCGACGCCGCGGCCGAGTTCGCAGCCCGCCACCGGGCGCGCCCGCTCGAGCCGGAACCGGAGGTGCGTGTGGCGCTGGTCGCGCTCGCGGGCCCGAACGGCGTCGCGGCGCTGGCGGCCCTGGTTCCCGATGACGAGAGCGTCCGCCCGCTGGGCGGAGAAGGAGGAGCCGCGTGAGCCTGGATATCAAGACGTCGAGCCTGGAGCCGAAACGGCAAGCGTATGGCTACATCGCTCGCCGCTACGGCGAGGACCGCCCCGCGTCGCGCTACGACGAGGCCGTCCTCGACGTGCAGGCGACCACGAACTTCCACTACCGGCCGCTCTGGGCGCCGGACAAGGAGCTCTACGACCCCAGCCGCACCCGGATCGTCATGGCCGATTGGTACGCCCTCCGGGATCCGCGGCAGCTCTACTACGCGACCTACAACATCTCCCGCGCGAAGATGGACGCCGCCAATCAGGCGAACGTCGACTTCGTCGAGGAGTCGAGCCTGCTCGCCGACATCGAGCCTGTATGGCGCGAGCAGGTGGTTCGAACCGTCGTCGCCATGCGCCACTACGAGTGGGGCGCGAACATGAACAACTACCTCGTCGCCGACTACGGCTTCGGGACCATGATCACCTCGGCCGCCGCGTTCTGCGCGATGGACCGGCTGGGGATGGCACAGATCCTCTCGCAGATCGGGCTCATGCTCGACGACCACTCGGGCAAGGCGCTCGACCAGGCGAAGACCCACTGGCTCGAGGACGAGGCGTGGCAGCCGACCCGGCACGCGATGGAGGACCTCTTCGTGGTGGAGGACTGGTTCGAGACCTTCGTCGCCCAGAACTTGGTGCTCGACGGGGTGCTCCACCCGCTCGTCTTCGACGAGCTCGACGCGGCTGGCCGAAAGCACGGCGCGATGGGGATCTCGATGATGACGGACTTCATGCGGAAGTGGCGCAAGGACCACGAGCGCTGGGTCGACGCCATCGTCGATGTCGCCGCCAAGGAGTCCGACGCGAACCGGGCGACGTTGACGGAGTGGGTCGCGAAGTGGCGCCCCCGGGCCGACGAGGCCGCGGCTGCGCTCGCCACCGTGCTCGGCGACGGCGCCGACGCCGCGACCGACCAGGTGCGCGAGGCGTTCGCTGCGCGCCTGAAGAAGCTCTCGCTCGAGGAGGCGGACCGATGAGACCCGTGTCGATCACCCTGCAGAACACCGGCGACGCCCGACCGATCATCGAAGCGATTCAGGCCGACAACCCCGAGGCCGAGACGAACCAGTACCCCGCCATGGTCAAGATCGACTGCCCGGGTCGCCTGGTCATCAAGCGGGACACCGTCGAGGCGCGGATGGGGCGCGAGTGGGACGTACAGGAGCTTCAGCTCTCGCTGATCTCCCTGAGCGGAAACGTGGACGAGAGCGACGACGAGTTCGTCATCGCTTGGGGCTGAGCAGAAAGAGGAGACGACGATGACGAGAAGAAGAAAACGAAAGCTCGGCCTGAAGCAGCGCTACGCGCACCTCACCCGAGGGCTCGGCTGGGACACCACCTACCAGCCGATGGAGAAGGTCTTTCCCTACAACGACTTCGAGGGGATCCACATCCACGACTGGGACGCCTGGCAGGACCCCTTCCGGCTCACCATGGACTCCTATTGGAAATACCAGGCGGAGAAGGAGCGGAAGCTCTACGCGGTCATCGACTCGTTCGCCCAGACGAACGGCCAGCTCGGAATCACCGACGCCCGCTACCTCAACGCGGTGAAGCTCTTCCTGACCGGCGTGACGCCGCTCGAGTACGCGGCCCATCGCGGCTTCGCGCACCTGGGACGGCAGTTCCAAGGTGTCGGCGCCCGCATCGCCTGCCAGATGCAGTCGATCGACGAGCTGCGCCACACCCAGACGCAGATCCACACCGTCAGCCACTACAACCGCTACTTCGACGGCTTCCACGACTGGTCGCACATGCACGACCGGGTCTGGTACCTGTCGGTGCCCAAGTCGTTCTTCGACGACGCGATGACCGCCGGACCCTTCGAGTTCATCACGGCCATCTCGTTCAGCTTCGAGTACGTGCTGACCAATCTGCTCTTCGTGCCCTTCATGAGCGGCGCCGCGTTCAACGGTGACATGGCGACCACGACCTTCGGCTTCAGCGCCCAGTCGGACGAGTCGCGACACATGACGCTGGGCATCGAGATCGTGAAGTTCATGCTCGAGCAGGACGAGCGCAACATCCCCATCGTCCAGCGATGGATCGACAAGTGGTTCTGGCGTGGCTACCGGCTGCTCAGCCTCGTCGCGATGATGATGGACTACATGCTCCCCCGCAGGATCATGAGCTGGGGCGAGGCCTGGGAGATGTACTTCGAGGAGGCCGGCGGCGCGCTCTTCGAGGACCTCGGTCGCTACGGCATCCGACCGCCGAAGCACGCGCACATCGCCAGCAAGGAGAAGGACCGGCTCAGCCATGAGACTTGGTCGATCCTCTACAACTACACCCACGCGGCGGCGTTCCACACCTGGGACCCGAGCGACCAGGAGCTCGATTGGCTGGGGTCGAAGTACCCGGACACCTTCGACCGCCTCTACCGACCTCGCTACGAGCTCTGGCGCGAGATGGCCGAGGCCGGCGAGCGCTTCTACAACGATGGGCTCCCGCAGCTCTGCAACGTCTGCCAGATTCCGATGGCGTTCACCGAGCCGGACGACCCGCAGACCATCTGCTTCCGCAACACCCAGTACGAGGGCGAGCACTACTGGTTCTGCTCCGACGGCTGCAAGGACATCTTCGACCACGAGCCGGCGAAGTACGTGCGCAGCTGGCTGCCGGTGCACCAGATCTTCCAGGGCAACTGCGGCGGCGCGAGCGTGCCGGAGGTGCTCGACTGGTACCGGCTCGAGCACGGCACCGACAACCTCGACTACCAGGGCTCACCGGACCAGCAGATCTGGGACGCCTGGGCCGAGATGCGGAAGGAGGCCTGAGGTGAGTGTTCGAGCCATCACACCGGAGTACCGGCCCGAGACGCGGGACGCCGAGGCGAACTTCCACGGCAACCGAGTGGTGTACTTCCACTGGGAGGACCACCTGATGTTCTGCGCGGCCATCGCCTTCCCCCTGCCGCCGGACATGCCCTGGGCCGCCGTCGTCGCGGAGCTCCTGCCCGCGCACTACGGCAAGCATCCCGACTGGGAGAGCGTCGACCTCGCCGAGGCGCGCTGGACCCTCGACGGGAAGCCCTTCCAGCCCGACCCCGACGCCACGCTCGACCAGCTCGGCGTGCGCCACAAGTCACTGCTTCGCTTCTGGACCCCGGGGCTCCACGGCCACGGCGACTCCAAGAGCTGACCCTCCACGCCGGCCGTCCCCCACGGGCGCATTCCATCCCCACCGCCCGTGGGGGACGGCTCCCTTCCATCCCGAGTCCGAAGACCGACCCATGACCCATACCCTGACCATCGAGCCCCTCGGCGAGTCCGTCGAAGTCGAAGAGGAGCAGACTCTGCTCGACGCCGCGTTGCGGCAGGGCATCTGGATGCCCCACGCCTGCGGCCACGGCCTTTGCAGCTCGTGCAAAGTGGACGTCCTCGAAGGCGAGGTGGACCACGGCGAGGCGTCGCCCTTCGCGCTGATGGACTTCGAACGCGAGGCCGGCAAAGCGCTCGCTTGCTGCGCCATTCCGCGAACCGACGTGGTGATCGAGGCCGACATCGAAGAGGAGGAGGACGCCCTCTACCTCCCGGTGGCGGACTTCGAAGGTCGGGTGACGCGGCTCGAGATGCTCACGCCGGACATCCTGGGCATCTGGCTCGAGGTCGAGGGCTTCGACTTCCAGGCGGGGCAGTACGTGAACGTCCACGTGCCGGGGGTGGAGGGACCCCGGGCGTTCTCGGTGGCGTCGTCGCCGGCGGACCCGAGCGTCGTCGAGCTCCACGTCAAGCGGGTACCCGGCGGGAAGGCCACCACCTGGCTCCACGAGAACCTGAAGGAGGGGGACGAGCTCCGCTTCAGCGGGCCCTATGGGCAGTTCTTCGTGCGCGCGTCGATCCGCAAGCCGCGCATCTTCGTCGCCGGCGGCTCGGGGCTCTCGAGCATCCGCTCGATGGTGCTCGACCTCCTCGAAGAAGGCTTGGAGACCGACATCTTCCTCTTCCACGGCGCGCGCACCGAGGCCGACCTGCACTACGCCGACGCCTTCCGGGCCTTGGCCGCCGACGAGCCCCGCTTCAGCTACGTGCCGGCGCTCTCTCTCGCCGACGGGGACGCGCCTTGGTCGGGGGAGCGTGGTTACGTGAACGAGGCGATGGAGCGCCACTTCGATGGGCGCTTCAGCGGCCACCAGGCGTACCTCTGCGGTCCGCCGCCGATGGTGGAGGCCTGCATCCGATCGCTGATGAAGGGGCGTCTCTTCGAGCGCGACATCTTCACCGAGAAGTTCGTCACCGCCGCGGACGCCGAGGCGGCCGTCGCGAAGAGCCCGGTCTTCAAGAGGATCTGAGATGGAGCCCACGATCATCACCGTCGCCATCACCGGCTCCGTGCCGCAGAAGGAGCACAACCCGGCCGTGCCGATCACGGTCGCCGAGCAGGTCGAGTCGACCCATGAGGCCTTCGAGGCCGGCGCCTCGCTGGTGCACGCACACGTCCGCGAGGAGGATGGCCGGATGAGCGCGGATCCGGAGCGCTTCGCCCGCGTGGGTGACGGCATCCGGAAGCACTGCCCGGGGATGATCGTGCAGTTCTCGACCGGCGGCCGTTCGGCGTCGGGAAGCGCCCGGGGAGCGATGCTGGAATGGGGGCCGGACATGGCCTCGCTGGCCACCGGCTCCTGCAACTTCCCGACGCGCGTCTACGACAACTCGCCGCAGCTCATCGAGGAGCTCGCGAGCCTCATGAGCGCCAAGGGCATCAAGCCCGAGGTCGAGGTCTTCGACCTCGCGATGCTCTTCAACGCGGTGGACCTGGTGGAGCGGGGAGTCCTCGAGGCGCCCCTCCACGTTCAGTTCGTCCTCGGGGTGAAGAACGCCTTGCCGGCGCGTCGCGACGTGCTCGAAGCCGAGCTCGCGCTGCTGAAGAAGGTCGCCCCCGACGCCACCTGGGTCGCGGCGGGGATCGGGCGGCACCAGCTGCCGGTCAACCGCTGGTGCCTGGAGCTCGGCGGCCACATGCGCACCGGCCTCGAGGACAACATCCGGATGGACGCCGACACCCTCGCACCCTCCAACGGCGCGCTCGTCGCGCGGGTCGCGGAGCTGCTGCGCGAGGGCGGCCGTCGTCCGGCCACTACCGATGAAGCGCGCGCGATGCTGGGGCTCGCGCGGGCCCGAGAGATTCCGACAGCAACGATGGGAGCAACGAAATGAGCAACGTCAATATCGATAACATCACCGACGTCTTCGTGGACTCGCTGAGTGGGGAGATGAGCCCACGCTCGCGCGAGGTCCTGGTGTCCATGGTCCGGCACCTGCACGACTTCGCCCGCGAGGTGAAGCTGACCCACGACGAGTGGCTGGTGGGCATCGACTACCTCACCCGCGCGGGGCGGATGACCGACGACAAGCGCAACGAGTTCATCCTGATCAGCGATGTGCTGGGGCTCGAGAGCCTCGCCGACGCCATCAGCCACGGGGCCACCGACAAGGCCACCGAGTCCGCCGTGCTCGGTCCCTTCTATCGGGAGAACGCGCCGCGCTTCGAACGCGACGGATCGATCTCGAGGCGAGGCGCGAAGGACGGGCCGAGCTGTCGCATCACCGGCAAGGTCACCGACGTCGAAGGCAAGCCCATCGGCGGCGCCACCCTCGACGTCTGGGAGACCGGTCCCGAGGGCCTCTACGAACAGCAGGACCCGAACCAGCCGGACATGAACCTGCGTGGCGTCTTCACCACCGACGCCGACGGCACCTACTCGATGCGCGTGGTGAAGCCGGTGTCCTATCCGATTCCCTATGACGGGCCCGCCGGGGACCTGCTCCAGGTCATGGGGCGACACCCCTACCGCCCGGCGCACATCCACATGCTGGTCAGGGCGGGCGGCTATCAGACGCTGGTCTCCCAGCTCTACGACCGCACGGACGAGTACGTCGACAGCGACTCGGTCTACTCCGTCAAGGAGTCGCTCCTGATCGACTTCCAGAAGCAGCCGGAAGGCTCGGACGTCGAGTACGCGGTGACCCACGACGTCGTGCTCAAGCCCGCCGCTTCGTGACCATCGCAGCCATCGAGGCGGTCCCCTTCCGGCTCCGCCCCAAACACACCATCCGTTTCGCCAACGGGGCCGTCGGCGAGACCGTCAACGTGCTGATCCGCATCCGCACCGACGACGGTCTCGTCGGCGTCGGCGAGGCCTCGCCCCGCTCGATGACCTATGGCGACAGCTGGCCGGGGGTGGTGCACACGGTGCGCGAGCTCGTGGCCCCTCGGTGGCTCGGGCAGGACGAGTGGCGCATCGAGGCGCTCCACGATCAGCTCCGGGAGCTTCGCGGTAGCCACACCGCTCGAGCGGCGCTCGACATCGCTCTCCACGACCTGGCGGCGCAGCGCGCCGGCGTCCCGGTGGCCACGCTGCTGGGTGGGTTCGCCGACCGGGTACGCGTCTCGCACCTCCTCTCGTTGGGGGAGCCGGAGGCCATGGCGGAGGAAGCCGGCACGCTCGCTCGGACCATGGGGATCCGGGCGTTCAAGGTGAAGACGGGGCTCTCGCCGGGCTCCGACGTCGAGCGCGTCGTCGCGGTGAGCGAGGCCGTCGGGGAGGGCGGTCTGGTCTACATCGACGCGAACCACGGCTGGCGGGCTCACGAGGCGCTTCAGGTGATGCGGGCGCTGGAGAAGCGAGGCGTCCGACCCGCGTGGCTCGAGGAGCCCAACCCGGCCGACGACGTGGTCGGCCGTCGCTGGCTCGCGGAGCGCATCGACGTCCCGGTGGTCGGTGACGAGAGCACCGTCGATCTGGTCACCGCGGCGACCCAGCTGCGGGGCGGGCTCTGTCATTGGGTCGCCTTGAAGGCGCCCCGCAACGGCTTCCGCGTGGCCCGGCAGATCGTGGGCTTCGCGCGCGGCGCTGGTGCCGAGGTCGTGGTCGGCAGCCAGATCGAAGGGGCCCTCGGCGCGCTCGCCAACCTGCATCTGGCGGCCGCGTGGCCCGAGACCTCACGGATGCCGGCGGAGGTGACCTCGGGTCACGCCTTCGTCACCGATCTGATCGACCCCCTGCCCGTGGTCGACGGGTGGATGCAGCTGCCGGACGCACCGGGGCTCGGGGTGTCCATCGACGACGCTCGGCTCGACGAGCTGCGCGTCCAATGACCCGACGAAGGAGGAAGAAGCGATGCTCTACCTGGTGAAGATGACCGTGAAGCCACCGACCGATCCGGGCGAAGAGTTCGAACGGCGGAAGGCGGACGAGAAGCAGATGGCGCTCCGCCTCCAGCGCGAGGGGGTGTGGAAGCACCTCTGGCGGGTGGCGGGCAAGTACGAGAACTACAGCGTCTTCGATGTGCCCGACCACGACGCCCTCCACGCGCTGTTGATCGGCTTGCCGCTCTATCCGTGGCTCGAGATGGAGGTGACGGCGTTGGCCATGCACCCCTCGGCGCTGGAGGCCCAGGACTCGTGATCGAGCTGGCGCATCGGGTCGAGGGCTCGGACGAGCAGCCGCCGCTCTTGCTGCTGCACTCGCTCGGCTGGGACGGCTCGATGTGGGACCCACAGGCGCCGGAGTGGGCGCAGGGCTACCGTGTCGTGTGCGTCGACCTGCGGGGGCACGGTCGTTCACCGGACCCGAGCGGTCCCTACACCGTGGCCGACCTCGCCGCCGACGCCGTGGCGGTGATGGACGCGCTCGGCATCCGCCGCTTCAGCGTCTGTGGTCTCTCCCTCGGTGGCCAGGTCGCTCTCGCGATCGCGGCCACCCATCCCGAACGGGTCGAGCGCCTCGTCGCCTGTGCGACCGCCGCGCGGCTCGGTACGCAGGCGGGGTGGCGCGAGCGCGCCGCGGCCGTTCGCGCCCACGGGCTCGAGCACATCGCGGATCTCGTCATGGAGCGCTTCTTCTCCGACGGCTTTCGTGCGTCGGAGCCGGGGGTGGTCGCCGAGGCTCGCGCTGCGCTCCTGCAGGGCTCGGCGGAAGGCTACGCGAGTTGCTGCGAGGCACTGGCCACGGCGGACCTCCGCGGCTCGCTCGGGGCGATCCGCGCGCCCACGCTGCTCGTCGCTGGCGAAGCCGACGTCTCCACTCCTCCGACCGGCATGGCGGCGCTCGAGCGAGCCATCGAGGACTCGGCCCTCCTGGTGATCCCCGGCGCGGGTCACATCCTCAACCGCGAGTCCCCGGACCGCGTCACCGCCGCGATCTTCGATCACCTCGACCGTTGAGGTCGCTTCGGCGGCCGCCGCGGTCGGGCCGGCGTCGCAGATAGGGCCGTTCGCTGGGGGGAGGGCATTCGGCGCGCGATGGAGCGCAGGGCGCGTGTCATGCAACCGACCACCCGCTCAGCCCATCGTGGACGCGGGGCCTCGGACCGGTCGCGACCGCGCTTCGAGGGCGGCGATCCGATCGGCGATGGGCGGATGAGAGCGGAAGAGCGCCATCAACCCGTGACGGCCGCCGCCCTTGATACCGAAGGCCGCGAGCGAATCGGGGAGGGAGGGTTCCTCGTCGCCGGCCAGCCGGCGGAGCGCGCTCGCCATCGTCCCGGGGCTGGTCAATCGGGCGCCGCCGGCGTCGGCGCGGAACTCGCGGCGCCGGGAGAAGGCCATGACGATCATGGTCGCCAGCAGTCCCAGGACCAGCTCGGCGAAGAGCGTGGCCACGAAGTAGCCGATGCCGACGCCTCGCCGCCGACCGCCGCTCAGCGCGTTGTCGACCGCCGCGCCGATGATGCGGGCGAAGAAGATCACGAAGGTGTTCACCACGCCCTGGATCAGCGTGAGCGTGACCATGTCGCCGTTGGCCACGTGGCTGATCTCGTGACCGAGCACCGCCTCCACCTCGTCGGGGTGCATGCGCTGGAGCAGCCCGGTGCTCACGGCGACCAGCGCGTCGTCGCGGCGCGCCCCGGTGGCGAAGGCATTCGGCGTCGGTGAGTCGAAGACGGCCACCTCGGGCATGCCGATGCCGGCTCGCTGCGCCTGGGTCTGGACGGTGCGCAGCAGCCACGCCTCCGCTTCGCTGCGCGGTCGGTCGATGACCCGCGCGCCGGTCGCCCGCTTGGCCATGGTCTTGCTCAGCGCGAGCGAGAGCAGCGCGCCGCCGAAGCCGAAGACGGCCGCGATGACCAGCAGCGGCAGGTAGCCGGCACCGGTGAGCCCCTCGGGCCCGAAGACGCCCAGGTGCGAGAGCAGGGTCAGGATCGCCCCGAAGACGACCAAGACCCCGAGGTTCGTCAGAACGAAGAGCGAGGTCCGTTTGAGCATGGCGCCCAAGATGTCCACGCCCTCGGCCAGGTCCAGAGGTGAGCGCGCCTTCGGCAGCGTCCTCCCCGATCAGGGAGCGTCGGGGCGCATCGCCGGGTCGTGCACGTTCCGCTGCGCGCCCATCACGGATCGCGGGCGCCATCACCCCCGGCGCGCGCGGAGGCGGGCGGCGAGCAACGTGCGGGCGAGCTTCGCCGTGGCGCGCCAGCGGAGGATGCGCTCGCCGAGGGGCTTCGGCTCTTCGATGGAGAGCCAGAGGCGGAGCAGGTGTCGGCGCTTCGAGGGCTCCGGCGGGTCGCTGTAGGCCGTGCGCGAGTGGGCGATGGTGTGGTTCGAGAGCAGCTGGATGTCCCCGGGCTCGAGCACCATCTCGAGGGAGTGCTCGGGCGAGTCGGCGAGCTCGTCGAAGCGGTCGAGGGCCCGGCGCTGCCGGTCGCTCAGCGGCGGGACGTCCGGGTAGCGAGTCGCCGAGCGGAAGTAGCCCGAGTGATAGAAGAGGCGGAGCCGCCCGCGGTGGTGGGCGGCGGGCTGGATCGGGATCGCGCGCAAGCCGCCGTCACCGCGGGTGTCGAGATGGAAGGGCTCGAAGAAGACCGCGGCGAGCTCCGGCTCCTCGGCGAGCATGCGGTCGACGATCGCCGCCGAGCTGACGATGCGGCTCACGCCACCCTCGGCGGCCGGCCGCACGCAGAGCAGCCCGACGACGTCGGCCGCGTCGCAGTGGAAGGCGATGGGCTCGTTCGTCTTGTACTGGCGGACCACGGCGTCGGGCCCGAGGCGCTCGTCGCGGACGTGACCGAGGAGGTGCCCTTCGTCGTTCTGGGCGCCGGGCACGCCGAGCAGCCCGCCGAGGGAGGCGAAGAAGCGCTCGGTGTCGCCGAGCGCCCACCGCTTCACCGGCACCCCGCGGATGCGCAAGAAGCCGCGGCCGCGCATCAGCTGCTCGCGCCAGCCCTCCGCTTCCGATGCCAGGGGCGCGAGCGGGACCAGGCGATCGGGTCGCGCGCCGCGCTCCGCCCGCAGCTCCGCCTCGATGGCCTGAAGCTCGCCCTTGGTGAGCACGCGCGTCCACTCGCTCGGATCGGCGTGCTCGGCGGCACGCCAGGACGGTGTTCCTCCGATCGGCGCCTCCGGGACGCTGCTGTGCGGGCGCGCCAGGTAATGCAGCGTCTGCCGCGTCACGGTGCGGATCGGTTGGTCGAGCACGGGCCGATGCTCGCACGCCCACCGGGGGTGAATCCATGCTCCCCAACCGGTGGCTGTTCGTGCCGGGCGGTGCCCCGGTCGCTCAGCGACGGTCTTTCTTGGACCGGTAGCGGACGCGGATGGGCGTGCCGTCGAAGCCGAAGCGCTCGCGCAGCTGGTTGATCACGTAGCGCTGGTAGCTGAAGTGGATGTAGTCCGGGGCGTTGGTCACCGCCACGAAGGTCGGCGGCGCCACCTCGGCCTGGGTCACGTAGTAGAGCCGCACCGCGCGGTTCTTCATCGTGGGCGGCGGGTGACGTTCGAGGACCTCGTCGAAGAAGCGGTTCACCTCCGCGGTGGGCACCCGTTGCCGATGGGAGGCGACGGCCTCGTCGATGGCTTCCAGGAGCTTGCGGGTGCCGCGGCCGGTCTTGGCGCTCATCGGCACCACCCGCGCGTAGGAGGCGAAGGCCAGCACCTCGCGGGTCCGGGTGATCGCCTTCTTGCGCTCGTCGCCCTTCAGCAGATCGACCTTGTTCAGGCCGATCACCAGCGCTCGGCCGCGGTCGTCGGCCAGGCCGGCGATCTTCGCGTCCTGCTCGCCCACGCCGGCCTCGGCGTCGATCATCAGCACGGTCACGTGCGAGCGCTGCATCGCCTTGATCGACTGGTAGACGCTCAGCTGCTCGACGCCGGCTTCCTTCGTGACCTTCGTCTTGCGCCGCATGCCGGCGGTGTCGATGAGCACCAGCCGGCGATCGTCGTCCTCGTAGAGGGTGTCGACGCTGTCGACGGTGGTGCCGGGCCGGTCGTCGACCAGTTGCTGGCTCGCGCCCATCAGGCGGTTGACCAGCGAGGACTTGCCCGCGTTCGGTCGGCCCACGATGGCCACGCGGGGGATCTTCAGGTCCACCGTCTCGAGCGGCCGGGGCTCCGGCAGCTGCGCCACGATCCGCTCCTCGAGCTGACCGAGCCCTCGCGAGTGGAGGGCCGAGACCGGCAGGATGTCGTCCACGCCGAGCTCGTAGAGGCCCATCGCCTCCTGCGCCTGCTTCTTCCCGTCGGCCTTGTTGGCCACGAAGAGCACCGGCTTGTCGGTCTGGCGCAGCAGGTGCACCGCGTCCCGGTCCGCCTGCAGCGCGGGCTCCGTGCCGTCGAAGACGCAGATCACCACGTCGCACTCCTCGAGCGCCGCGCGCACGTTGGAGGCGATGCCTTCCTTCATCGGGTCGTCGCTGCCGGGGTCGAAGCCTCCGGTGTCCACGAGCACGAACTCGCGGCCGAGGGCGTAGGCGTCGGCGTAGTGCCGGTCGCGGGTGACCCCCGGCATGTCCTCGACGATGGCGATCTTCCGGCGAGCGAGCTTGTTGAAGAGGGTGCTCTTGCCCACGTTCGGTCGGCCCACGATGGCCACGAGCGGCTTGCCGCCCTCCGCGCCTGCCGGCAGCGGCGCTCCTCTACGTTTCTTACCCACGGTCGCTCAGTTCTCGGCTTCGGCTTCGGTCGCCAGTCGTTTGACGCGGTGCGGGTCCGACGTCCAGCCCTCGATGACTTTCACCCAGAGCTCGAGGTGGGCGCGGCGGCCGAGGTGCTCCTCGATCGCCTTGCGGGCCTCGATGCCGATCTGCTTGATGCGCGCGCCGCCGGCGCCGATGACGATGCCCTTGTGGGACGGCTTCTCCACGACGATCGTGGCGTGGATCTTCACCACGCGTCCCTTCTCGTCGAAGGAGTCCACGTAGACCGCCGCGCCGTAGGGCACTTCCTTGTGGGTCGCCCGGATCACCGCCTCGCGGATCAGCTCGGCGACGAAGAAGCGCTGCGGCCGGTCGGTCACGAAATCCGGGTCCTCGTAGAGGAGCCCTTCGGGCAGCTGCTCTCGAAGCACGTCGAGCAGCGTCTGCACCTGCGTGCCCTTGCGGGCGCTGATCGGCACGAGGGTGACCAGGTCGACGCCGGCCTCCTCGATCATCGTCTGGTAGCTCTGCAGGATCGGCAGCAGCAGCCGCTTGTCCTGGATGCGGTCGACCTTGTTCAGCGCGAGGATGACCGGCGCCTTCACCCCTTCGAGGTAGCGGACGATCTCCGCGTCGACCGGGTGCACGTCGGTGCGCACCTTCTGCTTGCCGCCCTTCTGCTGCTTCGGCGCCGGCGCCTCGGTCATCCAGAGCACCACGTCGGTGTCGGTCAGCGCCTGCTGCGCCTGCTCGACGAGGACCTTGTGCAGCGGCGTCCGCGGGCGGGCGACGCCCGGGCTGTCGACGAAGGCGATCTGCGTCGGCGGCTCCTCCTTCAGGTAGACGCCGAGGACCGCGCTCCGAGTGGTCCCCGGGCGGGCGGTAGCGATCACCAGCTTCTGGCCCAGCACCCGGTTGAGGAACGTGGACTTGCCCACGTTCGGTCGCCCGAAGATCGCGCAACGGCCGGCGCGCGCCACGCCGGTCTCGGGGCTCTGGTCTTTGCCATCCTCGTCCATGGATGCGCGAGTATGGACCGGCGGCGGGCCGCTGGCGACCGGGCGCCTTCGCGGCGATCGATGTCGCTTGATCTCCTCCGGAATCCCGGGCGACTCTCCGTCCCCTGATGCATATCGCCTCACTCGTCCTCGGTGGCGTCTCCTTCCTGTTCATGATCGGCGGTTTCTTCCTGACCGCGGTCCCCATCGCAGGGTCGATCCTGAGCTTCGGCGCACCGCTGCTCTCGCTGACGGGCATCGTGCTCGGCGGTATGGCGATGAGCCGGGCCAAGCAGCAGGGGGGCAGCAACGGCGTCGCCCTCGCCGGCCTGATCCTCAACATCGTGGCCTTCCTGCTCTCGTTGGCGGTCGCGCTGACCTGCGGTCTGTGCAACGCCTGCCTGACCTCGGCGGAGATGAACCGCCGGAACAACCCCGGCGCTTCCTCGGCGGCCGGCGATGCCCTGGGTCAGCAGCTCGGCAACTCGATCGCGGCCAACATGAACCGCATCTCGGTGAGCATGAAGCTCTCCGGGGTGCAGACGAGCTGCCAATCGGACCCGAGCGGCGCCGGGGCGATGCAGCACTTCCACCCGTCCGTCGCCGGCCAATACCAGGCGGTCGCCTGTCAGGTGGGCCAGCCGCTCATCGACGCGATCGGTCGCGGCTGCTCCGATGGGCAGCGCCCCTGCTCGAACGCCGCGGTCCTCGCGGGCACGCCCGACGCCTCCAAGGCCACGAACCTCGGCCTCGATGCCAGCAAGTGCTACAGCTACACCTCCGGGAGCGCCAAGGTGATCGGCTGCAGTGACGACGCGACCGGCCAGTTCCAGCTGATCCACCTGGAGAACCCGACCGGCGTGATGTAGGCCCCAGGAGCGCCTCGTCGCGCTCCCCATGGACCCGATCCTCACCGTCTTCCGCATCGGCGAGGCCGAGCGTGCCTTCGGCACCTATGGCCTGATGCTGATGTTCGCGATCGTCGCCGGCGTGACGTTGACCACGCGCGCGGCGTCGGTGGCGCGCCTCGACGTCGGCGCGGTGATCGCCGCCGCCGGCTTCACCGTCGCTGGGGCCATGCTCGGCTCCTGGAGCCTCTTCGTCCTGGTCGAGTGGATCCGCACCGGCAGCCCGATGGACGCGCTCCAGCACGGAGGCCTCGTCTTCTACGGCGCTCCCATCGGCGGCGCGGCCGCCTTCGCCTTCGCCGCCCGGGTGCTCCACCTGCCCCCGTGGCGGCTCCTCGACCTGGCCATCCCGGCGGTGCCCGCGGCGCACGCGCTCGGACGCATCGGCTGCTTCCTCGGCGGCTGCTGCTTCGGCAAACCCTGGGACGGGCCCTGGGCGGTGCTCTACCGGCACCCGGTGGCGCCGGCGTCCTTCCCCGGTCTCCATCGGCACCCGGTCCCCCTCTACGAGTCGGCGGCGCTCCTGGTGCTGGCCTTCGTCCTGCTGCTCTGGCCGAAGAAGAAGACGGGCGACGGGCGCTGGGTCGGCGTCTACCTGATCGCCTACGCCGGCATCCGCAGCGCCGTCGAGACGCTCCGCGGCGACCAGGTGCGCGGCTTGATCGGCGGCGTGATCAGCACCTCGCAGCTGATCAGCATCGCGATGGCGGCGGTCGGCGGGTGGCTGATCTGGCGTGCGCGGCGCCGAGCTGCTCGAATGGGGGCATGAGTCGCGCGACCGCATTCGCGGCGCTCCTGGCCCTGGGCGCCGCCGCGCTGCCGCTCCGGGCGCAGGTGAGCCTCGAGCCGAGCCGCGTCGTGTGGATCGACGGCGGCCACTTCCGGCGGGGAAGCCGCCCGGAGGAGCTGCAGCTCGCGCTGACCCTCTGCACCCGCGCCCACCGTGGTCGCTCCGACCGCTGCTCCGAGGGGCTCTGGGCCCTCGAGCTCCCGGCGCGCCGGATCTACATCTCGCCCTACGGCATCGATCGCACGGAGGTGACCAACGCCGCCTACGGTCGCTGCGTCGCGGCCGGGGCCTGCAGCCCGGCCCGGCTCTCCCTCGCGGACGATCGCGTCGGGCGGCCGCAGATGCCGGTCGGCGGCGTCACCCACCGGCAGGCGCGGACCTTCTGCCGTTTCGCCGGGGGGCGGCTGCCCACCGAGAGCGAGTGGGAGCGGGCCGCCCGCGGCCCGGACGGTCGACCCTTCCCCTGGGGGCGGCAGTGGAACGATCGGCTGGCCAACCACGGAGCGGCCGGCTCCCAGCCCGATGCCATCGACGGCCATCGCTACGCGGCGCCGGTCGGCTCCTACCCGGCCGGGGCGAGCCCCCGGGGCCTGCTCGACATGGCGGGCAACGTCTGGGAGTGGACCGCCGACCGGGGCGGGAGCGAGAGCGAGGACTGGGAATCGGGGCCGGCCGTCGATCCGACCGGCGCGGAAAGCGGTGGCGAGCGGATGGTCCGAGGAGGCTCCTGGCGCTCCACCCCCGACGCGCTGCGGGTCACCACCCGGATCCCGGTCCCCGAGGGGACGAGCGCCCCGGATCTCGGTTTCCGTTGCGCCTACGACGTCCCCCGACGCTGAGCATTTGCAATCCCTGGGTGCCTGCTATCCTCCGCCGCCGGCCGCCCACGGGGCTCCGGCCACCAAGGAACCGCATGACTTCGACCTCGCTGATCTCCCGACTCCTCTTGGCGCTCGCGCTCGCTGGCCTCCTCGGCTGTAAGCAGGAGCGGGGCGACACCTGCATCGAGGACGACGACTGCTCCGGCGCGCTCGTCTGCTGCAAGTCGAGCGCCGTGGCGAGCGAGCGCGGCATGTGCCTGCCCGAAGAGGAGACCTGCGTCGATTCGACCGAGGACATGGGGCCTCCCCCCGTGGAGGACGACATGGGCACCGAGACCGACATGGGTGAGGCGCTCGACATGGGTGAAGAGCTCGACATGGGCGAGGCCGACGACGGCGGCCCCGAGGACATGGGCGCGGCCGAAGACGGCGGCCCCGAGGACATGGGCGCGGCCGACGACGGCGGCGCCGAGGACCTGGGGTGAGCCCCCTTTCCCCGGTGCCTTCCAAGACGGGGGTCACCCTTTCGAGGTAGACTCGTCGGTCCCTCCCCATGAAAGTCTGCCCTCAGTGCGGCCGCAGCTATGGCAGCTCCAAAGAGACCTGCCCCGCGGACGGCCACGTCCTCGAGACCGTGGAGGATCCGCTGCTCGGGAAGACCGTCGCCGGGCGCTATCGGCTGATCTCTCGGCTCGGCGCGGGCGGGATGTCGATGGTCTACCTCGCGCGGCACGTGCTCATCGACCGGCTCGTGGCGGTCAAGACGCTCCGCCGCGATCTCTCGCGGGACCCGATCCAGCGCGACCGCTTCATCCGCGAGGCGCGAGCGGTCAACCGCATCAACCACGAGAACATCGTGGAGATCACCGACTTCGGCGAGACCGAGGACGGCCTCGTCTACCTGGTCATGGAGTACGTCCCCGGCGACTCGCTCCTGAAGGTCATGTCGGGGGGACCGCTCGAGGCGGGGCGGGCGCTCAACATCTGCCACCAGGTCGGCCTCGCGCTGGCGCGCGCCCACCAGAAGGGCGTGATCCACCGCGACATCAAGCCGGAGAACATCCTGCTGCACGACGGCCAGGCGCTGGTGGCGGACTTCGGCATCGCGCTGGCGGTCTCGGAGGCCGGCGGCGGGCGGATCACGGAGACGGGCCTCAGCCTGGGCACGCCCCACTACATGAGCCCGGAGCAGGC
>JABAOG010000867.1_pt1 | contig 21545 bp, 21 predicted proteins | sample 7062131 | NCBI WGS metagenome assembly JABAOG01 (sample SAMN14538629, study PRJNA623070) | marine sediment metagenome | biome: marine biome [ENVO:00000428]; feature: marine pelagic biome [ENVO:01000023]; material: deep marine sediment [ENVO:00002113] | place: India: Arabian Sea | collected...
GCCTCGACGATCTTCGCCTCGATCAGCACCTGCGGCGTCTGCGTGTCGATCGCCTTGATGAGCGCCGTCGCCTCGTCGATCACCGACGCGATGTCCTTCAGGATGACCGTGTTGGTGCGCGCATCCACGTCCACGGAGCCTCGCGGGGTGAGCAGACGCTTCACCATCTGCGAGACTTCCTTCACGTTCGCGTAGTTGACCGGCTGCAGCTTGACGACCAGGTCCTCGAGCTTCTCCTTGGCCCGGCGCTCCTGGAGCCGCAGCTCCTCCTCCTGCGCGAGCACGTCGGCGGGCGCGATGCGCAGCACGTTGCCGATGCGCACGAAGCCGAGGCCCTTGGTCAGCAGGATCACGTCGAGCGCCTGGTCCCAGGGCACGTCGCGCAGGCGGATGGTGACCGTGCCCTGCACCTCGTCGGCGGTGACGATGTTCACCCCGCCCACGTCCGCGAGCAGGCGAAGGATGTTGTGGATGTCCGCGTCCTTGAAGTCGAGGTCGACGCGTCGGCCCGAGTAGCGCCGACGACCGCGAGCGCCGCGCACCTGCAGCGGCACGTCGCTGACGAAGCCGGCGACGTCGGCCGTCTCGACGGTCACGCCGTCGACCACCGGGGCGAGCTCCTCGTAGTCGTCCTCCCGCGCGATGGTCCGCGCGGAGGGCCGCTGGTTCTGCCGCTCGCTCGGGGTGAACATCCAGACGATGCGGTGACCCGCGCGAATGGCGGTGCCCTCGGCCCCTTCGGCGTGCTCGATGCGGACGGTGGTGCGGCCGCCTTCGCTGCTCAGCCGGACCGTTCGCACCAGCGAGTCGCGGTCGCCACGAACCACTCGCTCCGCGCTCGGCGCGAGGCCGGCGTTCGGGATGTCCATGCGCGCCGGGCCCTCGTCCGTCCGGCGCATGCGGAACTCACGGCCCTGGTCCATCTCGATCACCACTCGATCGCGTCCGTCACGGCGCTCGATGGTCACCCCGGAGATGGTCGCCTCTCCATCGGTCGAGGGAGTCGGACGCGCAGCCTCGGCGCCGCTCTCCAGGCGAACGAAGATCCCACCCGACCGTGCGCGAGCCCGGTAGCGGACGTTCTGGGTGAGGCTCAGCTCGACCCGAACGCCGCGCGAGGTGGTGCTCGCCACGGTCCGCGACACGAGCGGCGCGAGCCCTTCGGTCGCCACCCCACCCTCGGGGAGCGACGCGCCGGCGACGTCGATGATGACCACCCGACCCTCGTCTCGGGTTCGCACCGCGTAGGTCGGCGTCCCGAAGGAGCCGCGGATGGCGACCTCCGCGTGATCGCTGGAGCCCCGAACGCCGATGCGACGGATCGAAGGCGGGTCGGCGCTCGCCGACGAGGCGAGCGCGAGAGCGGCGAGAACGGTGAGAGCGCACGTGGTACGCATGACGGAGACTCCCTTCGAGACCATGGCTGGTGTGAAATGGTCGAACGCGGAGGCCAGCGCGGGCAAAAAAGCGGCAGGTTCTCCAAACGCCGAACGCCCCACGAACGAGGTCGGCGGGGCGTCGTCGCTGGCGTGGAGAGGCCGCTAGCGGAGCTCGAGGTTCGCCGCTTCCAGCTCGTCCTCGTTGTAGAGCGGAAGCACGCGCGTCAGCGGCGGGCGGTCCGGCGCCGTCGGATCGGTCCGGGTGAGCACGACCTCGTTCGGACGAACGCGGGCTACCTGCCATTGCAGCTGGACCGGGATGTCGCTGCCGACCTGAACGGTCTCGGGGCGCCCGATGAAATCGCGCGGGCGGACCACATAGCCCACGCCGGTCGGGTCCTGGATCATCGCCCGCGGCGGCGAGATGCGCGTGATGATCGCGATCACCTTCATGTCGTCGATGGCGACGTCGCCCATCTTCACGTCACGGGAGATGGTGGCTCGCTCCGCCGCGGTGGCGACGAACATGCCGATGAAGGGCCGGAAGGGATCGCGGTTGGTCGTGTCCAGCTCCACGAAGTCCTCGTCGGTGAATGCGAGGGTCTCCTCCGCGCCGGCGTCGGGATCGGCGAGCTCGGTCGGCTCGGCGGGAGCCTCCGGCGCACCAGGGGCTGGAGCACCGGGGGCGACCGGCGCCGTGGGCGCCTCCACGACGATCTCTTCCTCGCAGCCGGCGAGCGCCAGCATGCAGCAGAGGGTGAGGATGATGCGCGGGGTCATTGCTGACCCTCCCCGGCGGCGCCCTCGGCGGTCGGGCGGCGGAAGGTGATCGCCGTGAAGGTCACGTCGAGGACCGGCACCGTCCCGGCTCCGTCCTCGGTGGTGGCCTGATTCTGCTCGCTTCTGCCCTTCACCAGTCGGATGTCCTCGAGGTTCACCGCGCGGCGGAGCTGGCTGGCGGCGTGGGTGAACTTCGCGGACCTCGTGGAAGGCACCCTTCACCGTCAGATCGACCGGCAAGCGGGTATAGAGCTCCTCGGCCTCCTCCGGTCGCGGCTCGACCACCTGAAGCTCGAGGTTGGAGAGCTCGGCGAGGCGGTTGAGATCGTCCAGGAACGCGGCCATCTCGGCGTCCTCGGGGAGGATCTCCTTGTTGCGCCGGTCGATGCCCTCCCGTGCGGCCAGCTCTTGGCTCACCCGCAGGAACTCCTGCTGACGCCGCTCGGCCTCGCCGTACTGGGTCTCCAGGTCCCGATGGCGATTCTGAGCCGCCTCGAGCTCGTCGGCGAGGGAGCTGTGCAGCGCCAGGTAGTAGATGCCGGTGATCACACCGACGATGAACACCATGATGAAGACCTTGCCGGCCGTGGGGAAGCCGTCGAAGCCTTCTTTCTTGGGGGGAGCCATCAGTACACCACCCGCGCTGAGATCTTGAAGCCGATGAGCTCGACGCTCTCGACCTCGACGGCCCGGGTCTCCTGGAGGGTCACGCCCTCGAAGACCTCGGAGAGCGCCAGGCGCCGAAGGAACTCGGCCACGTCTTCGTTCGTCCGGCCCGCACCGCTGATTTCCGTCTGACCATCCTCCTCGACGAAGGTGTCGACCGAGAGCCGACGCGGGTCCCAGTTCCGGTTGAAGCCCGCCAGCGGGTTGTCTCGGCGCATCTCCTCGAGCTCGGCCGGATCGATGGACGGCCCGGATCCGGGGCCGGTGCTCAAGATGTTCGAGAGCTCCATCAGCACGCGGGTCGGTCCGGTGCGCCCCGCCTCGAGCTGCTCCACGACCTCCGCCAGAGCCAGGCTCTGCTGCAGCTGCGCCTGAACCTCTTCGAGCCCCTGCGACTGGCTGCGCAGCTCCTCGATGCGGGTCTGCAGCTCGTTGTTGGCGCGGACCTGCGCCTGCACCTCGTTGTCGAGCGAGACGTACCAGACCGCGCAGAGCGCGACCGTCACCAGAGCCGCCGCGAGATAGGCGCCGACCCACACCGTGCTGCTGGCGCCGGGCCCGCCCTTCGCCCGCGCCGCACGCTTGGTGTGCGGCATCAGGTTGATGCGAATCATGCTTCGCGCCGCTCCTTCTCCTTGCGGAGGGCGAGCCCCATCGCGACGACCGCCTGGGCGGTGCGTCCCTGAAGCAGGGCGGGATCCAGTTTCGAATCGCGGCTCGCGACCCGGAGCGGGTCGAGAACGTCCACCGGGACGCTGGTTCGATCGGCGATGGCGTCACGCAAACCGCGGATGTTCGCGGTCCCGCCGGAGACGTAGATGCGGCTGAGGTCGCTCTCGCCGGTCGTGGCCAGATAGAAGTCCAGCGAGCGCTGCACCTCGCCAGCGAGCTGGTCCACCACCTGCTGAATGATGTCGGGCACCTCACGGGGGACGATGCCGCGCCCTTCCCCGCCGAGCTTGTAGGCCTCGGCCTCCTCCCGGCCGATGCTCAGCGTCCGCTGGATCTCCTCGGTGATGGCGTGCCCACCGTTGGCGATGTCCCGGGTGAAGGCGGTCGTCCCGTTCGCGAGGATGTTCACGGTGGTCAGCGACGCCCCGACGTGAATCAGCACGACGGTCTCGCCCGGCGCCGGCTTGCCGTAGCCCTCTTCGAAGACGTTCTGAACCGTGAAGGCGTCGAGATCGATCACCATCGGCTTGAGCCGCGCCTCCACGGCCAAGTTCGTGAGATCGCTGATCTCCTCGCGCTTGGCGGCGACCAACAGGACGTCCATCTGTCCCTCGGTGTCCCGGCGGTGGAGCACCTGATAGTCGATGTGCACTTCCTGCAGATCGAAGGGAATGTGTTGCTCGGCCTCCCAGCCGATCTGCTCCTGCAGCTCGGCGGGGGTCATGAGCGGCACCGCGATCTTCTTGATGATCACGCCGTGACCGCTCGCCCGCAGCGCCACGTTCCGCCGACGTGACTTGTGGAAGAGCTTCTCGAGCCCTTCCACGACGACCCCGGAGTTCATGATCTCGCCGTTCACGATCGTGTCCGGCGGCAGGGGGTGGAACCCGAACCGAACGAGCTTGCGCCCGCCTCGTGATTCCTTGATTTCGCAGACCTTTATCGACGTCGACCCAATGTCGACGCCGATCAGGTTCTTTCCTTCGGAAGCCATCCGCCGCGCATCATTCCTCCTCGCCGAACACGCGAACGCGGTCTTCGAGGCTGAGGCCCAAGGCTTCGAGAATCTTCCGTTTTGTGTTCATCCGACACCCGAAACCCTTTTCGACTCGATCGATGGTCAACACCGAGAGGTTTGCGCGTCGGGCGAGCTCGGCCTTCGACATCATGCGGTCGATGCGGAGCTTGCGAACGTTGTTGGGCTTCAGCTTGCGGGGCTTCTTCTTCTTTTTCTTCGGCGCCCCGCTGGGCGATGCCTTGGGGGCCGCGGCTTCCGTGGTGCTCTTTCCACCGCCGGGAGCCTGCTTCCCCGCGTTCTGCGGGTCTGCGGCCGTGCCGTCGTTCGACTGGGAACGCTGAGGCGGGGTGGCCTCCGAGGCCTTGACATCGTGGTCCATGCGGTCCGCTCTTCGTCCCTAAGACGTGCCCAAACCGTATGGTGCCGCAATGGGAGCGTCAAGAAGTGCCCTCTAATTTATGGCTAAATTACATGTAATTGAGCGCAATTCGATCCGATCTCGGGTCGAATTGAGCCCTCGCTCGCCTGCTCCACGCGATCGCATCGCGAAGAGCGGGCTCGCTTTCAGCGCAAAACTCTCGGTTGTCAACGAGCGACCCTAACCGCAGTCATCGTCACAGACGGGCCCCGGGGTGGCAAAAAACCCGCGAGGACAAGGCGATCCGCCACCCCCGTCGGCTTGATCGCCGGCTCCACCCCTCAATACTCGGGACCCATGCGAACGTTCGCACTCGTTTGTTGGCTCTCGCTGGCCCCCCTGGCGTGGGCGCAACCCGCCGCGGCGCAGCGGGAGCACACGGTCCGCCCCGGCCAGTCCCTGAGCCGAATCGCGCGGAGGTATCGCGTTCGCGTCCAGGATCTCGCCGCCGCCAACGGCCTGACGGTGCGCTCGGAGCTACGGGAAGGACAGACCCTGCGCATCCCCGAACGGGGCACGCACTACGTCCGCGCCGGCCAGACCTTGAGCCACGTCGCCGCCGAGCACGGGGTCAGCGTGGCCGATCTCGCCCGGGTGAACCGCATCCGGCGCGACGCCACCCTCCAGGTGGGCCAGCGACTGCTCCTGCCGGGTCACGACCCGGTCGAGGAGCGCGACGAGGCCGAGGAACGATGGGGCCGCCCCCGTCACCCGGGCGTGGTCACCCTGGTTCGGGTGCTCACCCATGATCGGATCCGCCTGCGCCTGGTCGATCGCCGCGGGCGCGCCCGTCGGGCCGCCAAGCGTCGGCTGGCCCGCCTCTTCCGCTACCGGCGCACGAGCCAGAGCAAGGAGCCCCCCGGCCGGCTCCTGCAGCTCCTCACCCGGGTCTCGGACCACTTCGGCGGCCGACCGATCTCCGTCTACAGCGCCTACCGCCCCCCTCGTGGCAACACGAGCGAGGATTCGCGCCACGTGGCCGGGGCGGCGGTGGACATCCGCATCCGGGGCGTACCCAACACGGTGCTCCGGGACTACCTGCGGACCCTCCCCCGAGTCGGCGTCGGCTACTACCCGAACGGCCGCTTCGTCCATGTGGACGTCCGCCGCCGCTCGGCGTACTGGGTGGATCGCTCCAGCGTCGGTGAGGACCCGGACTACGTCCCGCGCGGCGAGCGCGAGTCCGTGGACTGACCGGCCTCAGCGCTTCTTGACCGAATTGCCGTCGAGCACGTAGCCAGGCGGCAGGTTCGGCTGCACGTCCTTGGCTCGCTCGCCGAGATCCCAGCCCCGCTCGATGAACGCGTCGAGGACGCTGGCGCGCACCCGAGTGCCCTCGTCGGTCGCGAGCAGCTCGATCAGCCGATCCTTGCTGGCCTCCGCGTCCGCCTGCGCCAGCATGGCGCCCGCCGCGTGAAAGCGGACGGTCTCGTTCACGTCCTCGAGGAAAGGCGCCACGGCTTCGGCCACCCGCGGGTCCTGCCGCGCCTCGAGCTGAGCGAGCACGTCGATCTTCCGCTGGGGGTCGCGCTCGTACTCGGTGTCCATGTCGGCGAGGAGCCCGAGGAGCGCTTCGACCACGGCCTCCTCGCCCTCGATCTCGTCGAGGATCCGCACCGGCCAAGCGATCGCGTCCGCTTCCTTCAGGTAGGACCGGACCGGCGGCACGGCCACCTCGCCCGCGGCGAGGATGGCCTGAAAGGCGAGCTCCTTCTCCTCCTGGTCGGTGATCGAGGGATCGACCCGGAAGGTGAAGCGCTGCAGGAGGGCGTCGACCGCCTCGGTCGACTTCATCTCCGCGAGCGCCTGAATCGACCCCCATCGATCGGGGGCCTGCGCCCGCTTGTCAGCGGCGCGCTTGGCGTGTTTTTCGAGCGAGCGGTTGCCCGATTTGCGTCCGAAGAAGTCCAGCAAGCCCATGCGAATCCAATGCTACCTGCGGCGAAGCCGCGCTGGCCCCGCCGTGTGTGCGTCGCGGGGCTTCAGTTGATGATGACGGGCTTGAGGATGACCTGCGAGCCCTTGGTCTGCACCTCGAAGCGCACCATGCGGCAGCCGTGCTTCTTCTGGAGGTTCTGGGCGTTCTTCTCGAGCCGGCCCAGGAAACGGTCCTTGCCGATGTTCGAGACGTCTTCGCCCGCGGCCTGCTTGGCCGCCACGTACTCGTTGTAGATCCGCTCCCGATACTGCTCCTCGGGCTCGGCGGCCAGCTGCTGCGCGGCGGCGTCGTCTCCGCCGCCACCGCCACCGCCGCCGGCGCGCTCGGTCGTGGGGGCCGCGGCGCCTTCCCAGTGCCCGCCCGACGAACGCCCCTCCGCGTCGGTCTCCTCCACGCCGGTGAAGACGTTGATCAGCTGGTTGATCCGGTAGGCCAGGCCACCGAACTCGGCGCTCTCGATGTCGATCCGATGGTCGGTGCGCCCGTTGATGACGGTGAGCACGCCCTCCTCGATCTCCTCGATGGGCCGGATGAGGCTGGTGCCGATGAGGAAGCCGTAGATGAGCACGAAGATCAGGCCGACGGCCATCAGGATGAGGATCACCGTCGCCGTCTCGGCGAGGGCCATCTGCTCGGTGCGGTTCGCGAGGATCGCGATGGCCATGTCCTCGCTCGGCGTGTCGGGCAGGGTCGCCGCCACGCCGACGAAGGTCGCCCCGTTGAGCTCGGTCGTCCACGGCGAGGTGCTTCCACCGCCGAGCGCCGCAGCGGTGTCGTCCGCCATCGTCTCGAAGAGGAAGCTGCTCAGCGCCGAGACCTCGCTCTGTTCGAGGCTCGAGCTGTAGACGCCGCCCTCCCGGAGGAACGCGACCTGGTGACCGAAGACATCGGCCTCCCGCTCGGCCAGGCCGTTCGAGATGTCGTAACCCACGAGGAGCGCGCCAATCTGGCCGCCCTCCGCGTTGCGCACGGGCGCGATGGCCACCTGCAGCAGCTTGTCGTCGTCTTCCTTGTGCCAGACGTCGTGGACGGCGAGACCACGCTCGAGCACCCGCCGGAGGCTCGGCAGCTGGGACACGATCGACGTGCCGTTCATCCGGTTGATGTCGTTGTCGCGCGCGATGACCCGGCCGGTCTCGTCGGTGATCAAGACGATGTCCGGTCGGCCGCCACGCCCGCGGGCCGGGTCCTGGAACCAGGCGGCGATCCCTTCGGCACGCTCGAACGCCGAGCGCCGTCGCGACTCCTGGTCGAGGGCGTTGAACGCGGTGCGCACCTCCCGGGTCTCGGCGCGGTCCCGCACCTGCTCGGTGAACTCGAGGGCCGAGAGACGCCAGCTGCGCTGCAGCAGGCGGGCGTCGTTGTCGATCTGCTCGTCGATCTGGGCACCCAGCCCCTCCTCCAGCTGCCCCTTCACGTAGAAGTATGAGCCGAGGCCGACCAGGAGGACGGCGATGACGTTGCCCGCGATGATCTTCAGTCGCATCCCTGCATGCTCCGAGGCGAGACGGAGTGCGAACGATTCCCACCCTCGACCCGCGCGCTAGGGAGCCGCGCTCCCGCGAGCAGTTGATATCAGAGCGCTTTTCTCGGGGTCAAGGCCGACCCATCATGGAGCGGTGACCCGCACGATTCTCGTCGCCGACGACCCCCGATTCGATCACCATCGCTCGGCGAGCCCCCACCCCGAGAGGCCCGAACGACTGGCCGCCGCGCGCGCTGGTCTCGGCGCCGCGCTCCCGAATGCCGTTCGCACGGAGCTGCCCCTTCGAGAAGCGACGGACGAGGCGATCGAGCGGGTCCACGAGCCCGGCTACGCCACCGCCCTGAAGCGGGCCCTGGACCAGGGCTCGGGCCACCTGGACCCCGACACCTACTTCTGCCCCGGCACCGCGGAGGCGACCTGGCTCGCGGCGGGTGCCGCGGCCGATCTGGGCAGCGCGCTGGTGGATCGGCCCGGCCAGCGGGCGATCGCCCTACTCCGCCCCCCGGGCCACCACGCGCGGCCGAGCACGCCGATGGGCTTCTGCCTCATCAACAACGTCGCCGTGGCCACCGCCGCCGCCCGGGCCGCGGGGGCCGAGCGCGTGGCGATCGTCGACTGGGACGTGCACCACGGAAACGGGACCCAGGAGATCTTCGAGGCCGATCCCTCGGTGCTCTTCCTCTCGCTCCACCAGCACCCCTTCTACCCGGGGACGGGGGCGCCGACCGAGACCGGCCGCGGCGATGGTCGGGGCACCACGGTGAACATCGGCTTCCCGGCGGGCACCGGCAGCGCGGCCTACGGCGAGGCGTTCCGGCGGGTCGTCCTGCCCCGGCTGGAATCCTTCGATCCGGATCTGGTCCTGGTCTCCGCCGGCTTCGACGCCCACGAGCGCGATCCCCTCGCCGGCCTGGCGCTGGAGGCGGAGACCTTCGCCGCGATGACCACCGCCCTCGACGGGTTCTGCAGCGACGGTCGCAGCCTCGGCCTGCTCCTCGAAGGCGGCTACGATCTGCAGGCGCTCGAGGCGTCCGTCGCGGCCTGCGCCAACGCGCTCACCGGCCGTGCGCCGGTCGCGCTACCCGAAGACGCGCCGGCTCCCCAGGAGCTCGAGGCGATCGAGCGAACGTTGGCGGCGCACGAAGGCTGAGCGGGAGCGACTCAGAAGGCCGCGGCGCGCTCGCGGCTCGCCGACTCCTCGTCGGGCGCCTCTTCGACGCGCTCGGTCCCCACGGCGCGCCCTTCGACGAAATAGAGGATGGCCGCCGTCACGGCCAGGAGCGCCGCGCCACCCCAGGCGAAGTCGGAGTAGCGGCCCCAATCGCGGGCCTCGTCGTAGTTGCCGTCCGCGGCGAGGCCCCGGGCCTTGCCCCAGAACCCGAGGGCGGCGCCGACCCCGCCGACGGCGAGGCCCCCCACGATCCACGTCGCGATCCGGCGGCCTCGAATGGCGCGATAGCGCGTCGCCGGCACCAGGTCGGCGTAGGCCGCCGTCACCAGACCCGCTTCGACGCGCACCTCGGAGCGGAAGGGCACGTAGCCGTCCCGCTCGAGGCGGAGCCGGTGCCGGCCGGGCTCGAGCGAGATCGGCGTCGTCAGCGGCGTTCGGCCCACCGAGCGGTCGTCGAGCGTCACCTCGACGCCTTCCATGTTCGCGGAGACTCGGAGCGTCCCGGTCGTGGGAACCTCGTTCGCCGCCCGACGCGCCGTCTCCGCCTGCGTCTCCAGGCTGGCGATGCGGCGCTCCACCTGCTCCTTGTCCGGCGGGTCGACCCGGTCGCGTAGGTAGCGCCGGTAGTGCTCGATGGCCGGCTCGTACTCGCCGAGCTCCTCGTGCGAGCGGGCGATGTTGAACCAGAGGTCCGCGCTCGGGACGAGCTCCGCGGCCAGCTCGAACTGATGGATCGCCGGCCGATAGCGATGGGCCTCGAAGTGCTCCATCCCGTCCAGGAAGTGCTGCCGGGCCCGCCGGGCGGCGTCCGCGTCCTCGGGCGCGCGTTCCGTCTCGCTGGAAACCGGCGCCTCGGCGTCCTCCTCCTCCTGGGCCTGCGCGAGGCTCGCTACGCAGAGCACGCCGGCGAAGGCGCACGTGAGCCGAAGGCGAAGGGCAAGCACGTCGCAACGATACCATCGACGCGCCCCATTCGGCAGAGACTGGACGAAAGTGGGTCTCGTCACGCCTCCCCGCTATCCTTGGATGCTGGTGCCCTGGCGAATCCCATGCGACGAGGCGGAGCTCGCGACCGAGCTCGCGGCCCGAGGCGAATCGCTCGGTATCGACGTGGCTCCCTACGTGGCCACCGATGCCGTCGCCGAAGCGCTCGAGCGCGCCGAGGGGGGGGACCGGGTCGCGCTGGCCCTGCTTCGTGGGCCGGAGCCTGGCCAGCTCGTCGCGCTGGCGCGAGCGATCGGCGGCCTACCGATGGCCATGTTGAGCGGCTCCCGGACCCTCGCCCGGGAGCTCGGGCTCGCCGCGACCGCCGAGCTGGGGCCGCTGACGAGCCTCCTCGCGCTTCGCGACGCCGGGGTGAGCGCCCCGTGGGAGGCATCCACCCGCGGACTCTCGCCGGTGGACCGGGAGCGGCTGGGAACGGCGGCGCGAGGCGGCGCCACCGACCGGCGCTGGGCGCGCGGAGCGGACGGGCAGCTGGTGCTCGAGCACCCCGGCGGCTCGGCCGTGATCGGGGACGCGCGTTCGGTGGCCGAAGCCCTGGACGCGGCGCGGGTCCAATCTCCCGCGGATCGGCCGCGGATGCCCACCGTCGAAGGGGTGGACCCCGACGCCGTCCTGGAGGTGATCCTGGGGCCGCCGCGGGCCCTCTCGGACCCCGCCAGCAAGGCCGCCCTCGCGGCCTACGACGTGCCGGTGCCCGCCGAGGTGCTCTGCACGAGCCCCTCCCGCGCCGCGTCCGAGGCCGCCCAGCTCGGGTTCCCGGTCCGCCTCGCGCTGGCCAGCCCCGATCTGCGGCTCTGGGATCATCCGGACCTGGTCGCGGACGGCGTCGACAACGCCGCGCGCGTGCGCGACGTCTTCCGTCAGATGATGGCCCTCGGCGCGACGCGCGCCGATCGCAACCGGCTGCTCGGGGTGACGGTCTCGGCCACGACGAGCGCTCGGGCGTTGATGTACGTGGAAGCCGAGTCGCTGGCGGACGGCTGGGTTCGGGCCGCGCTCGGCTTCGCCGATCCCCACGGCCTGGCGGCCGCGGACGAGACCGAGCTGCTGCTGCCGGCGAACGAGGCGCAGGTCACCGCGGCCCTCGGCCGCCTCCGCGGGCATCCGCTGCTGCTGGGCGACACCGCGGCGGTCCGCGGCGAGGTCGTCACCCAGCTCACCGATCTACTCCTCCGCGTCGCCGCCTTCGTCGACGAGTGGCGCGCCGAGGTGGACCGCGTGCGCATCGAGCCGCTGGCCATCCTGCTGGATGGGACGGTCGAAGCGCGGGACGTGTGCGTGGAAGTCGGCGACGCGTTCACGCGCTCGCTGCGCGCCGCCGCTCCCTGAGACTCGCCAGAAGGGACGCGTCAGCCGCCGGGGGGCGGCTGCAGCCCACGCTCGGTGGTGGTCTCTTCGTCCGGGCCCGCATCGAAGGGCGGGACCGCGAAGAAGGCCATCGCGGCGACGATGATTCCTAGAATCCCAACGACGATAGCGCCCTTCACGACAGGGCTGGCATCTTCCCAAAACGACATTCCGTAGCCTCCTCGAAGCCGGCCCACGAGGCCCGCCAACAGTTGTCCCCGACCTTAGAGAATGGCTCCCGTCGGGGTCAACCAATTTTCGCATTCAGAGTAAAAGTTCAGCAGCAGCGTAACTCATGCGGCCCGATTGGGGCAAGCGCTCAGTCGCCGACACCGAGGGTCGCGCCGCACCGAACGGCGGCCTCCATTCCCTCCGAATCCACTCGACCAGCGGCGGCGGCGTCGTAGGCGACGCCGTGGTCCACGCTGGCCCGAACGAAGGGCAGCCCCCAGGTCACGTTCACCGCCGCTCGCCAATCGAGGAGCTTGGAGGCGATCGTCGCCTGGTCGTGGAGCATGGTGACGACCCCATCGACGGCCCCGTCACTGGCCAAGCGGAAGGCCGTCTCCGCCCCCATCGGACCCTCCACGATGGCAGACTCGACGGGCTCGGCGCACACGGGCGCGATCGCTTCGCTCTCCTCCCGACCGAAGAGGCCGCCCTCCCCCGCGTGCGGGTTGAGACCGGTGATGACGATCCGCGGCACCGCGATGCCGCTTCGGTGGAGCGCCTGCACCAGGTGCGCGGTGGCTCGGCGAACGCGGACCTCGGTGATCGCGTCGGCCGCTTCGCGCACCGAGAGGTGGGTCGTCACGAGCGCCACCTTCAGCCGCGGGCCGAGGAAGAGCATCGTGACCGCATCGCGAGCGAGCCCACAGCGGGCGGCGAGGTGCTCCGTCTGCCCGGTGAAGGCGGTCCCGCCCATCACCACCGCCTCCTTGCTGGTCGGCCCGGTGACCAGCGCGTCGGCGTCGCCGGCGAGGACCGCATCGGCGGCGGCGTCGAGCGCCTCCACCTGGGCGCGCCCTCCCTCCACGGTCGGCCCGTGGGCGGCGATCGTGGCGTCGCTCCAGCGCGCGCAGTCGACCAGCACGACCTCGCCCGGCTCCGGTCGCCCGCTCGGGCGGAGCGAGACCCCGAGCGCTCCGAAGCGCGTCGCCAACCGGTCGGCGTCGCCGAAGACGAGGAAGCCCGCGAGGTCCCGCTGGGCGGCCACGGCTCGTGCGGTGATCTCCGGTCCGACGCCCGCGGGATCCCCCGGGGAGACGGCCAACACCGTCACGAAGGGGCCCGCATCTTGTAGCCGACGCCGCGCACCGTCTCGAGCGCCGCCATGGGCCCGCCGATCTTCATCCGCAGCCGCCGAACGTGGATGTCGACCGTGCGGCTCCCGCCGTAGTAGTCCACGCCCCAGACCCGCTCGAGCAGCTGTTGGCGGGAGAAGACCCGGCCACGGTTCTGACAGAGGAAGCGCAGCAGCGCGAACTCCTGCTGGGTGAGCTTCACCGGCGAGCCATCCACGGTGACCTCGTGAGCGGCCAGGTCGATGCAGAGCGCCCCCATCTTGATGCGCTCGTGGGCGTTGAAGTCGCTCCGTTGCCACTCCACGCGCCGAATGCGCAGATAGAGCTCCTGGGGGACGTAGGGATGCAGGACGACGTCGTCGAAGCCGTCTCGCGCGTCGAGACGGCTGAGCCCCTGGACGCTGACGGCGACGAGCACGGGCACGTCGCGGAGGCTCCGCGCGGCCCGCAGGCGCATCAACGCCGCCCGCGCCCCATCGACCTCGTGGAGCGCCTCGACCATGATCACCGTCGGGGGGTCCGAGTCCACGACGTCGTCCTCGAGGTTGTCCCAGAGGTCCGCGGTGCGAACGGTGCAACCGAGCGATTGCAGGACATCCACACAGCTATCGTCACGCTGTAGCTGCGCCTCCGGTCCGACGACGAGGATCCACATGGCGGGCGGGACCATAGCAGAGCCCGGGGCGACGACCCATCCACCCTTCCCGTGGGGGGCGAATTCCGGTTTGCCTCCGCCCGGCCCGACGGGTAACGTCTCGCTCCGCGGCCGTTCAATGGTGGCCATTCAGTAGGACTGGGACCAAACCCGTACCGTGACTTCGAAGCGCTGGCGCATGGTCGTCTCCAACCTCTCCGGAGACGAAATTCGACAGGAGGTCACCGTCGACTCCGCGAACTGGATGGCCGCGCTGCGCGCCGGTCGAGCCGAGATCGGCGAGTCCGGAGGCGTGCCGACCGGTTCGAGCTGCTCGGTGAGCCCCGAAGGCACGGTGACCATCCTCGACCCGATGGCCCGCCGGCGCTTCGTCCTCTCGGTGGACACGGCCGAGTCCTTCGCTCCGAAGAAGCCGAAGGGCCCGAAGGTGCCCCCGGACGAGAAGGCGCCCGCACCCGAGGCCGCGGCCCCGGAGCCCGCCGCCGCCGAGCCCGAGCCCGCGCCGAAGAAGAAGGTCCCCAAGAAGACCATGGCCTACATCCCGGCGGACCAGGTGCCGTCGGCCCCGGCGCCGAAGAAGAAGGTCCCCAAGAAGACCATGGCCTACGTCCCGGCGGACCAAGCGCCCGCCGCTGCGCAGCCGGAGGCCGAAGCGCCGGAGGCAGCCGCTCCGGCGGCGGAGCCGCCTGCGGCGAGCGCTGGGTTCGGGCCCGCGAACGCCCCCGCCGCCCAGCCCGCGCCGGCCCCCGCAGCCGCGGAGGCGACCCCGGAGCCGGCGAAGGAAGCGGCCCCTGCGCCCGCGGAGCCCGCGCCCTCGTCGGAGCCGCCTTCGGTGGTCGCGGCCGACGCCTCCCAAGGCGAAGGCGAGTCCGGCGCGTGGCAGCTGCACTCGGAGCGTGACGCCGAGCCCTCTGCCGAGAACCCGCTCACCTACCGCGAGCGCGCCTACGTGGTCCCGCCGGAAACGAGCGCCGCCGACTGCGAGGAAATCGCCAAGGAGCGCCTCGCGGCGATTCGAGAGTCGATCGCCGACCGGCCGCGCGGGAAGTTCATCAATNNGCCGAGCGGCCACGGGGGAAGTTCATCAACCTGGCCATCTTCGATCACGACTGGAAGGGCCGCCCGCAGAAGCCCCCGGTGGTGACGCTCCAGTTCAAGGACTGGCAGGACAGCCTCGTCGTCGACCGCCCCCTCGAGCGGCTCACGACCGCCGCCAAGGCCTCGTCGGACTCGAAGCCGCCTCCGCCCGTCGCACGGCAGCGCAGCTCCACCGACGAGCAGGACCAGCGCCTGGCGACGGCCTTCGAGGCCTCACAGGATCTGCTCTTCCTGAGCACACCCATCGAGGGGCTGGAGTTCGCCCTCGAGCTCTTCGAGGACCTCGCCGACGCCGAGGCGATGGCCGCCTGCATCTACGACATCGACGACGATGTCCACCGGGTGGCGGCCGCGCAGGGCCCCGGCGCCGATCAGATGCGCGGGCGAGCCATTCCCTTCCAGGGTGGGCTCTTCGGCGTGGCCGCCCAGACCCCGAACGCGGCGTTCCGGGTCCCCGACGTGTCGGCCGAGGCCCGCTTCGACCCGGCGGTCGACGGCTGGGAGGGCGTGGAAGCCCGGGACCTGCTCTACGTGCCGCTCACCGCGCAGGGTCGCTTCCTGGGGATCATCCAGCTGATCAACCGCAAGTCCGATGGCGGCTTCAGCCAGGCCGACGCCGACCTGGCGACCTACATCGGCCAGCAGCTCGCCAGCTTCCTGCACAAGGCCCGCCTCAAGGCGGGCTGAGGGCGCCGAACGCGACGCCGCCGAGGCTCAGTCCTCGAGGAGGCCCTTGATCTTGCGCTCGATGGTGCGGGCGTCCGACGCTCGGAACCCCTCGTGGACGTAGCGAACGACCCCACGCTGGTCGATCAGGAAGCTCGACGGCATGCGGGGCGGGTTGTAGCGGTCGGCGACGCGGCGGTTGCCGTCGTGGACGATGCGAAAGTCCACCGGCGTGCGGCGCAGGAAGCGGCGCATGTTGCTCTCTTCGTTGTCGATGTTGACGCCGATGATGACCAGCCCTTGGTCGCCGTATTCCTCGTGGAGCCGCTGGAGCACCGGCATCTCCTGCCGACAGGGACCACACCAAGAGGCCCAGAAATCGACGAGGACGACCTTGCCCCGGAGCTGCCGGAGTCGGACGGGATTGCCGTCGGTGTCCCGCAGACCGATCTCCGGCGCGCGGGAGCCGCGGGAGAGTGCCTGGGCGGGCACGACGGCGGTGGCCACCAGGGCCACCACGGTGAGGGCGGAGAAGACGGCGCGAGTCATCGCGCGCTTGGACGGGGCGACGGGGTCGGCATTCATCGGGACGAAATCTTCCTCTGTGGCGTGGTCGGGCTCAGCGCTGAGCGTCGATGAGGGCCAGCTCTTCGCGGACGTAGGTGTCGAGCGCCTCGACCGGCTCGGTGAAGGGGCGGCCATTCACGAAGATGCGCGGGGTGCCATCGACGCCGAGCTCACGACCCTCGGCCCGGTTGCGCTCGATCAGGGCCTCGGTCTCCTCCGCCTCCATGGCTGCGCGGAAGCGCTCCATGTCCAGGCCGAGCTGGCTGGCATACTCTTCGATGTCGCTCGGCGAGAGGCTGTGCTGGTTCTCGAAGAGCAGGTCGTGCATCTCCCAGAACTTCCCCTGCTTCTGAGCGGCGATGGCCGCTCGAGCCGCGGCCCGCGCGTGCTCGTGCATGGCGAGGGGATAGTGCTTGAACGCGAACGCGACCCGGTCCGAATGCTCCCGAGCCACGCGCCCGAGAATCGGGTGCGCCTGCCGGCAGAACGGACACTCGAAGTCGCTGAACTCGACGATGGTCACGTCGGCGCCCATCAGCGCACCGCGGATGGGCGCCCCCTCGAGATCGATCTCGTGGTGGCGATCGTCCTCGTAGCGGTTCCGGTAGTGCTCGCGGATCTCCGAGCGGTCGTGGCCCTCGGCCACCAGGCGACCGATGTAGGTCGCCGCCGGCACGCAGAGGTCACAGTCGCGCTCCTCTTGGACGCAGCGGGCCACGCTGATCGGCTCGCCGCAGGGGGAGAGCTGGTCGTTGATCAGCCGCACCCACTGTCGCTTCTCGCCGTCGGTGAAGACCGAGGTGTCGATGGCCTCGAGATCCTCGATGGGCGGCGGGCGCCCCTCGATCTCGACGTCCTCGACCTCTTCGCCGCCCTCACCGTCTTCTTCGCAGCCGGAGAGCCCCCCGAGGGCGACTCCGAGGGCCATGACGATCGCGATTCGCCGCATCGCCCGGGAGCTTAGGCCCTACGCTCAGCGGGCGCCACCCAGGATCCAATCGGCGACGATGGCCACCTCGGAGCGGGCCAAGGGCCCGGCCGGAGGCATCGGCTCGCCCCAGGCGTGAGGGTCCGCGAGCATCTTGTAGACGAGGTAGCTCCGCGCCGGATCGCCCGGCNNAGCCTGCCGACGGTCCCGGTTCCGCCGGTCTGGTCGGCGGTGACGGCGACGGTGGTCGCGCGGGTCCCTTCGAGGGTCCGGAGATCGAGGCCGACGCTCTCGGAGCCCCCGTCGTGGCAGCCGTTCACGCAGTGCGTCGCGAAGATCGGAGCGACCGCGTCCCACCCGGTCGTGCCCTCGGCCGGCGGCGAGGTCAGCGTCTCGCCGGTACGGAACGCGACGGTCAGGGGCTCGGCCTCGGCGCCGTCCAGATCGCGAACGCCGGTGACCTCGAGGGTGTAGCGCACCGACGGCTCGAGGGCGCGCCCGCGGAAGGGCGCGGTGACGATCGCGCGCTCGACGGGATCGAAGCGCACGTCGAGGAAGAGGACGAGCGGTCCGGAGCTCAGGGAGACGGTGTCTCGGCCAACGGTCCGTGGATCGAGGGGGCGGTCGTAGGTGACCCGCAACCGCGCCCCACGGTCCACCGCCATCGCCCCGTCCTCGGGGCTGGTGGCGACGACCGCCGGACCGTCGCCCGCATCCACGGGGCCGAGGTCACAGGCGAGGAGGGTCAGGAGCGCGAGAAATCGCGCGGCGCTCAGGACTCGCTGTACATCTGGAGCTGGTCGCGGACCACGTCCTCGTTGATCCCCGACCGGATGTGATCCTTCAGGCAATCGGCGACCGTCACCATGAGCTCCTGGACCCCGCGGTCGTCGATGAGCTTGCTGAGCAGCGCTCGGGACTCGCGGCTGTCTTCCTCCCGCAGAAACTGGCGCACCTGATCCATCGTAATGGCTCCGTCGAAGTCGATGACGATGTGGTCGACCAGGTATCGGGCGAGCTCTTTCACGGGTTCCTCCAGAGGGCTGACGGCACGAACGTGCCATGGGCGTGACTTGTAGTCGGGTGGGGGAGCCTAACGCAAGGAACGCGTCCGCGCGCATCGGATGTTAGGATTCCTTCATGGCACTCCGCGTACTCGGGGCGGCCTTTGCGACCGTCCCAGGCGCCAATCCCCATAGCGCCGCCTTCATGGCGATGGCATCGGCCCTGCGCGCGGAGATGGACTTCGTCACCGTCAAGCCGCCGAACCTCGCCTACCAGGGCCGGCTCGGTGAGGCGCGCCTCTTCCGGGTCCCCGTCCAGGGGACTCCCGCGGAGCAGCGAGCCGGCTTCGCCCGAGCGGTCCGGCGCCAGGTGGAGTCCGAGGCCTACGACGTCGTCCACGTCCGCGACCCGATCGCCGGTGTCGCCCTCGCCGAGCACAAACGGACGATGGACTTCCGGCTCATCTACGAGGTCGGCGGCTTCGCCGACGAATCGGAGGGGCCGACCATCAATCAGGAGTGGATGGCCTCGCACCGCCAGTGCCTCGAGCTGGCGGACCTGATCCTGGTCTCCGGCGAGGCCGCCGCCCGCGCCCTCGCCGACCAGGGCTTCGCCGGCAAGGCCGCGGTCGTTCCCCCGGGCGTCGAGGTCGACACCTTCGATTGGTGGCCGTCGGCGCCCTCCGAGACGCTCCGCCTGCTCTATCTCGGCTCCTTCGCGGCCGACCGCGAAATCCCCACCCTGCTCTCCGCGATCCGCACGGTGCACAAGAAGATCCCCATCCGGGCGCTGCTCGCCGGCGAGCGGCTGCCGGAGCGTCGCGCCCGCACGCGGCGCCTCGCCCAGGACTTCGGCATCGCCGATCTGGTGGACGTCCGCGGAGAAGCCCGCGCCACGACCGTCCCCCGGCTCATCGCGGCCTGCGACCTCGGCGTCGTCACCGCCAGCTCCGTGCCCCGCTTCCAGGAGCTGGGGGGCCTTCCGGAGCCGCTCCTCGAGTTTCTCGCGTGCCGCCGACCCATCGTCGTGGCCGCCGTTCCGGCGATCGCCGAGGTCGTCCGCGACGAGCGCGAGGGGCTGCTCTACCTGCCGAGCGACGACCACAGCCTGGCCGAGGCCATCCTGACCATGGCCCGGGACCGGAAGCTGCAGGAGCGGCTGGTCACTGCCGGCTACGAGCACGTGCGCCAACACTTCTCGATGGGCGCGCGGCGTCGACGCATCGCGGAGATCTACTCGATGCTGGCCCCGGGCACCCAGCACTACGACGCCTGGCGCGACGCCTTCGACAGCGACACCGGCACCGACCCGGGGAACGAGCCGCTGCCCCCCTCCTCCTCGGTCGCCTATGCGCTCGAGGAGCTGCAGACCACGTCGGGCACCGACCCCGACACGCTCACCGGCGAGTGGGCGCCGTCGACCTCGGTCGAGCCGATGGAAGAGATCGTCCGGCGCAGCTCGCGGCCACCGCCACCGCCCACCGAGCTCCGCAACGCGGACACCGACCCCGGCGCCCCCGAGGTCTGACGGGCCTACCCCAGCGCCCGGTCGAGGTCGCGCCAGAGGTCTTCGACGGCCTCGATGCCGACGGCCAAGCGCAAGAGGCCGTCACCGATGCCGGCGGCGGCCCGCTGCTCGGCGCTCATCGACGCGTGCGTCGTCGAGGCCGGGTGGGTCACCAGCGTGTGCGTGTCGCCCAGACTGACCGCCCGCACGATCAGGGCGAGCCGATCGTAGAGCCGCCGACCGGCGGCGAGGGGCTCGTCGCCGGCGACCTCGAAGGCCACCATCGCTCCGAAGCCGCGCTCCATCTGCCGCTTCGCGAGCTCGTGCTGCGGGTGGGAGGGCAACCCCGGGTAGCTCACCGAGCCGATCCGTGGATCCGCCTCGAGCCGGCGAGCCAGCTCGGCGGCGTTCTCGCTCGCCCGCGCCATCCGCAGCGCGAGCGTCCGCAGCCCGCGGTCGAGGAGGAAGGCGGAGTGCGGCGCCAGCACCGCGCCCATCGAGCGGACCCCGTGGTCCCGGATGGCGTCGACGCGCGCCCGCGCGCCGGCGACGACCCCGCCGAGCACGTCGCCGTGACCCCCGATGGACTTGGTCGCCGAGTGGACGACCAGGTCCGCGCCGTGGGCGAGCGGCCGCTGGTGGTAGGGGGTCGCGAAGGTGGAGTCCACCATGAGCGTCGCGCCCGCCTCCCGGGCGATGGCCGCCACCGCCGCGACATCCGTCAGCGCCAGCACCGGGTTGGCGGGGGTCTCGACCGCGATCAGTCGGGTGTCGGGCTCGATCGCGTCGGCCACGGCGGCGGGGTCGGTGGCGTCGACGAAGGTGGTGCGCACCCCGAGCCGCGCGAAGGGCCCCCGCAACACCTTGGCCGTCTCCGCATAGACCGAGAGCGGCGCCACCACGTGCTCGCCGGCGCCGACCGTCGCCCCGATGACCGAGCTGATGGCGCCCATGCCGCTGCCGAAGGCCACCGCCCCCTCGGCCCCTTCGAGGCGCGCCACCGCGCGCTCGAAGTGAACGACCGACGGGTTCCGCCAGCGCTGGTAGATCTCGCCGCCGGAGCCGGCGAAGCGACCGGCCGCGTCGTCGGCGTCCTCGAAGCGATAGGCGGTCGTCAGCTGCAGCGCCGGCCCGAGCGCGTCGCCCTCCGCGCTCGGGCCGTGCGCCGCCAGGGTGTCGAAGCTCAGGTCGTCGTCGGTCACGGCGGCCACCCTAGTACGAATGGTAGGGTTCGGCGTGAGCGAGACCGCCGTGCGGGAAGAGACCTTCGGTGACTATGCGTTGAGCGAGCTCCTCGGCCGTGGCGGCATGGCCGAGACCTATGTCGGCCGGCGTGCCGGCCCCGGGGGCTTCGACCAACAGGTCTGCATCAAGCGGGTCCTCCCCCTCTTCGCCGACGACGACGAGTTCGTGCGCCTCTTCCTGGACGAAGCGCGGCTCACCGCCGGGCTGGCCCACGTGAACGTGGTCCAGGTCGTGGACTTCGGCGCCATCGACGACGGCCCCTTCCTGGTGCTGGAGCTGGTCCGCGGGGTCGATCTTCGACGGCTGCTGAAGACCGCCTCCGCCGACGGTGAGCAGCTGGCACCGGGCGTCGTCGCCTACCTGGCGCACGAGCTCGGCGCCGCCCTCGAGCACGCGCACGCAGAGTCGGTCGTGCACCGGGACATCAGTCCGTCGAACGTGCTGATCTCCGTCGCCGGCGAGGTGAAGCTCACCGACTTCGGCATCGCCAAGGCGCTGGCCCAGCCCAAGTACACGCAGACGCAGGTCGTGAAGGGGAAGGTCCCCTACATGGCGCCGGAGTACGCCCGCGAGGGTCGCTTCGAGGCCCGCAGCGACCTCTATGCGATGGGGGTGACCCTCTACGAAGCGGCCGCCGGCCGCCGCCCCTACGGTGGCCGCACGGAGGTCGAGACCCTCGAGCAAGCGCTG
>JABAOG010004973.1_pt1 | contig 21543 bp, 23 predicted proteins | sample 7062131 | NCBI WGS metagenome assembly JABAOG01 (sample SAMN14538629, study PRJNA623070) | marine sediment metagenome | biome: marine biome [ENVO:00000428]; feature: marine pelagic biome [ENVO:01000023]; material: deep marine sediment [ENVO:00002113] | place: India: Arabian Sea | collected...
GACGGATCTCCGGCACGGTGCTGCTGCTGGGCTATCTGCTGTTCACCATCATCCTGGTCGGGCGGGCGGTGCCCTCCTGACGCCGTAGCGGGCGGCCGATGCCCGCCGGACCGCCGGGGTCGACGGTCCTCCGGGGCCCGCCGACGGCGGTGGATACCGCGCCCGGCACCCGGGCTAGAAGTACACCGACAAGCGGGTGAAGACGAGGTCGCCGTAGGCGCCGAACTCGCTCGGCAGGGTCGGTACGGGCTCGAAGGCGGGGGTGTCCCCGAAGGAGATCAGGGCCCCGGCGGAGACGCGGGTGGCCTGGCCGATGTCGTAGCCGAGGATGGGCGTGAAGGCGAGGCTGCCATCGCCGAGGTTGGCGAGGGCGTTGAGGGCGAGAGTGAGCCGATTCTCCTCGTCGGGGCTCCAGGAGACGAGGCCGCCGAGGTAGTGCCGACCGACGTAATAGGTCTCCCCGCGCTGGAGTGGCGGCGAGTCGATCCGGGCCAGGTAGCGATCGGGGTCGCCGGTGCCGAGCCCGTTGAGGTGGTACTCGCCGGTCAGGATGAGCGTGCCGCGGATCCAGTCGACGCCCAGGGTCGCTCTGGGATCGAGGAAGCGCCCGTCGTCGAGATCCCACGGGAAGGCCGCCTCCGCGCGGAGCCTCGTCTCGTCCAGGAGGTAGGTGACGCCGCCCATGGCGATGAGCTCGCGCCAGAACTTCCCCGCCCCGGCCCAGACGTCCGCGTCGGAGAGTCCCCAGGTCCCGCGCAGTCCCGCGGAGAGCTCGTCGACGCTGCCGCGATCGGCGATCACGGCGTCCATCTCGAGGCCGTCCGCCGGGTAGAAGAGGACGCGGACGGCGTCGATGCCGGGCTTCTCCTCGGTGTCCAGCTCGAAGGGGCTGAACTGGGCCCAGAGGTCCGCGACCGGGAAGAGGGAGGAGACGCCCCAGGTGATGGCCTGCCTGCCGACGGTGATGTCGGCGGCGCCCACGGAGGTGGTGAGGCTGAGCCGATCGATATCGTGCCAGACCCGGAAACCCTCGCCGCTCATGATCTCCGTGTCCAGGTCGACGAGGCGCTCGGGCACCGCGCTCACGCCGAAGCCCAGGACCGTGGTGGCGGCCCCGGCGGTGTTGACGCGGGCCTGGAACCGATCGTGGACGTCGATGGCCCAGCCGTGCCCCTCGAGTCGCCACTTCAGACGCAGCACCTGACCGTGGAAGCCGGCCTCCCGGGGCGGCGCATCGAGCGGGAGGTCGGCCGGGATGTCGAACCCGCGGTCATGGATGCCGGTGAGGGCGCGGACGTACCCGGAGAGGGTCAGGCCGACGTCGCCGTCGGCGATCCGGATCTGGGCGCGTGCGGGGAGCGGGAGCAGCGCGGCGAGGCCGAGGGCCAGGCCCAGCGCCCGGGGCGCGGACACGGGATCACTCCTCCACCGAGGTGGCCGTGTGCACGCGGCCGTCCAGGAGGCGGACGACCCGGCGGGCCCGGTCGATGACGGTGGGGTCGTGGGTGGAGAAGACGAAGGTGGTATCCAGCTCCCGGTTGAGCTCGAGCATGAGGTCCAGGAGCGAGGCGGAGGTCTCGCTGTCGAGGTTGGCCGTGGGCTCGTCGGCGAGGATGAGACGGGGCCGGGTGGCCAGGGCCCGGACCACGGCGATGCGCTGCTGCTGCCCGCCGCTCAGCTCGTGGGGCTTGCGGTCCATCATGTCGCCGAGGCCCACCCGCTCCAGGAGCGGCTCGACGGTCGCCCGCCGCTCGTCGGCGTCCACGCCGCGGAGGAGCAGCGTGAACTCGGCGTTCTCGTAGGCGGTGAGCACGGGCACGAGGTTGTAGGCCTGGAAGATGAACCCGACGGTCTCCAGACGGAACTCGGCCGCGTCGCCCTTGTCCAGCCGGCTCACGTCCCGGCCCGCCACCTCGATGGACCCGTCGGTGGGATGATCGAGGGCGCCCGCGATGTTGAGCAGCGTGGTCTTGCCGGAGCCGGAGGGCCCCGCCAGCGCCGTGAACTCGCCCTCCTGGATGTCCAGGTCCACGCCCCGCAGGGCCGGGATCTCCAGGTCGCCCTGGTGGTAGACCTTGGTCAGGCCCCGGGCCCGGATCAGGGCGCCGTTCTCGATGATCCCGGGGGCGGTGCGCTCGCCGGCCGTCTTGGTCTCGTTCATCGTCGTCCCTCTATTCGTAGAAGCGCATGGCTTCGGCCGGGGCCAGCCGCGTCGCGCGCCACGCCGGGTAGAGCGCGGCGGCGATCGTCGTGATGGCCACCAGGACCGAGGCCACGGCCCATTTCACGGGATTGATGGTGCTGTACATGACCAGGTCGGACATGTCCACGCCGGACATCTCGATCTCCTCGATGCCATAGGCGGAGATGGGGATCCCCCAGTGGGCGGCGGCCAGGTGGCCGGCGTAGCCGAGGAGGAACCCGGCGGCCATGGCCAGGGCGGTCATGAGGACGGACTCGGCCAGCAGCAGCCGTCCGATCCGGGGGTGCGCCAGGCCCAGGGCGTTGAGGAGCCCGAACTCCCGGACCCGCTCCATCACGGCCATGAGGAAGGTGTTGGTGATGGAGAAGAGGACGACCGCGAAGATGACGGCGAAGTAGATGTAGCCGAAGGCGTCGTCGATCTCGATGAACCCCACCATCTCGGGGATGGCCTCTTCCCAGGTCAGCACCTCGAGCCCGTTCCCCCGGGCGTCCACGGCGTCGCCGATGGCGGCGGCGACCTCCTCGTGGTCGGCGTCCTCGCCGGTCAGCACGCCGATCTGGGTGAGCATGGTCGGGTGGTCGAGGGCCTTGCGGGCCGCCGCGATGGTGGTGAGGCCCAGGACCTCGTCCATCTCCCGGCTCCCGGTCTCGATCACGCCGGCGAGGTGGAAGAGGGCCCGGGTCATCTCGCCGTCCGGACCGCTGGCCGTGAGGACGACGCGGTCCCCGACCTCGACCTCGAGCCGCTCCACGGCCCGGGAACCGAGGATCAGCGGATCGTCCCGTCCGTCCTGGAAGTACGATCCGGCGACGATGTCCTCGTCGTAGTCGTGCAGGATCCGCTCGACGTCCGGGTCGATGCCCTGGAGCATCACGGGTCGGTTGTCGGCCGACGTGCTGACCAGCCCGCTGATGAGGATGCGCGGGAACGTGGACTCCACGCCGGGAACCGAGCGGACGGTCCCCAACGCACGGCCGCCCTCCGGGATCACGATGTCGCTGGCGCGGCTGTCCCAGTAGCCGGCTCCGTGGACGAGGACATCGCCGCCCGCGGCCTCGGCGGCCTCCCGGAGCATGCGGCCGTGGCCGTCGTCGGAGATGCCGAGCCCGGCGAGCATGAGGGCGTACGCGAGGGCCACGGCGGACGTCATGATCAGGGTGCGGGTCCGGTGCCGCCACAGGTTGCGCCACGCCAGCTTGAGCAGCATCAGGTCCTCCCCGCGATGGTGGGCGCCGGGTCGATGCGGGCGGACTTGATGGCGGGCCACAGGGCGCTCAGCGCGGCCACCACCAGCATCACCAGCACCGGCTGGATGATCGCGTTCGGATAGAGATCGAAATAGATCCGCTCGGAGAAGGACACGCCCATGTACGAGAAGGTGGCCTGCTCGGTGAACACGGTCATGTCGAAGCCCGCGGTGGCGTGGTACCAGGTCAGGAGCGTGCCGCCCACGGCCCCGATGAGCGCGCCCACGAGCCCCAGGACCAGCGTCTCCACGACGAGGGTACGGAACATCCGCCGCGGCCGCATGCCGATGGCCATCATCACACCGAACTCGCGACGCCGCTCCGCGGCGCTCATGCGCTGCGTGTTGACGATGCCCACCGCCGCAACGAGGTAGATCAGCAGGTACATGAACCAGTAGGACTGGCGGAACAGCACGACCATCTGGGCCATGGACGGCAGCACTTCCTGCCAGGGCCGGACCACGAGCTCCTCGCCGTCCACCTCCCCTCGCTCCACGGCGCCGTCCTCGGGGGCCCCCTCCCGGATGCCCAGGGAGTCGGCCACCGCGGCCGCCAGGTCGGCGGCGGCGTTGGGGTCGGAGGCCCGGATGGCGATCTCGTGGACCTGACCGTCCAGCGCCGCCAGGAACCGGGCGTCATCCAGGTGCATGTAGGCCGTCATCCGGTCGATCTGGGTGTTCCCGGTCCGGACCACACCCACCACCTGCAGGAGCTCGTTCCCCAGCGAGCCGTCGGCCGCCTCCAGGAAGACGACCAGCTCGGCGCCCGGGCCCACCCGGAGCTGCCGGGCCAACCCCTCCCCGAGTACGATCTCCCGGGGCGTCGGGTAGTCCGGCGGGTCGTCGGAGAGCCAGCGGCCCGCGGTGAGGCCGTCGGTCACGGGGGTGGCGGCGGCTTCCAGGCGCGGGTCCATCCCCACGAAGCGGGCGACCTGGGAGCGCTGCTCGTTGCCCAGAAGCCCGTTGAGCTCCACACGGGGGGTCACGGCCTCCACGCCGGGCACTTCCATGATGCGCCGGAGCTGATCGTCCTCGAGGGGGAACGCCCGGTAGACCCGGGGCGCCTCGATGTACCCGGCCGTGTGGATCTGGGCCTGGAGGCTCTCCACGCCGGTGGCGCCCTGCACCATCTGCTGGATCCAGCCCTCGTAGAACCCCAGGGTCCAGATCATGACCCCCACCGCCACCGCGACCGCGGCCAGTGTCAGACCGCTGCGCCACCGGTTCCGAGCCAGGTTCCGCAGACCCAGCTTGACGGAGATCATCGCGCGACCCGGCGCAACCCGCGGCGGGTGAACAGGTCCGGGTCCACCGGCACGTCCAGCCGCAGCTCGTCGTACCGGACCACCGTCCGCTCGTCCGGATCCTCCGTCGGGACCAGCGTCATCCGGAGCGGGATCTCCCGCCCCGAGACCGTCTCGACCTGATCGAACGTCATGGTCCGGATCAGCTCGCTCTCGTCGTAGAACTCCTCCGCCACCGGGATCCACTCCTCCGGCGTCAGCCAGTACAGGACCCGCGTGTAGACCACCGGCGCGTCCGGCTTNNTCGTCGTAGCTGGTCTCCCGCATCAGGTCGTCGTTCGTGAAATGACTCCCCATCCAGCTCTCCGAGAGCAGGCCCGTCGGGATCCGGATCAGCCGGTCCGCACGGGGCGCGTAGTTCCACATCCCCTCCTCGGTCATCAGCGTGGCCGTCCCCGCCTCCCGCGCCGGCGACCGGATCACGATCAGGGCATCCTCCTCGCCCTCCGTCCAGGCCTCCAGCGTCAGCTCCCGCGTCCCCCGCTCCCGTACCACCGTCATGGTCATCACGGAATGCGAGGAGCTCGACCGGTACAGCTCGTCCAGGTGGTCGATGACCGCGTCCATGGACGGAAGCTCCTGCCCCGCCGCCGGAACGCTCGCCAGGCCGGCCAGCGCCAGCACCACCGTCAGGATCCTGCCTCTATTCGTCATGTCCACCCCTCGTTCTCGGCGTCCAGCATGTCCCGCAGCAGGTCGATCCGCGCCTCCACCAGCTCCCTCAGCGCGTCACCCTGATACTCGTCCAGATGGTCCACCATCCACCGGTCCCCCGCCTCGTCCGCCGCCATCGTCACCTCTACCAGCAGACCCAGCGGAAGGTCCCGGCGAACGACCTGCAGTTCCCGGCCCCGCTTCAGCAGGTCCGTCGTGAACCGCCGGCCCCACTCCAGCGCCGGCTTCACCCCCTCCCCCGCCTCCGGCTCACGCCGCAGACGCGGAAACGCCATCGCCAGCCGAACGTACCACTCGTCACGTGCCATCAGATCGATGCTGCGCAGACCCGACTCCCGGACCGACTCCCAGAAGTTCGTCCGCGTCAGGTTGTCCAGCGGCAGCGCGTGGACCGCCTCCACCACCCGCTCCACCGTCTCCATCACCACCGACGCGAACAGGTCCGCCTTGTCGTCGAAGTAGTAGTACAGCGACCCCTTGCTGATGTCCGCCGCCTCGATGATCCGGTTCAGCGACGCCCGGCTGTAACCGTGCGCCGCGAACTCGTCCCCCGCCGCCGCGAGGATCGCCTCGCGACGCTCCGGCTCCAGATTGTCGAAGCGTGCCCGGGCCATGCCGGCCCTCCCTGGTTAGACCACATAGTTTAAACTTACTGGTCTAACCTAGGAGTACAGCCCGGCGATGTCAAGGGCTCCGGGGTCAGTCCATCCAGGGGTGGACGGGGTGGCGCTCGGCGGCGCGGGCGAGGAGGTCGAAGGTGAGCCACATGGTGCCGGCGACGGCGCCGATGAGGGCGAGTGCGAAAAGGGTGCGCATGGCGTGCTCCTGGAGTCGTGTAGGGGACAGCTGAAGATGNNGGCGACGGCGCCGAGGACGGCGAGGGCGAGGGCGGTCCGCATGATTCTGCCTCCGGGTCGGGTTGCGGCAGCCGGGTCGGGTCGCGTTTCAGCTGGAATATGGGCGCGCGAGGGTGCGCCCGGGAAGGCGGGCGTTGGCGGGGGGCGATCTTTCGGAGCGGCGGATCGGGGAGAGAGAGAAGCGGGCCCCGGGAGAGGGGGAGGGCCGGCTTCTACGGGCGCGTGGCGCTCATCCCGCGGGCGCGGGTGGCGCTCAGATGAACATCCACGGCTCCGCGGCGCGGTCGGGGCTGGGGCTCTCGGCCGGCCGTTGGGCGAGCACGGCGCCCAGCAGGCTGGCGGCGACGACGGTCAGTGCGAGAAGGAACCTCATGATGCGGCCTCCCGGCAGGGGGTTCAGCAATTCTCCGATCGGACGGTACATGCATGCCGGGGGCCGGCGATGGAGCGGGGCGGGCGCATCGTCGTAACCTGTTGCTTGGTAGGGGTTTATGGGGTCGGATCCGGATTCGGTGGGGGCCGGGATCCTGTAGCCGTGTCCGGACAGTCGTTGCGCGGCCGCATCACCAGACCTCCCGGGGTCGGCCGGTGAGCTCCAGGAGGGCGACCTCGGGTGGCGCGCCGAGGCGCACGGGGAGGAAGGTGGTGCCGATGCCTCGGCTGGTGTAGACCTGGGTCCAGGGTCGGCGTCGGAGCCCGTGGTCGTAGATGGGGGACTTGCGGTGGAGGGCACCGACGGAGGGTAGCCGGACCTGGCCGCCGTGGGTGTGTCCGGAGAGGATGAGGTCGACGGCGTCGTCCTCGCGGCGGCTGCGCTCCGCCTGGTCGGGGTTGTGGGCCAGAAGTATGGTGAGGTCTCGCAGATCCGGCGGCGGGAGGCGGAGCCGCGGCGATCCCTCCTCGAGGTCGTCGGTCCCGGCGACGCACAGGGTCGCCTCGCCGTGCCGGACCAGGACGTAGCGGTTGGTGAGATCCTCGAGGGTCCGGTGGCCGGCGATGGCGCGCCGCCACTGCTCGATGGCTCCGACGGCGTGATCGTGGTTTCCGGGGACGGCGTACGCGCCGAGGGGGGCCCAGAGCTCGCGGATCGCGTCCATGGCGCGGTCCAGGTCGTCGGGAGACCGGTCGACGAAATCCCCGGTGAGGGCGATGAGGTGGGGCTGGGTCCGCATGGCGGCCTCGGCGGCCCGCCGCAGCACGGACCACGGGGTGAGGCGGCCCGCGTGGAAGTCGGAGAGTAGGGCGATCCTCAGGCCTTCCAGGTCGTCGGGCAGGCCCCGGACGTGGATGGTCTTGCGGCGCACCTCGAGGCGGCGGGGCTCCACCGCCGCGGCGTAGACGCCGAGGGCCGCGAGTCCGCCGGCGATCCCGGCCAGGGCGAGGCGCAGCGGGGCGGGCGAGCTCATGACCTCGCGCGCCGGGCCAGGTTACCACCCGGCCATCGGATCGGGAGGGCCGGTCCTGCGCCGCCCTTCCCTGCCGCTCCCCCGGGCGCAGGCTCCGGCGCTGCCGCCCTCGAGACTCCTTCTGCCATCGTCGCCATCCGAACTGCGTGTGCCGCGCGACGGGGCGATCATCCCACAGGGGATCGCCCCGGCGCCCCGGGGTTCCCGGACTCCCGTTCCACCCGGGATCATGCAGGGGGCGCGCCACCGGTTCCCGGGCGCGGGCGCGCGATCATCAAATAGCGCGGAGGCCCCCGGATGCGTCGCCGGCGCCGTGCGGCATAGGGCCGGCGGCCGGCACCGCGCGGTCAATCCTGTTGGCCTCCGGGCAGGACCAGGGTCCCGTGCCAGGCGTGGGTGGACCGCTCGGGCGTCTGCGTGACGAAGGTGTCGGTCGAGCCGTCTCCCGTCGCGCCGGCGAAGCGGCCGGTGCCGCCGGCGAACTGGAACGGGTCGTGGAACTCGAAATCGAACGAGGGATGGTCGCTCGGGAGCACGGCCCCGGCGATCTCCAGATAGAGCTCATCGCCGTTGGCGGCGGTCAGGACCCCCCACCCCTGGTCGTACGGGACGGACTCGCCCTCGCCGAGCACCCCGTCGTCGAGCACGGCACTGGCGTCCATGCAGAACGTGATCCGGACGGTGAACCGCCCCAGGTGGGTCGAGGTTCCCTCGCCCACCTGGACATTGAGTAGGAACGGTGGCTCGCCGCAGGCTTCGTCGGGACCGATGAACTCGGGGACGGTGAACAGCCGCGCCTGGAACGGCTTCGAGACGGTGCCGTCATGGCCCGCGGCCCCCCGCATGTGCGCCTGCAGCGCTTCGGGCTGGAGCGGATCGGGGGCGACCGGGGCGTCGCAGGCGGACAGAGCCAGGAGCAACGTGACGGGGATGAACCGGGCAACGCGTGAGGCGGACATCATCGAATCCCTCCTGTGGCTGGGAACGCTGACTGTCCGGTCGAGCCAAGCCGCCGGCCGCGGGTCTGCCTCCGGGATGCGCGTGGGTCCATTCTTCCAGGGGGTCCGGGCCGACGGCCCTTTGGGGTGGGCTTGCCGGTCCCCGTAAATGCACCCGGGCGGCCGGTCACGCAATGACGACGGTCCGCCCGGGAGCCTGGACGCTACTTCCCTCGCGTGTCCTCGGGCGACCCCACTACGATGATCTCGAACGGTCCCACGCCGTGGAGCTGGATCGTGGTCTCGCCGCGGGCGCCCCCGAAATGGGGGTGTTCCGGCTCGATGAAGAGGTAATCCCCGGGCGCGTACGCCTGGAGCCGGTCGTCATCCACCTCTTCCCCCATGGCCAGGAGGAACGTGCCGTCCAGCACGGTGACGTTCTCCGCCTTCGGGTGGAAGTGTGGCGGGAACCGGTAGCCGTCCGGCAGCCGGAGCCGGAGGGTGTACGCCTTCCCGGCCGCCGCCGGGTCGCCATAGACGCCGGCGATCTCCATCCCTTCATCGAATCCGGGTGGCGTGATCGGAGCCCAGTCCAGGGCCGCGTTGGCGACCGGGACCAGCGGACCATCGGCGGCCTGGCTCGAGGCGGGTGCGGCCGTCACGACGGTGACGGCGAGAACGGCGACTGCGGGCAGGGTGACGCGACGCATCGGGGGCTCCTTCTAGCTGAAGATGTAGGGGAATGCCCTACAAGGATGTAGGGGTAGGCCCCACGAGGCAAGAGGGACCGGCGTCGCCGCGCGGCTACGACCCGCTCCGGGGGGGCGTCCCCACCAGCACGGCCACGAGCCGTGCGGGCTCGTCCCCCGGGTTGTACCAGGCGTGGGGGGTGCCGTTCTGGACCACGACGTCCCCCGGGTTCAGCTCGACCGTGACGCCGTCATCCAGCGCGAGCACGACGGCCCCGGACAGGACGATCACGTAGTCGATGGAGGCCGTGGCGTGCAGCGCTGGGTTCTCCTCGGAGATGGCCTCGGCCAGGTCCGGGATCTTGACCCTCAGCTCGGCCATGAACTCGTCCACGAGGCCCGGGTTCTCCTCCAGCGCTGCCGCCATGGCCGCGTCGGGGGGCAGCTGGAAGAACTGCAGGTGCGTGCCGCCGGGCGGCGGGACCAGGTGGCCGTCGGGGAAGGTCGGCTCCTCCCCGTCCCCGGGGAGCGTCGGCTCCGGGGGCGTCCGCCACGCGGTGGCGAGGAGGAGGCCGGGGTACGACTCGAACGCGGTGACCTCGGGTGCCCCGTCGTGGACCACGATGGCCCGGCCGTCTTCGGAGAAGCCCGTGACGACCCGGCGGAACTCCGGCGCCTCCTGGGCGCCCGCGGATCCCGCGACCGTGAATGCGCCCAGCATGAGCACGGCGAATGCCTTCATGGAGCCTGCCTCCCGTGGCTGGTGTGGAGTGGTCGGGGGCGCAGGCTCCGCCCGACGGACGAGAGCCTCGCCAGCCCGCCGGCGTTCAAACCAGCGGGGCCCGAAAATACCGTTGTGGCTCGGCTGCCCCGACGGCGTGGAGGGTGAGAATGCCCTCCTCGACCGCGTACCTCGCCCGCAGCGCTTCGCCGTCTTTCAGCTCGATCACGATGTCGCCCGGCGCAGGAAAGCGATAGGATCCCTCCCGTCGATCGCCGTCTGGGGAGATCGCGGTCACCGAGCCGTCCGCCCGAAAATCGTAGACCGGGCCGATCCCGGCCGGCCGGGTGATCATCTGCCAGGGGCCATCGATCAGCAAGTCCAGTCGGGGCGGCCGGATTCGAACCGGCGACCCCCTGCTCCCAAAGCAGGTGCGCTACCGGACTGCGCCACGCCCCGAAGTGAGGGGTACGGTAACGGTGGGGTGCGCAAACGTCCAGCAGTGTGCTCGGGGACGGAATCGCCCTCGAGGGCCCCGTGCCGGAGAATGACGATGCGGTCGCCCTGGAGGGAGGCGGATGGCGCCGGGTAGTGGGGCGGTGGCTCGGGCGAGTACCGCGGCACGCCGGGTTCGGATCCGGCCGGTCAGTCGACCAGCTTCCAGACCGTAGCGGCCGTGACAATCATCAACGGGATCACGAACCACGCGTGACTGGCGAGCCATGACACGGACCGTACCACCGACGGTCCGAGGCGGGGATTGGTCACGGAAGTCGCCCTGCGCCGAGCTGAGCATGCCGCCAACGCCGTAGAACCCGCCGTGCGCGGCATCGTCACGACCGCCACCCCGAAGACGATTCCGAAGGCGGCTCCTGCCCAGCCTGAGGACAGCTGAAAGCTCCGGGTCTCCGCCGGGCGATCGGAGACGCGAACGATTGTCGATTTTCGGGGAGGTCCGGGGAGGCGATTCCGAAAGTGACGTAAGGGGAGCGATTCGGCAAACCCTCGCCCCAGCCGATCCGGCTGCGCGGCGAAGCGAGGGTCGTCCGGGTCGAATCCGGAGCAACCACGTCGGTTTGCGGCTCAGACCCCGAGCGCTCCGAACAGCCATACCAGCAACGCCCCGCCCAGGACGAGACCGACCGCGCTGGAGATGACCTCGACCGCGTAGGAGTCCCCCGGCACCTCGACGCCTTCCACGCGATGGACGGGGATACGCAGCGTGGAATCGGGGGGCTGCCCGTCCTTTCCGACGTACACGGAATCCCCCTCGAGGGCCGCGTCCCGGAGGATGACGACGCTGTCGCCCTGGAGGGAGAGGCGGAGAACGCGGGGGAGCGGGTCGGCGGCGTCGGGGTGCTGGTAGGATTGCCAGCCGGCACACCCGGAAAGCGCGAGTGCCGTCAACAGGACCGGTATGGCCGCTCGGTGTGCTCCCATGACGAGTCTCCAGGAGTAGAGTGCGTCAACGGCCGACGCCGAGACCGATCCCGAAGATCATCCCGTTGCGCAGCTCGTACTCGCCACCCGGGGCCGGATCGCGACCGTCGGAGAACTCGAAGCGCCGGAACACGGTGTACCCGCCGTGGACGGTCAGATCCACGAACGGGAGGATGTACCATCGGGCTCCGAGCTCGGCTGCGGCGGCGGAGTAGTTCAGTTGCGGGTTGTTCACACCGTAAATGCTCTCGGCTCCATGGTAGTTGCTGCCCCGGACCTGTAGGGAAGCGCGCAGGCCGAGGGCATCGATGGGCAGCCAGGTCAGGTCCGTGTTGACCGGGAGGATCGACTGGAGCCAGAGCCTGTCGGTGATCCTCCAGTCCACCGCCGCGACCGGGAGCGGCAGCGGCTCGCCGAACGCATCCTGGATCGCCGCTCCGAAACCGAGCTCGAGGTCCTCGTTGAAGCGATAGCTGCCCGCAGCGACCAGCGTCGAGTTGACCGCGTACAGTGATGCGGGTCCCTCGAAGTCGTCCGCGTAGCCGGGTGCCGCGACGAGGATGAGGCCCCAGGCGTCGGTCAGCTGTTGCCTCAGGAACGCGGTGACGTCTACCTCGTGAACGCTCTCCAACGGGTGGGTCACGTCCCGGTAGTCGACCTGCATGCGCTGATACGCGACCGAGAGCTCGAGCCTCGTGCGTCCCTGGTTGGCCACGATGGGATACGAGACGCTCACCTGCTGGGTGGTGATGCGGACGTCGCCGACGCGCTCGCCGCTACGGACACTGCTGAGGGTCCGGTAGGGGAACAGCGTGAAGTCGGCCGATACGGAGGGCATCGGGGGCGGGGAGATGTCCTTGCCGGCCACCTCCGCGAGTACCTCGGCGCCGATGAGGGCGGCCGGTCCGNNGGCGTTGATCTGCACGGCCACGGCCGCGCGGCTCGCGGGGTCGTAGCCGATGAACGAGCCGTGCGCGGCCCCGGTCCCCATGTGGCCGAGAACGGTCATGTTCCTGACGGTGTAGCGCTCGAGTCCGAGGCCGTACCCGTGGCCGATGTAGCCGTGGTCCTCGCCCGGGACGAAGGTCTGCATCTCGGCCGTGCGCTGATCGTCGAGCAGGTGGCCCTCGAACAGAGCCAGCGTGAACGCCATGAGGTCGGACGTGGTGGAGTACATCCCGCCGGCCGCCCCGCCGAGGGACGGATGCCACCGGGTCGTGGCTTCGACGAACTTCCCGCGCTCGGTGACGTGGCCGGTCCCGATCAGGATCGCCGAGGGCTCGCCGCTGTAGCCCGTGCGCCTGAGCCCGAGCGGCTCCAGGATCCGGCTCCGGACCTCGGCATACCAGGGGCGACCGGTCAGCCGTTCGATGATTTCGCCGAGCAGCACGTAGTTCGTGTTCGCGTAGTGAAAGCCCGCCCCCGGCTCCGCCACGGGACCCTTCGCGACCGCGACGGCGATGAGCTCGGGCGCGCTCCACTCCCGACGTGCGTCGCTGAGCACCACCCCGGAGTCGAGATACTCGTTCACACCGCCGGTGTGCTGGAGGAGCTGCCGCGTCGTGATGCGCTCCCCGGCGGGGAGGTCGGGAACGAAGGGCTCCACCGGCGCGTCGAGATCGACCTTCCCTTCCTGGGCCAGCTGGAGTACGACGACCGCGACGAAGGTCTTGGTCGCGCTGCCGATGTTCCATGGCGTGTTCATGTCGATCACGGCGCCGGCCCGTGTGAGATCGGCGACGCCGGCGGTGANNGAGCTCCGGCCGGTTCGCGCAGCGTCAATGCCGCGCCGGGGAACTCGTGTCGGGCGAGGTGGCGCTCGAGGATCCGCCTGGCCCGGAGCTCGGAGCGGCTCGCCCCGACACCATCCTGCGCCGAACCCGAGGATACGGCACCGGCGGTGACGCAGGCGGCCACAGCCAACGGGAGAAGCAGAAAGCGTACGTTCCGCGACATGGGTCCCTCCCTCGATCGCCTGACTCTAGAATCGCCAGCCCAGCAGATTCCAGTACTGCAGCAACCAGATGAAGCCGAGGCCCGCAACCGTCACCACGGTCTGGTGCACGCGGATGGCAATGCCCCAGTAGCGGTTGGCCCAGGCCCGCACGGCCAGGACGGTGGCGAGGATCGTCAGCAGCGCGGCGGAAACCCCCACCCCGAGCACGATCCTGTAGGTCATCGGGATTCCGAACAGCGGCCGCGGATTGCCCCACAGCATCGTGCCGGCCGCGAAGAGGAGGTTCAGAACGCCGACCCCGGCGATGACCCAGTAGGCCGTGGGAGCGCCGCGAGCCGGGACCATCCCGCGATCGTCAGGGCGCCGGTTCCGAATCGCACGCGTCAATGCGACCGGGATCACGGACAGGAAGACCAGGACGCAGGCCAGCGCGAGGGCGAGCGTGAAGCGAGGCGTTTCGTACCACGCCATCCGTTCGAACGCGAACATGGGCGTGAAGTCCGTGGACATGTGGGTGATGCGTCCGCGGTCGTCCTCGTGGAACACGATGCCGTACGGCCCGTCGACCTGCCGGAAATACAGGGGCTCCACTTCCACGAAGCGCCGCTCGAACCACGGCGTGCTCAGGACGAGGGTGCCGTCGCCGGCAGCGCCGATCGTGACTCCGCCGAAGAGGGTGGCGACCTTCTCGAGCGTCGTATACGAGCTTCGAGTGAGTCTGTAGCTGCCCTCGAACTGACCCGCGCGCCCCGGGAAATCTGACGGAGGCCGGGGCGGCTCGACTGCGGGGGCCGGATAGTAGTGGTCGAAGAATGCTCGCTGGAACCCGAGATGCTGAAGGGTCAGGTCTCCACCCCCCTCGCTGTTGTACGCCACGAACAGACCCAGACCCTGGTCCGGCAGCAGCAGCATCAGGCTGTTGGTCGGGTGCGCTTCACCGTTGTGCCCGATCGCACGCTGGCCATTGGCGCTGAACTCGAAGAACCCGTGGGCGGTGCCCAGGAGACGCGGGTCGTGCGCGAACGATCTCCGGTGCATCCGCGTGGTCGTGGACGCGTCCAGGATGCGCCCCCCGAAGATCGTCGTATCACGGTCCCCGTCACGCCGCAGGTGGGCGATCATGAACCTGGCCATGTCCGTGGCGCTGCCTATGATCGCGCCCCCGGGCCCCATGGCCCGCTGACTCTGGTAGTCCGGGAATACCTCGAAGGCGCCATCCTGGTAGGTGTACCCCTTCGATTCGTGCGCGCGAAGATCCGGCGGGATCGGCGAGCGGGCGCTCGTGTGCCTCATGCCCAGCGGGTCGAGGATGTGGTCCTGCACGTACCGGTCGTACGGCTTCCCCGAAACCCGCCCGACGATATAGCCCGCCAGGGCCGTCCCGTAGTTCGAGTACGCCGCGTACTCCCCGGGCGGACGAACGCGGGCCGGTATGTGGGAGACCAGCCAATCGCCCACGGGGGCCGAGTCGTCGGCATCCAGCACCAGCATCTCGAAGAAGCGGTCCTCGAAGCCGGCCGTATGGGTCAACAGGTGCTCGAGAGTGATCGGTCGGGGATACGTATCCGGGATCCGGAAGTCGAGATACGCGTTGATGTCCTGGTCCAGGTTCAACCTTCCCTGCTCCACCAGCTGCATCACCGCCGTCCAGGTAAACAGCTTGGTGACGGAGCCGATGCGGAAGCCTGTCCGCTCGGGATCCACGTGGATGCCCCTCTCGATGTCCGCGTAGCCGTAGCCCCTGGCGAAGAAGAGATCCCCGTCCTTCACCACGGAGACGGCCGCCCCCGCGATGTGGCGCTCCACCATGTCCTTCTCGAACAGGCCATCCAGAAAGACCTCGAGCTCGGCCCGATCCACCGGTCCCCGTGACTGGGATGGCCCCACCGTGTCCCGTGCGTGGCGCGCCGCCTGGTGGCCCTGGGGGATCAGTGATCCGGGAGAAGACACGAGGATCCAGCCGGCCAGCACCATCGTCCGCGATGGTGCCGGGACCCTGCTCAGTCCGTGTCGCCTCGTTCCACCCGGAAGGGGAAGTCCACGGCCCGCGGGCCTCGGCATCGAGAGGTGGCAGGAAGGCCGGATGTTCCGCCACCCCGGGCGGCGAGCCGGCGGCCGCGCGGGGCGGAATCCTCGTCCAGGCCCGGGCTCGGACGCCTGTGGGCCAGCGGTGCCGGGAGCGAGTCCAGAGAAAGCGATGGCGGCCACCAGGACACGGCGCCCCGATGGAATCGGGAGCATGCGCGCCTCCGGAATGTGTGGCGACACTCGCAGGTAGGTAGCCGGAACGAAGCGCTCGACGCGCGTCCCGAGTCAAGACCTTCGCCATCTTTTCGGCACGAGCCGGGCGGAAATGCGACCATTGACGCCGCATGCGGCTCGATGTAGTAAATACGACTCTCCCCTTTTGCCTCATTCCCGGCCCGCAGCCCGAATCCGCTGGTGACCGGGGCCCGACGTACGCACATCGCTCCGGTTGCGCCGACGATGCGATCACTCACCTCACGAGCGAGGGCGTTTGCCACGTTCTGCGAGTCACGCTCCGGCGGGCGCGGAGGCGCTCGCCCGGCCCGAGATCGGCCGCGGCCCGCGCGCTGCTGAGCCGTCTCTGAGTCCCGGGAGGAGGAAGCCCTGATGAATCGATCGCGACGGATCCGACGCACCGGCCTGCTCGTGGCCGCGCTTCACCTGCTCGCGTGCGCACCGGGCGAGGACGCCGCCATCGAATGGACGCAGCCGCGGCCGGAGATCGATGCCGCCCCTCCCCTCGTGGACTCCACCGCCACCGAGCCACGCCTCACCGTCCTCGACGGCGTTCACCGCGTGGTGCTTCCGCCGCCCGCCCACGACGCGCTCCGGCGGCGCGCCCCGGACTTCCGGCCGTGGACGCCGGGGCACTACGCCGAGGTGATCTTCCAGCACCAGATCTACGACTTCGACGAGCGGCAGGCGATGTCCGCCGTCGTGGCCGACTTCGACGGCGACGACCGGCGCGACGTCGTCATGCAGGGCCCGGACGGGGGCGAGGTGCTGACGATGGCGCTTCTGTCGGGCGAGGGCGACTGGCGCTACACGGAGGTCGTTCGGCACGACCCCTACCCCGGTGAGCTGGAGGCCAGGAACTCGCAGACCTTCCTCACGTATCTGCCGCCCGGTCGCTACGAGGAGGCGGAATACCTGCGCCGACCGCCCGTGGAGCTCGAAACCGACGGATTCCAGGTCGTCGTCTTCGAGAAGGGCTACGTGGCGTACTACCTCCGGGCCGGCGAGTGGCGGCGGCTCGATTGACCGGATCTCGGGAACGCAGGGGCGAGTGAGGAGTCGCCGGGCAGGCTCCGGCCCCCGACCGGGCGGGACTCCCGGCACGGGCCGACCGGCTCGATCAGCTCGTCCACCCGGACGAACGTGTACCCGCGGCGGGTCAGCTCGTCGAGGAGAGGCGGGATCCGGGGGTGCATCTCGTCGGTGCGCTCCGGCCCGGCGCCGAGGTGAAGGAGGAGGAGGAAGCCGTTCAGCCCGTCCGGTGACCTCGCCTCGTACCCGAGGATGCTGTCGACGATGGCGGCGGACGGGATGAAGCGGGGATGGTCGTCGGGCATGTAGTCCGCGTTGGAGCGGGTGCCCGGCGTGTAGTTGAAGAGCGTGAGCCCCATCTCCCCCGCCCACACGGCGATCTCCCGGTTGTACCATTCGTAGGGCGGGATGAAGAAGCGCATCTGGTCCCGGGTCGGGCCGAACCGGGCGAGATCGGCCAGGTTCCGCTCCAGGTCGTCGCGGAAGGCCTCCCGGGTGACGAGGGTCCGGGACCGATCCTCCCAGGAGGCGTAGAGCAGGTGCGCGTCGGAATGCGCCCCCAGGTAGTGGTCCCCGGCCACGATCCGCCGCAGGTGCGGTCGGAACTCCGGGGTGCGGACGAACTCGCCGGTGACGAAGAACGAGGCCCGGACGTCGCGCTCCGCGAGGGCGTCGAGGATCGGGCTCGCGCCCTCCGCGTAGGCCCCGCCCGTGAAGATCAGGGCGATCCGGGGTCGATCCCGCGGGCCCCGGATGATGCCTCCCTGGTCGCAGGTGGCGCGGTCCGGGGCGCGTACCCGGGTCGCGTCGCGCCCACGAGCAGCGGTGGCCGGGTGCCCGGCCGGGCCGGCGCATCCGGACAGCGCGGCGGCCAGCAGAGCCGCGAAGAGCGAGGCGCCAGCCGGCGCCCACCGTCGTCCCGGTCCGTGGAAGAGGTGCTGCCACATGAGCGCATGGTAGCCCTTCGGGCGCCGGGGCGGGAGGCCACGCGGTCGCGAGCGGCGCGCCCCGGGTTGCGGACCCTCCGGCGGCGCGGGCATCCTTCCACCGGATCCATGCCGCGTCCCCTTCTGCTGACCGACTGCCGGCCATACGACGCCGGCGATGATGCCGCCCCCGTCACCGTGCGGATCGCCGGTGGTCGGATCGAGGCCGTTCTCCCGGCAGGCGCCGGCGCCGCGGAGGAGGCGCGCGGCGCCGAGGTGCTGGACGCGGGCGGTCGGCTCCTGATGCCGGGGCTGATCGACCTCCACGTCCACGGTGCGGGCGGCGGCGACGCCATGGACGGGACGGCGGAGGCGATCACCACCGTGGCCCGTACGCTGGCGCGGCTGGGCACCACCTCCTTCCTGGCCACGTCGTTCCTCCACCCCGAAGGGGGCGACGCCCACCTGCCGGTGATCGCCGAGGCCGTGGGCAAGGACGTGGGCGGGGCGCGCGTGCTGGGGCAGCACCTGGAGGGGCCGTTCATCAGTCCAGCGCGCCGGGGCGGGATCCCGGCGGCGGCGCTCCGTCCGTCATCGCCCGAGCTGCTGGGAACGCTGCTGGAGCGGGCCGGGGGCACGCTGCGGATGATGACGGTGGCGCCGGAGCTGCCCGGCGCGATGGCGCTGCTGCCGGCGATGGAGGCCGCGGGCGTCGTCGCCTCGTTCGGCCATTCGGACGCCAGCTACGATGAGGCGCGGTCCGCCTTCGACGCGGGGATCCGGCACGTCACGCACCTCTACAACGCCATGCCGTCGCTGCACCACCGGGACCCGGGCCCGCTGCCGGCGATCTTCGAGACGCCGGGCGTGGTCGTGCAGCTGATATCCGACGGCGCCCACGTCGCCCCGCCGGTGCTCCGCTGGACCGCGGCCACGCTGGGGGCCGGGCGCTGCGCCTGCATCACCGACGGACTCCGCTCCTCGGGATTGGCCGACGGCCGCTACGACTACGGCGGCCGCCCGTTCGAGGCCCGCGACGGGATCGCCCGCTACCCGGACGGCACGCTGGTGGGGACCACGCTCGGGCTGCTCGGCGTGGTCCGCCGATTCGCGGAGTACACCGGCCTGCCCTTCGCGACGGCGGTGGACACGGCCAGCCGCGTCCCCGCCCGGGTGCTGGGGCTGGAGCACCGGAAGGGCCGGATCGCCGAGGGCTTCGACGCCGACCTGGTCCTTCTGGAGGACGACGGCTCCGTCCACGCCACCCTCGTCGCCGGCGTCCCCGTACACCGAGGATCGACAATCGACAATCGATAATCGACAATCGATTGTCGATCACACGCCGGCGATCCGGCGCTTGTACTCGGCCAGCGCGGCGTCCAGCCGCTCACGGGCGGTGGTGTCGCCGGGGATGTTGTGGGAGGGGTGGATGTAGAGCCGGTGCCCCCGCTCCACCAGGATCTCCGCGACGGTGGTGATGATCATCCAGACGGCGGCCGTGAACGCGATGGTGGACACGGGTCCGACGTTGTCGACGTGACCCGGCAGCGGGACGGAGGCGTCCACCGCGGGCACGCGGGTGTCGACCAGGACATCGGCGAGCTCGAAGAGCTTCATGCCCGAGGAATGGCGGGGCGGCTTGTCGCGGAACGCCTCCGCGGAGCCCGTGACGACCAGCTTCATCCCCCGGTCCTTCGCTTCCACGGCCACGTCGATGTTGACGTTGTTCAGCCCGGAATGGGAGAAGATCCACATGGTGTCCCGGGGGTCGAAGCGGTAGGACTTCATGATCTGCTCGCCGTACCCCTCCACGCGCTCGAGGAACACGAACTGGTGGACGCCCATCTCGCCCGTGATGTGGGTGAAGAAGGAGAGGGGGAGCTCGATCATGGGGTGGAACCCCACGAACCCGCCGATCCGCGGGTACATCTCCTCGACCGGGAGCGTCGCGTGACCGCACCCGAAGGTGTGCACCCAGCGGTCCGCCGCGATGGAGTCGGCCATGGTCTCGGCCGCCCGGCGGATGCCGCCCATCTGCGTCGTCTCGATCCGGTCCAGGGCGGACCGGGCGTTCTCCAGCCACTGTCTTGCCAGCATCACGCCTCGACTCGCACGGGGTGGTCGGTCCGGGTCAGGTGGCCGCCGGCGCGGCCGGAAGCCGGCGCCGAACCGCCAGGAACACGCCCGCCGCGGCGCACAGCCCGGCGGGGACGATCAGAAGCGAAGGGCGGAGCCCGAACGCACCCCCCAGCACGCCGGTGACCCAGGGGAGCGTGGACCCGCCGGCGAGCGCCATCACCAGCACGAAGCTGAACGCGGTGCCCGACAGCTCGGCGTACCGGTCGCCCACGTAGCCGAGGATGACGGGGAACACGGCCGCAAACCCGGCACCCGTGAGGAGCACCCCGACGCCGGCGGCCGGCGGCGCGGAGGAGCCGACCAGGACCAGGGCTCCGACCAGCGCCACCCCCATGGAGGCGAGGAGGACGCGGGCGGACGACGCGCGGTTCAGCAGCCAGCCCAGAACGAGGCGCGCCCCGGTCATGCCCAGCCAGTAGAGCGACAGGTAGTAGAGGGCGCGGTCGGGCGCGACGGCGAGCTCGTCGTGGAAATAGGTGGCCGTCCACCCGCCGACCGTGATCTCCATGCCGCTCTCGAAGAACAGGATCAGCCCGAGCAGCAGCAGGACGGGGTCGCGGACCATGGCCAGCATCCGGCGCAGCGGCACGCCCCGCGGCTGCTTCGGGGCGGGAAACCGCAGGGCGGCGTAGAACGCCACGGGTATGGCCACCAGCCCGCCGATCCCGGCGACCACGGCGGTGTAGCCGAGCCGGTCGAGCAGCAGGCCGAGGACGAACGGGACGCCGAACGCGCCGATCCCGAAGAAGACGCCCAGGAGGCTCAGCCCGGCGCTCCGGCCACCGGCGCTGATGTCGGCCACGAGGGCGTTGGTGCCCCCGTTCACCATGCCGCCGCCCAGGCCGATGAGGAGGGCGGACCCGGCCAGCAGGGTGACCGACGGCGCGAACGCGATCCCCTCCAGTCCCAGGGCCACCATGGCGACGCTCGCCATGAGCAGCCCCTTGTAGCCCTGGCGGTCGACCACGGGGCCGAACACCAGCGAGCCCAGCAGGACCCCGGCGCTCAGCAGGGTGAACAGGAGGCCGGCGTCGGCGCGGGCGAGACCGAACCGCGCGATGACGGAGGGCAGCACGGAGCCGAGGGCCGTGAGGACGATCCCGAAGACCAGCATCCCCATGCAGGCCGCGGCGAAGACCGGACGGTGACGGTGCGTCGACATTCAGACCTCGGGGGTGTACGCGTCGTCGAGGGCCAGCCGCCCTGCGCCGTAGAGGACGGCGTCGGGCCCGAGGGCGGTGGCCACCAGCCGGACGCGGGCCATGGCGATGGGCTGGGCCCAGCGTGCGGCCTCCTCCCGGACCCGGTCCAGGAGGCGGGCCGCCGGGCCGAAGACGCCGCCACCGAACACGATCGTCTCCGGGTTCAGCAGGCTCACCAGGTTCGCCACCGCCATCCCCCAGTAGCCCACGGCATCGTCCACCACCCGGCGCNNACGTGGCGCGCCGTCAGGGAGCCAGGGTCCTCCCGCCGCAGCGGTCCCCGGTACGCCGCGGCGTCGGCGACCCTCTCCCGGGCCACGCCGGCGATGCCGGCGCCGGAGGCGTGGTACTCGAAGCAGCCGACGGCCTCGTACCCGGGCCGGAAAGGTCGGTCCAGCGCCAGCCAGCCGATGGCGCCGGCCGCGTCGTCCGTACCCCGCAGGACCCGTCCCTCGGCGATGATCCCGGCGCCGATCCCCGTGCCCACGACGAGGAAGACCGCGTTCCGACACCCCCGCGCGTTCCCGGCCCAGCTCTCGCCCA
>JABAOG010005359.1_pt1 | contig 21542 bp, 17 predicted proteins | sample 7062131 | NCBI WGS metagenome assembly JABAOG01 (sample SAMN14538629, study PRJNA623070) | marine sediment metagenome | biome: marine biome [ENVO:00000428]; feature: marine pelagic biome [ENVO:01000023]; material: deep marine sediment [ENVO:00002113] | place: India: Arabian Sea | collected...
CTTCGTGGACGACTACCTCAAGGTGGTCCGCAAGCGGACCGAGGGCCTGGTCGCGAAATACAAGCTGGTGGGCCAGGGCCTGATCGGCGCCGTCGTGGCCGCCGTGCTCCTGCTGGTGCCCGTCATGGAGAACCCGACCTGGACGATGGTCCCGTTCTTCGCGGACTGGCACATCGAGTTCGTCTGGTGGGCGTTCATCCCCTGGGTGATGATCGTGCTGGCCGGGAGCTCGAACGCCGTCAACCTCAGCGACGGGCTGGACGGTCTCGCGGCGGGCCTGTCGGCCATCGCCGCCGCCACCTTCGCGGTCTTCTCCTACGTGATCGGCCGGGTGGACACGTCGGCGTATCTCGGGCTCACCTACGTCACCGGCGCGGGCGAGGTCGGCATCTTCTGCGTGGGTCTGGCCGGCGCCGCCCTGGGGTTCCTCTGGTTCAATGCCCACCCGGCCGAGGTGTTCATGGGCGACACCGGCTCGNNCTCGGCTTCCTCTGGTTCAACGCGCCGCCGGCCATGGTGTTCATGGGCGACACCGGCTCGCTGGCCCTGGGCGGGGCCATCGGGGCGGTGGCCATTCTCCTGAAGATGGAGCTTCTGCTGGTGGCCGTGGGTGGCGTCTTCGTCCTGGAGGCTGTCTCGGTCATCCTCCAGGTCGGCTACTTCCGGGTGACCGCCCGCCGGTTGGGCAGTGGCCGCCGGCTCTTCGAGATGGCCCCCCTTCACCACCACTTCGAGCACCGGGGCTGGGCCGAGAGCAAGGTGATCATCCGATTCTGGATCCTCGGGGTCCTGTTCGCGCTCATGGCTTTCAGCACGCTGAAGATCCGATGACGATCCCGGGATGCGTGGGCGTGGTGGGCCTCGGCCGAAGCGGCCGGGCGGCGGCCCGGCTGGCGCTGGCCACGGGCAGCGCCGTGTTCGTCAGCGACGCCGGCAGTGACGAGCTGATCCGGGAGGGCGCCTCGGAGATCCGGCGCCTCGGCGGGACGGTGGAGACCGGCGGGCACACGGTGGAGCGACTGGCGGAGTGCGACCTGCTGGTCGTGAGCCCGGGCATCCCGCCCAGCGCCCCCGTCCTGAGCGACGAACGGCTGAAGGGCCTGCCCTGGACGAGCGAGCTGGAGTTCGCGTCGCGCCACATCGACGCGCCGCTGGTCGCGGTGACCGGGACCAACGGCAAGACGACCGTCACCGCCTGGATCACGCACCTGCTGGTGGAGGCCGGCGTCGATGCGGTGGCCGCCGGGAACATCGGCACGCCCCTGAGCGACGTGGCGCTCCGGGACCCGCCGGCGCAGTGGGTGGTGGTGGAAGCGAGCTCGTATCAGCTGGGCCGGATCGAGACGTTCGAGCCCCGGATCGGCGTGGTCACGAACCTCGCGCCGGACCACCTCGACCGCTACCCCGACGTGGAGAGCTACTACGCCGACAAGGCACACCTTTTCGACCATGCCCGCCCCCACAGCACCTGGGTGCTGAACGGGGAGGACGACGCCGTGTTGCGGCTCGCGGGCGACGCCCCCGGCCGGCGCCTGCTGTTCCGGATCGACTCGGAGCCGCCCGCCGGGGAGAGGGGCGCCTGGAGGACGCCCGATGGACAGCTGATGCTGCGGGTGACCGGGAAGGACGAAGTCCTCGTTCGAGAGAACGACTTGAAGCTGCTGGGAGGTCACAACTGTGCCAACGCCCTCGCCGCCGCCCTCGTGGCGTACGCGGTGACGGGCGACGCGGTTGCCCTGCGCGATGGGCTTCGTTCCTTCCCGCCCCTGCGGCACCGGCTCGAGCCCCTTGGCGAAGTGGACGGCGTACTCTGGGTCAACGATTCAAAGGCGACCAACGTGGCGTCGGCCCGGGTCGCCATCACGAGCATGGACCGTCCGGCGGTCGTCCTCATGGGCGGCCAGCACAAGGGCGAGTCGTACGAGCCGCTCGCCGACGCGCTGGTCCGCCACGCCCGGGCCGTCGTGGCGTACGGGGAGGCGGCGGAGCGGATCGACCTGGACCTGGCCGGCCGCGTTCCAGTGGAGGTGGTGCGGGGGACGTTCCGGAACGCGGTCGTGCGGGCGGCCGAGCTGGCCGTCGCGGGCGAGGCCGTCCTGCTGGCGCCCGCGTGCGCGAGCTTCGACATGTTCCGGGACTACGAGGAGCGGGGCCGCCGATTCGAGGGGTTGATGGAGGAGATCGCGAACCCGGGCCCCGGGGGGGAGCGTGGCTAGGCTGGGGTTGGCGGCGGCGGGCGGGGGCGTGGCGGGACCGGCCCGGGGCGTCTATCCCCGGGAGCGGGCGAACCAGGACCCGAGCCGCCTGGGCAGCGGTTGGGAGGCCGGGGCCATCCTGCTGGTGGCGACGGCCCTGATGTCGGTGGGCCTCGTGATGGTGTACAGCGCCAGCGCGGTCATGGCCCAGTCCCAGGGGCTGGTGCCGCACCATTTCCTGCTGCGCCAGATGTCGGGCGCGTTGGCCGGGATGCTCGCGCTGATCGTCCTGGCCCAGATCGACTACCGGCGGCTCCGGATCCTGGCCTGGCCGATCCTGGCCGCGACCGTCGCGATGCTGGCCGTCGTCGTGATGCCCGGCACCGAGGCGCTGGCGCCGCCGGCCAACGGCGCGCGCCGGTGGCTCCTGATCGGTCCCATCGGGGTCCAGCCGTCGGAGCTGGCCAAGCTCGCGCTCATCGTCTGGACCGCGGCCCTCACGGTGAAGAAGCAGGATCGCCTGCGCAGCCTGAGCGAGGGGCTGCTGCCGTTCCTGATCGTCTGGGGGCTGGTGGCGGCGCTGATCCTCCTGCAGCCCGACCTCTCCACGGCGCTGCTGACGGTCCTGCTGGCCGTGCTGGTGGCGTACGCGGGCGGTGCCCGGCCGGGCCACTTCATCGTGCTGGGGCTCGTGGCGTTGCCGTTCCTGTGGACGCAGGTCACCCGGGCGGCGTACCGGATGGACCGGATCCGGGCGTTCCTGGACCCCGGCGCGGACGTGTCGGGCCTGAGCTACCAGATCAACCAGTCGCTCATCGCGCTGGGCAGCGGCGGCGTGGTGGGGCGGGGCTTCGGACACGGGCAGCAGAAGTTCGGGTTCCTGCCGGAGCCGCACAACGACTTCATCATCGCCATGATCGGCGAGGAATGGGGCTTCGTGGGCGTTGCGACGCTCACGGCGCTGTTCCTGGCCTTCGCCCTGATCGGCTACCGGATCGCCCGCAACGCGACGGACCTGTTCGGGTTCCTGCTCGCCGTGGGCGCGACGAACCTGATCGTGGTTCAGGCCTTCCTGCACCTGGCGGTGAACCTGGCGATGGTCCCGCCGACGGGCGTGACGCTCCCCTTCATCTCCTACGGCCGCTCCAGTCTGATCGTCAGTCTCGCCGCGGCCGGGATCCTGATCAGCGTGGGGCGCATCAGCGATCGCCGGGGCCGGGCTCTGGCCCGCGCCCGGGGGAGGGTGACATGACCGGCGGCGTCGTCTTCGCGGGGGGCGGTACCGGCGGGCACCTGTACCCGGCCCTGAACATCGCGGCCGCGATGCGCGCGGCCCGGCCGGGACTGGAGACCCTGTTCGTGGGGGCACGGCGCGGTGTGGAGGCCCGGGTCCTCCCCGAGAAGGGCGTCCCCCACCGCCTGCTTCCCCTCCAGCCCATCCACCGCGACCGGGTCTGGCGGAACTGGCGCCTGGTGCCGGGGATGGCCGGGAGCCTCTGGGGCCTGGCGCGGCTGACGCTCCAGCGCCGGCCGGCGCTCGTGGTGGGGACGGGCGGCTACGCCAGCGGTCCCGCCTGCGCCTGGGCGCTGCTCACCGGGATCCCCATCGCGCTCCAGGAACAGAACTCGTATCCGGGGCTGACCACGCGCTGGCTGAGCCGGTTCGCCCGCCAGGTGCACCTGGGGTTTCCGGAGGCCGAGGCCCACCTGGAGCCGGGCCGGCTCACGGAGATCCACGAGCACGGCAACCCCATCGAGGCGCCGGACACGGGCCTGGACCGGGCGGCGGCCCGCGCCCACTTCGCGCTGGACCCCGAGGCGACGGTCCTCCTCGTGGTCGGCGGGAGCCAGGGCGCCCGGGCGATCAACGAGGCGCTCGCGGGCGCGCTGGAGCGCGTCGCCGAGGGACTGGCGGAGCGCCCCGCCGGGCTGGAGATCCTGTGGGCCACGGGACCGCGCCACATCGAGGCCGTGACCGCCCGACTCGACCCCCTGGCGCTGGGGTGGGTCCACCCCATCGAGTACATCCACGAGATGCCGAAGGCGCTGGCCTCGGCGGACGTGGCGGTCTCCCGGGCCGGCGCCATGGGCACGGCGGAGCTGCTGGCGTGGGGGATCCCGACCATCCTGGTGCCGCTGCCCACCGCGGCGGCGGACCACCAGACGCACAACGCCCGAGCGCTGGACGCGTTCGGGGCCGCCGTGGCGCTGCCGGAGGCGGAGGCTTCACCGACGCGGCTGTGGGACGACGTGGTGGCCCTGGCCGGGGACGACGAGCGCCGGGAGCGGATGGCGGCGAGAGCCCGGGAGCGAGCGCGTCCGGACGCGGCGGCCCGGATCGCCACCGACCTCCTCCGGATCGTGGAGGCGGGATGACCGGGAGCCCGTACGTCTCGGCGCCGCAGGCCGCGGAGCTGGACCTGCTGGGGCGGTCCAGGGAGGGGCCGGTCCACTTCATGGGCATCGGTGGGGCGGGGGTGTCGGCCCTCGCGGAGTACGTGGTGCTTGCCGGCGGCGAAGCCACGGGATGCGACACGAAGGCCGGCGCGGCCTCGGCGCTCCGGGAGCTGGGCGTGACGGTGGAGCAGGGCCATGATCCGGACCACGTGGCGGCCGCGCGGGCGGTGGTGGTCACGGCGGCCGTGCCCGCGGACCACCCGGAGCTCCAGGCCGCCCGGCGGTTGGGGATCCCGGTGCTGAAGCGGGCCGCGGCTCTGGGAGCCCTGGTGAACCGGGGCCGCGTCATTGCCGTCTCCGGCACGCACGGGAAGACCACCACCACCGGCATGATCGCCGTCACGCTGGCGGAGGCGGGTCTGGATCCGACGGCGTTCGTCGGCGGGCGGATGCCGGGCTGGCCCGGCGGGCTCCGGGCCGGCGGCGACCTCTTCGTGGTGGAGGCCGACGAGTACGACCGCTCGTTCCTCTCGCTCCGTCCCGAGCTGGCAGTGGTCACCACGATCGAGCCGGACCACATGGAGATCTACGGCGACCTGGAGACGCTGTTCGGCGCGTTCGCGGCGTTCCTCGAGCCGGTGCCGCCCGGGGGGCTCATCGCCGTGTGTACCGACGACGCCGGCGCGGCGCGGCTCGCCGATCGGCTGCCGGCCGACCGCACCGTCGGCTACGGGATCGGACCGGGGCCCGGGCTGCGGGCCGAGGCGCTGCGGCCCGAGGCCGGCGGCACACGGTTCCGCGTGCGGAGGGACGGCGAGCCGATGGGCGAGTTCCGCCTCGCGGTGCCGGGNNGTCCACTCGACGACTGAGGGCGAGCTGGGTGCGGTCGAGCTGCCGATGCCGGGGGCGCACAACGTCCGCAACGCCCTCGCGACGATCGCCGTGGCCGGGCACGCCGGCGCGGACCCGGACGCGGTCCGGGCGGGCCTCGAGCTGTTCCGCGGCGTCGAGCGGCGGTTCCAGGTGCTGGGCGCGCCCGGCGGGATCGTGGTGGTGGACGACTACGCACACCACCCCACGGAGGTGGAGGTCACCCTGGCCGCCGCGCGGGAGCGCTACCCGGACCGCCGGCTGGTGGCCGTGTTCCAGCCGCACCTGTACAGCCGGACGCGGGACCAGTGGCGCGCCTTCGGCCGGACGCTGGCGGCGGCCGACGCGGTCTGGGTGACGGACGTGTTCCCGGCCCGGGAGGATCCCATCGAGGGGGTGAGCGGCGAGCTGGTGGCGAGCGCGGCCCGTCAGGCCGGGACCCAGGTCCGCTATCACGCCCGGATCGAGGGGATCGAGGACGCGTTGCTGGAGTGGCTGGAGCCGGGGGACGTGTGCCTGCTCATGGGCGCAGGCGACATCGACGAGCACGCCCACGCGCTGGCGAACCTGCTGGCGGAGGAGGGCTCGTGACGGGCGTCCGGCGGTGGCTGCGGCGAGCCGGACTGGCTGTCGCCATGGCGGCGCTGGCCCTGGCCGCGGTCCGGGCCCCGTCCGCGCTGGGCCGGCTCGACGCCTTCCAGGTCCGGCGGGTGGAGGTGCTGGGCACCCGGTTCATCGAGCCCTACGCCGTGGTCCGGGCCGCCGGCCTCCATCGGCCGGCCAGCGTGTTCGACGACGCGGATGCCTGGGAGGCCGGGGTCCGGACGCTGCCCCTGGTCGCCTCCGTGCGCGCCCGGCGGGCGCTGCCCGGGACGGTGACCCTGGAGGTCCGGGAGGTGGTCCCGGTGGCCCTCGTCGGGGGGGACCGGCTCCGGCCCGTGGACGTCGACGGTCGGGTCCTGCCCCTGGAGCCCGCCGGGGTCGTGCTGGATCTCCCGATCCTGACCGGCGTCGGCGTCCAGGCGGGCGAGGTGGTGGGGGCGGGACGGTCGGCCCTGACCGTGCTCACGGCCCTGGTCGGCCGCGCGCCGGAGATGGCGGAGCGGATCTCCCAGGTCCACGTGACCGATGGGTCGCTGCGGGTCGCGTTCCGGGACGACCGGGCGGAAGCGGTGCTCCCGGTGCGCCCGTCGGACGTCCAGCTGACGCAGCTCCGTGTGGCGTTCGCGGACCTGGTGGCCCGGGGTGAGCTGGACCGGGTCCGGTCGATCGACGTCCGGTTCCGCGACCAGGTCGTGGTCTCCTTTCTCCGCACCCCCGTGAGCTGATGAACACGTTCGTCGTCGCCGGGCTGGACATCGGGTCCACCAAGACCTGCGCGGTCCTCCTGGAGGTCTCCCGGGAGGAAGGGCGAAGCCCGGGCTACCGCGTTCTCGGGGTCGGCCAGTCCCGATCCGGCGGGATCCGCCGGGACGTGGTCACGGACCTGGAGGAGACCACCTCCTCCGTGCGCAAGGCCATGAAGGAGGCCGAGCTGATGGCCGGGGTCCGGGCCGACCGCGTGTTCGCCGGCATCGCCGGCAACCACATCGACGCCGCCATCTCGACCGGCGTCGTCGCTGTGGGAACCGGCGAGATCGAGGCCGGCGACGTCGACCGGGTCCACCAGGTCGCCCGGGCGGTCGTGGTACCCAGCGACCGGGAGGTGCTGCACGTGCTGCCCCAGGAGTACCGGGTGGACGGCCAGGCCGATATCCGGGACCCGGTGGGCATGGCCGGGACCCGGCTGGAGGCGGAGGTCTACATCATCACGTGCAGCGCGGCCGCCGCGGCGAACCTGCGCAAGGCCGTGGCCCGGGCCGGCTACAAGGTGGAGGCGTTCGTCCACGAGCCGGTGGCCACCGCCCGGGCGATCCTCACCGAGGACGAGAAGGAGGTCGGCGTCGCGCTGGTGGACCTGGGCGCCGGGACCACCGAGCTGGCGGTGTTCCGGGAGTCCAAGACCCAGCACCTGGCCACGATCCCCTGGGGCGGCGCGTCGCTGACCAGCGACCTCGTGAAGGGGCTCTCCATCCCGTATGCCGAGGCGGAGCGCGCCAAGGAGCAGTACGGCGTGGCCACGGTGCAGCTCGTGGACCCGCGCGAGACCGTCGACCTGCCGGGGCCCAGCCCCGGGACGCGGCGGGAGGTCGCGCGGGAGCTCATCGCCCACATCATCGAGCAGCGGCTCGACGAGATCCTGGAGCTGGCCGCCACGGAGATCGAGCGGGCGGGCGAGGACGAGGGGCTGGGCGCGGGTGTCGTGCTGACGGGCGGCGGGTCCGAGCTCGCCGGCGCCGTCGACGTGGCCCATCACGTGTTCGGAGCCCCCGCCCGGGTCGGCACCCCCGGGGCGGGACTGGGTGGGCTGGCCGATGCCATCCGCAAGCCCCGGTTCGCCACGGCGAGCGGTCTCGCGCTGTTCGGCGCCGAGACGCGCCTCGCGGGCGGCGGCGGGATGCCGGGCCTGATGGGAAAGGTGCTCCGGTGGCTCCGGGAGTTCTTCTAGTGCGGCGGGAGGCCCGGTCCGTTTCCGGGGAGCGGGGAGCGAGGAGACAGCGCCGGCCGGCGGCCGGCTGACGATAGATGGTCGGGCCCGCGGGCCCGGAGGGCGAGACACGCGGTACGGAAACAGTTGCTTGTTCCGGGACGTAGGCGACGGCGCCGACGTCCCACAACCCAGGGGGAGGGTGGCCATGATGATCTTCGAGTTCGAGGAAGCCGCTGCGCAGAACGCGCGCATGAAGGTCGTCGGCGTCGGCGGAGGCGGCGGCAACGCCGTGAACCGCATGATCGACGAGGACCTGGANNCTCAAGATCCAGATCGGGAAGAAGCTGACCCGCGGGCTCGGCGCGGGCGCCCGGCCCGAGATCGGCCGCCAGGCCATCGAGGAGAGCCGTGACGAGGTCCGGCGCTCCATGGAGGGCGCCGACCTCGTCTTCGTGACCGCGGGCATGGGGGGCGGGACCGGCACCGGCGCGGCCCCCATCATCGCCGAGATGGCCCGGGAGATGGGCGCCCTCACCATCGGCGTGGTCACCCGACCCTTCCTGTTCGAGGGGCGCAAGCGCATGCGCCAGGCCGAGCAGGGTCTGGCCGAGCTGCGGCGCACCGCCGACACCGTGATCGTCGTGCCCAACGAGCGGCTCCTCAGCGTGGTCGGGAAGGGCACCTCCTTCCGCGACGCGCTCAAGAAGGCCGACGAGGTGCTCCTCCACGCCACCCAGGGGATCAGCGACCTCATCCACGTGACCGGCGAGGTCAACGTGGACTTCGCCGACGTTCGGACCGTCATGGCCAGTCGCGGCCCGGCCCTCATGGGCACCGGCCACGGCGAGGGGGAGAACCGGGCGGTGGACGCGGCCCAGGAGGCGATCTCCAGCCCGCTCCTGGACAACGTCTCCATCCACGGCGCCCAGGGCGTGCTGATCAACATCACCGGCGGCATGGACCTGACCATCGACGAGGTGACCACCATCGCATCCATCATCCAGGAGGCGAGCGGCGAGGAAGCCGAGATCATCTTCGGCGCCGTGCACGCCCCCGAGAGCGAAGGCGAGGTCCGGGTCACGGTCATCGCCACGGGCCTGATCACCGAGGACGACGCGGCCAGCGGCCCGGTCCGGCCGAGCTTCTCGCGGCCCCAGCGGGCCATGGCGGGGGTCGGCGCCTCCTCGAACGGCCAGGGAGGGTCCGGAAATCGTCCCGCTCCCCAGCCTCACGGGGGGAACGGTTACGCCCGGGAGCCCATGAGCGTCCAGGCATCAGGGGGACGCGTCGAGCCCATGGGCAGCGGCGGTGTCGACGACATCCCTTTCCCCCGGCCACCAGAGCGTCCCCTTGCCAGGACACAGTTGACGGACTTAGACATACCGACATTCATCCGCCGCCAAATGGACTAGGGAGTCCGGTGAATCGATGAGGATTCGAATCCGAGTGCTGGTGCTCGGGCTGTTCGGGATGACGGCCGCGGGGTTCGCGGTCGGCTATCCCAGGACTCCCGTGGACCCGGTGGATGTCGCGCCCGCGCTGGAGGCGGTGTACGCGCCGGCGGTGGAGACGGTGGCGACCCACGTGGTACGCAAGGGCGAGACGCTCTCCCAGGTGTTCACGCGGGCCCGCTTCAGCCGGTCGGAGCTGAACGGCCTGCTGCTGGCGATGCGCGAGCACGTCAATCCGCGCCGGATCCTGCCGAACACGCCGGTCCTGGTGCGCCGGTGGGCGGAGGACGGGTCGTTCCGGGCGGTGGAGATCGAGCTCAATGCGGACAGCATGATCCGTCTGGATCGGGGCCCCGTGACCTGGGACGGGGAGATCCTGATCACGCCGACGCGGGTGGACACGGTCAGCATCGCCGGGTCCCTCGGCCCGGGCGAGAGCCTGAACTCGGCCGTGGTGAACCACCCGGACCTCGATCTGCCGCACCGGGAGAAGGAGGCTCTGGTCTGGCAGCTGGCCACCATCTACGGCTGGGAGGTCGACTTCGCCCACGATATCCGGCCCGGAGACGCGTTCCGCGTCGTCTACGAGCGGGAGGCCCGGCCGGACGGGACGTCCCGGAGCGCCAGGGTGCTGGTGGCGGAGGTGGTCACCCGGGGCCGGCTGCTGCCGGCGATCCTCTTCGACCCGGAGGAGGACGGGGGGGACTACTTCAACGCCGAGGGCCAGTCGCTGCGACTCGCGTTCCTCCGGTATCCCGTGGACTACCCTCGGGTGACGTCCAACTTCAACTGGCGCCGCTATCACCCGATCCTGAAGCGGAACCGGCCCCATCTCGGGACGGATTTCGGCACGGGCAGGGGCGCGCCGGTCCGCTCCACCGCCGACGGCGTCGTCCGGTTCGCGGCCTGGGACGGCGGGTACGGCAACCTGGTCAAGATCAATCACGGCAACGGGTACGAGACCCGCTACGCCCATCTGAGCCGGTTCGCGCCGGGGATCCGGTCGGGCAGGCGCGTGAAGCAGGGCCAGGTCATCGGGTACTCGGGCGACACGGGGCTGGCGACGGCGCCGCACCTCCACTACGAGATGCGGCAGTACGGCCGGCCCAAGGATCCCCGGGCCGTCCGACTCCCCTCGGCGCCGCCGGTGCCGAANNTCCGCGAAAGGTCCGGCTCCCATCGGCGCCGCCGGTCCCGGCCCGGCACATGGAGGCGTTCCGGGTCCTGGCCGAGCAGCGTGTGTCGCTGCTGCCGCCGTCCGCGGCGGAGCAGGAGTCGGTTCCCGCCAACTGATCCCGGGGGGCGAGGGACCTTCCGGCCGTCGGCGGCGTACTGGCGTCCGGAGCAGTCGTGCGCCTTCCGTTCCCATCCGACCATGGACCTGACGGCCTGGGCGTTGTACGCCTTCATCGCGGCAGCCGCCCTGGCAGGGGCGGTCTGGCACTACCGGCGGCGTGAGCCGGCGGGACGCGGCCGTGTCACGCTGGGGCTCCTCCGGGGGCTGGCGCTGGCAGTGCTCGTGCTGCTGCTGTTCGATCCGTCGGTCCCGGCCGGGCCGGCGGCCGCCCGCACCACCGTCGTCCTGCTCGATGGCTCGCTCAGCATGCGGCTGGCCGACGCCGGAGGCCGGACCCGGTGGGCCGAAGCCGTGGACGCGGCGGCCGCGCTGGGGCCGGACCGGATCGAGCTGGTCGGCGGCCGGACCCGGGCCGTGGATCGGCTCGAGGCCGCCGAGCCCACGATCCCCACCAGCCGGATCGCGCCCGGCCTGCGGGCCGCCCTGGAATCGGGCGCCAGCCGCGTCGTGCTGATCACCGACGGCGCGCTCGAGGACGCCCCGGAGGTCCGGGCGCTGGCCCGCCAGTCCGGGACGCTGGAGGTGCGGCGAGTGCGGTCGGTCCCGCCCTTCAACGCCGGCATCGTCGAGCTCCGGGCGCCCCGCTGGGTGGAGGCGGGGGAGGAAGCGACGGTGGAAGCGGTGGTGGCCCGTCTGGGGCGCGACGGGCCCGACAGCGTCGAGGTGGTGCTGCTGGACGAAGGGCGGGAGACGGCCCGGCGCACGCTCCCCGCGCCGCCGGAAGGCCGGCTGGCGGCGGTCGCCTTCCGGTACGTGGCGCCGGCCGGCGCGGCCGGGCGCCGGCTCATCGAGGTCCTCCTCGAGGCCGGGGACGCCGTGGCCGAGGACGACCGCCGCGCCGCTTTCGTCCAGGTGGGAAGCGAGCCGCCGGGCGTGGCCCTGGTGTCGTTCCGCCCGGACCAGGAGCCGCGCTTCCTGCTGCCGGTTCTCGAACGGGCCCTGGGCGTCCCGGGCCGGGGGTGGCTCGCCCTGGGGTCGGACCGGTACGTTCGGCTCGGGCTCGGAGCCGATGCGGGAGGCGCCGCGGATCCGGCGGAGGTCCGGGACGCCATCGGCAGCGCCGGCCTGGTCGTGTTGCACGGCGTGGACGGCGGCGCCCCGGCATGGGCACGGGCGGCGGTCCGGGACGCACGACGGCTGCTGGTGTTCCCGGCCGGCGAAACGGTGGCGGGACTCCCGTTGGCCCCGGGGCCCCCGGTGCCCGGGGACTGGTACGTCGCGGGGGACATCCCGGCGTCCCCGGTGGCGCCGCTCCTGGCCGGCGTGGAGCCCGGAGACGCGCCGCCGCTCACGGCCCTGAGGACGCCGGGAGCGCCGGCCGGGTTCTGGGCGCCCCTCCAGGCCCGTGAGTCCCGCCGGGGACCGCCGCGGCCGGTGGTGCTGGCCGGGACCGGGGGGGACCGCCGGATCGCCGTCGCGCTGGGGGACGGCTACTGGCGATGGGCGTTCGGCGGGGGCACGGGTCGGGACGTGTACGACCGACTCTGGTCCGCCGTCGGGGGCTGGCTCATGGAAACGACGGACGTCGAGGAACGCCCGGTCGCGCCCGACCCCGCGGTGGTGGCCCGGGCCGCCCCGGTCCGCTGGGCCGTCCGGCGCGGGGCCGATTCCGTTCGGATCGCCGTTCGGGGCGTGCGGGCGGGGGAGGCGGCGGTCACCGATACGACCGTGGCGGTGACGAACGGGACGGCCACCACGGCGCCGCTGCCGCCGGGACGCTACGCGTATACGGCGCGGACGGCGGGCTCGGAGGACGCGGGCCAGCTGATCGTGGAATCGTATTCGCCGGAGTTCACCCGCAGCGGCTCGCCGCTGGAGCTGGCGTCCGGTCCGGGCGGGGGGGCGGGAGAGGCGGTCCGCCGGCGACCGACCCGGCCGCTGCGGGCCGTGCCGTGGCCGTACGTGCTGGTGGTGGCCCTGCTGTGCGCGGAATGGGTGCTGCGACGGCGGTGGAGCTTGAGGTAGCCTGGCGACGGGCCGAGGAGAGAGAACGCGTACCGAGTCGACCGGCGGCCGGACCGCCGGTGCGGTGCCAGAGCGTGGGGGAGCGGGGAACGACGTGGCAAAAGGCAGACTGTTCAGGACGGGCGAGGAGAAGAAGAGCCTGTGGCAGCGGGTGAAGGACGTGGCGCTCACGGACGTGGGCGTCGTCATGAGCGGCGGGCTCGACCACGACGCCCTGGAGCAGCTGGAGGAGCTGCTGCTCGCCAACGATTTCGGCGTGCAGGCCGCGCTCCGGCTGGTGGATCACGTCGAGGACCTCACCCGTTCGGGCAAAGTCCGGACGGAAGCGGAGTTCCGGGCGGCCGTCGAGGCGGAGATCCATCGGATCCTGACGTCCGGCACGGCCGACCCCGCGCTGTCGCTTCCCCCGCGAGGAGAGCTGGCGGCGATCCTGATGGTCGGGGTGAACGGGGTGGGGAAGACGACCACGATCGGGAAGCTGGCGCGCCGACTGGCCCGCCAGCGCGACCGCGTGCTGCTGGCCGCCGGAGACACGTTCCGGGCGGGCGCCATCGACCAGCTCCGGATCTGGGCGGAGCGGGCCGGCACCGAGTTCGTGGGGGCGCAGCCCGGCGCGGACCCGGCCTCGGTCGCGTTCGACGCCGTGGACGCCGCCCGGTCCCGTGGGTGCGACACCGTGATCGTGGACACCGCGGGTCGCCTCCACACCCAGGGAGACCTGATGGAGGAGCTGGCCAAGGTCGGCCGGGTGATCGGCCGCAAGGTGGAGGGCGGCCCCCACGAGACCCTGCTCGTCCTGGACGCCACCGTGGGCCAGAACGCGGTGCGCCAGGCCCAGGAGTTCGACGCGGCGCTGGAGCTGAGCGGGATCGTGCTGGCCAAGCTCGACAGCACCGCCAAGGGCGGCGTGGTGGTGGCCCTCAAGCAGGAGTTCGACCTGCCCGTGAAGCTGGTCGGGACCGGAGAGGGAATCGATGACCTGGAGCCGTTCGATGCCCGGGCCTTCAGTCGCGATGTGCTCGAGGGGTAGCGCCCCCGTGTGTGGGGGCCGGCGGGGCCGCCGACGCCGGTGAGCGGGCGGTGAGCGGAAACGCCTTCCTCCTGGATCGGCCCGCCCAGTACCTGAAGGGGGTGGGCCCCCGTCGGGCCGAGCAGCTCGACCGGATCGGCGTGCGTTCCGCTCGCGACCTCCTCTTCCACGTCCCCCGCCGCTACGAGGACGCCAGCACGGTCGACCCCATCGCCTCGCTGGAGGTGGGCATGGACGCCACCGTCATCGGGGAGGTGGTCAGCAAGGGCGTGCTGCCGACCCGCAAGGGGCTCCGCATCTTCCAGGCGGTCGTCCGGGACGACACGGGGCTCATCGAGTGCTCGTGGCCCGGCCAGCCGTTCCTCGACCGTGCGATCCACAAGGGGGACCGGCTGCTCGTCACGGGACCCGTCCGTTTCTTCCACGGCCGCCAGATCCAGCCCCGGGAGCACGTGGTGCTGGACCGCGACGACGCGCCCCGGGAGGGCGGACGGGTGCTCCCCATCTACGCGGCCACGGAAGGCCTCTCGCAGCGGGTCCTCCGCAACATCCTGGACGCCAACCTGGACCGGCTGCTGCCGCTCATGAGGGACCAGGAGCCCCTTCCCGGGGAGCACCTGGCGCGGGTGGGGTTGCCCCCGCTGGCCGAGGCGCTGGCGAACCTGCACCGACCGCCGTCCATCGCGGAGGCGGAACGCGGGCGGCGCCGGCTGGCGTACGGGGAGCTCTTCTTCCTCCAGCTCCTGCACGCCCGCGCACACCGGATCGCGACCCGGGAACGGGAGGGCATCGCCTTCCGGCGCACGAACCGCCTCCTCAAGCCGTTCCACGCGGGGCTGCCCTTCCAGCTCACGGACGCCCAGAGCCGCGCCGCCCGGGAGATTCTCGGCGACATGACCAGCCCCCGGCGGATGAACCGGCTGCTCCAGGGCGATGTCGGGTCCGGGAAGACCGTCGTCGCCCTCCTCGCCATGCTCCTGGCCGCGGAATCCGGCTACCAGGCCGCGCTCATGGCGCCGACCGAGCTCCTGGCCGAGCAGCACGTCCGCAACATCAGGGCGCTCCTGGGATCGCTGGAGGTGGAGGTGGCGCTGCTGCTGGGCAAGCAGTCCGGCGCGGAGCGAGAGGCCCACCGGGAGGCCGTCGCCAGCGGTCGGGCCCTGCTGGTGGTGGGGACGCACGCGCTGATCCAGGAGGGGGTCGAGTTCCGGCGTCTCGGGCTCGCCGTCGTGGACGAGCAGCACCGCTTCGGCGTGCGCCAGCGCATGGAGCTGGCGGAGCGGGGCGGCGATCCCGACGTCCTGGTCATGAGCGCGACGCCCATCCCCCGCTCGCTGGCGCTGACGCTGTACGGCGACCTGGACGTGAGCGTGCTGGATGAGCGGCCGCCCGGCCGCAAGCCGGTGCGCACGGCGCTGCGGGGCGACCGCGCCCGGTCGGACGTGTGGTCGTTCGTCCGGGAGCAGGTCCGGGAAGGGCGACAGGCGTACGTCGTCTATCCGCTCATCGAGGAGTCGGAGAAGGTGGACCTGCGCGCCGCCACGGCCGAGCACGAGCGGCTGAGCACCGAGGTCTTCCCGGACCTCCGGGTCGGCCTCATGCACGGGCAGCTGCCCGCCGCCGAGAAGGAGGCGGTCATGGCCGCCTTCGTGGCGGGCGAGCTCGACGTCCTCGTCTCCACCACCGTCATCGAGGTCGGGATCGACGTGCCCAACGCCACGGTCATGGTGGTCGAGCACGCCGAGCGCTTCGGCCTCTCCCAGCTCCACCAGCTCCGGGGCCGCATCGGCCGGGGCGCCGAGCAGAGCTTCTGCGTGCTGGTCGCCAGCGGCGGCCCCGACTCCCTCGAGCGGCTGCGCGTCCTGGCCCGGACCGAAGACGGCTTCGAGATCGCCCGGGCCGACCTCCGGCTGCGCGGCATGGGCGACCTGTTCGGCGCCAGGCAGCACGGCCTGCCGGAGTTCCGCTTCTTCGACCCGGAGCGCGACGAGCCGCTGCTGCTCGCCGCCCGCCGGGAGGCGTGGACCGTGGTCGAGGCGGACCCCGCGTTGGAGCGCCCCGAGCATCGGCGGTACCGGGACCAGCTCCTCGAGCGCTACGGGGAGCGGGCCCGGATGTACGAAACCGGGTGATCGGGGATCGATAATCGATAATCGACAATCGATAATCGACAATCGAAACGGCGCCGGAGGTTGGAGACTCCGGCGCCGTTTTCGCTTTCCCGGGAGGGTCGGCTAGAAGGGGGACTGCTGGAGCATCTGCTCCACCTTCGCCCAGCCTTCCTCGGTCCACTCCGGCGCGTCGGGGGCGGTGGCGATGGCGTGGGTGAGGTAGAAGCCGAGCCGGGCGATCCGGGCGACCTTGTCGTTGTCGATCTTCTCCGGCTCGTCGGAGGGCTTGTGGTAGTCCTCGTGCTCGTCGGTGGTGAAGAAGACGGCCGGGATGCCCTGCTTGATGAACGCGAGCTGGTCGCTGCGGAAGAAGAAGTTCTCCTCCGGCACCGGGTCGAGGATGACGTTCAGGCCCAGGTCCGGGTGATCGGCGGTGATGCCGGCGAGCACCCTCTCGAGCGACGAGTACTCCTGGCCGATGGCGATCACGGTGTCCGGCGCGTTCCGGCCCACCATGTCCATGTTGACGTTCGCCACCACGTCATCGATGTCGATCACGGGCGGGCTCTCGGCGTACGCCAGGGACCCCAGCAGGCCCTTCTCCTCGCCGCTCACGGCCAGGAAGATCACCGACCGGGCCGGTGGGTCGGGCAGCGCGGCGAACGCCTCCGCGATCTCCACCACGGCGGCCGTCCCGGACGCGTCGTCGTCGGCGCCGTTGTAGATGGAGTCGCCGGTCTCGTCGGGGGCGCCCACGCCCACGTGGTCGAAGTGGGCCGTGACCACCACGTACTCGTCGCGCAGGGCGGGGTCGGAGCCCCGGAGCATGGCCACCACGTTGGGGGGCGTGTGCGTCTCCTGGCCCCGGCTCGCCCGGATCTCGATCACGGCCTCGCCCAGCGGGGCCGCGCCGTCATCCTCTCGGAGCGCGTCCAGGTCCTCGCCGGCGTCGGCCGCCAGCTGCCGGGCCGCCGCGTCGGTGATCCCGACGATGGGGAAGGGCCCCTGCTGCGCGGCCGTCATCGAGGCCAGCGGAGCCAGCATCTCGCCGGGGAACTCCGGGTCCAGCACCAGCACGAGCCCGGCCGCACCGTTGGCGGCGGCCGCCTGCACCGCGCCCATCAGCTTCAGCTGCCACTCCTGGTTCAGCTCGGCTCCGGGGTGATCGTAGATCCAGATCGCGCGTCCGGCATCCGCCGGCGGCGACGTCTCGCCCGCCACGCCGACGTACACGGCCTGCGCCTCGGCGGAGCCGGGCCCCGGGACGAGGAAGTAGTCCGCTTCGTAGCGCGGGGCCGTACCGGCGCCCTGGACCCGGACCACGGTCTCGTCGGCCACGAGACGCGTGACCTCGTAGTCGTAGCGGTCGATGTACGTCCCGTTCTCGCCCGCCGGCTCCAGCCCCATGGACCGGAACCGGTCCGCGAGGTAGGCGGCGGCCTGTTCCAGCTCGGGGCTCGGCGTGTCCCGCCCCGCCATGGAGTCGTGGGCCAGCGTGCCGATCTCGCGTGCGACGTCCTGGGCCGTGATCGTCGCCGCCGCGTCGGCCGGCCCGTCCGCCGGCTCCGGTGGGGTCGTGCCCGCCGGAGCGCCGCCCGCGCATGCCGCGAGGCCCGCCAGCAGGACGAAAGCGCCAGCCGCCGGCCATGCCGACGTCGGTATCGTTCTCTTCATGGTGGTTCCTTGAAGGTGTGGGTCCCGACCGGATCGGGAGGGCTGTGACGCCCGAGACTACCATCCGTCGGCAGCCCGGACAACCACAGTACGCCCCGGGGTCGGGATTTGTTCAGCCGACCGGGGACGCCCCCGGGCCCCGGGCGGCGACCGATCCGCGGGGACACCGGGTTCCCGGGGGCGTCCCCGGCCCGGGCCCGCGCCGGGCCACGTTCCGCACCGACCGTCCGTTGACGCTGGGGCGGGCGGACGCCCATGTTTCGCATCGCTTCGAACCGGACACCAACAGGAGCCAATGGCGAACACAGTCGAGGTCTGCGATCTGAAGGACCACGTGGGGGCGGAGGTCGGGATCACGGGGTGGGTGGAGACCACGCGGTCGCACGGCAAGATCGGGTTCGTCGTGGTCCGGGACGGGACCGGTGTGGTGCAGTGCGTGGTGCCGAAGAAGCAGGTCGACGAGGCGACCTGGGACGCCTTCTCCGGGCTCGCCCAGGAGACCAGCCTCGGCGTGACCGGCGAGGTCCGCGCCGACGACCGCGCCCCCGGAGGCTACGAGATCACCCTCACGGCCCTCGACGTGCTCTCCGAGCCCGTGGACGACTACCCGATCCAGCCCAAGGAGCACGGCGTCGAGTTCCTCCTCGACCACCGCCACCTCTGGCTCCGCTCCACCCAGCAGCGGGCCGGGCTCCGGGTCCGCGACGAGGTGGAGAAGGCGATCCACGACTTCTTCTACGACCGCGGCTTCGTCCGCATCGACACGCCGATCCTCACCGGCGCCATCGGCGAGAGCGCCGGCACGCTCTTCGAGACCGACTACTTCGGCGACACGGCGTACCTGGCCCAGACCGGGCAGCTCTACGTCGAGGCCGCCGCCGCCGCGTTCCGGAAGGTCTACTGCTTCGGCCCCACCTTCCGGGCCGAGAAGTCCAAGACCCGGCGCCACCTCACCGAGTTCTGGATGGTGGAGCCGGAGGTGGCCTTCGCCGACTCCGACGACAACATGCGGCTCCAGGAGGAGTTCGTCTCCTACATCGTCGAGCGGGCGCTGGAGCGCTGCGGCGAGGAGCTGAAGGTCCTGGAGCGGGACACGAGCAAGCTGGAGGCGGTGACGCCGCCCTTCCCACGCATCAGCTACGGCGAGGCCGTGGAGCTCCTGCGGGAGCGGGGGAGCGAGGTGGAGTGGGGGCAGGATCTTGGCGCCACCGACGAGGCGCTCCTCATGGAGGACCGGGAGCTCCCCCTCTTCGTGCACGACTACCCGAAGCAGGCCAAGGCCTTCTACATGAAGGAGAACCCNNAGAGGGCCTGCCCGAAGACGCCTACGACTGGTATCTGGACCTGCGCCGCTACGGGACCTTCCCGCACTCCGGCTTCGGGCTGGGCATCGAGCGCACCGTGGCGTGGATCACGGGGCGGCATCACATCCGGGAGATGATCCCGTTCCCCCGGCTCATGAACCGGCTGCGCCCGTAGGGGGCGGTTGCCGACGTCATGCCCAGCGCCGTCCTCGACATGATGGACCGGCGGCCCGTCTGGGCCATGCCGTCGTGGGTGCCCGAGGAGCTCCGGGACCGCCTCCCTCCGGACTGGGAGCTGGTGGTGATCGAGGAGCCCACGGACGGGTCCGGCGACGGGGCGGCCCGCGTCGCCCCGGGGGTGCTGGACGCCGTGGCCGAAGCCGAGATCTACCTCGGCTACGGCATACCCGCCGAGCTCCTGGAGGCGGGGCCGGGACTCCGCTGGGTGCACTCGGGCGCCGCAGGGGTCGGGAGCTCCCTCACCCCCGCCATGCTGGAGCACCCCGCGATCTTCACCAACTCGGCCGGGGTCCATGCGCCGCCCATGGCCGAGACCGTCCTCGCCATGCTTCTCCACTTCGGGAGGGGTCTGGACTTCGCCCTGGACGCGCAGCGTCGCGCCGAATGGTCCAAGCAGCCCTATTACGTGGCCGGAGCCCCGCTGGGCGAGCTCTCCGAGGCCACGGTGGGCATCATCGGCTTCGGGGGGATCGGGCGGGAGGTGGCCCGGAGGGTGGCCAGCCTCGGCGCGCGCGTCATCGCGGTCAAGCGGACCCCGGCCCGGCCCGGGGAGGCGAATCTGGCGCCGGTGGCCGGCGGGGGTGAGCTGGGCGCCCGCATCGAGATGGTGTGGGGCGAGAAGGGGCTGGACGCGGTGTACCGCGAGAGCGACGCCATCGTCGTCGCCGCGCCCGACACGCCCGAGACCCGGGGGATGGTCGACGAGGCGGCCTTCGCCCGGATGAAGGACGGCGCCGTCCTCGTAAACGTCGCCCGGGGGCGGCTGGTGGACGAAGACGCCCTCGTCCGCGCCCTCCGGGAGGGTCGCATCCGCGGCGCGGGTCTCGACGTCTTCTCGCGGGAGCCGCTCCCGTCGGACCACCCTCTGTGGGGGCTTCCCAACGTCGTCCTGACCCCCCACGTCTCCGCGGTGACCCGAGGGTTCTGGCGGCGGGAGACGGACCTCATCCTGCGCAACCTCGACCGGTATCTCCGGGACGCTCCCGTCGAGGAGTGGGAGAACGTCGTCGACAAGGAGGCGGGGTACTGAGCGGAGCTCTGCGATCTCCCCGGGCAAGCACGGGGCTGCCTCCTCGCGTCGACGCGTCAGGTGAAGTACGCGGGCGACATCGCATCGTCGCGGAACCGCGACTCGAGCCATGGGTCGGGGCCGCGGCGAAGCGGCTCCCATAGGTCCGCCCCGGGCCCGGCGAAGCGGCTCCATGGGCCGGCTCGGCCCCGGAGAAGCGGCGCCATGGGGCGGATCGGACCCTCCGGAGGGTGTCATTCGGGAGGCTCGCACCGCGAGCGCCAGCCCCCCCGCGACCACTCCGCGGGCGGCGGTACGGGAGTTGCCCCCCGTCGCGAGGTGACGGACTCGACCCGCCCGACGGTGTGCGCAAGGCGGGCGCGCCGTGATCCGAGCCCATTGAGACGAGGAGCACCATGAACGTTCCCAGCCCGACGGACGTGGACCGTCCCATCATCATCGTGGGAACGGGACGCTGCGGCTCCACCATGCTGCACCGCGTCCTCGCCCTGCACGAATACGCCGGCTGGCTGTCCCCGTTCAACGAGGTCTTTCCGACGCAACACTGGCTGTCCAGCTTCTCGAACCTGTACCGTGCGCGGGGGCTCTCCCGGAAGGTCCGGCACCTCACGGCGTTCCCGAAGCCCTTCGAGTGCTACCGGTTCTGGGAGCACTACCTCCCGGGGTTCAGCCGCCGCGATCGACCGCAGACTCCGGAGGACGTAGACGACGAGCGCATCGAGCCGACACGCCGAGCCATAGCCTCGGTGTTGCGGTGGCAGCGACGTCCGCGCCTGGTCGCCAAGGTCACGGGGTGGTCCCGCATGGCGTACTTCGACCGCATCTTCCCCGACGCGCGCTTCGTCTGGCTCAACCGCGAGCACCGTTCCGTGGTGAGCTCGTGGGTCAAGGCCGGATGGCTCGACGTGACCAGCGGCCTCGACGAGGACAGTTGGCAGTGGGGTGACGTTCCCGCCCGGTACGAGGACCTCTGGCGCACCCTGGGCGGGGGTCCGCTCCTGTCGGCGGCTCTCAAGATCAAGCTGGACCTGGACGACATAAGGCAGAACGCGGCCCTGCTCCCGGGACGATGCATCAAGATCGAGTACGAGGATCTGACCCGGAACCCGATGACGGCCGTTCGTTCCATCTGCGAATTCGTCGACCTCCCTTGGACGACCGCCTTCGCCCGGCGGGTGGCGGCGATCCCGATGTACGACACGACGAACAAGTGGCGGAAGCACATGACGGAGGAGGAGGGCGATCTGATCCTCGACTTCTTCAGACGTGCCGAGCTGGACCGTCCGGCGTCGGCGTCCGTCGGAGGATGAGCGGCAGCTGAGCGCTCTTCGGGCCGCTCACGTCGCGGGCCCACTCGAGGAGGACCCCCGCGGAGGTTCGGCCGACCC
>JABAOG010009859.1_pt1 | contig 21542 bp, 17 predicted proteins | sample 7062131 | NCBI WGS metagenome assembly JABAOG01 (sample SAMN14538629, study PRJNA623070) | marine sediment metagenome | biome: marine biome [ENVO:00000428]; feature: marine pelagic biome [ENVO:01000023]; material: deep marine sediment [ENVO:00002113] | place: India: Arabian Sea | collected...
CGCTTCGACGTAGGCCGAGAGCATGTTGACGTCCGCGTTGCCCACCGTGCCGTTCCCGTCGAAGTCACCGACCTGCATGATCGGGGCGGCCTCGCAGTGAGCATCGTGGCCGCCGCCGTGGCCGCCTTCGTCTTCGAGGGCCGCCGAGGCGCCGCTCACGTCATCCGAGTTGGCCATGCAGCCCGCGAGCGCACAGCAGAGTCCAAGCAATCCAATCTTCTTCATCGAAGCCTCCTGAGTAAGTGGGCCCGGAGCTAGCAAGACTCTCGCACAGTGCAAGGAAAAGTCGCATAGTGAACGTGATTATCCTACATTGTGTGTGCCCATTGTCCCGAGATGAGGGTTCCCGATTGCCCCGACCGGGGGTGGTTCGCGAGGATCGCGGCGATCGAGTGAAGACCAGGCCCCGTGGGCTTTCTGGTATTCTCCCGCGCCATGCGCGCCTCCTTCGTTCTCGCGGCTCTGCTCTGCGTCGCCACGGCTGCGCCTGCGATGGCGCAGCGGGACAACCCGCTCATCCAGGAAGGCGCGGACCAGTACGACGAGCTGCGCTACGAGGAGGCGCTGCAGACCCTGTCGGCGGCGCTCGTTCGGGCGGGCAACAGCGACGAGCAGCGGGCGCGGATCTACACCTACCTCGCCTTCACCTACCTGAGCCTCGGTCGCGAGGCGGAGGCCGAGGGAGCCTACCGCTCGCTCCTGGCCATCGTGCCCACCTTCGAGCCGGGCTCCGAGGTCTCGCCCCGCTTCCGCGAGTTCTTCGCCGGTGTCCGCGAGCGCTGGGAGGCCGAAGGGCGACCCGGCAGCGCGCCCCCCTCGCCGGCGTCCATCGAGCACACGTCGCCGGCGCAGGCCGACCCCGGCGAGTCGGTCGAGCTGAGGGCCACCCTCGACGACCCGAGCGGTCGCATCGTCTCGGTGGTCCTGGCCTATCGGCAGGGCACCTCGGACGTCTTCCGCCGCCTCGACACCGAGCTCGTCGATGGGGAGTACGTCGCCACCATCCCGGGCGACGACGTCGCCCCGCCGCTCGTCGAGTACTACTTCGAGGGCCTCGACGGCAACAACCTGCCGGTCGCCTCCCGAGGCGACGTGGCCGCGCCGCTCCGCATCGCCGTCGAAGGCGAGGGCGAGGGCGGCATCGCCAGCAAGTGGTGGTTCTGGACGATCCTCGGCGTGGTGGTCGTCGGTGGCGCGGTGACCACCGCGGTGCTCCTGACCCGCGACGACGGACAGCCGGACACGACCGGCACCTTCGTGATCACCATCGGCGAATGACCGAGCCCCGCTACCCCTTCGTGCACCTCGAGGTGCCGTCGGCGGAGGCCGAGCTGGCCACCGACCGCTTCTGGGAGCTCGGCGCTCAGGGCGTCGAGGAGCGCGACGAGACCACCATGAACGGCTCGAGCGGTCCCGGGCGCACGCTCCTCGTGGCGTCCTTCGCCGACGAGAGCGACGCCGAGCGCGTCGCCGCCGAGCTGGGCGGGAAGGTCGAGGTCATCGTCGGCGACGATTGGCGCGACGCCTGGAAGGAGCACTTCCAGCTGACGCCCATCGGCGAGCGGCTGCTGCTGCGCCCGTCCTGGCGGGACGTGCCCGACGACGCGGGGGACCGCGTGGTGCTCACCATCGATCCCGGCGGCGCCTTCGGCAGCGGCCTGCACGAGTCGACCCGGCTGGTTCTCCGGGTGATCGAGGAGACCGTCACGGGCGGCGAGTCGGTGCTCGACGTGGGCTGCGGCAGCGGCATCCTGGCCATCGCCGCGCTCTTGCTCGGCGCCGAGCGGGCGCGTGGCATCGACATCGAAGAGAGCGCCATCCCGACCACGCTGGAGAACGCCGAGATCAACGGCGTCGGCGATCGGGTCACCGCGTCCACCGATCCGCTCGAGTCGGTGGAGGGGCGCTACGACCTGGTGCTCGCCAACATCCAGGCGCCGATCCTCATCGCCATGGCGAGCCAGCTCGTGGAGCGCATGGCCGAGGGTGGGGTGCTGGTGTTGAGCGGCATCCTCGCCGAGCGGGCCGACGAGGTCCGGGACGCCTTCACCAGCCGTGGTCTCGAAGCCACCATCAGCGCCGACGGCGAGTGGCGCGCGATCACCCTCCGATGAGCGTGCGGCGTCTCTTCGGCCCGGCGAACGCGTCCGCCGGCGAGCAGGTGCGCCTCGACGCGGAGGCACGGAAACACGCGAAGGTGCTCCGCCTCGAGGTGGGCACCGTGGTGGAGCTCTTCGACGGCGAGGGCCACCTGGCCGAAGCGGAGCTCCTTCCGGGGGGCGAGGCGCGCATCGTCCGCAGCTGGCGGGCGTCACGGGCGGGCCCGGCGCGGACGCTCGTCTGGGGGATGCCCAAGGCGAGCGCCGCCGACGTGGGCGTACGGATGGCCACCGAGCTCGGCGTCGACCGCATCCTTCCCGCGCTCGCCGAGCGCACCCCCCGGGAGCCCAGCGCGTCGAAGGTCGAACGCTGGCGGCGCATCGCGCGCGAGGCGACGCGGCAGTGCGAGCGCCCGACCTGCCCCGAGATCGCCGAGCCGCTCCCCCTCGCCGAGGCCGCCGTGGTGGAGGCCGACGAGCGCCGAGTCGCGCTCGCGCGCGGGGAGGGCGGCCGCGATCCGATCGGCGCCGGATCGCTCGCCCTCGCCATCGGTCCGGAGGGTGGCTTCACCGATGGCGAGCAGCGGTTGCTCGCCGACCTCGGCTACCGGCCGCTCTTCCTCGGCGCCCACGTGCTGCGCTCGGAGACGGCGGTGGCCGCGGCCCTCGCCCTCGCGGCCCGATGCCCCGATATGGGGTAGGCTTCCCTCGGATGGGTCAGCGTGACGACGCCCTCCGCGACACCATCGCGGTCCAGCACAGCGGCGAGTACGTGCTCGGCGGCCTCATCGCCGATCGCTACGAGGTCATCCGTCAGCTCGGCGTCGGCGCGATGGGCGAGGTCTACGAGGTGCACGACACTCGGTTGGGGGAGACCGTGGCGCTCAAGCGACTGCTCGGTGCGAGCGAGGCGCTCCGCGATCGCTTCGTGCAAGAGGTGCGGCTCTCCCGGCGGGTGACCCACCCGAACGTGGCGCGGACCTTCGACATCGGCGTGGACGAGGACACGCCCTTCCTGACCATGGAGCTCGTCCGTGGCCGGAGCCTCGAGGACGTGCTCGAGGAGCGTGGCCCACTGCCACCGGAGGAGGTCGCGGAGATCGCGCTCTCGGTGGCGCAGGGGCTCACCGCGGCCCACGCCGCGGGCATCGTCCATCGCGACCTGAAGCCGGGGAACGTGCTCGTCGAAGAGGGCGGACGGATCGTGCTCACCGACTTCGGCATCGCGCGCGCGAGCGACGCCACCGTCGACGCGAAGCTCACCGCGGACGCGGCGGTCCTCGGGACGCCGCTCTACATGGCGCCGGAGCAGCTCCGTAGCGGTGCGATCGATGCCCGCACCGACCTCTACGCCTTCGGGGTGATGCTCTACGAGATGCTGACCGCGGCGGTGCCCTTCGAGGGCACGACGGCCATGGCCATCGCGGTCGCCCGGCTCTCGGCGGCCCCGATCGATCCGCGGCGTCATCGACCGGAGCTGCCGGCGAGGCTGGTGGACCTGGTGCTGCGCATGATGGCGCGCGAGCCGGCGGACCGACCGGCGAGCGCCGAGGCGGTGCGCGCGGCGCTCGAGCGTTGGAAGGCCGGCGACGCCGCCCCGCGCCACCGGTTGCCGGCCCCGGTCGGCGCGAAGGCGCTGGCGGTGCTCCCTTTCGGCTATCGCGGCGACGCGGACACCGACTACCTCGGCGAGGGGGTCGCCGAAGAGCTGGTCGACGTGCTCAGCCGCACCCGCGGGGCGCGGGTGCTCAGCTTCGGCGCCACCAGCGGGCTCGGACCGCGCGCGGCCCCCACCGAGCTCGCCGCGCTGGGTGCCCACCACCTGGTCGGGGGAACGGTGCAGCGGCGGGGCGACGCCCTGCGGATCACCGCGCGGCTGACCGAGACGGAGCGGGGAGAGCAGCTGTGGAGCGAGCGCTTCGAGGGCGCCTTCGAAGACGTCTTCGAGCTGCAGGAGAAGGTGAGCCAGCGGATCGCCGAGGCGCTGCGGGTCGAGCTCGCCGCCCGCAGCGAGGGCGCCGTGCCGGAGGAGGCGCTGCGGCTCTACTACCAGGCGCGGCGGCAGCTCGCGGCGGACGGCTTCGGCCGGATCGACCTGGGCGCCCTCGAAGACGCCATCGCTCTCGCGCCCGACTTCGGCGCCGCCTATGCGCTCCACGCGTTGGCTTCCGCGCGCCGCACCTTCACCGCCGCCGTGCACGACGGGACGGATGCCTGGGCGGAGGCGGAGGCGAGCATCGACCGGGCCATGCGAGTGGCGCCGGACCGCGCGGACACGCAGCTGGCGAAGGCCGTGTTGGCGCTCCAGGCGATGGACACCGGACGGGCGGTCGAGGGGTTGCTCGAGGCGCTGCGCATCGCGCCGACCTTGGCGCTCGCGCATCACTACCTCGGCTCCCTCCAGCTCGAAGCGGGGGTGCTCAGCGATGGCGAGCGGCGCTTGAAGCTGGCGATCGAGCTCGACCCCGCGGGCGGCGAGGGGAGCGAGATCATGCTCAGTCGCCACTATGTCCTCAGCGGTCGCTTCGAGGAGGCGGAGGCGCTGATCGCCAGGATCGACGCCCGCGACAGCGGCGGCGGCGTTCCCGCGCGAATGGTCGGCGTGCGTACCGCCTTCTGGCGGCGCGACGAGGAGGCGCTCCGGCGCATCGCCGAAGTCGAGGGCGGCGGCCCCGGCCTCAACCAAGCCGCGGCGGCCACCTTCGCTCGCTACGCCCTCGGAGAGCTACCGCCGGAAGCGCTGCCCGAGCTGCGGGGCCAGCTGGACGCCGTGACCAACGCGCGCTTCATGGGCGTGGTGCATCAGTTCGAAGCCGATCTGCACGCACTCCGAGGGGAGGCCGAGCTGGCGCTCGCCGCCATCGAAGCCGCGAGCGAGCTCGGCCTCGCGGACGTCGACTGGCTCGACCGCTCACCCAGCCTCGACTCCATCCGCCAGAGCGAGGCCTTCGCTCGGCTCCGCGCGGCGATCGACGAGCGCGCGGCCGTCGTTCGGTCGCCGCGGGTGTCGTCGTCGATGACCCTGCGCTGAGGCGTCAGAATCGCGCCTCGATCCCGAGGCCGATCAGCGGGCCGGCGAAGCCCCTCGGGAACGACGCGCCGGGCCGGATGATCCCGGCCCCGCCGAAGTAGCCGGTGAGCAGAATGGTGCCCGGGCCACCGTTGCCCCGCATCGATCCGCGGAGCCCGATGGCGCCCATGCCGTGCCGGGTGCGTCCGCCGCTCGTGGTGAAGACCAGCCAGAAGCGGTTCCGGAGCGGGAAGATGGCGTCGACGCGTGCATGGACCCACTGGAAGCCATTGGGCGTGTAGCCGTAGGTGAAGCCGAGCTCGGCGTGCATGCCGTCGATGGCCCCGAGGCGCAGGTAGACGCCGGTGGAGATGCCGAGGGTCGTTCGGTAGGAGCCGAAGGTGTCCTCGTCCTCGACCTCGGTGACCGTGGCGCCGATGCTCGCCCCGAAGCCGAAGACCCGGTGGTCGTAGCCGATGCCGAGCTCCCCGTGACCAATCCCGATCCGGGTGAAGTCGCCCGAGCCATAGCCGATGGGCGAGATGCGCAGCTGCAGGGCGACGGGCGCCTCGGCTCGGTAGCGCAGGCGCACGTCGCCGATCACCCCGCCGCCGGAATTCCCGTTCACCGAGGGGAGGCCGAAGATGCGCGTCTCGAAGCCGAAGTAGCTCGCGCGCATCGGGACGAGCGGGGTCGCGGTCGCGCGGGCGGCGGTGAAGCGTACGGCGGAGCCTTCGGCGATCTCGATGCCCATCGGCCGGAAGACCTGCGCGGACTCCTCCAGGGCGACCATGACCGGGACGACCACCGAGCCGTCTTCGGTGGCGATCTCGATCGAGTCCCGGCGACCGATGCCATCCCGCGTGCCCAGATCGATCTCCAAGGTGCTCTTCTCGACCTTCGTGACGCGGCCGATCCGCGGCTCCATGGGCGCCGGAGTGGGCGGGGGCTGCGCCTGCGTGACGCTCGCGGCACCGACCAAGAACACTGCGAGCCAGCGGGAATCCACCTCCATCACCGGCGCATGCTAGCAGTCGATCAGCGGAGCGGGACCCGCCGGCGCGTCGACTCGCCGGAGACCATGCGCACGGTGTAGACGCGCCGGATCCCGGCTTCGGGATTGACGAAGGTCAGCTCGTGCTCGCCGGGGGGGAGCGCCACGTCCGTGAGCGGGGTGACGCCGAGCTTTCGATCACCGAGGTGGACCTCGGACCAGGGAATGGTGTCGATGGAGAGCAGCCCAGGCGTTTCGGTTTCGGTTTCGTCCTCGGCTTCGGCTTCTGGTGGATCGGACTCGGCCTCGGGACTCGGCGCTCGGGACTCGGCGCTCGGAGCTCGGAGCTCGGCGCTCGGCGCNNTCGGAGCTCGCCGGTCCGGTCGGGGCGACCATCTCCGAGTCATCCGTCGACCCCACCGCTTCCTCGCCGGCGATGGCCGCCTCCGGCTCCTCGTCGCCGAGCACACCACCGACCAGGATCATCGTCAGGGTTCCGATCGCGGCGGCGGCGAGGAGCAAGGGGAGCCGCCAGTCGGGGGGTTCTTCCTCGGGAGGAGGCCGTACCGGCGAGGTCTCCTCGACCGGTTTGGCGCGGCTGACGCCGAACGATCCGGTTCGGCTGACGGCCAGCGCGCCGTCGACCAGCTCGGCCAGCAGCACCTGCTGTCGCTCTCGCTCGCCCTCGAAGAGGTCACCGAGGAGCTCGGCGAGGTCCTCTCGGCGCACCGCGCGTGAGAGGTCCGCGAGGTAGGCGCGCAGGTCCTCGCTCATCGCCTCGGCGCTCGAGTAGCGGTCCGCCGGATCTTGCTGGAGCGCGCGCTCGACGATCGTCGCCAACGCCTCCGGCGTGTCGGGGGCATGCTCCGAGAGCGGCTGCAGGTCGCCCGCGACGAGCGCTTGCAGGGTGGTCACGTCGTTCAGGTTGGGGAAGAGGCGCTTGCCGGTGAGCATCTCCCAGAGCACGACGCCGGTGCTCCACACGTCGGCCCGTTGGTCCGTGCCTTCGCCGGTCGCGTGCTCGGGGGCGATGTAGCCCCACTTGCCCTTGATCACGCCCGAGTCGGTGTTCGCCCGACGGATCGCGGCTTTGGCGATGCCGAAGTCGATCAGCTTCACGGTGCCGTCCCAGCAGAGGAAGACGTTCGAGGGGGACACGTCCCGATGCACGACTGCGAGGGGCGTGCCGTCGTGGTCCTCGAGGGTGTGCGCGTATTGCAGTCCGGCGAGCACCTCCGCGGCGATGAAGGCCGCGAGCGGTGGCGGGAGCGGCTCGTGTCGCTGGCCGAGCCTCGCGAGGAGTCGGTCGAGCCCGAGGCCCTCCAGGTAGCCCATCACCATGTAGTGCCGGTCGTTCGACACACCGACCTCGAGGGTCTGGGCGATGTTCGGGTGGTCGAGGCGTCCGGCCAGGCGCGCCTCGTCCAGGAACATCTCCACCACCTCGGGATCCTCCTCGAAGTGCGCGTGGAGGAGCTTCAGCACCACCAACTTCTGGAAGTCGTGGGGCCCGTGCCGGAGCGCCAGGAAGACCTGGCCGGAGCCGCCCTTTCCGAGCGACGCCAGGACGTCGTAGTCGCCCACCCGGCGAGGAGTCAGGGGCTGCATCACCCCCTCGGCGGCGCTCTGCTTCGGCTCGTCGGCCGCCCGATCGGCCATCAGATCCGCGGTCTCCCGACCGTAAGAATATGCACGGATCGACCCCTGGTGGGCGTGCCACCGAGCACCTCCGCCCGCCCGTCCATCGGGAAACTCTCGGAATCACTCATGGTTGACGCTGGCATCGGACTTGCTAAATCACGGACGTGGGTCGCGCCGTCACAGAGAATCAGCCCTTCGATCATGCCAGAAGGAGCCTTCGATGGCTTCCCATCGTCCTCGTGGCGTTGGGGGCGTTCGGTTGCGGTGCCAAGACCAACCTCGACCTCGAGCAGAACGAGCGGCCGGGGCCGGACGCATCGACCCCCTTCGACGGGGACGTCCCGAACCCGGACGGCGGNNGACGGCGGGGACATGCTGACGCCCTTCGACCTCGGGACCGACATGTACACCGACCCGGACATGTGGGTGCCCGAGTGCCCGGACTCGATCCGCGTGACCACCCGTGAGGCCTCGATCCCGGTCGACATCATCTTCGTGATCGACAACTCGGGCAGCATGCTCGACGACATCGAGAACATGCGCTCCAACATGGAGATCTTCTGGGACGGTCTCTCGGACGCCGACGTCGATGCCCACGTGATCTTCGTGACCCAGGAGGGCTTCGCGCCGACGCCGCCGCCGGCGTTCAGCGGTCGCTTCTACCCGGTCGGCGAGCGCGTGAACTCGCACGACGGCCTGCTCAAGCTCCTCTCGCAGTACCGCACCTACAGGAACTTCCTGCGCCCGGACGCGATCACCCACTTCGTCGGCATCACCGACGACGACGCCACCGTGGGCGACGGGGAGAACTTCCTGAACACGATGACCGAGCTCCTCGGCCACGAGTTCACCTTCCACTCCATCGCCTCCGAGCGGATCATGCCCACCCCGGCCAACCCGAGCGGCGCCTGCGTGCACAGCAGCGGCTTCGCCTACAGCCCCGGCTACGAGTGGTACTGGCTCTCCGACCAGACCGGCGGCATCAAGCTCAGCATCTGCGAGGAGGACTGGTCGGAGCTGCTCCCGCCGCTCACCGAGCGGGTCGCGGTTCGCATCCCGATCCCTTGTGGCTACCGGCTGCCCACGCCGCCGCCGCCCGGCATCACGTACCGCGAGGAAGACTTCACCGTGCTCTTCGAGCAGGAAGACGGTCCGCTGCGGGTCATCCCGCGGGACGAATCGGGCAGCTGCGCCTCCGGCGGCTGGAGCTACGTCGAAGGCTCCGAACGCATCGAGCTCTGCGAGAGCACCTGCGACGAGCTGACGGCCCTCGACGGTCGGGTCGACATCGACCTCGGCTGCAGCATGGTCCCCTAGCTCCGCATCGCGTACCCTCCGCGCCTTGAAACGCGGCCCCGACCATTTCGACGCCGAGTACTACGCGCGGCACTACGAAGACCCCGAGAGCTGCGCCTCCGATCCGGAGGCCATCGCGCTCCTCGGTGACTTCGTCTTCGCCTACCTGGCCTATCTGCACGTCGACATCGACTCCGTGCTCGACCTCGGCTGCGGCCTCGGCCATTGGCGCGCGGTCGTCGAGCGCCACGCGCCCGAGGCGAGCTACCACGGGGTCGAGCTCAGCCCCTACCTCTGCGACAAGCTCGGCTGGGAGCGCGGCTCGGTGACCAACTACGTGGGCGAGCCCGCGGACCTGGTGATCTGCCAGGGCGTGCTCCAGTACCTCGACGACAGCGAAGCGAGCGCGGCCATCGAGCGGCTCTACGCCATGACGAAGACCGCCCTCTACCTCGAGGTGCTCACCCAGCGTGATCTCGAAGAGGCCTGCGATCCATCGCGCACCGACTCGGACGTCTACCTGCGCGACGGGCGCTGGTACTGGAAGGAGCTCGCGGGCAAATTCATCTCCGTCGGCGGCGGCCTCTTCCTCCCCGCGGATACGGACGTGCCCCTCTTCGAGCTCGAGTCCCTCGATCCGCGCTTCGGCGCCCGCTGATAGCGCGGCGCCGCGACGAGTGTTAACTGTCGATCGTGCAGACCCTGGACGACGTCCGCGAGACCTTCGCCTTCCTCGACGATTGGACGGAGAAGTATCGCTACCTGATCGAGCTCGGTGCCGAGCTCCCTCCCATGCCCGACGAGCTCAAGGTCGACGAGCACAAGGTGAAGGGCTGCATGAGCCAGGTGTGGCTCGTGGGTACCGTCGAGGACGGCAAGCTGACCTTCCTCGCCGACAGCGACGCCCACATCGTCCGCGGCTTGGTCGCCCTGGTCCTGATGATCTTCGGCGGCAAGACCCCCGAGGAAGCCCGCGCGCTCGACGCCAAGGCCGTCCTCGCCGAGCNNCGCCAACGCCGCCGCCGCCTGAGCGCCGCGACGCTCGAATCGGCGATGCGCTGCTTGTACGCTGCGGCGCCATGACGAAGCTCGACGTGGAGCGCGACGGAGCGGTCGCCCACCTGATCTTGAACGGGCCGAAGGTGCGCAACGCGCTCTCCCCGGCGGTGCTCCGTGCCGTGATCGAAGGCTGCGAGCAGCTCGCTGGCGAAGAGGCCATCCGAGTGGTGGTGCTCCGCGGCGCTGGCGGCACCTTCTCGGCTGGCGCGGACCTGGCGACCTTCATGGGCGAGCTCGGCGGCGGCAAGGCCGAAGAGACCGCCGACCTCGGCCGCCGCGCCGCCGAGGCGCTCACCACCTTGCCGCAGATCACCGTGGCGGCGATCGAGGGCCACTGCGTCGGCGGCGGCGTCGTGCTGGCCGCCGCTTGCGACGTCCGCGAGTGTGCGCCCGGTACCGTCTTCTGCATCCCCGAGCTGGAGATCGGCATCCCGCTCGCTTGGGGCGCTACCGAGCGGCTGGTGCAGCTGCTCGGCGAGACCGCCGCGGTCGACCTGATCCTCACCGGCCGGCGCTTCGACGCCGACGAGGCGGCCCAGCTCGGCCTGGTCACGCGGGTGGTGCAGGGACCGATGGACGAAGCGCTGGCCGCCCTCGTCGACGTCATCGCCGTCCGCCCCGCCGGCACGCTCCGCACGACCAAGCGGCAGCTCTTGGCGATCCGCGCGGGCCGCTTCGACGCCACCACCGACGCCGCCGCGCTGCTGGCGGCGCTCGCCGATCCGGAGACCCAGCGCGCGGCGCAGAAGTACATCGCCCGCCGCGCCGCCGCGAAGAAGGGTGGCTGAAGGTCGCGCCCCGTCGCGGCGCGGGCAGCTCAGAGCAGCGTGGCGAGCGCGTCGTCGTCCCGGGCGATCGCGTCGGCGATCCGCTCGGTTCCGTCGACGCCCCAGAGCGCGGGGCCGTGCGCGCGGAGCTTCGCATCCCCGACGGAGCGTGGGCTCACCTCGTCGTTGCCGGCGCCGCCGCGGGGGACGTCCCGTTCCGCTTCGAGCGTTCGGCCGCCCTTCAGGGTGACTCGCACGCGCGCGGGGAAGGTCATGCGGAACCCGGCGACCGCGGCCGGATCCCAGTAGCGGAAGCCCGCGCCGCGGCCGGCGGTGGCGACCCAGCGCAGGAAGGCGGCGCCGTCGCGCGCGCTCATGGGTACCGACGGGTGCTCGTGGCGGAGCTGACGGATGGCCCCGAGCAGGCGACCGGCGCCGAGCTCGCCGATGACGGCCCGGGGCGAGAGCACCGGCACGATCGCGTCCAGGGTGCGCTGGCTGTACGCCCAGCCATGGCGCAGGCGGACCTTCCGAGTGAGCCGCTGCAGGGTCGCCGCGTGCTCGGCGAGCCAGCCGTGGCTGACCTGGGCCGGGGTGACCTCGCCGGCGACGACGCCGATGGCCACGTTCCAGGGCACGGAGAAGGTCACCGTGACCGGCGTGGGCGTGCCGCCGCTCGCGTACTCGCAGGAGAGCCCGTCCATGCCGCAGGTCATCAGGCCGGCGTCCACCGCGATGGACTCCACCGCTTCGGGGTCGATGGGCCCGAGCGAGAGCAGCGCGTCGAGGGTGGTGTCGACGTAGGCGCAGCCGGGGTAGGGCTTGATGGAGATCGTCTCCGACGCCCAGCCTTCGCCCAGCCCGCCGAGCAGGCCCTTCAGCGGCGCGAAGCTGAAGGCACCCAGAAACCCCTGTGGGTGGTCGAGGGCATCGAGCGGCCCGGTGACGCCGCCCTTCGCCAGCCGCGCGGCACGCAGGCCGGTCAGCGAGGGGTCACTCGCGGTCAGCAGCTTCGAGTCCGGCGCCATGAAGCCCGGCACCGTCGGGCGCGGCGCCTGATAGAGCGCGATGGCCAGCGCGTGGGCGAGCTCGCCGGGCCCCAGCCCGAGCAGCCGGCCCGCCGCGAGGGCCGCCGCTCCGGCGTGGATGAAGGACCAGAGCTGACCGTTCAACGGTCCCAGCAGGCACGCACCGCCCAGGCGGAGCGCGACCTCGTTGGCCACCACCTGCGCCTCGAGCTGCGCGCGGCCATCGGCGCCGGTCTCGGCACCGAGCAGGAGCGGCACCAACACGGCCGAGTGACCGCTGTGTCCGAAGAGCCCGTAGTCGTCGAAGTCCAGGGCGATGCTCGCGGCGCTGGCGGCGACGAGCGCGTCCTCCACCTCGCCCCGCCGCTCCCGCCCGATCACCGGGGCCGGGCCATCGGCCGTTTGGGCGAGCACCGTGTCGATCACGCGAAGCGCCGCGTCGTCCCGGGCGGAGCCGGCGATGGCGCCGAGCACCGACGCCCGTTGCGCGCGGGCGATGGTGAGGACGGGCTCGGGGATCGCGTCGCGGTCGAGCTCGCCGGCCCAGCGGGCGATCGCCTCCAAGGTGGTGGGCATGATCCGTGGCTACCCGGAGCGCGCCGCCGGGCGCAAGGGCGCTACCCCATCACCCGTTCGGACGGAGGTGCGCCATCACCGCGGCGAAGATGATCGAGGAGGCGGTCGACACGCCGAAGATCTGCAGCGCGTGGTCGGGGAAGAGCATCACCGCGACCCCGCCCGCGGCCATGATGAGGCCGACCCACGCGACCCAACGAAGCAGGGTGAGGCCCCCCATCAGGGAGACGCCGGCGAGGGCGAAGCTGTTCTCGGCGAAGATCCACGGGATCTCCACCGGTACGAAGAGCGCCATCACCCGCGGGACCATCACCAGCAGCGCGGCGATGAAGAGCATCCCGATCAGCTGGCGGCTGAACTCGTTGGAGAGCACCTGCCGGCGGAGCACCACGACGAGGACCAAGAGAAGCCCCACGAGCGTGAGCCCGTAGCCCACCGTCTCCATCGCCGTGACCGTGCCCTCCTTGAAGAAGACCATCACCAGCATCACCACGCCGAAGACGGCAAGAACGCTCAGCGCGTACGCTCGCTGGCGGGTGCCCACGTTCGGATCCCGCTCGCGGGCCAGCGTTTCGAGCGCCTCGGCCTTCGCCCGGCGCTCGGCCAGCAGCTCCTCCAGCCAATCTTGGGTCGCCTTGGCGGCGTCGTTCTCCGGCCAAGAGCGCAGCGCCTGCTCCAGCGCGAAGCGGACCTCGGCGAAGCGCTCGTCGATGGCGCGCCGCTCGTCGTCGTTCGGCACGTCGATCGCCAGCAGCGCCTCGAGCGAGTCCAAGCGTTCGCGGGCCCGGTGGGTCAGCTCCACCGAGTCCTCGTGCTCGCGGAAGGCGACCAGCGCGCTCCGAAAGGCCTTCACGTCTGCCGGACGCTCGGCCGGATCCTTCGCGCAGGCACGGTTGGCGAGCTCGGCCAGCTCCTCGGGCACGCTCGCCTCGTAGGCAGCGGGCGCGGACTCGTGGGCGTGCAGCAGCGCCTCGATGCTGGTGCGCGCGTCGTGACGGAGCCGGCCGGTGAGCAGCTCGTGGAGGATCGCGCCCAGCAGGTAGACGTCGGTTCGCTCGTCGACGACCCCGCCGCGGGCCATCTCCGGTGCCATGTAGCCGAGCGTGCCGCAGAGCTTGCCCTCGGTGTCCTCGCCGACCTCGGCGGCGATACCCCAGTCGGCCACGTAGACGTCGCCGTAGCGGCCGATGAGCACGTTCTCGGGCTTCAGGTCTCGGTGCACGATGCCGCGGCTGTGAGCGAAGTGCACCGCGTTGCAGACCTGCATCAGGATCTGCAGGTGGCCGGGCAGCCGGTCCTCGGGCGTGCCCTCCCAGTCTTCCCAGCCTGCGTGGCCCGGGTCCGCCAGCAGCTCGTCCCACGCGACACCTTCGATGCGCTTCATCACCAGGGCCGGCCTCCCCGCCGCATCGAGGCCGAGCGCGTGCACCGGCACGATCGACGGATGCTCGAGCCGGCCGGTGATCCGCCCTTCGAAGAGCAGCGCTTCGCGGGCCGCCTCCGGAGCGCCGTCCTTGGCGGTCTTCACCGCGACGTCGCGCTCGAGCGAGTGCTGCCGGGTGAGGAAGACCCGGCCCATGCCACCTTCGCCGATGATGCCGCGCACCTCCAGATCGGCCGAGCTCACGCCGCTGGCGCTGCTGCTCTGCGCCGGCTGACTCCCCCGAAGGTCGACCGTGATGTGGGGAAGGGGCCGTGGCGTCGCGGCCCTCTCCGTCCGCGCCGCCATCGTGGCGACCAGCGAGTCGGTCGGGCGGATGGTCGCGGCCACGGCGATCTCCGTCGCCGCCAAGCCCGTGGCGCGGAGCTTCGCTTCCGCTGCTTCCTCCGTGAGGTGCTCCCCCATTGGGCGAGTATAGGCGCTAGCGGAGCGCGCTCAGCACTTGCTCGAGCCGGCGTCGCTCGTCGCGGTTGGCGCTCTCCATGCGGGCCTGGATCACGCCTCCGATCTCGGAGCGCGAGTACGCGCTGGTGATGAGGCGGCGTGCGGATCCGCGCAGGCGTCCGGTGTTGGCCATCGAGGCCTCCACCAGGTGGTCCTTCATCTTCGCATCGTGGCGCATGGCGTGGTCGAGCTCCCACGCTTCGCGATACTCGCCGACCGCGTCGGTGAGGGCGCGGTCGTTGCCGTAGGAGCGCCCCAGCAAGAGGTGCGGTCGTGGGTCCTCGGGGTTCCGACGGGCATAGCGGAGCAGCCGAGCCTCCATGCTCCGGGGCAGCCGGCGGTCGCTGCCGGCGAGCCGGGCCTGTGCGCCCGCCAGCTCGCCGGGCAGGTCGCCCCAGTCGTAGGCGCTGGCCGGCTCGGCCCCCATCGCCGTGGCCGCCTCCGTGGTCGGGGTCGCTTCCATGGTCGGGGTCGCTTCCATGGTCGGGGTCGCTTCCATGGTCGGCGCCGTCCCCATGGCCGTGGGGCTCATCGTCGTCGGCGGGACGGCCGGTCGTCCGATCGGCGGCGTGACCGGGCCATCGGAACCGTTCCAGTCCACCAGCAGGAAGACGAGGAGCGCGAGCACCGCGAGCCCGCCGGCGCCGATGACCCACGCGATCGTCGGCACCTTCCTGCCCGCCTCGATCAGGCTCTGCGCCGCGTGCTTGCCGCTCGCGAGGGTCAGCCCGGGACCCACGCTCAGCCCCGAGCTCGGCTCCGACGACCGTTCCGTCGGTACCGGCAGGCGCTCGAAGGCTTCGAGCATCTCGCCCGCGGTGGCGAAGCGGCTGCTGCGCTCCTTGGCGAGCGCCCGGGCGAGAAAGGCCTCCACCTCCGGCGGCACCGTCAGGTGCGGCGCGGCCTGATGGAGCGGCGGCGCCTCCTCCATCAGGTGGGCCCGCAGGAGCGCGGTCGGATCCGAGTGCGGGAAGGGGCGCCGGCCGGCGAGCATCTCGTAGAGGATCAGCGCGGCGGCGTAGGTGTCCGACGCGGCGATCGCCCCCTCACCGGAGGCCTGCTCCGGGGCCATGTAGGCCGGCGTTCCGAGGATCGCGCCGGCCCGGGTGAGCTTCGGCCCGCCTTGGGTGGAGTCGTCCTCGAAGCGGGCCAGACCGAAGTCGAGCACCTGCACGTGGATCGAGCCGTCCCCGAGAAAGCGGACCATCACGTTCGACGGCTTCAGGTCCCGGTGGACCAACCCCTCCGAGTGGGCGTGGGCGATGCCCCGCAGCAGCTGACGGAAGACCTCGAAGGCCTGCTCCGGCGTCGGCCGGTTCGCCTGCAGGGCCTTGGACAGGTCCTCGCCGGGGGCGAGCTCCATCACCAGGAAGGGCGTCCCGTCGGCGACCCCGTAGTCGCTGACCGCGACGATGTTCGGGTGGTGCAGCGTCGAGAGGGTCTTGGCCTCTCGGTCGAAGCGCTTCCGGATCGAGTCCTTGTGGGCCAGCTCCGCGAGCAAGACCTTGAGGGCCACTCGCCGGCCCAGGGTCAGGTGCTCGGCCAGGAAGATGCTGCCCATGCCGCCTTCGCCCAGGGCCTGCAGGATGCGGTAGCGGCCGGCGATCTGCCGGCCCACCCAGGGGTCCTCTCGGGTCTCCGCGTCCTGGCCCTGCGGCCGCGGCGGCTTCACCGTGGGCCGTTCCATGGAGGGAGGATCGACGAGCGGCCCTCCCGGCGCAACCCCGCTTTGGGACGGATGGGGCTCAGGCCCCGTCGAACGCGGCCTGAACGATGGATCGGGCCTCGTCCAAGAGCGCGCTCAGATGCGCTTCGCCGGCGAAGCTCTCCGCGTAGATCTTGTAGATCGCCTCGGTGCCGCTGGGCCGCGCGGCGAACCAACCGCTCTTGGCAGTGACCTTCAGTCCGCCGATGGGCACCCCGTTGCCGGGGGCCTCGGTCAGCACCGCCTCGATCGCTTCGCCCGCGAGCTCTTCGGCGGTGACGTCGCTGGGTCCCAGCTTCTTCAGCGCGGCCTTCTGCTCGGGCGTCGCCGGAGCGTCGACGCGGCGATAGATCGGCCGACCGAAGCGCTCGGCGAGGCCGTCGTAGATGGCCACCGGGCTCTTGCCGGTGGTGGCCATGACCTCGGCCATGAGCAGATCCATGACGAAGCCGTCCTTGTCGGTGGTCCAGGCGCGGCCGTCCCTGCGCAGGAAGGAGGCGCCGGCGCTCTCCTCGCCGCCGAAGCCGATCGACCGGCTCAGCAGCCCGTCCACGAAGTGCTTGAAGCCGACCGGGGTCTCCACGACCTCGCGGCCGTGGTCCTTCGCGACTCGGTCGAGCATGCCGCTGGTGACCACGGTCTTGCCGACGGCCTTGCCCGGCCAGTCGCGGCTGCGGAGCAGATGGTCGACGGCGACCGAGAGGACGTCGTTGGGGGCCATCAGACCGCCGTCCGCCACGATGCCGTGCCGGTCGTAGTCGGTGTCGTTGCCGACGCAGAGATCGAAGTCCCCGGCGCGCGCGACCAGTGAGGCCATCGCGTAGGGGGAGGAGCAGTCCATTCGGATGACCCCGTCGTGGTCCAGGGTCATGAAGCGGAAGGTGGGGTCGACCACGGGGTTCAGGATGGTCAGATCGATGCCCCAGCGGTCCGCGATCGGGGCCCAGTAGCCGATGCCGGCGCCGCCCATCGGGTCCACCCCGAGCTTCAGCCCGGAGCTGGCGATGGCCTCCATGTCCACCACTTCCCCGAGCGCCTCGACGTAGGGCGTGATGAAGTCGTGCTGGGTCACGGCCAGTCGCGCCCGAGCGATGGGCACGCGGAAGACCTGGTCGAGCTTCCCCGCCAGGTACTCGTTGGCGCGCTTCTCGATGTCGGCGGTGAGCTCACCGCCGGCGGGGCCGCCGTGGGGCGGGTCGTACTTGATGCCGCCGTCCGCCGGTGGGTTGTGGCTGGGGGTGATGACGATGCCGTCGGCCAGCCCGCGCTCGCGGTCGCGGTTGTGCTCGAGGATGGCGAAGGAGACCGCCGGCGTCGGCGTGTACTTCGTGGCGGCGATGCGCACGTCGACACCGTTGGCCACCAGCACCTCGACGACCGAGATCCACGCCGGCGTGCTCAGCGCGTGGGTGTCCTGGCCCACGAAGAGCGGTCCATCGATCCCCTGCGCCTTGCGGTGGTCACACACCGCCTGCGCCACCGCGAGCAGGTGCGCCTCGTTGAACGATGCCTTCAGCGCCGAGCCCCGGTGNNATCGTGTAGTAGGCCGCGATCAACGCCGGCACGTCGATCAGCGCTTCCCTCGGTGCAGGCTTCCCCGCGAGCTCGTGTGCCATGGACGACCGGTAGCAGATCCCCCGGGACGCGCTTCGTCTTTTTCGTCATTTGGCAGCTTCGAAATGACGAAAAAGACGAAGCGCGTCCCGGATCAGCGAGCGGCGAAGCGGACGATGCGGTCGACGACCCCCGGCAGGACGGAGTCGATGGCGTGCAGGACCTTGCTGCCGGGGTCGACCAAGATGAGCCACTCGCGCTTGTCGAGCTGCTTCAGCGTGGTGCCGACGATCTCCGCCGCCGAGTAGAGCTTGGAGAGCTTGTAGATGGGCGGGACCTTCTCGAGGCTCTGGACCATCGGGGTGTCGCCCGGCGGCGGGCAGAGCACCTTCACGTCCACCCGGCCGCCGGCGAGCTCGTCCCGCAGCGCCTGGCCGAAGCCCACCACCGCGAACTTGCTCGCGCAGTAGCCGGCCAGCTCCGGGAAGCCGCGCAGCCCGCCCACGCTCGCGGTCAAGAGCAGCGTCGCGCGACCGCCCTGCGCCTCCTCGAGCTGCGGCAGCAGCGCTTGCGCCACGTGCACCGAGCCGAGGTAGTTCACGTTCATCATCAGCGCGTAGTCCGCCGCCGCCACGCTCTTGGCCGGGCCCACCCGCAGCACCCCCGCGCAGTGGATCGCGTGCGCCACCGCGCCGAGCTCCGCCCGCGTCTCCGTCGCCGCCCGCCGCACCGCCTCCGGGTCGGTCACGTCCACCTCGAAGACCGCACTCCGCGTCTGCCCGATCCGCCGCTGCGTCTCGCGTGCGCCCTCGACGTCTCGGTCCCACAGCGCGATCGGCTCGCCCCGGTCCGCCAGCCGCTCGGCGAACTCGCGCCCGAAGCCGCTCGCCGCGCCGGTGATCACCCAGGTTCCCTTCGCCAACGCTCGCTTCATGGCGCGGCATCATACACTCTCTCGCCCATGTCCTTTCCGCGCACCCGCATGCGGCGCACCCGCCGCCACGACTGGTCCCGCCGCCTCGTTCGCGAGCACACCCTCACGACGGATGACCTGATCTGGCCCTTCTTCGTTCACGAGCTGGACGGAACGGAAGCGGTGCCCTCGATGCCCGGCGTCGAGCGCCTGGGCCTCGGCCCGATGGTGGACGCGGTCGGCGAGGCCGCGGAGCTCGGCATCCCCGCCGTCGCGATCTTTCCGGTGGTCCCCGCGGAGAAGAAGACCGATGGCGCCGAGGAGGCGTACAACCCGGACAACCTCGTCTGCCGCGCCGTCCGCAAGCTCGCGGAGGCCTTTCCGAACGTCGGCATCATCTGCGACGTGGCCCTCGATCCCTTCACCAGCCACGGCCAGGACGGCCTCGTCCGCGACGGCTACGTGGTCAACGACGAGACCGTCGAGGTCCTGATCAAGCAGGCCATCGTCCAGGCCGAGGCCGGCTGCGACGTCATCGCGCCCTCGGACATGATGGACGGGCGCATCGGCGCCATCCGCGACGCCCTCGACGAGGCCGGCCACGAGCACGTCGCGATCCTCTCCTACGCCGCCAAGTACGCCTCGGCCTTCTACGGTCCCTTCCGCGACGCCGTGGGCTCCGCGGGCAACCTCGGCAAGGGCGACAAGCGCACCTACCAGATGGACCCGGCCAACGGCGACGAGGCGCTGCGCGAGGTCGCGCTCGACCTCGAGGAGGGCGCCGACATGGTCATGGTCAAGCCGGGCATGCCCTATCTGGACATCGTGCGCCGGGTGAAGGATCAGTTTGGAGCGCCCACCTATGCTTATCAGGTGAGTGGCGAGTACGCCATGTTGATGGCGGCTGCTCAGAACGGTTGGCTCGATGAGCGGGCGGTGGTTATGGAGTCGCTGCTGGCGTTCAAGCGCGCCGGCGCTGACGGTATTCTCACCTACTTCGCCAAGCGGGTCGCCGGCTGGTTGAAGCCGGAGTAGGTCTATCGTGGGGAAAGTTGGCAATTTCGCTGGGCTGCGGCGAATCGAGTCACTATAATCCGCGCAACTTTCACGGGGAGGATGATAGTTATGTCACCCAAGAGTTATATTTTCAGTATGTTCGGCAGTTCGCCGATCCGTCCCATGCAGCAGCATATGGCCAAGGTTCAGGCCTGCGCCAACGAGTTGATCCCTTTCTTCGAGGCGGCATTGGCCGGTGACTGGGACACGGCAGCGGAAAAGCAGAAAAGCATTTCGAGACTGGAAGGCGCCGCCGATGAGCTCAAGCGCGAATTACGGTTGAACTTGCCCAGCGGCCTGATGATGGCCATGTCGCGCCGCGATCTGCTGGAAACGCTCACCATGCAGGACCGCATCGCCAACAAGGCCAAGGATATCGCCGGCCTGATGCTGGGGCGCAAGATGGCATTTCCCAAAGAGGTCGGCCATTTGATGCTCGATTTCGTCAAGCGCTGTATCGATGCATCATCTCAGGCACAGACTGCCATTAATGAATTGGATGAGTTGGTCGAGACCGGTTTTAGGGGTCGCGAGGTGGAGCTGGTCGAATCCATGATCACCCGGCTCGATGAGATCGAGGGTGATACTGACAAGATACAGGTCGCTGTACGTAGCAAGGTTTTTGAAATGGAAAAAGATTTACCGCCTGTCGATGTGATGTTCATCTATCGGATAATCGAGTGGATTGGCGATTTGGCGGACTTGGCCCAGCGTGTGGGCAGTCGTCTCGAGATTATGTTGGCACGCTGAGGGTAGCTCAATGTCTCTTCAAGCACCATTTCAGCTGTCTTTTGCCCACGCAAGGCAATTTTCTCCCGTGGCCACCATCGCCGAATCGGCACGCCACCGAAAAATTCTCTGCGTGAAAATTCTGTGCGATCTTTGCGCAAACTTATAAAACATCCGGGCTGGGTCTTTCATGGAATACGCAATTATCTTTATCGTTCTCGCCTGCCTTTTCGGCTTCTTTATGGCGTGGGGTGTAGGTGCCAACGATGTGGCCAATGCCATGGGCACCTCGGTGGGTTCCAGGGCTGTTACCATCAAACAGGCCTTTATCATTGCCGCGGTCTTTGAATTTACCGGCGCCTTTCTTGCCGGTGGTGAAGTGACCAAGACGATCCGCAAGGGGATGATCGACCCCCAGGTGCTGGCCGCCAGTCCTGATCTTGTGATCTACGGCATGCTGGCCTCTTTATTGGCCGCGGGGATCTGGTTGCTGGTTGCCTCGCGCTCCGGATGGCCCGTTTCCACTACCCACTCCATCGTCGGGGCGATCGTTGGTTTCGCCGCGGTGGGTATCGGAATGGAGGCGGTGCAGTGGGCCAAGGTGGGCACCATTGTGATGAGTTGGGTGGTGTCGCCGGCGCTCTCTGGCATTATTGCCTTCTGGCTGTTTGCCAGTGTGCAGCGCTTTATTCTCGATACGCCCAATCCGCTGCAGAGCGCCAAACGCTACGTGCCGTTCTATATCTTCCTGGTCGGTTTCATTATTGCCCTGGTGACCCTGTTCAAGGGGCTTAAACATGTCGGACTGCACCTTTCCACTATAGAGGGGTATGTCATTGCCGCACTGGTTGGGCTGGGCGTGATGTTCATCGGCATCATCCTTATCAACCGGTTGCGTTTTGATCCGGCTGCCGATGCCGACTTCCACTTTGCCAATGTGGAGAAGGTGTTCGGCGTGCTGATGATCTTTACCGCCTGCGCCATGGCCTTTGCTCACGGTTCCAATGATGTGGCCAATGCTGTCGGTCCGCTGGCGGCGGTGGTGAGCATTGCCGAGACGGGTGTCGTGGCAGCAAAAACCACGATGCCGGCTTGGATTCTGCTGCTCGGCGGTGCCGGTATCGTTATAGGCCTGGTCACTTACGGTCATAGAGTGATCGCCACCGTCGGAACAGGCATCACCGAACTGACCCCGAGCCGCGGTTTCGCTGCCACCCTGGGTGCAGCTAC
>JABAOG010008626.1_pt1 | contig 21526 bp, 20 predicted proteins | sample 7062131 | NCBI WGS metagenome assembly JABAOG01 (sample SAMN14538629, study PRJNA623070) | marine sediment metagenome | biome: marine biome [ENVO:00000428]; feature: marine pelagic biome [ENVO:01000023]; material: deep marine sediment [ENVO:00002113] | place: India: Arabian Sea | collected...
ACGCTGAACGCCGAGGGCGAGCTCGGCGTGATGGTCGTCGACGAGGAGTCCCGCGCCCAGTTCGCCGCCATCACGATCGTGGGCGACGAGGGCGAGGTGTTCTGGATCGAGGGGCCCGCCGCGGAGTCCGAGGTGATCGTGGTCGGCCAGGAGTTCGTCGCCTCCGGCGCTCCGGTGCACGCCGTCCGCCGCGCGCCCGGCCGCGGCGGCGCGGACGTCGCCGCGCTGACGGAGTAGGGTGATGTCGCTCGTCGACCTCGCGATCGAGCGCGGGCGGTTCACGCTCTCCCTGCTGGCGTTCCTGCTCGTCGCGGGCTTCCTCGCCTACCAGGCGATCCCCAAGGAGGCCGAGCCCGACATCACCATCCCGACGATCTACGTCTCGGTGATCCTCGACGGCGCGGCGCCCGAGGACGCGGAGCGGCTGATCCTGCGCCCGCTCGAGACCCAGCTCCGCTCACTGAAGAACCTCGACGAGATGCGCTCGACCGCGTTCGAGGGCGGCGCCAACGTGATCCTCGAGTTCGACGCCGGCTTCTCGCCCGAGGACGCGCTCGCCGACGTGCGCGCGCGCGTGGACGACGCCCAGGCGGAGCTGCCGCGCGACATCGAGGAGCCGCTCGTCCAGGAGATCAACTTCAGCCTCTTCCCCGTCATCACCGCGACGATCGCCGGCACGGCGCCCGAGCGCACGCTGCTGACGATCGCGCGCGAGGCCGAGCGGATCGCGGAAGACACGCCGGGCGTGCTCGCCGCCGACATCACCGGCGTGCGCGAGGACGCCGTGGAGGTGATCGTCGAGCCCATGCGGCTCGAGAGCCTCGGCGTGTCCATCGACGACCTCGCCTCCGCGCTCGCGCGCGACAACCGCCTGATCGCCGCGGGCGCGCTCGAAGGCGAGGCGGGCCGCTTCGCCGTCAAGGTGCCCGCGCTGATCGAAAGCCTGGACGACTTCCTGGCCCTGCCGGTGCTGTCCACGCCGGAGGCCACGGTCACGCTGGGCGACGTCGCCAGGGTGCGGCGCACCTTCAAGGACGCCACCAGCATCACGCGCGTCAACGGCGAGCCCGCGGTCGCCATCGAGATCTCCAAGCGCGCGGGCGCCAACCTGCTCGAGACCGTCGACGGCGTGAAGGAGCGGCTTTCGGCCTACGCCGAGACCTGGCCCGCCAACATCTCCTTGAGCTTCACCAACGACCGCTCCCGCGACGTCCGCGAGATGCTCTCGGAGCTGCAGAACTCCGTGCTCACGGCGGTCGTGCTCGTCTTCATCATCATCCTGGCCACGCTCGGCCCGCGCGCGTCGGCCATCGTCGGGGTCGCCATCCCCGCCTCGTTCCTCATCGGCGTGCTCGCGCTCTTCCTCGCCGGGCTCACGGTGAACATCGTCGTGCTGTTCTCGCTGATCCTTGCGGTGGGCATGCTGGTGGACGACGCGATCATCGTCGCGGAGTACGCCGAGCGGCGGATCGCGGACGGGATGGCGCCGCGCGACGCCTACTCGCTGGCCGCCAAGCGCATGGCCGGGCCCGTGATCGCGGCCACCATGACGCGGGTGGCGGCGTTCTCGCCGCTGCTGTTCTGGCCGGGTATCGTCGGGCAGTTCATGAGCTATCTGCCCATCACGCTGATCGCGACGCTCTCGGCCTCGCTCGCGGCGGCGCTGCTGTTCGTGCCGACGATCGGGGTCGCGCTCACGCGCAAGATCCCCAAGCTGCCGCCGCCGCGCGAGCGGCCCACGGGCGGCTACGGCTGGCTGGTCGAGCAAGCGGTCGACCACCCGCTGCGCGTTCTCGGGCTGACCGCGTTCCTCCTCGCCGCGGTGGTCGCCGTCTACGCCCGCTACGGCAAGGGCGTGGAGTTCTTCCCCTCGATCCCGCCCGAGAGCGGCGCCGTCTACGTTTCCGCGCGCGGCAACCTCTCCCTCGCCGAGCGCGACGCGCTCGTGCGCCAGGCGGAGCAGCGGCTTCTCGGGCTCGAGAACATCGAGAGCGTGCGGGTGAGCGTCGGCGACACCCAGGCCGAGGGCGCGCCGGTCGACGCCGTAGGCGTCATCCAGCTCGACTTCGTCGACTGGCGCGAGCGCACGAAGACGGGAACGGAGATCCTCGACGAGGTCGGCGAGCGCCTGGCGAACCTGCCGGGCCTCAAGATCGAGGTCGTGGAGCCCGAGATGGGCATTCCCACGGGCCGCGCGATCCAGGTGGAGCTGACCTCGGTCGACGCCTCCCTCCTCGAGCCGGCCGCCCAGCAGGTCGCGGCCATGCTCGCGGCGCGCGACGACCTCGAGGCCGTCCAGGACGGCGGCGACGAGCCCGGCATCGAGTGGCGGCTCGACGTGGACCGCGCCGAGGCGGCCAAGAGCGGCGTGTCGATCGCCTCCATCGGCACGGCCATCCGGCTGGTCACCAACGGGGCCATCGTCACCAACTACCGGCCGACCGACGCCGACGACGAGGTGGACGTGCTCGTGCGTCTGCCCGAGGAGTACCGCACGTTCGACGATCTCGACGCGATCCGGGTGAACACGGTCGAGGGCTCCGTGCCGATCAGCTCGTTCGTCACCCGCACGGCCGCGCCCAAGGTCGGCACCATCGAGCGGCNNGGTCGTGGAGGCCGACACGGTCGAGGGCGTCAACGAGGCCGCGGTGCGCGAGGAGGTCGTCGCGCGGCTCCAGGAGATGGACCTCGGGATCGGCGTCAGCTGGCGGCTCCTGGGCGCGGACGAGGAGCAGCGCGAGGCCCAGGCGTTCCTCTCGGTCGCCTTCGGCGCAGCCCTGTTCCTCATCTTCGCGATCCTGCTCATCACGTTCAACCGCTTCGTCTGGGTGCTGATCGTCCTGACGGCGGTCGTCTTCGCGATCATCGGCGTGCTCGTGGGCCTGCTGATCATGGGGCAGGCCTTCGGGGTGGTGATGACGGGGGTGGGCGTGATCGCGCTCGCGGGCGTGATCGTGAACAACAACATCGTGCTCATCGACACCTACGCGCGCTTGCGGCGCGAGGGCGCGGCCGTCGACGCCGCGCTCAGGAAGACCTGCGCCGAGCGCGCGCGCCCGGTGCTGCTGACCGCGATCACGGCCATGCTCGGGGTCGCGCCGCTGGCGTTCTCGGTCGGCATCGACCTCCAGCACCGCGAGATCACCTACCAGGCGCCCTCGACGATGTGGTGGGTGCACCTCTCCACCGCGATCGTCTACGGCCTGGGGTTCGCGACCATCCTCACGCTGGTGGTGACGCCGGCGGCGCTCAAGGCGTGGGAGCGGCTCGACGCGTGGCTGCGCGCCACGCTGTACCCATGGCTGCGCGCCAAGCTGTTTGGCACGCCGGCGGCCAAGCCGAGCCCGGCGGAGTAGCGTCAGCACAGGGAGCCGGTCCGAAGCCGGCGCAAGCCTGCCGGCAGCCCCGCACTGATACGTTTCCGCCGTCATCCCGGACGCCGCGCAAGCGGCGTCCGGGATGACGGCGCCAAGGGGCGCCAATGCCTGAGATGCGTACGTCCAGCCCGCGAGCGAAGGGGGACGGCGGCCGAGATAGGGATACACTCGCCCGACGAACGCGGCATCCATCGGGGGGCTCCCTTGTTCACAGGACAGACCGTCTGGATCACCGGCGCCTCCTCGGGCATCGGCGAGGCCCTCGCGGAGGCCTTCCGCGCGGAAGGGGCGAGGCTCGTCCTCTCGGGACGCCGCACCGACGCGCTCGAGGCTCTCGCCGAGCGGCTCGGCGGTCGCGAGCACTGCGCGACGCTCGCGTTCGAGGCGACGGACTTCGATGCGCTGCCGTCCATCGCGGATCAGGCCAAAGCCCTCTGGGGACGGATCGACATCCTGGTCAACAACGCCGGCGTGTCGCAGCGGTCGCTGGCCGCCGACACCAGCTTCGAGGTGTATCGCCGCATCGTCGACATCGACCTCTTGGCGCCCATCGCGCTCACCCAGCTCGTGACGCCGGTCATGGCCGCACAGGGCGGCGGACGGATCGTCGCCGTCTCCAGCATCGCCGGGAAGGTCGGCGTCCCGCTGCGCACGGCCTACTGCGCCGCCAAGCACGGCGTCTTCGGGTACTTCGACGCGCTGCGCGCCGAGATCGCGGCTCGGGGGATCGCCGTGCACGTGGTCGCGCCCGGATCGGTGCGCACCGACATCGCGCGCAACGCGCTCACAGGCTCGGGCGAGGCGCGCGGTCGGAGCGATCCGGCGATCGACGCCGGCATGGAGCCCCGGGAGGTCGCGCGCATCATCCTGGCCGGCGTGCGGCGCGGCCGCGGCGAGATCATCGTCGCGCGCGGCCGCGAGCGAGCGACCGAGCGGTTGCGCCGGTATCTGCCCGAGCGCGCGTTCGCCGGCGTCGCCGCCATGGCGGGACGCTACGTGAGCCGGATCGGCGCGAAGTGACGCGCCCTACGCCGCCCCGTCCACGCGCCGGATGACGAGCTCCACGCGCCCCACTCGCAGCCCGCGCCAGCCGACCGTCGCGGTGTTGAGAACCGTCCCGTCGTCGCTCGTTACGAGCACGTCGCGGAAGCGCACCCGGCGCGTGGCGCCGTTCTCGGCCTCCAAGTCGACGAGATACTCCAGGCGGAAGGCGTCGTCGTCCTGATAGCCGCGGGCCAAGCCGACCACGTCCTCGCGCGTGCCCGAGTATTCGCCAGGGCCGGTCTTGGTCAGACGCCAGGTCTTGCGATCGGTCTCTCCGTCGTCGAACTCGAAGTCTTCCACGAGCGTGAGCGTCTCGCCGTCCCACGAGCCCTCGAGGCGCGCCGTGAACGCCCGGCGGTCGCCCAGGATCGTCGTGAACACGCCCTCGCCGACCGTCCGCCCGAGCAGCGCTTCCTCCAAGACGAAGCGCGACGCCGGATCGGCCGGCGCCGCCGGGCGCGTCGCGCATGCCGCNNTCGCAGGCACATACGGCGAGCCGCTCCTTTCGGATGTGCGGCCCGGACCGGAACCGGACGCCGCGCGCCCGATGTCGCGCCCCTACTCCGCCGCTCCGGCGTGCGGCGCGTGGAGGTTCGCGCCACGGGTCTCGGTCAGTATGAGGACGGACACGAGCGTCAGCAGCGAGGCCAGCGCGATGTAGCCCGACACGTAGACCACGCCGAGCTCGCGCCAGAGCAGCACCGCGATGGTGGGCGCGAACGCGCCGCCCAGGATCGCCCCGATCTGGTAGCCCAGGGAGGCTCCCGAGTAGCGCACGTCCGTCGTGAACAGCTCGGCGAAGAACGCCGCCTGCGGCCCGTACTGCATGCCGAGGAACACGAAGCCCACCAGGATCGCCCCGGTGATCACGACGATGTTCCCCGTGTCGACCAGCGGAAACAGCACGAACGCCCAGATCCCCGTGAGCGCCGCGCCGGCCATGTAGATGCCCCGCCGCCCGAGCTTGTCGGTGAGCGCCGCCGCCCAGAACTGCGTGGGAATCTGGATCGCCGAGGCGATCACCACCGCGATCAGCATGGCGTTGCGGGCGAGCCCGAGACCGCCGGGATCCGTGCCGTACAGCACGACGAACACGACCAGGATGTAGAACGTCACCTGGATCGACAGGAACGCGCCGGCCGCGAGCGCGATGCGGGCCGGATAGAGCCGGAAGGCCTCGAGCACGGGCGAGGAGGCGGGGCTCTTTCGCGCCGCCGGCGCCTCGCCCGACTGGCCCGGCTCGGCGTGCGCGGCGTCATGCTCGGCCTTGCGCCGCTCGAGCGCCTTGAAGGCCTCCGTGTCCTCGAGCCGCAGCTGGATGTACATGGAGATCGCGATCAGCGCGACGCTGGCGAGGAACGGCAGCCGCCAGCCCCAGCTCGCGAACGCCGCGTCGCCGACGAGGCCGTCCACCAGCCAGAAGGCGAGATTGGCGGCGATCAGCCCGACGAGCGCGCCGGCCTGGGCGTAGGCTCCCCAGTAGCCGCGCTGATGGGCCGGCGCGTTCTCCGTCACGAGCAGCATCGCCCCGCCCCACTGCCCCCCGATGGCGAGGCCCTGCACGAAGCGAAGCGTCACCAGCGCGACCGGCGCGAGGCCGCCGATGAGGGCGTAGGTCGGCAGCAGGCCGATCAGGGTCGAGCCCACGCCCATCATCATCAGCGCGATGACCAGCGTCGTCTTGCGCCCGATGCGGTCGCCGAAGTGGCCGAAGACCACGCCGCCCAGGGGGCGCGCGATGAACCCCGCCGCGAACGTCAGCAGCGAGAGCACCTGCGCGACCGCCGGAGGGAGGTCCGCGGAGAAGAACGCGGCGGGAAAGACGAGCGCGGCGGCCGTGCCGTAGAGGAAGAAGTCGTACCACTCGATGCTCGTGCCCGCGAGCGCGGCGAGCGCGACCTTGCGCATGTTTGCTTTGGCGCGCGCATCGAGAGTGTCGGACTGCAGCGCAGCGGCGGCGTCGGTCATCGGCTCCTCCCCCGTGGCTTCGTCTTCGTCGCCGGCGACCGCGAGCGGCGCCGGGGAAGACGCTAAGCGCCTCGCGAGGTGGAGTCTACCGAGTCAACTAAAGGCGGCGCCGTCCGCCCCAGGAGGCCCGCGTCACTTGGGCAGCACGAACGTCACGTTCACGCGGCCGCCGAGGCCTTCCGGACCGTTGACCGTGGATCCGAGCCAGTAGCGCACGCCGACGCCGAGCTGGACGTGCCGGCCGTCGCCGAGGCCGAAGACGCGGCTGACCGTGGCGTTGATAGGCGCGATGCCCGTCTCGGTCGTCCAGCTGTAGCTCCCCTCGAAGTCCAGCGAATACGTCGTCCCGCCGGGCGTCGTGTACGCGACGAGCGGCTGGAGGTAGCTCGCGCTCACGTCGCGGTCGCTGCTGCCGGCGAACGACCAGACGTGGTTCGCGATCACGCCGTAGGTCCAGCCGCCCGTCTGCTTGATCACGGCCCCCGCGGGCCCCGCGCCCCAGGTCCGTCCGCCGAGCGCCTTGTCGGTCGCCGCAGGCAGGAGAAACACGGGGCCGACGCCCCAGACCGCTCCCCCCTCGGCCATCGTGCTGGGCGAGAGGTAGAGGCTCGAGACGATGTCGCCCGTGCCGAAATCCTCCTCTCCCGGAATGACGTCGTCTTGATGAACGATGGGGATGAGCGTCTGCGTGATGAGATCCCAATCGTCGCTCAGCCTGAACGGCACGAGCGGGCGAATCCTCAGCCGGACCTGATCGCCGTTCTGCGAGCCGATCCCGGCGTTGTAGTTGAGGGAGAAGGGGACGCGGATCTGGCGCGCGATGGGGTTGGCCAGCCGCTTGGCGGCGACCTCGGCGGACTGCGCCGCGGNNCGAAGGATCGCATGGCGAGTCGGGCCCGCCGTAGCTTAGTCGACGAACAGCTCGTGCTTCGTCCTCCTGGTGCAAGCGGGCGGCGGTCAGGCGGGAAACAGCAGCGTCAGAAACGCGCGGCCGCCCCAGCCGTCGGGTCCGCTGTCGGGCGAGTCCGCCCAGTAGCGCACGCCGCCGCCGAGGCTGAGCTTCTGCGAGCCGATGCTCAGCAGCTGGCTGACCGTCGCGTTGACCGGCACGGACCATGTCTCCGTCTCCCAGTCGTAGGTCGACTCGCTGTTCAGCGAGAGCGTCGTCGCGCCCGGGGTGGTGTAGGCCATGAAGGGCTGAAGGAACGTGGCGTTGACGTCGCTGCGATCGTCCTCGCCGGCAAACGACCAGATGTGGTTCGCCAGGCCGCCGACAGTCCAGGGACCGGCTTGCTTGAGCACGACGCCGGTGGGCCCCGCGCCCCACTGCTCGGCGCCGAGGGCGTCGTCCGTCGCGGTGGGAATCAAAAAGACCGGGCCGACCCCCCAGGTCGTGCCGTCGACGGGCGTGCTGGGCGAGAAGAAGAGGCTCTGGACCACGTCGCCGACGCCGGACGCGTCCACCAGGGGCGAGACCTCGAGGTCGACGAGCGGCGCGATCGTCCGGGAGATGAGGTTCCAGTCCTCGTTGAGCGCGATGGGCACGACCGGCTGGATGTTGAGCAGCCACCGCTCGCCGTCCAGCGGCCCGAAGCCCTCGTCGTAGTTGAGCTGGAAGGGCACGCTTATGAGGCTCGAGATCGGGTTGGCGAGCTGCTTGGCGAGGTCCTCGTCGGACGGCTGGGCGGCCGCGGCGGAGCCGATGGCGCCGAGGGCCAAGGCTCCGCCGATCCGGGTCGATGCGAATCGCATGGTCAGCTCTCCGGCGGCGGATAGATCGTCGCGCCCTCCTTGATCGTCTCNNGTCGGCGAGCTTGCCGACCTCGATCGAGCCCTTCTCGTCCTCCTCGAAGTGCTGCTAGGCCGGCCAGATGGTCATCGCCTTGAGCGCGGTGGTCACGTCCACACGCTGCTCGGGCCCCAGCACGACGCCGTCACGCCGCGTGCGCCGCGTGACGGTCGCGTCGAGCACGCGCATGGAGTCGGGAAACGCCACCGGCGCGTCGTGGTGGGTCGAGAACATCATGCCACGCTCCGTCACCCAGCCCGTGGGCGAGATGTTCGGGGCGAGCTCGGGGCCGACGGTGTGGTCGCGGTGCCAGTCGCCCCAGTAGAAGGTGTGCATCGGGAACAGCGACGGGAACACGCCGAGCCGCTTGAAGGCGTCGACCTGGTCCTCGCGCAGGAACTGGCCGTGGATCAGCACCGGGCGCCGGGCGCCGTCGCCGTGCGCCTCCTCGGCCGCCGCGATCGCCTCGATAAGCAGATCGGAGGCCGCTTCGCCGTTGGCGTGGGTGATGATCTGGATGTCGTTGGCGAACGCCCAGTCGACGGCGTCGAGAACCTCTTCGCGCGTGGCGGCCGGGTAGCCGGCGTAGTCGTCTGCATAATCGCCGACGGGATCGTAGTAGGGGCGGTCGCGCCACGCGGTGAAGCCCTGCGGCGAGCCGTCGATGGTCAGCTTGGCGCCGCCGACGCGAAAATGGCTCTCGTAGTCGGGGCGGACGTTCGCCGCGATGAACTCGCGGTCCACGAGAACGTCCGGGTAGGTCACGACATCGATCTTGAAGCCGCCGTCGGCGGCGACCTTGCGCATCGCCTCGACGGTGGCGGGCATCGAGCGGCCTTCCTGCGCGGTCGTGTAGCCGTAGCGCGCCCAGAGCGCCGCGCCCTCGCGGGCGAAGGTCAGTCCGGCCTCCTCGCCGAGGCCGCCTAGGAGCGTGAGCAGGACGGGAAAGTGCGCAGTCTCCTCGAGCACGCCGTCGGGCTCGCCGTCGTCGCCGCGGCGGATGATCCCGCCTGGAGGGTCGGGCGTTTCGGCGGTGACGCCGGCGACCTCGAGGGCCTTCGAGTTGGCCGCGCCGAAGTGTCCCGACTGATGAATGACGTAGACGGGCGTGTCGGTCGAGACCTCGTCGAGCTCCGCGCGGGTGGGATGGCGATGCTCGGCGAGCGTCGCGTTGTCGTAGCCGAAGCCGATGATCAGGTTGGCGGCCTCCACGGCGTCCGCGCTCTCGGCCGCCCAGGCGCGCAGCGTCTCCTGCAGGTCCGCGATGTCCTCGACCTCGCCGTCCGGCGGCGCGAGCAGGTTCGCCGAGAGCGCCTGCAAGCCGCCCAGGAACACGTGGCCATGTCCGTCCACGAAGCCCGGCAGCAGCGCGCGGCCGTCGAGGTCGGTCATCTCGGTGCCGTCGCCGCGATGGGCGAGCACCTCGCTTTCCGCGCCGACCGCGAGGATGCGCCCGTCGAGCACGGCCGCCGCCTCGGCGCGCGGGGAGTCGTCGCTCATGGTCAGCACGGGGCCGCCGATGAAGATGCGATCGGCGATCTCCTGAGCGACGGCGGGCGACGGCGCGAGCGCGAGAGCAAGCGCCGCCGTCGATCCGGACACGGCGCGTCGCGCGACGCGATCGAATGGACCGATGATCATCGCGGGCTCTCCCGTTGCTCCCGGCGACACACGCGGCGCGATCCCGCGCAAGCAGCGAACGGCGGCGCGCCCGCGACTCCAGCGGAGGCGGAGTATCTCGCAAGGCGCGCGCGGCGGAATCGGGTGAATCCCGCGACGGCGCCGGCCCGCGCGGCCGGGCGTCCTGCGCGTGGGCGGAGAGCCCTCGCCCGTCGACACGCGCGCCGGGCGTGCGTATTGAGCGACGACGATGATCTACAAGTTCTTCGACTGTGAGCTCGACTCGGACCTCTTCGAGCTTCGGAAGGCGGGCGCGGCGGTCCCGGTCGAGCCGCAGGTCTTCGATCTGCTGCGCCACCTCGTCGAGCACGCGGACCGCGCGGTCACCAAGGAGGAGCTCTTCGACGCCGTCTGGCAGGGGCGCTTCGTCTCCGAGGCCGCGCTGACGAGCCGCATCAAGTCGGCGCGGCAGGCGATCGGCGACACCGGCCGCGACCAGGTGATGATCAAGACCGTGCGCGGCCGCGGCTTCCGGTTCGTCGCCCCCGTCGAGACGCCCGGCGCGGCGCCGCACGCCGCCGAGCCGGAGGCGACGCCGAGCCGCGAGCGGCCCTCGATCGCGGTGCTGCCGTTCGGCAGCTTCGGCGCCGAGGGCGGCGCGCCGGACTACCTCGCCGACGGCGTCGCCGACGAGATCACCATGCTCTTGTCACGCCTGCGCTGGCTCAAGGTGATCGCGCGCGACTCCAGCTTCACCTTCCGGGACGCGCAAGACGCCCGGCACGTGGGCCGCTCGCTCGGGGCGCGCTATCTGCTCGAAGGCGGCGTCGCGCGCGCGCAGTCCCGGCTGCGGGTCAGCGTGCGCCTGGTGAGCGCGGACGACGGCGCGCAGCTGTGGTCGGAGCACTACGACCGCGACATCGCCCACGTCTTCGAGGTTCAGGACGAGATCGCCCAAGCCATCGCGGGAACGCTCGAGCCGGAGCTCGCCGGGCTCGAGGAGGCCGTGGCGCGCCGCAAGCCCCCCGAGAGCCTCACGGCGTGGGAGTGCTATCTGCGCGGGCGCGCGCGCCTGTTCAGCTTCACCGACGAGGGCCTGGCGGACGCGGAGCGGCTGTTCTCCCGCGCGATCGCCATCGACCCGAGCCTCTCGCGCGCCCACGCCGGGCAGTCCTACGTCTACATCCAGGAGGCGTTCTACGGCGATCCTGCGCAGCGCCCGGAGGCGCTCGACGCGGCGCTCGCATCGGCGCGGCGCGCGGTGGCGGCCGACCCGCGCGACGCGCTCGGGCACTTCGCGCTGGGGCGGGCGCATTCGCTCAGACGGGAGACGGCCGAAGCGGAGGCCGCGCTGCGGACGGCGCTCGAGATCAATCCGAGCTTCGCCCAGGCTCACTTCGCGCTGGGCTTCCTGTTCACCGCCAGCCGGCGGCCGGAGGAGGCCCTGCCCTGCTTCGAGCGGTTCTCGATCCTCAGCCCGTGGGACCCCCACAGCTGGACGAACCACCACATGCACGCCATGGCCTGCTACTGGCTCGACGACTTGCCGGGGGCGAAGGACTACGCGCGCCGCGCCGTGCGCCAGCCGAACGCGACGCGCTGGCCGTTCGCCACGCTCGTCTCCGTGCTGGGGACGGCGGGACGCCGCGACGCCGCGCATGACGCGCTCCAGCGGCTCTTGGAGCGTAAGCCGGACTATTCCATCGCCGTGGCGCGCGACGACTTCTTCTTCCTCGACGATCCGGAGAACGAGGAGCGCTACCTCGCGGGTCTGCGCGCCGCCGGCGTTCGGGAGGGCTGAGGCCCGGCGGACGGGGCCGGGGGCATGCGCCCCGTCCGCCCCGCCGCGCTCAGGCCGCGCGCTCCGCGAGGTTCGCTTGGCGCTCCGTCGACGGATCGAAGACGCGCAGCAGCTCCGTGACCTTGGTCGCGGGGAAGCCCGAGAGCCGCGCGTGCTCGTAGACGGCGTCCTCGCTCTCGGCGAGATAGACGCAGAACGTCTTGTCGCCGGCGACGTAGCTGTACTGCCACTGGATCCGGTGCCGCTGGGCGTTGACCTTCGCCAGCGCGGCGTTCGAGGTCACCGCCGCGCCGCCGAGGTCCGCCGGGCCGAGGCCGCCCACGCCGGGGATCTCGCGCTCGATCATGAACTTCTTCAACATGGTCGCTTCTCCTGTCTCTTCGCCGCGCGAGCCGCCCATCGGCCGCGTCGACGAGAGGACACTATGCGGGAGCCGCCGATCGAGCTTGGACGCGGCCGGGAGACTTGCTGGAGATTTGCGGGAGATCGCCCGTCACGCGCTCAGGGCGGCGCGCGCGATCAGCGCGTCCTCGTCGATCGCGCCGTCCCCGGCGCCGAAGGTGACGCTCCCGCCCGCCACCCGCCGCGCGAGAAACCCGTCCGCGACCGCCGCCGGCGCATGCTCGGCCAGCACGGCGGCGGCGAGGATCAGACCGAGCCGCTCGATCACGCGCCGCGCCTCGCCCTCGGGCACGGCCGCGGACGTGAGCGCCTCGGCCTCCGCCGCGGCCGGCGCGAGCCGTCCCTCCCCGCCCGCCGCGCCGCGGATCTGCGCCAGCAGCGCCTCGCGGGTCTCGGGATCGCGCTCGAGCGCGCGCAGCAGGTCGAGCGCGATGACGTTGCCGCTGCCCTCCCAGATCGCGTTCAAGGGCGACTGGCGGAAGAGCCGCGGCAGCGGCGTCTCCTCCACGTAGCCCACTCCGCCGTGGCACTCCATGGCTTCCGCGACCACTGTCGGGGCGCGCTTGGTCACGAGGTACTTCGCCAGGGGCATGCCGATCCGGGCGAGCGCCGCCTCGCGGGGGTCGGCCGCGGCGCGGTCGAGCGCCCGGCCGAGGCGGAACGTCAGAGCGACGGCGCCCTCGGCGTCGAGCGCCATGTCGGCGAGCACGGCGCGCATCAGCGGCTGGTCGACGAGCTTCCTCTGGAACGCCGCGCGGCCCTCGCAGTGCCAGACCGCGAGCGCCAGCGCCTGGCGCATCTGGGTGGCCGAGCCGATGACGCAGTCGAAGCGCGTCAGCCCCACCATCTCGATGATGGTGCGCACCCCGCGCCCCTCCTCGCCCACGCGCTGCGCCCAGGCCTCGCGGTACTCGATCTCGGAGGAGGCGTTGGAGCGGTCCCCGAGCTTGTCTTTGAGGCGCTGGATCTCGATCCCGTTGCGCTCGCCGCCGGATCCCGAAGCATCGGGCCGCCAGCGCGGGACGAGGAAGCAGGTGAGCCCGCCTTCGGCGTACGCGAGCGTCAGGAAGGCGTCCGACATCGGCGCCGAGCAGAACCATTTGTGGCCCGTCAGCAGATACGACCCGTCGGCCTGGCGGGCCGCGCGCGTCGTGTTGGCGCGCACGTCGGAGCCGCCCTGCTTCTCGGTCATCGCCATGCCCATCGTCGCGGCGGTCTTCTCGGCCGGCGGAATGAAGCGCGGGTCGTAGGCCTCCGCGGTCACCCGCGGGACCCAGGCGGCGGCGACGTCGGGCTCGGCCCGAAGCGCGGGGACTACGGCGTAGGTCATCGACATGGGGCAGCACACGCCGTAGTCGGCCTGGCCCATGAGGAACATGAGCGCCGCGTGCAGCGCATGCCCGGACTCGCGCACGTTCCAGGCCGCGCCCGACACGCCGGCCTCGAGCCCCAAGGCCATGAGCTGATGGTAGGCGGGATGGAACTCGACCTCGTCGAGCCGCCGGCCGTAGCGGTCGAACGGCTTGAAGACGGGCGGGCTGCGGTTGGCCTGGGCGGCCCAGCCCTGCGCCTCCGCCGAGCCGACGCGCGCGCCGAAGGCCTCGAGGCGCGCAGCGTGGCCGTCCGCGCCCGACCAGGAGCAGGCGGACGTCAGGATCGGGTCGGCCGCGAAGAGGTTCACGTCCTCGAGCGGCGGCGGCTGGTTGGTGACCTCGTGGGTGGCGAGATGGGCGCGGGGATATCGGTCGGCCATGGGCGGCGCTCCTCCGCGGGGAAGCTTAGCGCGACTCGCCGGCCCGCACGACCGCGGGAGCCCCGCGCGCCGCAGCCTTCGCCTGCGCACGGCGTGGAACCGATCGGTCCCGCGAGCGGTTGAAGCCCGTCACGGCGAGCGGGGCGCCCCTCGCCAAAAGAAACCAGGTGGGACGACCATGCACGACGATCCGATCGCGGTGGCGCGCGCGAGCTATCAGGCCCTTCTCGACAAGGATCGCGCGGCCCTCGAGGCGCTGCTCGCGGACGAGTTTCGCTTCACGAGCCCCCGCGACGACCGCATCGACCGCGACGACTATCTCGCGCGCAGCTGGCCGCAATGGGAGGCCCTGGCGGGCTTCGACTTCATCCACTTCGCGCGCGAGGGCGCGCGCGTGCTCGTCAACTACGTGGCGCGCAGCGAAAGCGGCGCGCGGTTCCGCAACGCCGAGGTCGTGCTCGTGCGCGACGGCCGGATCATCGAGGTCGAGGCCTACTTCCCGATCGCCGCGCCCGACGCCGGCCCGCGCCGCGCCCGCGCCCCCCGCCGGCGCACGCCCCCGCTCCGACCCGGCGCCCAACGCGCCCACGCGCGCCGCGGCGGCTGAGCGGGGAGGCGGTCGCCCGGCTGAGACGGCGCGGCGCCTCGTGCGAGAGCCGCTGCGATCTGCCGGGTTCTTTGCTTCCCCGCTCCGCGGGGAGGAAGAAGTCGGAGGCCTGGTCGGCGGCGCCGTCCGCGCGGCCGGATCGGGAGGGGGACGGCTGACCGCGCGGGCGTATGCAGCGCCCGCCATGATCTTGTCGATCTGAGCACGGAATCCTGTATCGAGTCTGATGACGTTGCTGGCCCAAAGCCGTCGAGCGAATTCGGAAAAGACATCGGAAAAGCCGTCGGCCGCACAACTTCGATCGCATCCTGATTGCGATGTCCGCTTCCGGAAGCTGCACGCCCATCGGAAGGAGCTCGAGGTCGGCCGCCAAGGTCGCCCGCCTGGAGACGGCAAGCTGCGCGTCCGTGTCTTGGCGCACCCGCACGGCCACGTATTCGTCCATATCGGAGAATAGGGGGACGTCCGTTCTCGGTGCGTTCAGGACCGTTCGGGCGGAGCGCCGAACCGAGCCGACTAAGACCGCCGTTCGAGCGGCGTCGCCGAAACCGGCTCGCCAGGGCCCATATCCGCCCTTCACCCAGCGCTTGGTCAGCACGGTTCGCCGTCGCAGCAGCCAACCAGTCCTGTCGGCGCGAGGGGGCGGTTGAGGATCGGCCGCGTCGAAGCCAACTCTGCTTGCAGCTTGCGCGTCAGCCGTCTCGCTGTTCAATGAGGCCCCAAGTTACGAGCTGCTTCGAGCAAGAGCAGCGCAGCGTGTCGTGCGATGACCGACCTTATCGACACCACCGATTGCGATCGTGAGCCGATCCATATTCCGGGCTCGATCCAGCCGCATGGCGTGCTGCTGGCCGTCGACCCGGATTCGCTGGAGATCGTGCAGGCGGCGGGCGATTTGACGGCGCTGCTCGGCCGGCCGCCGCGGGCGGTGCTGGGGCGGCCGCTGGCGGAGGCTCTCGGCGAAGGGCCGGCCGATCTCGTGCGCGCCGCCCTTGCGGGACCGGTCGTCGAGCCCACGTTCGTCGGGCGCTGCGAAAGCGCGCAGACGCCTCATGCTCTCGACATGATCGCGCATCGCTTGGACGGCGCGGCGATCGTCGAGCTGGAGCCGCGCGCGGAAGATGCGGCTCCCGCGACGGTCGTGCTGGGCGAGGCGCGGCAGGCGGCCGGCGCGCTGGAGGCGGCGGCCGATTTCGAGGCGCTGCTCGCCGCGGCCGCGGCGCAGATGCGGCGCGCCACGGGCTTCGACAGGGTGATGATCTATCGCTTCCTGCCGGACGGCGCAGGCGCCGTCGTCGCCGAGGACAAGGTCGACGATCTCGCGCCGTTCCTGCATCACCATTATCCGTCTTCGGACATTCCCAAGCAGGCGCGCGCGCTCTATCTACGCAATCCGATCCGCGTCATTCCCGATGTGAGCTATGCGCCGGCGCCGTTGACCGCGGCGCCGGGCAGGCAAGCGCAGAGCCCGCTCGACATGAGCGATTGCGTGCTGCGCAGCGTCTCGCCGATCCACATCCAATATCTGAAGAACATGGACGTCTCCGCCTCGATGTCGGTGTCGATCATCGTCGGCGGCGCGCTCTGGGGCCTCATCGCCTGCCATCATCGGGCCCCCAGATTCGTCGCGTACGAAGCGCGGGAGCTCTCGCGCCTGATCGGCAGGCTCTTGAGCCTGCAGATCGAAGCGCGCGAGGACGTGGCCCTGCATCGCGAGACGGAGATGCTCACAAGGCGCCGCGAGGAGATCGTCGCGGCGCTCGCGAAAACCCACGATCTGGAGGAAGGCCTGCTCGCGCACGCCGGCATGGTGCTGTCGGCGACGCCGGCGGACGGCGCCGCGATCGTCATCGGCGATCGGATCACCGTGAGCGGCCGCGCGCCCGCAAAGGCCTGCATAAAGGAAATCTCCGCCTGGCTGCTCGATCGGGACGACGTGTTCGCGACACACAGCCTCGCGCAGGCGCACGAACCGGCCGCCGCCTATGCGGGCGGACAAGGCGAGCGGCGTGCTCTCCTTGCGCGTGAGCGGCGAGCCGCCGATCCAGCTGATCTGGTTTCGCGCCGAGCAGATCGAGATCGTCAATTGGGCGGGCAATCCGCACGAGCCGGTCCAGCCCGGCGAGACACCGGCGCAGCTCACGCCGCGAAAATCGTTCGAGGTCTGGAAGGAGACGGTGCGCTCGCAGGCGCGGCCGTGGAGCGCGGCGGAAGTGGATGCGGCGCGCCGGCTCGGCGTCGCGCTGTTCGATCTGCGCCAGGAGCGCATGCTGCGCGATCTCAACGTCCGGCTTCGCGACGCGCTCGCCGAAAAGGAGAGGCTGCTGGCGCAGAAAGATCTGCTGATGCTGGAAGTGAACCATCGCGTGCAAAACAGTCTTCAATTGGTGGATGCGATGCTGCGCCTGCAGGTCGCTCATTCCGAGGATGCGCACGTCAAAGAGCTGTTCAGCGAGGCCTCGCGCCGGGTCATGGCGATCGGAACGCTGCACGGGCGGCTCTGGAAATCGGATCAGATCGAATCCGTCGACCTCCGCACGTATTTCTCCGAGCTCGGCGAGGGCCTGATCGAAACGCTGGACCAAACCTGGCGGCGCCAACTGAAAGTCAGCGGCGCTCGCGTCCTTGCGCCCACCAGCACGGCCGTCGTTCTCGGGCTGCTGATCGGCGAACTGCTCACCAACGCGGTGAAATACGCCTATGGCGGAGCAGCTGGACCGATCGAGGTTCTCGTCAAAGACGCGCCCGGCGGGCGCGTGCGTGTGAGCGTGCGCGATTTCGGCGTCGGCATCCAGGATGCGGGCAAGGCCGGTCTCGGCTCGCGGCTCGTCGAGGCGCTCATCAAGCAGCTGAATGGCGAGGTCGAGGTCGAGAGCGGCGCGGAGGGCACGGAAGTCACGCTGCTTGCGCCGCTGTCGTCGCCCGAGGACGGCCTCGCCAGCGTGCGCAGATGAGCATCGTTGCGCGATTGAAGCGGGAGACGGCAGCGTCGCATCGGCGCATCGAGGCGATCGTGAGCATCGAAGCGCGCGTCGCCAGCGTCGAGTCCTACCGCGCGCTCATCGCGCGCTTCTACGGATTCTATGCGGCGTGGGAGCCGCAGTTGGCGACGGTCCTGGGCGCCGCCGTCTTCGACGCGAAGCGGCGCAAGATCGGATCGCTGAGGCGGGATTTGCGCGCGCTCGGCTTTGGCGCGGAAGACATCGGCGGCCTGCCGGTCTGTCCCTGTCCGATACGCGCGGACGAGCCGATGCGCGCCCTCGGGTCGATGTATGTGCTGGAAGGCGCGACGCTCGGGGGCGTGACGATCGCCAGGATGGTCGAGCGCGCGCTCGGACTGGACGGCGAGAGCGGCTGCGCGTTCTTCCGATGCTACGGACGCGATACGGCTTCGATGTGGCGCGCGTTCGCCGCAACGCTGATCGCGAGATCCACGCCGTCCGGCGACGATGAGATCGTTGCGTCCGCGGAGGCGACGTTCGAGACCTTCGGAGCGTGGATGGCTCGCGCGCCCGGCCGACTTCGATGAGCGAGCGTTGACGTGTCCGCTCTCACCCGCGTCGCCTCCTACACGGAGAGCCGTCGCGCGCGCAGCGCCTCGTAGTAAGGCCGCGCCTCCTCCAGCAGCGGGGCGAGGCGGGCCGGCGGCTCCGGAGGATCCTTCGGCGGCGGGCGGAAGCCGGTGGAGCGCTCCACCGACGCATACCAGTGGGGCGCCCATACGCCGTCGCTGGCGCGGCGGCCCGGCGGCCATGAGAGCATCGTCTCCGTGAAGGGGATGGCCAGCGCCGCGCAGAGCGCCGAGAGCGCACCCCTCGGGTCGGCGAGCACCTGCTCGGCGTCGATCACCGGCGGGGGCGCTCCGGCGCGCGCGCAGACGCGCTCGAACAGCGCCAGCTGAGCGGGGAGGCCCAGCCCCTCCAGCGTCGCCGTCTCCGTCTTCGCGGCGTAGGACGCGATCATGCGGGCGGGATCGCGGATCAGGAACATGTGCGTGAGGCCGTCCAGCCAGTCCATCCCCATCGCGCTCGTGACGTGGTGGCACATGTGCTTCTGGAAATAGATCGGCGCGGGCTCCGCGGTCGTCAGCGCGGCGGTCACGGCGCGCCAGTCGGCGGGCTGGGCGGCGAGCACGTCGGCGCGCATCGGATGGTCGGCGCCGGTCTCGGAGAGGTAGTGCGCGTAGAGCGGCTCGTCGATCACCGCGCAGTCGGGCCGGTTCTCGAAGCTGCGCATCATCGCGGTGGAGATGTTGCGCGGACCGGACCACATGGCGATGCGCACGCAGCTCATGGGCGGGCCGCCTCGCGCTCGACGCGCTCCGCGTAGAGCGCGAGCAGGCGCGTCGTCACGGGCCCGACCGCGCCGTCGCCGATGACGCGGCCGTCCACGGCGCGCACGGGCGAAAGGCCCGCGAAGGTGCCCGTCACGAACGCCTCGTCGGCGGCGTAGACGTCAGTCAGAGAGAACGCCGCCTCGTGCGCGACGACGCCGTTCGCGCGCGCGAGCTCGAGGACGAGCCCGCGGGTGACGCCCGGCAGGCAGAACTCGCCCGTGGAGGTCCACAGCTCGCCGCCGCGCACGATGAAGAAGTGGGTGGAGTTGCAGGTCGCCACGAACCCGTGGGGGTCGAGCATCAGCGCCTCGTCCGCGCCCGCTTGCGTCGCCTGGATGCAGGCGAGAATGCAGTTGAGCTTGGAGTGGGAGTTCAGCTTGGGGTCCTGGACGTCGGGATAGCCGCGCCGGACATGCACGGTGAACAAGGACAGCCCCTTCGGGTCGAGCACGGGCGTCTTGTGTTCCGGGATGATCACGATGTTCGGCGGCGTGACGGTGACGCGCGGGTCCTGATAGGGCGTCGAGCGGTCGCCGCGCGTGACCATGAGGCGCACGTGCACGCCGTCGGTCATGGCGTTGGCGGCCAGGCAGGCGTAGAGGCGCTCGGCGAGCGCGGCGCGGTCCACCTCCATCTTGAAGTCCAGCGTCTTGGCGCCGGCGTAGAGCCGGTCGAGGTGGCGCTCGAGGAAGACGAGCACGCCTTTGTGGAGGCGCAGGCCCTCCCAGACGCCGTCGCCGAGCATGAAGCCGGAATCGAACACCGAGACCTTCGCCTCGGCGCGCGGATACAACGCTCCGTTCACGTCGATGAGGATGTCGGCGTTGCGGGGGTCGGGGAGGTAGGCGTGCGTCATGGGCGGTCAGAGTAGCCGAGCGCGCCGGAGGGCGAAATCCGAGCTCGGCGAGCCGCCTGCGCCCCGTCAGCCATGGGCGGGCGACCGNNAAGCTCTTGGCGTCTTGGCGGTGCAAGACGGTCGACCGCCAAGACGCCAATCACGCCGAGGCGTCACCTCCCAATCGGCCCGCGCGCGCCGAAGACGCCGCCCCGGGACTGGACAGGGCGCGCCGGCTGGGCGACCACTCCGGCGAGGCCCGCGCGCCGGCGAGGCCGCATCGGGAGGGGATCGTGAGCGCCATGTCGATCAGGCTCGCCGCGGCGGCCGGCCTCGCCGCCGCCGCGCCGGCCGCGGCCCAGCTCGACGCGCCCGCCGCCCCCGCGCTCGAGATCCTCGCCGAGCTGCCCGCCCCGCCGGGCAACATCACCGTGACGCCCGAGGGGCTGGTGGTGGTCTCCGTGCACCCCTCCTTCGCGTCCGACATCGTCGCGCTCGCCGCCGACGGCGCGGAGGTCCGCCCGTTCCCCGACGCGGCATGGGCCCACGTCGCAACGGGCGACGAGGTCCCCGGGATGCGCCGAGTGCTGAGCGTGCGCGCGGACCGCGAGGGCAAGGTCTGGCTGCTCGCGGGCATGCCCGGTCCGGGGCCCAAGAGGTTCTACATCTGGGACGCGCACGCGGGCGCGATGGACCGCGTGATCGACATCGAGCCCGGAGCGGGGGCGCTCCCCTCGAGCTTCTTCAACGACATGGCGCTCGCGCCCGGGCGCGGCGCAGTGGTGGTCTCCGACCCGGCGGCCGAGGGCCCCGCGCTGGTCGTGCTCGACATCGCGAGCGGAACCGCCCGGCGCGTGCTGCAGGATCACGCGTCCGTGCTCGCCGAGCCGATCGACGCCGTGATCGACGGCGTCCCCCTCGCCCAGGCGCGCGACGCGGACGGCGCGCCGATCCCGCTCCGCGGCGCGGTCAATCCGATCACGATCGATGCGGCCGAGGAGTGGGTCTACTACGGACCGATGTCGGGACTGTCCGTCTACCGCGTGCGCCTCGCCGACCTCCTCGACGAGAGCCTCGGCGCCGATCAGCTGGCCGCGCGCGTGGCGCGCTACGGCGACAAGCCGCCGAGCGCGGGGATCACCATCGACGANNTCGACGACGCCGGCAACGTCTACGTGACCGACGTGGGGGCGCGCGGGATCGGCGTGACCGCGCCGGACGGGCGCTACCGCCTGCTCGTCCAGGACGAGGCGCTGCTCGACTGGCCCGACGGTCTGGCGGTCGACGGGGCGGGCCATGTCTACGTCGCCGCCAACGGGCTCCACCGCACCTGGATCTCCCACGAGAGCCTCGGCGCCCCCGCCCCCCCCTTCCCGCTCGTGCGCTTCGAGGCGCTCGCGCCGACCACCCAGGGGCGATGAGCCGGCTGCGGCGATCGGCGCGCCGCTGCGACGCTCGCCACGAGGCGCGATCCGGCTATAAGCCCCGCGGGGATGTGATCGACGAGCACGCGAGGGACCAGCCATGGGCATGACGCTCGAGACCGCCGACGCCATCATCGAAGGCGCGCTCGCGGAGGCGGCCCGGCTGGGCCTCCAGCCGCTCGCCGTCGTGGTGCTCGACGCGGGCGGGCACATGGTGGCCGCCAAGCGCCAGGACCGCGCGACTTTCCTGCGGCCCGACATCGCGCGCGCCAAGGCGTGGACCGCGCTCGGCCTCGAGGCCCCCTCGCGCAGCTTCGCGGAGATCGCCCAGCTGCGGCCGCACTTCGTCGGCGCCCTGTTCGCGGTCTCCGAGGGACGCATGGTCCCCGCGGCGGGCGGCGTGCTCGCGCGCCGGGGCGAGGCGGTGCTGGGCGCGGTGGGCGTGAGCGGGGACGCGCCCGACAACGACGAGGCGGCGGCGCTGGCCGGGCTCGCCGCGGCGGGGCTTTAGTCGGCCGGACATTCCCCCCCGCACACGACGCGCACCGGGAGGGCGCGAGGATATCTCGT
>JABAOG010000627.1_pt1 | contig 21516 bp, 22 predicted proteins | sample 7062131 | NCBI WGS metagenome assembly JABAOG01 (sample SAMN14538629, study PRJNA623070) | marine sediment metagenome | biome: marine biome [ENVO:00000428]; feature: marine pelagic biome [ENVO:01000023]; material: deep marine sediment [ENVO:00002113] | place: India: Arabian Sea | collected...
GGCGAGCTCCACGGGAAGCTCGTTGTCGATCGCGTTCATCACCTCCGGGCGATTCAACGTGATGCGGCCAATTCGGCCGTCCTGCTCATAAAGGACTCTTGTCATCGCTGCTCCGTTCTCAGACTGACCTGTGCCAGCCTAGTCTTACGAATGCCGCGCGTACGCGAAAGGTCTAGAAAAAGGGGACAGTCCCCTTTTTCGAAGGNNAAAGGGGTCTGACCCCTTTATACCTGTCGGATGGATCCGAAATTTGTGATTGAGAAGGGGATTGCGTTTGCAGGGCGGACGGAGGTGAAAGTTCTGGAGCTCGAGCCGGGGTATGTGAAGATGATGATGCCGCTTCAGCCGAACATCAATCACGTGGGAACGATGTACGCGGGGGCATTGTTTACGCTTGCCGAGCTTCCCGGTGGGGCGATTTTCCTGTCGACGTTCGACGCAAGTCTGTTCTATCCGCTCATCAAGGGAATGGACATCAAGTTCCTGAAGCCTGCCTCAACGGACATCACGGTGGAGGTTCGCCTTAGCCCGGACGAAGCCGCAAAAATTCAAGAGAGGGCCAACGAGGCTGGAAAAGCGGACTACGAGTGGGAATGCGNNGTATCAGCGAACCGCTATCAACTCCGAAGAATGAACCTTGGTGGTGCTTAGGGCCGACGAAATTTTGCGCGCGCAAATCGCCGCGAATCTCGGAGCCCACGACCGGTCCGAAGAGCTCGATCCATCGCTTCGCCCCGCTGCTGTAGCGATGGCGGTCGTGGCCAACGAAGCTGCGGAGGCCTGTTTCGTCATCACGCGCCGTGTATCGACCCTTCGCAACCACAGTGGACAATGGGCGCTTCCCGGAGGCCGCATCGATGAAGGCGAAGACCCGGCACGTGCGGCATTGCGTGAGCTCCGCGAGGAAGTCGGGCTGGAGTGCAACGCCGATCGAGTGCTCGGCCTTCTCGACGACTATCCCACTCGGTCCGGCTTTCGGATCACGCCCGTCGTCGTGTGGGCCGGCGCCGACGTGGTCCTGACACCAAACCCCAACGAAGTCGCCGAGGCGCACCGAGTCCCGATCGCAGGCCTCGATGCGCCAGGCATCCCGAAACTTTTGGACCTCGAGGGAAGCGACCGCCCGGTCCTCTCGGTGCGAATCCTAGGAAAAGACATTTTTGCTCCAACTGCCGCCGTGATCTTCCAGTTCCGAGAGGTCGCCGTCCACGGTCGCAATACCCGGGTTGCCCACTACGACCAACCCCGATTCGCCTGGCGATGAAAAAAGGGGACAGTCCCCTTTTCCGAAAAAGGGGACTGTCCCCTTTTTTNNCCTTTCAAAAAGGGGACTGTCCCCTTTTCGTGTGTGTTTCGCGAGGCAGCACATACGACTATCCGGACCGAGCCTCACCCAGGGTCAAGCGCTCGCACAACTGATGGGGCGCACAATAATGCGCATGACGGGCGCGCTTTAGCGCTCTACGGTGACGCCTTTCCAAAATGCGATGTGGTTCTTGATGTTGGCGGCAGCCTCTTTGGTTTCTGGATAGAACCAAGCGGCGTTTTCATTGCGGCTGCCATTGACCACGACATGATAGTAGCTGGCGGTGCCCTTCCAGGGGCACACGCTGCGATGATCGCTTGACTCGAAGAACTCCTCTTTGATGGTCCCCGGTGGAAAGTAGACATTCCCCTCGACAACCTCGAAATCCTCCGACTCTGCGATCACCTGCCCTTGCCAAATCGCCTTTGCCATCGTGCCTCCTGCTCCATGCAACCTAGGGCGCGCTCCCGGGGCGTCGACCCCCGTTGACCTAACCGCTACGTGCCCCAGAAACTGTGCACCGCATGGCAAACCACCTTCGGAACGAGACCAGTCCGTACCTTCTCCAACACGTCGATAACCCGGTCGATTGGTATCCGTGGGGTGAGGAGGCCATGCGGCTTGCCAAAGAACAGGACAAGCCGATCTTGCTCAGCATCGGTTACGCCGCGTGTCATTGGTGCCACGTCATGGCGCACGAATCGTTCGAAGATGACGCGACGGCGGCGCAGATGAACGCCGACTTCATCAACGTGAAGGTCGATCGCGAAGAGCGTCCCGACATCGACAGCATCTACATGCAGGCCGTCAATGCCATCACCGGTCGCGGCGGCTGGCCGATGACGGTTTTCCTCACGCCCGACGGCAAGCCGTTCTACGCCGGCACTTATTTCCCAGACCAGCCGCGCCATGGAATGCCGAGCTTCAGACAGATCCTGACCGGGGTGACGCAGGCATGGAACAACGACCGAGCAAACGTCGTGGGCAGCGCCGGGGAGGTGGCCGAGCAACTCCAGGCGCTTTCGGCCGTGAGCTTCGAAGAGGAGCAGCTCGACACGGAAATCTTCAAGAGCGCGTTGCGAGGCTTGGCCCAACGGTTCGACCCCACCTGGGGCGGCTTCGGCGATGCTCCGAAGTTCCCTCAACCTATGACGATCGAGCTCTTGTTTCGCGAGTCTCTCCGAAATGAGGACTCGAATGCGCTCGAGATGGCGGAGGTGACACTTCAGAAGATGGCCGCGGGCGGGATGTACGATCATCTCGGCGGCGGCTTCGCCCGCTACTCGGTCGACGAGCGCTGGCTGGTCCCCCACTTCGAGAAGATGCTCTACGACAACGCGCAGCTCGCGGTGGCCTACCTCGAGGGCTGGCAGCTGACCGGCGAGGAGCGCTTTCGCCGGGTGGCCCTCGAGACGCTGGCCTACATGGAGAAGGAGATGCAGGCGCCGAGCGGCGGCTTCTACTCCGCCACCGATGCCGACAGCCCGACGCCGAGCGGGGAGCGGGAGGAGGGCTGGTTCTTCACCTGGACGCCCGCAGAGCTCGGGGCGGTGCTCCCCGCCCGGGACGCGGAGTGGGTCGCCGAGGTCCACGGCGTGACTCCGCGCGGCAACTTCGAGGGCCGCAGCATCCTCTACCTGCCCGACGGCCCGGCCCAGGATCGCGAGCGCCTCGAAGCGGCCCACGCGAAGCTCTACGCGGCCCGCGCCGAGCGACCGCCGCCGCTGCGGGACGACAAGGTGCTGACTTCCTGGAACGGCCTGGCGATCAGCGCCTTCGCCCGTGGTGCGCTCGCGACCGGCGACGACTCGCTCGCCGCGGTCGCGGCCCGGGCGGCCGAGCATGCGCTCACGGTGGCCACCGAGGAGGGGCGGCTCATGCGCCGGGTGCTCGACGGCGACGTCAGCCAACGGGCCTTCCTGGAAGACTACGCCTTCCTGACCCGCGGCCTGCTCGACCTGCACGAGACCACCGGCGAGCGCCGCTGGCTCGACGAGGCGCGGCGCCTGCAGGCGGAGCAGGACCGGCTCTTCGCCGACGAGGCGGGCGGCTACTGGCGCAGCCCGTCGGACGGCGAGGCGCTGCTCGTCCGCGAGAAGCCGGCGGACGACGGCGCCATCCCCTCCGGCAACGCCATCGCCGCGGACAACCTCCTGCGCCTCGCGGTGCTCTTCGAAGACGCCGCGCTGCGGCAGCGGGCCGAGCGGCTCTTCGCCGCCTTCGGCGACGACCTGCGCGAGCGCGGCCTCGGCGCGANNCCCTTGCTCGCGGTCGTGCGGCGGACCTTCCTCCCCAACCGCGTGCTCCTGGTGCTCTCGGAGAGCGAGGCGCGCGCGCTCGACTCGGTGCCGCTCCTCGAGGGCAAGCGTGTCATCGGCGAGAGCGGCGCGACCGCCTACGTCTGCGAGCGCGGCCACTGCGAGCAGCCGACCAGCGACCCGGCGACCTTCGCCGAGCAGCTCGCGCACGTCCGCCCGCTCGAGTGATCTCCTCGCGACGCTGCTAGGCTCGTCTCGATGGGGTGGTGGAGCTCGGCGATTGGCGGGGCGCTCGTCTGCGTGCTGGCTTGTGGCGCGCGCTCGAGTCCATCCGTTCCGGATGCGAGCACGCTCGATGTCGTCGTTTCGGCCGACCTGGGTGTGGCTCCTCGGCCGGCGAGCTGCCTCGAGGACGAGCTCGTGGCTCCCGGGCGCGTGCCTCCGCTGCCCGTGGGCCTGACGGTTCACGATCCGGAGGGTTGCGGGGAGTGGGCCGAGCCCTGGCGCGCATGGCCCTTCTCCGAGCCACCGGCTGCGCCACCGGTCACGCTCTGGCAGACCTCCGTCGCCGACGGACTGCTCCTGCACGCGGCCGCGGCCAGCGTGGATGGCTCGGTCTGGGTCATCGAGACGCATCTGGAGACGGAGCGCGTTGCCGGACACTCGACCATCGCCGTGTACGAGCGCGGTGGACGGCTCCGGTGGCGCAGCGACCCCTTCTGTGATGCGCGCGTCGCGCGACTGGTGGTCGGCGCCGACGGGGTAGGCACCGCCCTGCTCTGGTGGACCCCGGAGCGTGGCTTCGAAGAGGGGGCGACCGTGGTGCGGATCGGCGCCCGAAGAGGCGAGCTGCGGGAGCACTGGCAGCTGCCGGACGGTCGGGTGAGCTTCTCGGGGCAGAGCGCGCGGCTGGTCTTCTTCTCGCTCGCGGCCGGCGGCGTGACCGCGAGCTGTCACGGTGCACGTCCTCTCTGGACGCGCTTTCGCCCCGCCATGTCCGAGTGGATGATCTTCGCCTCCGCGGACCGCGACGATCACTCTTGGCTGCACGGCGCGACGAATCCCACCGAGTTGGATGGGCACGGAGCGATTCTCCGCACGCTCGAACGCCCCGAGCCACGAGCTTCGGAGACTCAGTACGTCTCGTCCGCTGTCTCGGCTGGCTGGCCGAGCGATGGGGTCTTCGTGAATGAGCGGCTCCGTTCCTTGCTGGACCGGGCGACCACCTACCGTCATTTCGGCGTTCTCTACGAGGATGGTGTGCGGCGTGAGGTGGTGAATGAGCTGCCGTCACCCACTGAGCTCACCTTTCGCGGCCTCCGCCCTGCCCCCGATCGCTCGGTCTGGGACACGCGGCAAGGACGTTCGCTCGGCCGCTTCGTCGATGGTGAGCTCGTGTGGCGGCTCGACCTCCCGCTCAAGCGATTGCATGGCTTCTCGGTCGACGGCTCGGCGTTGGTGAGCGCGCTCGACGCTGAGCGTCGAGTGAGCTTCCTGGCCCGTGTGAGGTCCGACGGTACGTTTGCTTGGCGCCATGACCTGATCCGCGAGGACGGCGAAACCGAGGACCACGCCGGCGCGAACACCAAGGTCACACTGACGCCGGACGGACGGGTTTACGCCGTGTCGGCTCAGCAGCTCCTGGTGGTTCAGACCGACTTCGCCCCGGTGCGCCCTTCCGTGTCCGAGCGCTAGGACGTCAGGGGCGGCGACCGAAGAGCACGCGAACCGAGAGCGCCGCGAGGCCGAAGGCCGCGGCGGTCAGGCCGACGAGCATGGGGATCGACGAGGGCTGGGGGAGGGCGAGCTGCCAGGCCGCGACCGCGAAGGGCGCGAGGAGCGCGCCGAGCCAGCAGCGGAAGCCGGTGGGCAGCGCGCGGAGCTTCACCCGCAGCAGGGCCACGTCCACGGCGACCAGCGCGACCGCCAGCGTGCTGGCCCAGAACGAGCCGAGGAGCATGGCGATCCACCACTCGTCGGTGAAGCGCCCGTCCAGCCCGACCCAGCCGGCGAGCCCCTCCAGGGCATCTTCGCCCGCGGCGAGGGTGATGAGGATCCAGACCGTGAGCATCGGTCCGAGCAGGGTGCCGCGCGCCCAGCGGCTCAGGGTCTGGTGTCGAGGCTCCATGGGCGGAGCCTAGCCCGCGACGCCGCCGCTGGTCAGTCCGGGCCTCGCGGCGGCGCCGGTTCGGGATGCCTCCTCGCGTAGCCAGTGGCGACTCGAGTGGTCGGCGATCGGGTGTCGGGAGCGCACCCCGGCGGGGGCGTTCGCGCAGGTTTACAGTGTGGTTGTGCCCCCGAGGGGTGCGGGATGTGCTCGGTGTGACGAGATGTGGGTGATGGCACGACAGGTGCAGGATTACACCCCATCACCCCGGCGGCACCGCGTGGCCGCCCAGAAAGGACACCCCCCGATGCGCAACATGCTCGTGACCCTGCTCGCCACCCTCGCCTGGTCGAGCGCCGCCTACGCCTACACCCCCGAAGGCACCTGTGAAGGCTGGAGCACCTACGGCTTCTGGGGCGGCGAGGCCCTGACCGTCTCCACCGCCCAGCTGCAGGAGCTGCAGGCCGATGGCAGCTGGCTGACCGTCGACACCGCCGTCGACGCCCAGCACAACGATCCGGAGACCACCGAGTTCCACCTCGGCTCCCTCTGGGACGTCGCGACCTTCGGCACCTACCGCGTGGTGCTCTACAGCGTGGTCTACGACCACGTCCCCTACGGCTACACCCCGTCCGCCGAAGAGCTCGCCGCCTGGAAGTCGGAGTGGGTCTACGAGTTCGGCCCGACCGTGAGCACCAGCTTCGAGTGCACCGAGCCGCCGGTCTACAGCACCGAGGCGCGCACCCCGGGCTACTGGAAGAACCACGTCGACGTCTGGGGCGCCGACACCCTCACCCTCGGTGGCACCAGCTACGACGCGGCGTGCCTCGACGGCGTGCTCGACATGCGCACCCGCGGCGACATCCGGGTGAAGCTCTACCACCACCTCATCGCGGCGAAGCTCAACCTGCTCGCCGGCACCGATCCGGCGCCCATCGCCTCCACCATCGCCGACGCCGACGCCTACCTCGCCAGCGTGGTCGTGGACTGCGGGTCGATGACCCTCGGCGGTGAGCCGCCCCGAGGCGCGGAGAAGGACCTCGTCGAGGCCCTGCTGACCACGCTCGACCTCTACGACAACAACGCGCTCTGACCGCGCTCGGAGCCTGACCGGCGGCCCGGAAGAGCTCGCTCTTCCGGGCTCTTGCCGTTCTGCAGGGGGCCCTCAGCCCTGCGGGAGGAGGCCGAGCTCTTGAGCCACGGCCACCAGCTCGTCTTCGGACGAGACCTCGAGCTCGCGATGGAGCCGGTTCCGGACCCCGCTGACCAAGGCCTCGTCGATTCCCAGCCGGGCGGCGACATAGTCGTCGGAGCAGCGCAGCGCGAAGAGGCGGAGCGCGCGCAGATCGTTCGGGTGCAGATCGGCGGCGGCACCGCTCTGGACCGTGGTGACCGAGTGCTCGTTCGCCTCGAGCCCCTCGGGATCGGCCGGGGCATCGTCCGCCTCGCTGCCCGCTTCGGCGACCCGCAGCTCGTGCAGGCCGATGTAGAAGGCGTCGCCGACGGAGACCTCCGTGGGACCGGTGATCCGTTCGCCGCCGACGAAGACCCCGTTGCTGCTGTCGAGGTCCTCGACGAGCACTCGATCGTCCACGCGCAGCAGCGCGTGCTCCCGTGAGGCGAGCTTGCCTTCCAGGACCAGATCGCAGCTGCCGTCGCGCCCGATCCGGAACTCGCCTTCCGGAAGGGGAATGGTCTGGCGAAGGTACCGGAGGACGAAGAGGCTCGACATCGGGCGGCCATCCTACCGCGGACGGTTTGGGACTGAACACCCTTCGCAGCCATGGGCGGTCGGCTCGTCGGCGTGGGCCGGAGAGTGACGGGATAGGACGGGGGTGCCATTCCGCGCTTCGAGGCTCTAGCCTCGATCTCGTGCCGACCAGCTCACACCCGCCTGCGTCCAAGCTCGTCTCCGAGGTCCAGCTCGGGCCCCGGGACCTCCGTCGCTTCCAGCCCCTCGTCGGCACCGATACGGTGGAGGCGCTCCTCGAGGCGGCGGCCGAGTTTCGAGACCTCCTCGGCCACCGGGTCGTCTGGAACATCAACAGCACCGCCGTGGGCGGGGGCGTCGCCGAGATGCTCCAGCCACTCCTCGGCTACACCCGCGGGGCCGGCGTCGACACACGCTGGCTGGTGATCGGCGGAGACCCCGCGTTCTTCGAGCTCACCAAGCGGATCCACCACGCGCTCCACGGCTCCGCCGGCGATGGACGGCCTTTGGGCGATGGCGCGCGTGCGGTCTACGAGGCGGCGACCGAGGCGAACGCGAGCGAGCTGGTCGAGCGGATCCAGCCGAAGGACATCGTGCTCTTGCACGATCCGCAGACCGCGGGGCTCGCGCCGATCCTGATGGCCCATGGGGCGCGGGTGGTCTGGCGATGTCACATCGGCATCGACGAGCCGAACGAAGAGACCGAGCGCGGCTGGGCGTTCCTCGAGCCCTATCTGAAGGACGTCCCGGCGTACGTCTTCTCCCGCGCCCAGTACGCGCCTCCCTGGCTGGATTCATCCCGGCTGGCGGTGGTTCAGCCCTCCATCGACGCCTTCTCGGCGAAGAATCAGGACCTCTCGGAGCAGCAGGTGCGCTCCATCGTCGTCGGCACCGGGCTGGTCCGCGGGGCGGTGCCTTCGCCGCCCGACCTGAGCTTCCACCACGCCGACGGCACGCCCTCCCGGGTGGAGCGNNNCACCTGCTCCTCGCCGGCCCCGACGTGCGCGCGGTCGCCGACGACCCGGAGGCGCCCGCGGTCTTCGATGACGCGGTCCGCCGCTGCCAGGCGCTGCCGGCGTCGGTGCGGGAGCGCATCCATCTGGCCAACCTGCCCACCGACGACGTCGAGGAGAACGCCGCGATCGTGAACGCGCTGCAGCGGCACGCGGCGGTCGTGGTGCAGAAGAGCCTGCAGGAGGGCTTCGGCCTGACGGTGACCGAGGCGATGTGGAAGGCGCGGCCGGTGATCGCGAGCGCCGTCGGCGGCATCAACGATCAGATCGAGCACGGCCGCAGCGGGCTGCTCCACTCACCCGCGGACGACGTGAAGGGCTTCGGTCGCCTGCTGGGTGAGGTGCTCTCGGACCCTCGGCGCGCCGCTGCGCTCGGCAAGGGCGCGCGGAAGCGCGTGCGCGAGCAGTTCCTCGGCGTGCGTCACCTGATGCAATACGCGTCGCTCTTGCGCGCGGTCGACGCCGCCCCCGGCTGAGCCGATGGGGTCACCGCTCGGAGCCGTCGGGGGGCTTGGTGGCGACCACGCGCGCGAGTCGGTCGAAGGGTGGATCGAAGGGGTGGTCGGCGTGCACGGACGAGCCGGCGGCCTCGAGCAGGGCCCGCGCTCGCGGCAGCTCGAAGGTCAGGTAGAACATGATGAAGGGCGGCCGCCAGAGTGCGTTGCGGACGTGCATGACGCCGTTGAAGGCGCGGGCGAGGGCCCGACCGAGCGGGCGACCACGAGCCGGGTCGGTGGTGGCGAAGACGAAGCGGCCACCGGGCTTCAGCAGACGGTGGATGGCGGCGACGAGCCGCGGCTCGTCCGCTGGGCGCACGTGACCGAAGGCGCCGAAGCAGGTGACGACGTCGAAGGCGCCCGTGAGCGTGGGTGGCGGATCGAGGGCGTCGCCGCGGAGCAGCTCCGCGCGGGCGGGGAGGCGTCGGCGGGCCTCGGCGAGCATGCCGGCGCTGCTGTCGAGGCCGACGATCCGCTCGGCCTTCTCGGCGAGCACGCCCAGCGCGGCACCGGTGCCGCAGCAGAGATCGAGCGCGGCGGGGACGTCCCGCACATCCTCGAGCGCGCGCTCGAGGATGGCGTCCGGGGTACGGAAGGGGGTGGCCTCGAAGCGAGGGGCGAGCCTGTCGTAGCCGCCCTCGGTGGAGGAGAGGGCCTGCACCGTGAGCTCCCACCAGCTGGGGCCGCGAGGTCCGAAGGGGCGCCAGAGCATCCGAGGATGGAATAGCAGATCGCGGGGGCGTCCGGGGTGGGCTATGGAGGGGCGTGCTCTGGTTGCGCTTCGCGAAGCTCCTCGGCGTGCTGGTCCTCGCGACCGGTACGATCGCGGCCGTCTTCCCCGGCCTCGAGGGGAAGGCGCGGAAGCGCTTCGCCTACCTGGTGGCCGGGCCCGGCTTCGGCCTGACGTGGATCGCGGGGCTCCTGCTGGTGCACTGGCGGGGCCACTCGATGCTCTCGATGTGGGTGGTGGGCTCGCTCGCGGGCTCGCTGATCTCCCTGCAGGGGGTGCTCTATGCCGCGGGACGCGAGCGAACGAGCCTCACCGTCGCGTCCGTCGCGCTGGTGCCGCTGGTGGTGGTCTTGGCGCTCATGGTGTGGCGCCCGCTCTGAGCTCGGCTGCGAGTAGCCGGTGAGAGTACGAGCGGTGGCGGCTGGCGTCGGTCCGAGTAGGATGCGCGGCGATATGTCGCCCAACGTGCGCCTGCTTGCTTTCTTCGTCGCGCTGGCCTGCTCCCTCTCGATCACGCCGGCCGCCGCTCAGTTCGACGACGAGTTCGACGACGAATTCGCGGAGGAGGAGCCGGCGGAGTCTGGTTCCGCCGCGGACGACTCGGGCTCGGAGGGTTTCGATTCGGAGTTCGACGAGGAGGCGTTCCCCGAGGACGCGGAGTCGGAGTCGGAGTCGGAGTCGGAGTCGGAGTCGGCGTCGGAGTCGGAGGCCGAGGGCGAGCTGATGACCGCCGAAGAGGTGCAGGCCGCCATCGCCGACTGGGAGCCGCCGCCCCCGGATCCCGCCGACCTGCGGCGGGTGCGCCTCATGCCCACCCTCGCCGGCGCGAGCGGTGGCTTCCGGCTCGCCGACGCGCGCCCCGGGGCTGCGGGCACCTGGCGCATGCAGCTGGCGGTGGGCTTCTTTCGCAAGGACGGCTTCCTGGTCCCTGGCGACGACCACGACACGGTGAACGCCTCGCTCAGTGGCGCCTGGTCGCCGCACGATCTGCTCGAGGTCTACGTCGGCATCCACAGCCAGGCGGCGTTCAACCGCGCCGACTTCCCGCCGCTGGTGATGGCGCTCGGGGACTTCACCCTCGGTGCCAAGATGGGCGCCGAGCTGAGCCCGGTCTTCAGCGTTGGCGGCGACGTGCGCTTCGAGCTGCCGACGGGCGGCGGCGTGGGTGTCGGCTTCGAGGGGATGGGCCTCGGCCTGCGCGCCCTGGGGACCGCCGACCTGCGCGGCAAGGACGACCCGCTGCCCCTCGTCTTCCGTGGGGCGCTCGGCTACACCTTCGACCGCACCGAGCGGCTGATCGACGACGTCGAGCAGCGCCGCTACGACGCCCTCGGCGACGCCGCGTTGCCGATGGACCAGGAGACGCGGCACCTGATCAACCGGGTCGAGCGCTTCGGTCTGCAGGTCAACCGAACCGACTTCTTGCACATCGGCCTCGGGCGGATGGAGGCGCCGATCGAGCTGCCCAAGGAGACCACCCTCGCGCCGCTGCTCGAGTACCGGTGGGACATCCCGGTGAACCGTCAGGGGTACGTCTGTCCCTTCGTCGACTCCGAGGGTGAGGACTCCTGCCTCGACCGGAAGGGCGCAGCCTCGCATCCGATGACGCTGACCCTCGGTGCCCGGGCGCGGATGCCGTCGAGCGGCATCCAGGCGACCTTCGCCATCGACGTCGGCATGACCGGCCGCAAGGCCTCGCAGGTGGTGCGCGAGCTCAGCGCGAACGCGCCGTGGCGCATCTGGCTGGGCCTCGGCTACACCTTCGACCCGCGGGATCCCCCGCCGGCGCCCGTCTTCCGCCAGGCGCGCGACGTGGAGGTCGAGATCGGTCCGGAGCCGCCCATCGAGGGGCGCGTGGTCGGTCGCGTGCTCGAGAAGGGCACCAGCAACGGGGTTCTCGCCGCGACGGTGAGCTTCATCGATCGGACCGAGACCTCCTTGCGCGCGGACGCGGACGGCACCTTCACCTCCTACCGCTTCGAGCCCGGGCCGGTGACGATGCTGCTCGAGGCGCCGGGCTTCCAGAACGGCGCGTGCGAGACGGCGATCCCCGAAGAGGGGGGCGACGTGGAGGTCGTCTGTGAGCTCGAGCGTGCGCTCGTGGCGGTCGAGGAGGACCGGGTGGTGATCCTGGAGAAGATCCAGTTCGCCCTCGACTCGGCCGAGATCCTCGAGGCGTCGTTCCCGCTGATGCAGCAGATCGCCAACGCGCTTCGGGACAACCCGGACATCACGCGCGTGGAGATCCAAGGGCACACCGACGACACCGGGACGCACTCCTACAACGCCCAGCTCAGCCAGCAGCGGGCCGAGTCGGTCGAGCAGTGGCTCGTCGAGCACGGCATCGCGGAATCGCGGCTGGAGGCTCGTGGTTACGGGGAGACGGTGCCGCTGGTCAACGAGGACACCGACGAAGCTCGGGCTCGCAATCGCCGGGTGGAGTTCCGTATCCTCCAGCACGGCGGCGACTGAGACCGAAAAGAGACGATGAGCGAGAGCGACCCCCAGACCGAGCCCACGATGACCGCGCAGGAGCGAAAGCGTTTCCGCATCCGGGTGGTGCTCATGACCGTGGCCACCGTGGCCGTCGTGGGCGGGACCGCGTCGATGCTCGCCCATTGCTCGCGCAACGCGGCGGGCCCGAACGATGGCAGCGACGGGGAGCTCGCCCAGGCCCAGCAGCTCTACCGGACCTACTGCGGCCTCTGTCACGGTGACGAGGGCGAGGGCTACGCGGCGGACGACGCGAACGCGCTCGCCAACCAGGACTTCCTGGTGAGCGTGACGGACGAGTTCCTGCGCGTCGCCATCGCCGAGGGGCGACCGGGGACGGCCATGGCCGCCTACCACGAGAGCCGCGGGGGGCCGCTCGACGACCAGGAGATCGACCTGCTCGTGGACTTCATCCGCAACTGGCAGCAGGAGGACATGGCCGAGCTGCGCCCGGGCCCCGTGGAGGGCGACCCGGCCCATGGCGCGGAGGTCTTCGCCCGCGAGTGCGCCGAGTGCCACGGCGACCGGGGGCAGGGCGACAGCGCGATCAGCCTGAACCACCCGGTCTTCCTGCGGACCGCGTCCGACGGTCAGATCCGCTACGCCATCGCCCATGGCCGGCGTGGCACGCCGATGCCCGCCTTCGAAGGGGAGCTCTCCGACGAGAGCATCGACGATCTCGTGGCGCTCATCCGCAGCTGGGAGCCGGATGAGAACGAGGCGGAGGAAAGCGCTGGGCCGAGCGCCGCGGCGACCGAGGGGCCGGTCGTCATCAACCCCGACGGCGCGGCGCCGGACTTCCCCGAGCTCCGCGAGGGGCGCTACGTGCCCTCGGAGGCCGTGGCCGACGCCCTCGAGGCCGGCCGGCGGATGGTGATCCTCGACGCGCGGGCGGCGTCCGACTACGCGCGCTTCCACCTGCCTGGCGCGATCCCCTCGCCCTACTACGAGGTGGAGACCGTGATGGAGCGGCTGCCCAAGGACGGCACCTGGATCATCGCGTACTGCGCTTGCCCGCATGCGGCGTCCGGGCGGGTGATGGACTTCCTCCGGGAGAACGACTTCCCCAACACCGCCGTCCTCGACGAGGGTGTCCTCCACTGGCGTGATGAAGGGTTCCCGGTCGTCGTGGGCGACGAGCCCGGCACCCTCGCCGACGCGGAGTAGGAGCGTGGCGACCGAACGCGTCGTCCTCATCGACGGGACCGCGCTGATCTTCCGGGCCTTCTTCGCGATCCCCGGGACCTTCCGCACCACGACCGGCATCCCGACCAACGCGACCTATGGCTTCGCGCTGATGTTCCGGAAGCTCCTCGAGGGGAAGACCCCGGCCTACGGCGCGGTGATCTTCGACGCGCCGGGGCGGACCTTCCGGGACGAGCGCTATCCGCAGTACAAGGCGCAGCGGCCGCGGATGCAGCCCGACATGCGGACCCAGATTCCGTGGATCCACAAGGTGGTGGAGGCGCACGACTACCCGCTCATCGAGGTCGGCGGCTACGAGGCCGACGACGTGATCGGCACGCTCGCCCGGCAAGCGGTGGACGCGGGGCACGAGGTGCACATCGTGTCGGGCGACAAGGACTTCGCCCAGCTCGTCGGCGAGCGCGTGCGGATGGTCGATACGGTCAAGGACGTCAGCTACGACAGCGAGCTCGTTCGCAAGAAGTGGGGTGTGACGCCGGATACGTTCGTCGACTACCTCGCGCTGATCGGCGACAAGTCGGACAACATCCCCGGTGTGCCGGGCATCGGCCCCAAGACCGCGAAGAAGCTGCTCGAGAAGTACGGCGACCTCGAGGGCGTGCTGGCGCACGCGGGCGAGCTGAAGGGCAAGCAGAAGGAACGGCTCACCCTTCACGCGGACGACGCGCGACTGAGCCAGGAGCTGGCGACGATCGACCAGCACGTGCCGCTCGAGATCGGTCTCGAGGACATTCGCAGCCAACCGGTCGACGTGGCGCGAGTGGATGCGCTCTACCGGGAGCTGGAGTTCTTCTCGCTGCTCAGTGGCGACGACGCCGAAGAGCTGGCGAAGGAAGGCGACCTCGGCGCGCTCCATTCGATGGACGAGGTCGAGGCGTTTCTCGCCGAGCTGCGCGCGCCGGTGGCAGTCTTCCCCATCGCGGCGGGCCCTTCGGTCGTGCACGGAACGCTGGTCGGCTGCGCGCTCGCGTCGGTGCCGGACGAAGGCGACGAGGTCGTGGCGCGCTACCTGCCGATCCTGGGGGAGGGCGGCCTCGGTGAGCCGGCGCTGGCGCGGCTGAAGGCGCTGCTCGAGGAGGAGCTGGTGGGGAAGGTCACCCACGACCTGCGGGAAGTGGACTGCGTGTTCCGGGGTGCGGGGATCCGGATCGCGAACGTCGTCGGGGACACCCGGCTGGCGTCGTTCCTGGTGGACCCGACGCGAGACATCCCCCACCGGCTCGACCAGATCACGCGGACCTGGCTGCACCGCACGCTGCTGCCGATCGAAGACCTGCTCGGCTCGGGGAAGAAGCGAAAGGCGCTGACGGAGGTGCCGCTGCCGGAGCTCGCCGTGCATGCGGCGCACTTGGTCGCGGCGGCGGCGGAGGCGTGGCCGATCCTCGAGGGAGCGCTCGAGGACGAGGGGCACCTCGAGACGCTGGAGGAGGTCTCGATGCCGCTCGCCTACGTGCTCGCGCGGATGCAGCGGGTGGGCGTGCGCGTCGATCCGGAGCTGCTCGGTGAGCTGGAGAAGGGCTTCGTGGAGCGGCGGAACGAGATCGAGGCCGAGGTGCACTCGCTGGCGGGACACGAGCTCAACCTCGGTTCGTCGAAACAGCTCGGCGCCGTGCTCTTCGACGAGCTGGGCCTGCCGGTGCTGAAGCGGACGAAGACCGGCTACTCGACGGCGGCGTCGGTGCTCGAGCGGCTCGCGCCGAAGCATCCGATTGCGCAGAAGGTGCTCGACTGGCGGGCGCTCGCGAAGCTCGTGAACACCTACACGCGCGTGCTGCGGGAGGCGATCGCCCCCGAGGACGGACGGGTGCACGCGACCTTCCAGCAGACCGTGGGGGCGTCGGGCCGGCTCATCACCACCGACCCGGACATCCAGCGGACACCGATCCGCACCGAGGACGGCAAGCGCATCCGGGAGGCCTTCGTCCCGCGGGAAGGCTGGGTCATGGTGAGCGCCGACTGGAGCCAGATCGAGCTCCGGCTCGTCGCGCACGTGACTGGTGACGAGCGGCTGGTGGAGGCGTTCCGTACCGGGGAGGACGTGCACCGGCGGACGGCGGCGGAGATCTTCGACGTCGCCCCGGAGGACGTGGACGGGACCCAGCGGAACGTCGGCAAGACCGTGAACTTCGCGACCATCTACGGGCAGGGGGCGACCGCGCTGGGGCAGAGCCTGGACATGTCGCGCAAGGACGCGAAGGCGCTCATCGACCGCTACNNACATCCCCGAGCTCGAGTCGAACAACTTCAGCGACCGGGCGTATGGGGAGCGCATCGCGACGAACACGCCCATCCAGGGGTCGGCGGCCGACCTGTGCAAGCTGGCGATGCTGGCGATCGCGCAGGACCTGGAGGGAATGGAGGCCGAGATGCTGCTCCAGATCCACGACGAGCTCATCTTCGAGTGCCCGCCGGCGGAGGTGGAGGCGTTGAAGGCGCTGGTGAAGCGGCACATGGAGACCGTCGTCGAGCTGGACGTGCCCCTGGTGGTGGACGTGGGTAGCGGCGGCAGCTGGGCCGAAGCCCATTGAGCCTCAGAGCAGGTTGAGCTGCGGCGGGGCGAGCGCGTCGAGGACGTGGGCCTCGACGCGCGCGACCCATCCTTCGCGGTCGCCCGCGTCGAGGACCATCGCGTTCAGCTCGCGCCGCTCGAGCTCGCGGCGCACGCCATCTTCCACCGCGCGCTGGAAGCCCGGGTCGGTGGCCCGGAGCCCGTCCGGGGAGGGCTCGTCGATGATGGGCACCATCACGAGTAGGTCGTAGCTCCGCGTCCACGCATCGACGAAGCCGTCGAGCGCGGGTTGCCGGCCGGCGGCGAGCAGCATGTAGACGTAGTTGTCGAGCACGCTGCGGTCGCAGATCACCACCGGGTGGCGCTCGGCGGCGACGATCTCCGCCGCGACCTGGCTGTGCAGGATCCACGACTGGGCGGCGACGCTCGTCTCCTCGTTGATGGGCAGCGGGCAGAGCCGCGCGACCTCGTGCACCAGCTCGAGGGAGACGTCCCGGGCCTTGAGCCGGGCGGCGAGCCCGTAGCAGAGGGTGGTCTTGCCCACGCCGTGGCTCCCGATGAAGGCGACCTTGAAGCGCTGCGACGAGGACATCGGCTGCGAGTCTACCGTCAGTCGTCGCTCGGCGGGGTGGCGCCGCCCGCGGCCTTCCAGAGGAGGAGCGAGCCACCGAGGAGCAGGGCGATGCCGAGTCCGAGGCCGGCGAGAGCGGGGCAGACGACGGCGCCGAGCGCGTCGCTCTCGCCCGCCGTCGATCGCCACAGGGCAGCGACCAGTCGCGAGAGGGTGAAGGCGGCGAGCGCCACCCCGAGGACGGTGCAGAAGATCCCGGCCAGGCGCATCAGTAGGCGACGTGGTCTTGGTGGACCTCGATGCCGTCCATCCGTGGGCGGAGGATGGTGAAGTGGGCGTTGCGGCCCTCGGGGGCCTCGCCGACCGAGCCCACGTTGATCACCGTCCACTCCGCGACGTCGCGGCGGAAGGGCACGTGGCTCGCGCCGCAGATGATGAGGTCGGCGGGGTCGTCGTCGATGCGAGCCTCGAGCTCCCGGTCGTCGAGATCGTGGGTCAGCTCGACCGTCGGATCGGCGGGGGAGCCGTGGACCATCAGCAGCTCGCGCCCGTCGATCATCGGCACCCGGAGGGACTCGGGGAGCTGCATGAGCTGCTTGCGGACCAACTCGCCGATGGCCTCTTGGGCGCTGCGGAAGGTCTCCAGGCGCTCGCGCTCCTCATCGGTGCTCGCCTCGAGCTTGCTCCCGTCGATCTGGGCGAGTGCGGCGTCGCCGACGCCCCGGGTACAGCGGGCCTCGACCTCCCGGAGGCGCCGCCACACGCCGAGGGGGTCCGGGCCGCCGAGCAGGTGGTCGCCACAGGCGAAGATGGTGGTCACCTCACGCTGGCGCAGCACGGCGAGCACGGCGTCGAGAGCCGGGAGGTTGCCGTGGATGTCCGAGAGGAACGCCATCGGCGTCGCGACCGGTCCGATACGGGGAAGCTCCATCGCTCACGACCCTGACCCACCGCCGCCCCAGGTACAACGCGGCGCAACCGTCCCAGGTACGAGAGCGGCGCAACCGTCCCAGGTACGAGAGCCGTCCCAGGTTACGGAGCAGTCAATCCACAGGTACGAGAAGAACCGTCCCAGGTACGAGAACCCTCCCAGGGTACGAGAACTTTCCCAGGTACGAGAACCCTCCCAGGTACGAGAACCCTCCCCGATACGGGGACCCTCCCCGGTACGGTCTACTTCTTCCCAGGTACGAACTACTTCTTCAGATCGGCGAGGAGGTCGCCCAGGGTGCCCATGCTCTTCTTGTCCTGGCTGGCCTTGTAGCTCGCCACCTCACGGCGCGCCTCGTCCTCGGCGATGGCCTTGATGCTCAGCGCCAGCTTGCCGGACTTGATGACCTTGGCTTCGACCGTGCTGCCGATGGGGAACTCCTTCTTGGCGTCGACGCCATGGCCCAGCCCGAGCTCCTTTTCGTGGATCAGACCGCGACCGGCTCGACCGGGAATGCCCTCGATCTGCACGAAGACACCGTAGCGCTCGTGGCTGTCGACCACGCCCTTCACGATGTCTCCGACCTGTGGCTGGTTCCCATCCACTCGCTGACCGGCCGTGGCGCCCTTCGGGGCGGGAGCCAGCGAGATGCGCTTGCGCTGTAGATCCACCGACTGGACAGTGACCAGCAGCGGCTCGCCGACGTTGAAGACCGTGTTGGGATGCCGCTCGCCGCCGCCGAGCTCGCTCACGTGGAGCAGGCCCTCGACGCCGGGCGCCAGCTCGATGAAGGCGCCGAAGTCCATGATTTTACGGACCACGCCCTGTACGACCTGCCCGGGAGAGGCCACTCGCTCGACGGCGTCCCACGGGTCGTCGGCCATCGCCTTGAGCGAGAGGGTGATCCGAGGCTGACCGTCCTTGCGGGTGATTTCCTGGATCTTCACCTCCACCGACTGACCGGTGGACACCACCTGGTCGGCGCGTCGCCGGTCGTGGCTGATCTCTCGGTTCGGAATCAGACCGTCGAGGCCGGGGGCCAGCTCGACGAAGGCGCCGAAGTCCCGCACCCGCACGACGGTTCCGACGCGGACCTCACCGACCTGGAGCTCGGCGAGGAGGGCGTCGCGGTTTCGTTCGGCTTCCGCCTCGACGATGGCCTTTCGCGAGAGCACCACGTCTCCGTCGCCCTCCACCGAGGTGACCAGGAAGCGGAGTGTCTGCTGCAAGTAGACGCTGGCGTCTGCGACGTAGACGCGATCGAGCTGTCCGATGGGACAGAAGGCGCGCACGCCGCCGAGATCGACGGACACGCCCCCCTTGTTCACCCCGACTACCTTCCCTTCGACCGGGAGTCCCTCTGCCCGCGCGGCGTCGAGCTCTTCGAGGCTCATGCCGCGCCCGAGGCGCCGGCCGAGCTCGGCGGTGCCGTCGTCGCCGATGCGCACGACGTGCCCGCGGATGACGTCACCGGCTTCGACCGTCAGCTCCCCCTTCTCGAGCAGCTCGGCGCGAGGAAAGAAGGCCTGCTGATGCCCTCCGGCGTCGACGAAGACGCCATCGGAGCCCACCTGGATGATCGGGCCTTCGACCACATCGCCCACGGAGAGCTTCGTCGCCCGGGGTACGGAGTCGCCATCGAAGAGGTCCGCGAAGGACGCCTTCGGCTCGGCGGCGGGGGGCGGGGCCGCCGCTTCGCTCTTGGCCGCCGTCTCGCCGGCGGGGCTCGCCGCCTCGGCGTCCGCTGTACCCGCGGCCGGCTCGTCGGCCTCGGGCTCGCTGGCCGCTGCATCGGCAGTCCCGTCCACCGCGCGGCCGGGCGCTGCCGCGGGTGGGTCGGCCGTGAACGCTCGTCCCGGTCGAGCGGCGCTCGGCTGTGCCGAATAGCGCCCACCCGTCGCGACCTTCGCATCGGAGGCGGTCGTCGCCTCGGCGGGGGCGGAAGGCTCGTCCTTCGCTGGGCGGCGGCGTCGCTTCACGTGGGCATTCTTCGTCGGCAGCTCACCCTTGTCGTCATCGGCCATCCGCGACCCATAGCAGAGCCCGGGGCGTCGTGCCCGGCGCTCGTGGGCTCAGCGAAGGCGTTCGCGAGCCAGGTCGGCCCACGCGCTGTCCGGCTCGAGCGTCAGGTAGGTCTGCCAGTGGCGCCGGGCGTCGCGCTTCCGTCCGAGTTGGTCGAGCACCGACGCGAGGTTGAAGTGCGCGTCGGCGAAGCCGGGATCGAGGGCGACGGCGCGTTCGAAATACGGGAGCGCGGCCTCCGCCCGCCCCTTCTCGAACTCGATGAAACCCAAGTTGTAGTGGGCCTCGGGCTGGTCGGGGTCGAGGGCCAACGCCTTGCGATAGAGGGCCACTGCCGCCGCTTCGTCGCCGACGCGGTAGCGGAGATTGCCGAGATTGGTCATGGCGCTCACGAACGTCGGGTCGAGGCGTAGCGCCTCGCGGTAGGCCGCCTCGGCGTCCGCGTAGGTCGCTTCGTCCTCGTCGAGGCGACAGCCTTCCAGGTACGCCGCGTAGGCGTTCTTTCGGGCGGCTTCGCTCGGCTCGGGCCGAAGGCGCTCGACGACATCGGCGCGCAGGGCGTCGACCCGGAAGTCGATGACCCGCTGGCCGGTGAGCGGTTCGAAGGCGCCGTGCTCGTCCCGGACGACCATCGCGCGCCCTTCGGCGACGACCCGTAGCTCCGCGAGCGGGCGGATCACCTTGGGTAGCGCGTCGCGGATCGCGGCGACGCTGAGCTTCACGTCGCGAGAGGGCACGCCGGCGTCCAGGAGCCCCTTGGCGACGCGCACGCCGATGAGATCCTGGAAGGTGTAGAAGCGGCGCCGGCCCCGGCGCACGGAGGGGGCGAGGAAGCCCTGTCGTGACCAGCCGCGCAGCCGACTCTCGGTGAGGTCGAAGAGACTGGCCACTTCGGCAGTGGTGTAGAGGTCGGCTAGAGGATCGCCGGAACGAGCCTCGACATGGACCGGCGGCTCGGGAGGCGCCTCTGGGGCGCTCGGGGTGGAGATGCGATAACCCCCGTCGCCCCCGAAGACGACGTGGATGACGTTGTCCGTCTCGTCGCTCACGGTTCTTCAGGAGCCTGCCCGCCCGCGCGCGCCAAGTCGAGGGGGACCTCGACGTCCACGTCGATGTGCAGTCGATCGCCCACGCGGCTGATGCGCGTCTCGACCGTCGCCGTGCCCAGCGGCTCGGAAGGGGCGCGGTGAGCCGCGTCGGCGCATGCGAGGCGCATGGCCCGCAGTCGCACCCGGACGGATCCGTCGATGGCGTCACGGAGATGGTCGAGGTCCAGCGACCCACGCCAGTGGGGCGAGAGCTCCTCCCCACGTACGGTGAGCATGGTGCTCCCGAAGTAGGCCCGTCCCGTGCGAGTCTGGCGCATTTCGCCTTCGCTGATCTGCTCGGCGAGGGCGAAGAGAATCTCCTCCCCCTCACGGGTGAGCGCCCCACGACGCAGACAGGCGCCTCGGCGCGCTTTCATCAATCCCGGTCCGCGCGACATGGTGGCCATCATACCTACACCCACATGTAGGATAAAACTTCCCGCAGTCCGTACCTGGGACGGGGCCCGGGGTGCCTTCAGTCGTCCTGGTTCGGGGGCGGCGGAGGCGGTGGCATCGAGCCTCCCGGCGGGGGCGGTGGCTTCGACGCACCGGGGGGCGGAGGAGGTGGCATGGAGCCCTTCCCCGGCGGTGGCGGGGGCATGGACGGGGGAGGGCCGGCGTCATCGAGCTCTTCGACCTCGAGCTCCTCGAGATCGAGCTCCTCGGGCGCGTCGTCGTCCACGGCGAGTGCTTCGAGGTCATCGAGCTCTTGAGTGGAGGCATCCAGCAGCGCCGGCGCCGGCTCCTCGTTGACGCTTTCGACCAGCTCCTCGAGCTCGTCGAGCTCTTGGGTCGAGGCGTCCAAGATGGCGGGGGCACCCGATTCTCCGGCTTCGGCTCCCGCGTCGTCCACGGACGGGCCCCGGCCGGTATCGGCGACCTCGGACCAGCCTTCTTCGACCCAGTCGTCCTCTACGGACATGACATCCGCCTCGTCCGCGGCTTCGAGGTCGCTGATGTCGAGCTCGCCGGTGGTATCCGGATCGGCGGCTGCGACCGCCGTACCTCGGACGGCCTCGGTTGCTTCCGTACCTGGGACGGGTTCCTCGGTCTCCACGGCTTCCGTACCTGGGA
>JABAOG010004682.1_pt1 | contig 21506 bp, 19 predicted proteins | sample 7062131 | NCBI WGS metagenome assembly JABAOG01 (sample SAMN14538629, study PRJNA623070) | marine sediment metagenome | biome: marine biome [ENVO:00000428]; feature: marine pelagic biome [ENVO:01000023]; material: deep marine sediment [ENVO:00002113] | place: India: Arabian Sea | collected...
CCACCTCGGCGGCTTCGAGCTCGGCCTCCGCGCGCGTCATGTCGGCCTGCATCTTCTGGGCGTGACGCACGAGCTCTGCGAGATCCTTCATGGCGCCTGATCCTCCTTGGCGTCGTCTTGAGCGTCCCGTCCCGCGTCTGTCTTGTCGGCATCCCTGGCGGGGCGGATCGCGGCGATCTCCGCGCCCGGCCACAGCGCCATGGCCTCCGCGACCAGCGGGTCCTCGAGCGCCCGGGCGTGCGCCTCCGCAGCCTCCCGCGCGCGCGCCTCCGCGATGGTCTCGCCGCCGCGGGCGCCCGGCTCGGCGCTGACGAGCCAGGTCTCCCCGGTCCAGGCCTTGAGCGCGCGCGCCAGCCGCGAGGCGAGCGCGCTCGGCGCGTCGTCGGTCGGCTGATAGACGATCCGCCCCGGCTCCACGCGCACCGGCCGGCAGTCCCGCTCGAGGCGCCACTTCAGGTCGATGTCGCGGTTCTCGGCCGCGAGCGCGACGACCTCGCCCCAGGCTCTCGGCGATCTCGGCCGCAGCGGATGCGCCGCCGGGTCGTCGGCCGGCGGCGAGCGGTCGTCGTCCGCGACGATCTCGGCGACGGCCTCCGCGGCCGCTGGCGGCGCCTCGGCGTCCTCGCCGCCGACGACGCGCAACCGCGCGCTCGGCGCGTCGGGAAGCCCTCCCGAAACCGGCGTCTCCGGCGCGCGTCGCGACGGGCCCTTCGCGGAGCCCCCGGCCGTCGCCACGCCGGCGTCGCTCGCGCCGCCTCGTGCGAGAAGCTTCGCGGCCGCCTCCGGCGGAGGAAGGCCGGCGGCGTGAGCCAGCCGCAGGAGCGCCATCTCGGCGGCGGCCAGCGGATCGGGCGCCATCCGCGCCTCCTCGTAGGCCCTCAGCAGCATCTGCCACGCGCGAGAGAGGTGACCCATCGGGGTCGCCTCGGCGAGCGCTCGCACGCGCGCGACGTGGTCGGCGGCGTCGGTGAAGCGCGCCGCGTCGCTCAGCACCTTCGCTCGGGTGACGTCATGGCAGTGGTCGAGCAGGTCGCGCATGACGACGACCGGGTCGGCGCCGTCGGCGTGCTGGGCGTCGAGCCCGGAAAGGGCGCCCGCGCCGTCGCCGGAGACGGCCGCCGCGAACAGCTCGAAGGTGCGCGCGCGGTCGGCGAGGCCCAGCATGTCGCGCACGACGACCGCGCCGGTCGCGCCCCCCTCCGCGCCCTGCACGATCGCCTGGTCCAGGAGCGACAGCGCATCGCGCACCGAGCCTTCCGCGGCGCGGACGATCAGCTTGAGGCCGTCCTCGGCGACGTCCGCGCCTTCCTGCGCGCAGACCTCCTGGAGGTGGGCGAGCAGGGTCTCGGGGTCGACGCGCTTCAGGTCGAACCGCTGGCAGCGGCTCAGGACCGTCACCGGCACCTTGCGGATCTCGGTGGTCGCGAAGATGAACTTCACGTGCGGCGGCGGCTCCTCCAGCGTCTTCAGCAGCGCGTTGAAGGCGCCGGTCGAGAGCATGTGCACCTCGTCGACGATCACCACCTTGAAGCGGTCGCGGGCCGGCCGGAAGGGCAGCGACTCTTGGAGCCGGCGAACGTCCTCGACGCTGTTGTTCGAGGCGCCGTCGATCTCCTGCACGTCGACGTCGATGCCTGCGGTAATGTCGCGGCAAGCGTCGCACTGGTTGCAGGGGGTGGGCGTCGGGCCCTGCTCGCAGTTGAGGGCCTTGGCCAGCATCCGCGCGGTCGTGGTCTTGCCCACGCCCCGGACGCCGGTGAAGAGGAAGGCGTGCGCCACCCGGTCCTGGGTGATCGCGTTGGCCAGCGTGCGAGCGACGTGCTCCTGGCCCACGAGCTCCTCGAAGGTCTGAGGTCGATACTTCCGCGCGAAGACCGTGTACGCCATGGGAGCGCGGAGCGTAGCAGGTTGGTGTGATTGTCGAAGGGACCGCCGCGAGGGCCCGCCAAACGCGCCGGATCAGACCTTGCGAGAGCTGGTGACCTCGTCCCAGGTCTGCTCGCCCTGGTCGTGGGCAACGGTGAGCACACGGAGCTTCAGGACCACGCGGGTGACCGTCGAGGTGGTGATGAAGCCCTTGCGCTCCTTGCGCTCGAAGACCGCCTCGTTCCCCGGCCGGGGGATCGGGTAGCTGATCTCCAGGGCGTCGTCGTGCATCGACTGCCCGCCGGCGAGCTGGGCGCCCAGCAGGTCGTGAGCGACGGCCTTCTCCGTCCCTCGGTCGAGCACCTGCACGCACTTGCCACCCCAGTCGCAGCGGTAGATCCGGTTCCGGGTCCAGATCTCGAGCGCTTGCCAGCGGTCGGAGCCGATCATGCCGGCGCGCCCGGTCTGGTAGACCAGCTCGACCTCGACGAAAGGCGGAAGGCTGGCCGCCGTGTCGTCGCCGAATTGGTTTTCTTCGCCCACGGGCGGAGTCTAACAGGTCACCGCGCCCGAAGGGGGCCGTCAGATACCGGCTTCCTGCATCATCTCTTCGAGGGACTGCACCTCGCCGGAGTCGCCGCTGGAGTCATCCCCGTCGTCGGTCTCGTCGGCCTCCTGCATCATCTCCTCGAGGGACTGGACGCCGCCTTCGTCGCCGCCACCCTCGGCTTCCTGCATCATCTCCTCGAGGGACTGGACGCCGTCTTCGCCTCCACCGGCCTCCTGCATCATCTCGTCGAGGGACTGCACCCCATCGGGCGACTCGTCACCGATCGGCTCGTCCTCGACCGCGCCCGGGTTGAAGGGCTCGAAGTCCTCCGGAGGCTCTTCGCCCATGATCCGCCGGCCGAGCCCGACGCTGAGACCCGGGACGTAGGTGATCAGACCGAGGCCGACCAGCATCAGGGCGATGAAGGGGGCGACGGATTTGATCAGGTGCCCCAGCGGGCGCTCGAAGAGCGTGCTGGCCACGAAGAGGTTCAGCCCCACCGGCGGCGTCAGGTAGCCGATCTCGAGGTTGACGATGAAGATGATGCCGAAGTGGATGGGGTCGATGCCCATCGCGTTGGCGATCGGTGCGAGCAGAGGCACGAAGACGAACATCGCGCTGAGGATGTCCATGGCCATGCCCACCAGGAGCAGCACGCCGTTGATCATCAGCAGGAACTGCCAGGGCTCGAGGTTCATCGACTCGATCCACTGCACCAGCGCGTGGGGCACGTCCTTCTGCTCGAGGAACTCCTCGAAGGAGAGGGCGGCGACCATGATCACCAGGAGCGCGCCGAGGAAGACGCCGGTCTCCCGAAAGACCTCCATCACGTCCTTCATGGTCAGCGCGCGGTGGATGAAGACCTCCACCAGCACCGCGTAGACCACGCTGAACGCGGCGGCCTCGACGGCGATGTAGATGCCGCCGTAGATGCCGCCGAGGATGGCGACCGGGAAGATCAGCGCCCAGAAGCCGCGGCCGGAGGCCTTCAGCACGTTGCTGATCTCGAAGTCGGTCGTCTTCTGGATCACCACCAGATAGACCGCGAACTTCACCGCGACCTCGATCGCGCCGAGGACGCCGTCGAGGAAGGGGTAGAACACGCCGATGGCCGCCAAGGCGAGCGCGCCTCGGTAGAGGTCCGGACCGAGCGGTTTGCCCTCTCGGCGGTTCTTCATGACGCCGACGACGTAGCAAGCGCCGGCGAAGATCACCGCCATCACGCCGCCGGGGCCGAAGCCGGAGGCGAAGAGGGTCTCGACCTGGATGACCGCCGTCTGGTTGACGATCGGATAGAGGATCATCGGGATGGACGGCGGAATCAGGATGCCGAGCGATCCGGCGCTCGAGAGCAGGCCGTGGGTGAACCGCTCGCCGTAGCCCGCCTCGATGAGCGTCGGCGCCATCATCGCGCCGATGGCGACCACCGTCGCCGGGCTCGAGCCGCTGATGGCGGCGAAGAAGACGCAGGCGAAGACGGCGCTCATCCCGACGCCGCCGGGGATCCAGCCGATGCAGGCTCGGGCGAAGCCGATGAGGCGCTGGCTGATCTCGCCCCGGCCCATCACCGCGCCGCTCATGATGAAGAGCGGCACCGCGAGCAGGGTCGGGTTGTCGCCCAATCCGCGGCTGCGCTCGATGAGCGGGAACTCGTTGGGCTGGTCGGCCCCGAGGTAGACCACGAAGGCGGTCACGGTCAGCAGGCCGATGATGCCGAAGAGCGGCACGCCGAGCACCGCAGCGCCGATGACCACTCCGGCGACGATGCCGCCCTTGCCCAGGAAGGGCAGGCCGATCGCGAGCAGCACCAGAATTGCGAAGGCGGGGATGTTCCCCCTCGGCTTGGGGGCGTCGGCGGTCGCGGTGGTCACCGGTCGTCCTCCTCGTCCGCGTCGTCATCCGGCTCCGACTCCGACTCCGACTCCGTGTCCGACTCCGACTCCGTGGCCTCTTCGGCGAGCTCGGCGCCCGCGGGTCCGCTGCGGGCGGCCTGGGCGGCGGCGAGATCGTCGTCGATCGAGTGCCCATAGGAGCCGCCCATCCACGTGCTCACCGCGGCGCCGACGAAGCGTAGAACCGTCAGGCCGAACGCCACCGGGATCGCGATCGTCGAGAACCAGTCGGGCACACCGGTCTGCTCGTAGACGCCGCCATACTCCATCGTGGTCTTGGCGTACTCGTAGCCGAGCCAGGACATGATCGCGCAGAAGAACGCGGCGACCAGGAAGCCGAGCGCGAGGACGTGCTTCTCGATCGCCTCGGGCACGACCCGGCTCGCCGCCTCCATCTTGATGTGTTTGCCCTCGTGGGCGCAGATCGACGCACCCAGGAAGCCGACCCAGAGGAGCATGATCAGCGAGAGCTCCTTCGACCAGGCCAGGAGTACTCGTCCGGGAAGTAGTTGAGCGCGAAGACGGCGAGCAACCCGCCGGCGACGACGAGCCCGATGATGCGCGTCAGCCAGCCCTCGCTCTTGGTTCGCACGAGCTTCACCGCCCAGGGCACGGCGACCAGGCCGTAGAGCAGCAGGTAGAAGTACTTGCTGGGGAAGACGCGCATCCGCCGCTCGAAGCCGAAGTCGTCGACCCCCATCGTCTTCCAGGCCATCAGGTAGCCGAGACCGGCGACCAGGGCCGCGAGTCCGATGGTGATGCCGATGGTCTTGGCGCCGGTCTTCAGCTTCTCGCCCCGGGGCGTGCGTGTCGCCGCCACCCCGAAGAAGAGGATCACCACGCCCACCACCGAGCTCACGATCGGGGCGACCGTGTGCTGGAGCATGTGGACGGTGCTCTCGTCCTCGATGCCGAAGAGGCGGGCCATCAGCAGGCCTACCCGGCTGTCGGGGGCGGTCAGCCGCCGATCGACGAAGTCGAGGAAGACCATGACCGTGATCGCCGAGAGGAAGGTCGCGACGATGGTCTGCTCCACCGTGAAAATCGCGTCGTCGACCTTCCGCAGCCAGCCGAAGCGCCCCTCGTACGGGTCGTCCCCGTCGGCGTGCGCCGGGCGCTCTTCCGGGCCGTCCTCGTTCGAGGATGCGGCGGTGGCGGCGGTTGCCATGGTGGGCCACCCTACGCAACTCGCTGCGTAGGGTTCAAGGGCAAAGGGCTCCGACGCCCTTCCTTCTTTCCCGGTGGCCCAGGCGAGGTACCATCACCGCCGCGATGGTGGTCAAGGACGGCAGCCGTGTGCTCGTGACCCTCGGCGGACTGACGGTGGTCGCGGCCGGCCTCTATTTCTCCCGGGTCGTCCTCGCCCCGATCCTGCTCGCGTGCTTCGTCGCCGCGATCACCGCGCCCCTGGTTCGCTGGCTCAGCGAGCGACGAGTGCCGGTCTTCCTCGCCGTCCTCGCCGGCCTCTTGGTCGATGGGCTGGCGCTCGCGGCGATCGGCGCCGTCATCGCCAACGCGGTCGCCGACATCACCGCTGGCCAAGAGCGCTACGCCATGCACCTGTCGCACGCCTTCGCGAACCTCGAGGACTGGGCGGTCGCCCTGGGCCTGGGTCTGGATGCCGAGGTGCTCGAAGCGGCGCTCCAGCCGGAGGCCCTGGTCGACGCCTTCGGGGTGGTGCTGAAGCGCGCGCTGGCGGTCTTCTCGCAGCTGGTGCTCCTGCTCCTGTTGGTCGGCTTCATGCTCTCCGAGCTCGGCGACTGGTCGCGGAAGGTCCGCACCCTCCTCCACGACCGGGAGGACCTCGAGGAGCTCCGGCAGACCGGAGCCAACGTTCGGGGCTTCCTCCGAGTGAAGTTCGCGACCAGCGCCATCACCGGCATCCTGGCCACCGCGGTCTGTCTCGGCTTCCGGATCGACCTGGCGATCCTCTGGGGGGTGATGGCCTTCCTCCTGAACTTCATCCCCAACATCGGCAGCATCATCGCGGCGCTCCCACCCATCGCGGTCGCGCTGCTGATCCACGGTCCGCTGACCGCCGGCCTCGTCGCGGGCTGCTACCTGGTGATCAACATGGTCATCGGGTCGATCATCGAGCCCAAGGTCATGGGAGACACGCTGGGCCTCTCGGCGCTGGTGGTCTTCGTGGGCCTGCTCGTCTGGGGCTGGCTCCTCGGGCCGATCGGCGCGCTTCTCTCGCCCCCGCTCACGCTGATGCTCAAGTCGTGGCTCGCGCACACCCGCGACCTGCGCTGGATGGCGGTGCTCCTGGGAGGGGATGTCGACGAGCCCGGCGCGCTCCCGGAACGGGACAGCAAGCCGCCGCCGGCGGACGACGAATCCGACTCGGACGTCGCCCCCGCCGCTCAGTAGTGCCAGGGGAACTTGCGGAACTCGAAGGGGCGCTTCTCGAGGAACGCGTCCCGCCCCTCCACGGCCTCGTCCGTCCCGTAGGCGAGCCGGGTGGCCTCGCCGGCGAAGAGCTGCTGGCCGACGAGCCCGTCGTCCACCAGGTTGAAGGCGAACTTGAGCATCCGGATGGCGGTCGGGCTCTTGGCGGTGATCCGCTTCGCCCAGTCGAGCGCGACCTCCTCGAGCCGCTCGTGGTCGACCACGCCGTTGACCATGCCCATCATCGCCGCTTCCTCGGCGGAGTAGTCGCGCCCGAGGAAGAAGATCTCGCGGGCGCGCTTCTGGCCGACCATCCGCGCCAGGTAGGCGGAGCCGTAGCCGCCGTCGAAGCTCGCGACGTCCGCGTCGGTCTGTTTGAAGATGGCGTGCTCCCGGCTCGCCAGCGTCAGGTCGCAGACCACGTGCAGGCTGTGCCCGCCGCCGACGGCCCACCCGGGCACCACCGCGATCACCACCTTGGGCATGAAGCGGATGAGCCGCTGCACCTCGAGGATGTGGAGGCGTCCCAGCTTCGCNNGCGCAGAAGGCCCAGCCACCGTCCTTCGGCGAGGGGCCGTTGCCCGTCAGCAGCACGCAGCCCACGTCGCTCGTGGTCCGGGCGTGCTCCAGGGTGCGGAAGAGCTCGTCGACCGTGTTCGGCCGGAAGGCGTTGCGCACCTCCGGCCGGTCGAAGGCGATGCGCACCGTGCCGTGCTCCACCGCCCGGTGGTAGGTGATGTCCTGGAGGTCGTCCATCCCGGGAACGACTTCCCAGCGGCTCGCGTCGAAGATCTCGGAGACCATGGGGCCGGAGCTTGGCACTCTATGGCCGGACCGCCAGTGCTCGCCCTCGTCGTCTGCTATCTTGAGCCGACGGGTCGATGACCGACACCCAACACACCGTCCCCAGCGCTCCGGGCTTCTCGCCTGGTCGCTACCTGGCGCCGGGGCTTCGGCTGGTGCGAGCCCTCGGCGAGGGTGGACAGGGTCGAGTGATGCTGGCCGAGGACGAGAGGCTTCGTCGATCGGTCGCCGTGAAGCTCCTGGGCGGCGGCGAGACCGAGCCGATCCCGGACATCGCCGCGCGGGTGCGGGTCGAGGGGCGAGCGATGGCCCGTGTTCGGCACCCTGCGGTCGTCCAGGTCTTCGACGTCGGTGACTCCGGCGGCCAGCCCTACCTGGTGATGGAGTACGTGCAGGGCGAGACCCTCGAGGAGCGGCTGCGGCAGCGCGAGGGGCGCATGGATCTGGTCGAGGCCCTCGCGCTCCTCGAGCAGGTGGCCCTGGGCCTGCAGGCGGTGCACGACGCGGGCCTGGCCCACGGCGATCTGCAGCCCACGAACGTCCTGGTGGGCGCCGACCACCGGGCGCGGGTGGTGGACTTCGGCCTCGCCTTCCTCTCCGGTGGAACGGCGCACTACATGGCACCGGAGCTGCAGAGCGCCGAGGTCCAGTCCGGCGACGTGGCGGCGCGGCAGCGGGCCGATCTCTACGCGCTGGGCGTCGTCGCCCACGAGCTGCTCACCGGGGAGCGTCCCTTCGACGCTCCCGACCGTGCGCGGGTGCTTGCCCAGCATCGCCACAAGCAGCCCCCGACGCTGCTGAGTCGCCGGCCCGATCTCGATGGGGAGCTCGGTGCCGTGGTCGACGCCTGTCTCGCCAAGGGGCCGGCCGACCGGCCGACCGGCGCCGCCGCCGTCGGCCAGCGTTTCGCCGTCGAGCTCCGCCGGCTCCATCGGCCCTCCTTCCGCCGCCTGCTCCTGGTCGACGACGACCCGGCGTTCCGGCAGCTGGTGCGGGCCCACGTGGATGCCGCCTTCGAGAGGGTGCAGATCACCGAGGCCGACGACGGCGCCCAGGCGATCGCGGCGTGCCGGCAGGTTCCTTTCGACGTGGTGCTCTTCGACCTGCACATGCCGGGCGTGAACGGGCTCGAGCTCGCCGGGGCCCTCCACGCGGAGGAGCGCGCGCCGCGGCTGGTCGGACTCACCGGTCGCGGCGGGGCCGCGGACTGGGCGCTGCTGCGCTCCTTCGGCGTGTCGGCGCTGCTCGCCAAACCGCTCGAGCCCGAGGTGCTGAAGGCCGAGCTCGACCGCGCTCTCTACGGCGAGTAGGCCGCCTCGTAGGGCTCGACCGGATCGCCGACCGCGAGCGTTCCCTGCGCCTCGTGGACGACGTTCACACCGAAGAGGACCTTCGCGTCGTCACGGCGGTAGGTCGCGAGGGTGGCCAACGGCTCCTTCTGGCGGACGCCCGCGTCGTCGACGGTGACCACCGAGCAGCGATCGCAGCGCTTCACCATCCGCGCTTCGATGGCGCCGAGGCGCAACCGGTTCCATTCGTCTTCGGCGTGCGCTTCGCTCCCGGCGACGACCACGTTCGGCCGGAAGCGGCTCATCGGCACCGGCTGCTGGAGGCGCTCGTTGAGCGCGTCCAGGCTCGCCTGACCGACCAGCAGGAGCGGGTAGGCGTCGGCGAAGGCCACCTTGGCCGAGGGGGCCGAGCCCCCCGCATGGCGCTCGGCCTCGGCGCCGAAGAAGACCAGCCGGACCGCGCGCCCGAGGTGATCGCTGAGCAGCGTCGACCCTTCGCGGTGGACTCGGGCGGTGACCGGATCGCCCCACACCCGCACGCTCGCCGGCTCGGTGGCGTCGGTCGGCCGGATCGTCACCTGCCCACCTGCCTCGACCGTGTAGCCGTCCTCCGCCGCGGTGAGCTGCACCAGGTTGAGCCTCGGCTCCTCGCGCTGGGTGACGAACTGGCCCGCCTCATCGACGACCATCCATCGCCGATCGTCCATCAGGCCGCGCTCGTCGAGGGCGGCCGAGGGGACGGAGAGTCCCCGGCAGCTCTTGATCGGATGCACGTAGAGGGACGCGATGCGCATGGTCACTCGCGGCTCGCGGCCGCGGCCTCGCTCTCGAAGCGGGTCGACTCGATGAGCGTCCGCAGCGACTCTTCGGCGACGCCCACCGGATCGCTCCAGACCTCCGAGCGTGTCGGCTGCACCAGCAACAGGCCCTCTTGCTGGAGCTCCCGGTCGCGCAGCTGCTGCTCCCGCGCGGCCTTGGGGCCGAGCCCCGCCTCTCGGCAGAGGATCGCCAGCTGACGCTCACGGAGCACCTCCTCGAGCGCCTCCCCCGCGTAGCTGCGGTGCCGGTAGGTGACGAGGAAGTCGAGGTGCGAGCGCGCGACCTCGGCGCCGCAGCGGATCACGAGGTCGGGCTCGATCGGCTCGCGCCCGGGGACGAAGGCGAGGTCGCGGGGGTGCCAGTGACTGCCGTCGGCGCCCTCGACCCGCAACGCGCCGACCGTGGTGAGCCGCGCGCCCACGACGACGAGCGCGGGCAAGAGGGTGCGCGGGGCCGGACGCTCGATGAGCCCCATCGCGTGGTGCAGCTTCGCAGCCTCCGCCGATGCGTGTAGGGTGACCAGATCCCACGCGGCCGCGACCGCGCGTGGATCGACCGGCTCTTCGCCTTCCCGGGCCCAGCGCCACTCCTCGAGCGCCGGGTTCGCGTGTCCTTCGAGGGATGCCTCGAAGCGCTCCGCCCACCCCTGCGGCTTGCGCTTCACCGGCTCTCGCTCCGCTCGCGGACCCGGCGGTTGAGCAGGCGCAGCGAGGGATAGCCGAAGAGCAGCGTCTGCCAGGCCCAACGCCCAGCCGTGGCCATCCCCTCACGCTTGGCGAGGGTGTAGGCGTAGGTGGCCTCGCCGACGTGCAACCCGATGGCCACCACCGCGATGCCCTGGAGCACCCGCCGCGGGAACATCGGACCGACGTGCTTTCGCCAGAAGGCGTAGGCCTCGGGGACGAAGGCGAGAGCGAAGAGCAGCCCGAGACCGCCGAGCACCGCCACCTGCCAGCCGAGCGCGGGGCGTTCGACCTCGTCGCTTTCCATCATCCGTCGCTCCTCCGTCGCCAGATAGGCCACCCACTCTCGACATCGCCGGTGCCCCTCCTCCGGCGACACCTCCGGCCGCCAGCCGAAGTCGCGCGCGGCGCCCTCGATGGAGAAGAAGTGGTCGTGACGGAGCTTGTCGAGCTCCATCGTCGTCAGCGCGGGCCGCGGGCCGCCGATGGAGTGCAGCAGCTCGCCGATCCGGGTGAGCGGCTCGACCACCTTCGCCGGCACCGAGCGGGTGGGGAAGGGCACGCCGAGTTGGTCCATCGTCGGCTTGAAGAAGTGGAAGTAGTTCTGCGGCGCTCCGTCGCTGATGAAGTAGGCCTTCCCTCGGTTGGGTGCGTCCGGCTCGCAGAGCGCCTCGGCGGCCATCCGGTGGGCGGCCACCAGATCGTCGATGTAGACGTTGTCGGCGAGGGCGCGCCCACCGTCGATGAGCGCGACGACCTGGCCGCGCAGCGCGTTCCGTACGATGCGCGGGAAGTGCTGGGGCTCGCCCGGGCCGTAGATGCCACCAGGCCGGAGCGCACAGGTGGCGAGCTCGTCGCCGTCGGCCTCGAGCACCAGCCGCTCGGCGCGGGCCTTGGTGTCGGTGTAGAGGTCGATCCCCTCCTCGCGCGCGTAGGGCACCGACTCGTCGGCGCCGGCGTAGGGCCGGTCGACGACCACGTTGACCGAGCTGGTGTAGACCACTCGCTTCGCGCCGGCTTCCCGGGCGGCGCTCAGCACGTGCANNCGGCTTCCCGGGCGGCGCTCAGCACGTGCTGGGTCCCGCCGACGTTCACCGACTCCACCTCTCGTCGCTTCTCCTCGCTGGCGATGCGCAGCGGTTGGATGAGCGCGGCGGTATGGAAGATGGTCTCGATCCCCTCGCAGGCGGCGCGGAGCGCGTCGTGGTCGCGGATGTCGCCCACGACGACCTCCGCACCTTCGATCGGCGTCGTCGGGGAGCGGACGTCGAAGAGCCGGACGGGGATGCCCCGGCCGATCAGGTCCTTGGCTAGCTCACGGCCCAGATAGCCGCTGCCGCCGGTGATCAGGCAGTGGCCGAGGTCGGCGCCCAGCGGGCGCACGGCGGAAGCGGGTGCGTTCACGAGCCCGAGGGTAGCTCAAAGGCGCGGATGCGCGATCCGCCGGCGTGGGTCAGTCCTCGCGGTCCTCTTCGCCGGCCGGGAGCAGCTGCTGCAAGAGCCAGCGCTGTCGATAGACGTCCTCGTCCGCCTTGGTCAGTCGGTCGAGGATGCCGCCGACCATGCGGACGCTGATCATCGTCGCCAGGACGCAGCTGATCATCATGAAGACGCGCAGGCTGACCTCGTCGAATGCGAAGACCGGCGAGGTGACCTGCACCGCGTCGCCGACGACGGAGTAGGCGGCCGGGAAGAGACCTGCCCACTCGAGGATGCCCGGGGTGACGATGGCGAGGATCGAGGCGGCGAGGACCCATTTTCGACCGATGCCGTCCAGGTTCAGCACGACCGCCGGGGCCGACGCGACGACCACGACGGGCAGGAGGAAATAGGGGCCCAGCACCAGGCCGACCGGGATGATGCTCAGGATCTGCACGACCGCGGCGAAGCGCATGATCTTCATCGGGACCGGTCGCTGGAGCGCGGCCCAGCTCTGGGCGGCGCCGGCGGTCATGGCCACGGTGGTGATCAGGATCGCCAGCTCCACGTTCTTGAAGCCGACCCATACCCAGAGCGGGGTCGTGAGCAGCCAGGCGTAGCGGCCCATCGCCAGTAGGCGCATGCCGGCCCGGCGCACGCTGTCGCGGCGCTGCTCGAGCGCGCGCCGCGCTTCCGGTGGCAGCTTCGCCGGGGGTTTCGCGATCAGCCCGACCAGGGTGCGGCGGGCGACCTCGGAGTCCGGATCGAGCGCCACGGCCATCCCGGCCCGGCGCATCGCTTCGCTGTGCGCCTTCGACGCGTCCGTCTCGCCTTCGCTGGCTCGCTGTGCGGCCCGTTCGGCGGCGGCGGCGTGACGCATGGCGGCCGCCTTGCGGCCCTCGTTCCACTGGTCGCCGTCGAGGAAGCTCTGGACCGCGTCGTGGAGCTCGCGGGCGGTGCTGAAGCGATCGTCGCGGTTGGCCGCGGTCGCGAGCCCGCAGATCTCCAGCATGTAGTGGGAAACCGTCGGCGGATCGGTCAGCCCGCGATAGCGCCCGTGCACGTCCAGCTCGTGGAGCGTGTCGGTGAGCATCACGTGCGCTTCCGCCTCCGGGATCAGCGCGTGACCGGTGAGGATCTCGAAGAGGATCGCGCCGAGCGCGAACACGTCGGCCCGGCCGTCGAAGTCGTCGCCACGGATCTGCTCCGGGGCGAGGTAGCCCGGCGTGCCGAGGAGCGACCCGGACATGGTCTGCAGATCGACGATCTCGCGCGTGTCGAGGTGACCGCCGTCCGCGGCGCCGAGCACCCGGGCGATGCCCCAGTCGAGCACGTAGACCTCGCCGAAGTCGCCGACCATGATGTTCGACGGCTTGAGGTCGCGATGGATCACGCCGCGCGAGTGAGCGTAGTCCACGGCGAGGCAGACCTGTGCGAAGGCGTGCATCAGCCGCTTGGCCGTGAACTCCTTCAGCGTCCGTCGATGGCCGCGCCGCCGCCGGTAGAGGATGCTGGAGAGGGTGTGACCGCGGACCCGCTTCATGGTGAAGAAGGGGATCTTCCCCCGGGTCTCACCGATGTCGTGGACCGGGACGACGCAGGGATGGTCGAGCTGGCCCTGGATTCGCGCCTCGCGGAGGAAGCGCATGCGCTTGGTCTCGTTGTCCGCGAACTCCGGGAGGAGCACCTTCATCGCGACCTCGCGGCCGACGTGGACGTCGCGGTAGAGCCGGACCTCTCCCATCCCGCCTTCGCCGAGCACCCCACGGCCGCGGTAGCGATCCGTGGCGTCCATCTCGGAGCTGATGACCGCGCTCGAGCCGGCGACGATCGTCTCGCCCTCGTCCGACTCGGTGAGCGGCTCGGCGGGGAGCGTGGAGACACGGCCGTCGCCGAGCGGGAAGCCGCCCATGAGCTCGTGGCTCATGAGCTCTTCCTGGCTCATGACCTCGGTCTCGTCGGCGCTCTCCTCCCGCAGCTTCCGTTGGCGGGAGGTGGTCGAGATCGGTCCGCTGCGTTCGTCGCGCGGCAAGGGCTTCGCCGAGGCGTCGAGCCCCTCGTCGACCGCTTGGTCGTCGGTGCTCACCGTCTTCGCGCCGCTTGGTGGACTCACGACCCAAGCACTATAGGCCCGCTGACGCATCGCGTCACGTTTCGAAACTGTATCTTTTCCCTACTACGGTAGGACAATCCCCTACCTTTCGGGCCAATTCCCAAACAATCGTGCTAAGGGCGAACCCGCATGAGGCGCTTCGGTCAGCGGCAGTTTCTCGGGCTCGCGGCGATCATCGCGGTCTTCGCACCGGCGATCGTATTCGCACAGGAACAGGAGCCGGCCGCGGCGGTGACGGCCGAGTGGACGAGTCTGCTCCCGCCCTTGCTCGCCATCGCGCTCGCGCTCGTGGTGCGGCAGGTGCTGATCGCGCTCGCCGCCGGCGTCTGGCTCGGCGCGCTCTTCGTGGAGGGCTTCGATCCGCTCCGGGCGACCCTCCGGTCGATCGATCGCTACGCGGTCGAAGCGGCGGCCGATGCGGATCACGCGTCGATCTTGATCTTCAGCCTCGCGCTCGGCGGGATGATCGGCGTCATCACGCGCAGCGGTGGGGCGAGCGGCATCGCCGCGCTCGTCACCCGCCGGGCCAAGACCGCGCCTCGCGGGCAGCTCGCCACCTGGTTCCTCGGCTTGCTGGTCTTCTTCGACGATTACGCGAACTCGCTCCTGGTCGGCTCGTCGATGCGACCGATCACCGACAAGCTCCGCATCAGTCGCGAGAAGCTCGCGTTCCTCGTCGACGCCACCGCCGCGCCGGTCTCGTCGATCGCGCTCGTCTCCTCGTGGATCGGCGTCGAGGTCGGCTACATCGGCGAGCAGCTGCAGGCCCGGGACATCGACCTCGACCCCTACCTCGCGTTCCTGCAGACGCTGCCCTACCGCTTCTATCCCTGGTTGATGCTCTTCTTCGGGCTCTTGCTCGTGCTGAGCCGCCGCGACTTCGGCGCCATGCGCGAGGCCGAGCTCCGCGCGCGCGAGACCGGTCAGGTGAGCCGGCCGGGATCGCGACCGGCCTCCGACTTCGACTCGAGCGCCCTCGCCGAGGCGAGCGAGCCGCGAGCGCTCCTGGCGATCGGTCCGGTCATCACCGTCGTCGCCGTCGCTCTCTTCGGCATGTACTTCGACGGCCGCGCCACGGTCCTCGAGCAAGGCGAGGCGTTGAGCCTCCGGAACATCTTCGGCAACGCCAGCTCCTACAAGGCATTGCTCTGGGCGTCGGTCTCCGGCGGCGTGATGGCCATCATCCTCTCGCTGCTGACTCGGGCGCTCTCGCTGGTCGAGGCGATGGACGCGTGGATCGACGGAATGAAGTCGATGCTCCTCGCCTGCGTGATCCTGGTGCTCGCCTGGTCGCTGGGGACCATCTGCGAGGAGCTGCACACCGCTCAGTACGTCATCCAGCTCATCGGGGACGGCCTCGCGCCGGGGCTGCTGCCCGCGATGGTCTTCGTGATCGCCGCCGCCGTCAGCTTCGCGACCGGCACCTCCTGGGGGACGATGGCGATCCTCTTCCCCTTGGTCGTCCCCCTCGCCGACCACCTGGCGCCGGGACAGATGCACATCCTCCTCGGAGCGATCTCGTCGATCCTGGCCGGCAGCGTCTGGGGCGACCACTGCTCGCCGATCTCCGACACCACCATCATGAGCTCGATGGCCTCCGGCTGCGACCACGTGGACCACGTGCGGACCCAGCTGCCCTACGCGCTCTCGGTGGGCATCGCGGCGCTGGTCTTCGGAGAGATCGGCACCGGTCTCGGCCTCTACCCGGCGTGGGTCGGGCTCCTGCTCGGTGCGGCGGCGCTGACCGCGCTGGTCTTCGTCCTCGGTCGCCCGGTCGACACGGCGGAAGCGCCGGCCGAGGCATCTGGCGAGTAGACTGCGAGCGTGCGCCTCGCGCTCGCCATCGCTCTCGCGGCCGCCCTCGTGGCCTGCGACGAGACCCCCAGCCAGGGGAGTGACACTCGCCAGCAATGGGAGCTCGCAGAGAAGGCGTGGCAGCGTGGCGAGGCGGGCGCGTACGCGCTCTGGAAGGATCTGGGCACGGACACCTCGATCGGTCGTGAGGCCCAGCGCCGGCTGGCCCAGGCGGATCCCTTCTACCGAGAAGGCGTGGAGCTGCTCCGCGAGGGCGACCCGAACGCGCGCCAGTCGCTCGCCCGGGGCGTCGAGCTCGCGCCGATGGACCCGTCGCTCTACCTGCCCCTCGCGCGCGCCTGCCGCGACCAGGGGCTCTCGCTGCGCGCGGCGGAGTACTACACGAAGTTCCTCACCGCCTTCCCCGACGGAGAGCGGGCCGAGGAGGCGCGGGCCGAGCTGCGACGGCTCGACCCACAGCTCGCGGGCGTCTTCGAGAGCCGGACGGTGCTCCCCCGCGCGCCCGCGGCGCCGGAGCGCAGCCCCTGGGTGCTGGTGCTGGTCGGCGTGCTGCTCGGCGGGATCCTCACGCTGACGGGCCAGACCGTCGTGCGCTTCTTCCGGACGCGCGGCGTATCCCTCGAGAAGCTGGTCGAGGGGAGCCCCGAGTTCCATCCGGCCATCGCCTACCTCGTGGGCTCCCTGCGGCACGAGCTCCTCAAGCACCGGATCGGCGCCGCCGCCGACGCCATTCGCAACGCGGGCGACGAGGAGCGCCTCACCTTCCTCCGGAAGCGGCTCTACGGTGGCCAGCCGCTGGTGGAGGCGTGGGAAGCTCACCTGAACGCCTTCGAACGTGCCCTCGGCCACCGGGTCGACCTGCACCGCGACCGCTCCTTCCGGCGAGGCGGTCGCGCCATTCGCAAGATCGCGCGGCTGGAGGATGGCATCGCGGCGGGGTCCGGGCGTTCGCTCCGCGAGCTGGCCAAGGCCCACACGACCCTGATGGAGCTCGACCGGCAGCTCGCCGATCTCATCGGCGCCCTGATTCGAACGTTGGTGGACGAGTCGCTCCTCGAGGAGGTCGCCCGGGAGGTGCGCGCCGAGCACAGCGCCGGCGCCGTCGAGCTCGAGACCCTCGCCATCGACGCGCCGGAGGAACGGGTGGTGCTGGACGTCTTCCGCGTCGACCTGGTGCTGATCCTGAAGAACATCCTCCGCAACGCCATCCTCGCGGTGGCCGAGGATCCGGCGCCGCGCCACGTGTGTCTCGACGCGGTGCTCGAGCTCGAGCCGACCGGTGAGGAGACGGTGCGTATCCGGGTCCACGACTCCAGCAGCAAGGAGCTCGATCCGGAGGTGCTCTTCGATCGGCGAGTGGACCGGGGCCTCGGTCTCGTCGCGGCGGCCGTGCATCGCTACGGCGGCACCATCGACGTGGAGGGCGCGGAGGAGCCCTACGAGAAGCGCGTGGTGATCGCCTTCTTCCGGACATTCGACGACGGCTGAGCGCGTCGCTCAGTCGCAGGCGCGCAGCCGCTTGAGCTCGCCGCCGCTGACCCAGCCCACGTCGCCGTTCGAGAGCACGAAGAAATCGCTCGCGCCGCTCAGCCCCGCGTCGAGCGCGACCGGCGCTTCGATGGTGGCGCCGGAGCCGTCGAGGTGCGTGAGCACGTCGCCGCTGGCGCCGCTCCAGCCGACGACCAAGCCGCTGCCGTAGCTCGCCGCGCGCACGTTTCGGTCGGGGGCGTCGTCTTCGCTCAGCCAGATCGGCGCACCGCTCGCCCGCCGGTCGTTGCCGACGTGGACGATCGCGACATCGTCGCTCGACCGATCGTCGGAGGCGGCGAAGGTCGCCCAGAAGCCGTCCGCGACCGGGACCAGGTCGCCGAGGGTGGTGCCGTAGCCGCCGGCGCAGTTCGCCTCCGAGTCGGTGTAGAGCTCGGCCGAGCGGTGGTTGAAGTGGATCCCCTTCGACGGGTAGCAGTCGGAGATGCAGATCGGGCCCCAGAGCGTGTCGTTGTGCGTGAGACGCAGCTCCATCGAGTGACTGCAGCCCCAGCCCCAAGCCATGCCCGCGTCGCCGCCGCTCGTGTCGAGGTAGCGCAGCTGGTCGCCGTAGTGGGCGATGCCGTCCGGCCAGAGGCGGTTGACGGTGTAGTAGGCGCCCCACTGTCCGTCGTGGAAGTGCAGCCGCCCGTAGCGGATGCCGGTGCCGAACCACTCGTTGTTGGTCACGTCGTGATCCACCTCGCCGAGGAGGCGGGTGGCGAAGACCTCGCTGCCATCCGGACGCACCACGACCACATAGAGCGCGTCGCTCCCGCGATCGACGAGCACGCCCCACTCGTCGCCGTTCAACGCCAGGCCCCAGGGCTGGTTCCCGTCCACGGAGACCGGCCCACCGGCGGCGCTGCCGTCGCCGCTGAAGCGCTGCAGGGTGATCGCACCGCCGTCACGCCAGGCGACGACGACGCCACCGGCGTCGGTCGGGGCGGCGAAGACTCGCCCACTCGGGCTCGCCGCGAGCGGCGCGCTGCTGAAGCGGCTCGCCAGACCGCCGGTGCCGCAGGGCCCTGCATCGATGGGAACCTCGACGCCCGAGTCGGTGGGTGGGCGAGCGGCGTCGGTCGGAGTCTCGCCGCCGTCGTCGCTCGGCGGCGCTCCGTCCGGCGTCGGTCCGAAGTCTCGCTCGCTCGTCCCGAAGTCCGGGGCCCCGTCATCGGTGATCGGCTCGTCACCGGTCAGCTCACCGGTGCAGCCGAAGAGGAGGCTCGCGCAGAGCCAGCACCATCCCGTCTTGCCCACCACGAGGCCACTCTAGCAGTCGAACGAGCGATCGGTGCCCACGGCCGGGTATCATCCCGTGCGTGTCTCGCCCCGCCCTGCTCGTCATCGAAGACGGCCACGAGTACGAAGAGTTCGCGCAGGCGTTCCTGGGCGAGCGCTACGAGGTGCGGGCGGCGCACTCGGCGGAGGAGGCGCTCGCGCAGCTGCGGGAGCGGATGCCGGCCGCGCTGCTGGTCGATCTGCGTTTCGAGCGCGCGGCGGTCGGCGATCTCATCGGCGACGTGGAGGCGACCGCCCGCCGACGCTTCGCCGGCGACACCCACCGGGCGATCCGTCACCTGAAGGAGCAGCAGGGCACGCTGGTGCTCGGAGTGCTGCGGGAGGCCGGCTGCGACGCTCCGGCGGTCTTCGTCCACGACTTCCCCGCCCGGCGTCTCGCCAACCTTCGCCGGCTCTACGGCAAGGTCGGCGCGGTCCCCGGCTTCGACGCGGCGGCGATCGCCGCTGCCCTCGACGAGGAGGCGTCGTGAGCGTGGATCGCGAGAAGGTGCTCCACGACGTCGGCAAGTACATCGCCCGCACCGCGATGAACCTGCCTCCCGGAGCGCAGGTCTCTCCCGGCCTGGCCGAGTTGCTGCTGCGGGACGTCTATGGGCGAGGCGACGAGCCGCGCATGAGCGATACCTTCGATGCGCTCGTCGGCGAGGCCGAGGACCCGCTGCTCGCCGAGTGTCGCGACTGCCTCACCGAGATCGACGCGCTCGAGGAGAAGGCGCGGGCGGGTGACTCGGAGGCGCTCGGGGCCATCGCCACCCTCGCGCGCTCGGTGGCCGAGCGGCTGAAGCGGTGGGCGCGCGGATGAGCGAGGCGCCGAAGGTGCTGGTCGTCGACGACGGCGATCGCTACGTCGAGCTGTTGCACGCGCTCCTGCGGGATCTGCGCTACGCGACGCGCTGCACCTTGCCGGGCCCCTGCTGGGAGTGTCCGCACCGGGAAGGCTGCGAGCTCACCCACGCCCACGATTGGGCGGAGGCGCGCGAGGTGCTGGTGAGCGACACCACCGTCGACGTCGTGCTCCTCGACGTGCGCTTCGATCTGCCGGAGCAGCGGCTGATCGGCTCGAGTGACGAGCCGCTCGAGGACCGACAGCGGCTGCAGGGGCTGAAGATCCTGGACGCCATCCGTCACCTTCGGCCGGACGTGCCGGTGGTGCTGATGACCAGCGAGGAGGCGATCGGCCTCGAACGCGCGGCGCCGCTCGAGGCGGACGAGTACGTGACCCTCGCCGGCGACGACGCCTTCGACGCGCAGAGCCTGGCCGCGTTGGTCTCTCGGCTCGTCGCTCGGCGCCGACGCTACGAGGACGACGACAGCTACGTCTGGGGCTCGAGCAAGGCGATGCGCGCGCTCCGCCACGGCGTGCTGACCCGCATCCGGACCGGGCTGCCGCTGCTGGTGCTCGGGGAGACGGGTACCGGCAAGAGCGCGCTCGCCGAGCGGGTGATCCACGCGCAGTCCGAGCGCCGGGCGGGTCCCTTCGTCGGCGTCGACCTGGCGGCGGTGCCGGACACGCTCGTGGCGTCCGAGCTCTTCGGATCGGTGAAGGGGGCGTTCAGCGGGGCCGTCGATCGCCCGGGCCGCTTCGAGCAGGCGCACGGAGGCACGCTCTTTCTCGACGAGATCGGCAACCTGCCCGCGGATGCCCAGCGCATGCTGCTCCTGGCGCTGCAGGATGGTCGCGTGACGCGGCTGGGCGACACCCGGCCGCGGGACGTGGACGTGCGCCTCGTGGCGGCGACCCACGTGGATCTCGAGCGGCGCGTTCGAGACGGCTCCTTCCGTGCGGACCTCTACGCTCGGCTGAACCCGGCGATGGCCATCGAGCTGCCGCCGCTGCGGGAGCGGAAGGCGGACCTGCGCGAGCTCTGTGAGGCGTTGATCCGACGCCGCTTCGCCGAGGGCAAGAACCGAGAGCGGCTGCAGGCCTATCAGGAGGCGGTGTCGATCGGTGGGTTGCCCGTCGCGACCTTCGCCGTGGGCAAGGACGACCCGCCGAAAGAGGGCGTCGCCTTCGTCTTCACCGCGGAGAGCTACAAGCGCATGCGGGCGCATCGCTGGCCCGGGAACCTGCGCGAGCTGGAGTACTTCCTCGCGTCGGCGGCCCTGATGACCCTCGAGACCGACCTGGACGCGGCCGCGGCCGGCCGAGCCAACCTCCTCGGGCGGCGGCTGCCGGTCGCGGCGAGTCTGGTCAGCCAGCTCCTCGAGCGCTCCTGGGTGGCGCCCGCGGGAGGGGACGAGGCCATCAGCGAGCGCGAGGTGCAGCCGCGCGCCCAGCTGAAGGAGGTCGCGCGGGATCTGGAGACGGCTCTCTTCGAGCGCCTCTTCGAGGAGACCAACGGAGACTTCGAGGCGATGGCGGCCCGTCTGCTCGAGGGAGACCCGGCCGCGAACGCGCGACGGGTGCGGCTCCGCTTCAATCAGCTGGGGCTGCGCGTCCGCGAGCTCCGCGACTGAGGGTGCACGGTGCCCCCTGCCCGGGGTAGCGTTGGGCCATGACTCGGGCGAGCGTCCTCATCGTCGACGACGAGAAGAACATCCTCTCCACGCTCTCGCGCGCGCTGCGCGTCGAGGACTACGACGTGGACGTGGCGGGCAACGGCTCTCTCGCCCGACAGCGCATCGGCTCGAAGGCCTACGATCTCTTGCTGCTCGACGTGCAGCTTCCGGATACCGACGGGCTGACCATCCTCCGCGAGCTCCGCGAGCAGGGCAACGACGTGCCGGTGGTGATGATGAGCGGCCACGGCACCATCGAGACTGCCGTGGAGGCGACGCAGCTCGGGGCCTACACCTTCCTCGAGAAGCCCATCGGCACCGAGCAGCTGCTGCTGACCCTCCGCAACGCGCTGGGGATGGCCCAGCTCGAGGCGGAGAACCGGGACCTGCGCGAGCGGAGCGGCGCCACCGACGAGCTGCTCGGCGAGAGCCGGGTGATGGCGGAGCTGCGCGAGCGGATCGCTCTCGCGGCCGACGCGAACGCCAACGTCATGGTCCAAGGGGAGCGCGGCACCGGCAAGGAGCTCGTGGCCCGGG
>JABAOG010006091.1_pt2 | contig 21494 bp, 17 predicted proteins | sample 7062131 | NCBI WGS metagenome assembly JABAOG01 (sample SAMN14538629, study PRJNA623070) | marine sediment metagenome | biome: marine biome [ENVO:00000428]; feature: marine pelagic biome [ENVO:01000023]; material: deep marine sediment [ENVO:00002113] | place: India: Arabian Sea | collected...
TCTACCCGGACTATCCGCTGTGGCGCGACTTTCCTTACGAGTACGAGCTGGACAAGCTCGCCATCGACGTCATCAACGGCGGGCCGGGCTTGCGCGAGTGGGTGGACGACGGCGCGGCCGCGCCGGGGGATATGGACGGAATGACCGTCCCGGACGAGCAGGNNGGGCGGGGAGCCTGACCTACTAGATCCGAGGTCAGGCGTCCGACGCCTGGGGGCCGTCGAGGGAGGCTGCAATGCGACAGATGATCTCGATTCTGCTTGCCGGAAGCTGTCTGGCGAGCTGCGCGACGGCCCCGCCGTCGCCATCGCCGGAGCGCCGGCTCGTGTTCCGGGAGCTGGAGGACTTCGGAGAGGTGATCGGTCGCATCGAGGGACAATGTCCGACGCGCTTCTCCGCGGCGCTCGACGGCGCGGCGGCCGCAGTCAACGCGATGCCCGAGCGCGCCGGTCACCCGCCGGTCGTCGTCGGGCAGGAGCTGGACGACTTCCTGGAGAGCTACGGCGATGCGATGGGGAGGTTCGGCGGCGATCCGCACGTGCTGACGATCGCCGCGATCGACGGCGCGGTTGGGGCCATCGATGCGACGTCGTCCTACATGGATCGGGAGGAGTTCAGGGAAGTCGCCACCCGCGGGCGCGCCGCCTCGATTGGCGTAAGGCTCGGCCGCGACGATCCCGCTCCCGTCGTGGTGCGGGTCGAGCCCCCGGCGGGTCCGGCCGACCGGGCCGGCCTACGCCGCGGCGACAGGCTCGTTTCCGTGGACGGGCAGAGCACGGCCGGCATGGAGCTCGACGATGTCGTGGATCTCCTGCGCGGTGAGGAGGGGAGCACGGTCGCCCTGTCGATCGAGCGCGGGGCTGCGGCGCCGATCCCGCTCAAGCTGCAGCGCGAGATCCTGTCGATTCCCTCTGTTCGATGGCGCACGGAGGAGCGGCTCGGGATCATCACGATCGCCAGCTTCGATGAGCAGGCGACCGATGCAGCCGAGGAAGCCATCGCGGCGATCCAGCGCGAGATCGGCGCGCCCCAGGGCTACGTGGTCGACGTGCGCTGGAACAGCGGCGGCCTCCTCGACCAGATCATCTCCGTGGCGGACCTGTTCCTCGACGGCGGCGAGGTGCTCGTGGTGTCCGGGCTTGCGCCGTGCGGTGAAGGGAACACAGTCGCGGACCGTTACAGCGCGCGCTCCGGCGACCTGACCGGGGGCGCCCCCGTGGTCCTCTTGGTGAACCAGGACACCGCCAGCGGGGCGGAGCTGTTCGCGGCGGCCCTCATGGAGCGCGGCCGGGCGCGGGCCGTCGGTCAACCGACCTACGGAGTCAGCGATGTGCACACTGTCATACCGATCCGCGGCGGCCGCGGCGGCGCATTGAAGCTCACCACCGGGAAGNNCGACGCTGTATTGGTGGCCCGACTCCCGCAATCCGTGAGGGATCTGGGCGGAAAGGGATGTGCCCGACATGGCGGCGCGATGGGCCCTGATCCTCAACTCACCCCCTACGCTGTGGCTCGCCCTCTCCCTCCCGGCGGCATGGCTCTCGGCGCGCTATTTGACCGGCGCGATCACCTACGGCGAGCTCATCCACGCCAGCGGCGACCTCGCGGTGAAGCTGTTGATCGTCACGCTCGCAGCCACTCCGCTACGGCTCATGTTCGCGTCGTCGCGCTGGCCGCTTTGGCTCATGCGCCGACGCAGGGACCTGGGCGTGGCGACTTTCGGCTACGCGGCGCTGCACACGGTCGCTTATCTCGAGCGCAAGGCCTCGCTGAGCCTGGTGGCGGCGGAGGCGGCGGAGCCGGGGCTCTGGACCGGCTGGGCTGCGGGGCTCATCTTCGCGGCGCTCGCGATCACGTCGAACAACTACTCTGTCCGGCGGCTCGGGCGCGCCTGGAAGAGGCTCCATCGGCTCGTCTATCTCGGCGCGGCGCTGACGTTCGCGCATTGGGTCCTCACCGCGTTCGACCCCGCGCCCGCGCTCGTCCATCTGGCCGTGCTGGCCGCGCTCGAAGCCGCGCGCGTCGCGCTCGCGCGGCGGCGCGCGCGGCTTCAGGGCTGAGCGACGCTACTCCGACGCCTCGAGCGTGACGAAGCTCGCTAGGCGCGCGACCTCGTCCTCATCGACGTATTTGCCGATCTCGCGGTCGAACTGCTCCATATCCGTGTACGGTCGATACTCCTCGAACTCGTGAGCCATCCGCCGCGTCATGCCGGGGATCAGCATGATGTCCTCGCGCGAGGCGGAGTTGAGCTCGATGGGCACGAAGAGCTGCTCGTAGAGCATCGAGCGCGCGTCGGCCTCGAGCTTGTCCGCCAGGAAGGCGTCGAACGCCGTGATGGCGTCGAACGGGCGCGCGGCGGCGATCGCCTCGGCGAGCGCCGCGTCGACGCCCTCGATGGCGGCCATCTCCTCGACGCTGGCCGAGTTGGGGTCGAGGCGCCCCTCCGCGTCCTGGGCGAAACAGGCCCCCGCGAGCAGCATCGCGCCCGCGACGGCCGAGGCGAAGTAGGTCCCGCGAAATCTCATGTCGTTCTCCTGTCGTTCTTCCGCTGTCTGGATGTCGTTCGGTGGGACATCCACCTTAGCCGAGCCTCGATGGCGGAAGTGGGGAGCGCGGCGCCGGCGCGGCGCCGCGCCGCGCCCCCTTGACGCGCGGGGCGCGCTGGCCGATGTCTGCGCGCACGCTCTGGGCGACCGGGCCCCGCTGGCGGCGCTGTGCCGCGATGTCGGACGCGGAGCGTGGGATCTCCTCCACATGCCCCTCGAGGGCCCTCTCCAAGCCTCTGCGCTCGGAACGCCTCTGTGGATGTGGGCGGGGTTTCTCACCGCCATCCTGGCGCTGCTCGCGTTCGACCTCGGCGTGCTGCACCGCCGCGCGCATGCGATCGGCGTGCGCGAGAGTCTCGCCATGGCGGGCTTCTACATCTCCTTGGGGCTCGCGTTCGGCGGTTGGGTCTGGTTCCAGCTCGGGCCCGACAAGGCGTTGGAGTATTGGACCGGGTTCGTCGTCGAGCAGTCGCTGTCGATGGACAACGTGTTCGTCATCGCGCTGATCCTCGGCGCGTTCGCGGTCCCGCGCGAGCGCCAGCATCGGGTGCTGTTCTGGGGGATCCTGGGCGTGATCGTGCTGCGCGGGATCATGATCACCCTGGGCGCGACGGCCGTCGAGCGTTTCCACTGGGTGCTCTATCTGTTCGCCGTCTTCCTCATCTTCACCGGCGTCAAGCTGCTGTTCTCGAAGGAGAAGGACCACACGATCTCGGACAACATCGTGCTGCGCCTGATCAAAGGGCGCGTGCGCGTGACCGAGGGCGTGCGCGGCGACCGCTTCTTCGTGCGCGAGCCCGACGCCAAGACCGGCAAGATGGCGCTGCACGCTACGCCGCTGTTCGTGGCGCTGGTCTTCGTGGAGATCGCCGACGTCCTGTTCGCGGTGGACTCGGTGCCGGCCGTGTTCGCGATCACGACCGATCCCTTCATCGTCTACACGTCGAACATCTTCGCGATCCTGGGGCTGCGCTCGCTGTTCTTCGCGCTCTCAGCCTTGCTCGATCGCTTCGCCTACCTGAAGTACGCGCTCTCGGCCCTGCTCGTGTTCATCGGCGCGAAGGTGTTCGCGGCCGACCTCATGGGCCTCGAAAAGTTCCCGCCCGCGGTCTCGCTCGGGGTCACCGTGGGGATCCTGGCGCTGGGCTTCGCCTACTCGGTCTGGCGCACCCGGCCGGGCGCCGCCAGACGGGCGGCGCCCGAGACGGCGAGCTGAGCCCGCATCCGCTCAGGGCGCGAGGCTGGCGGTCGGCGCGGCGAAGTCGGAGTTCGAGAACTCGAGCGTCACGAACGGCCGCTCGCGCGCGAGCACGGTGGCGAAGCGGCCTTCCTCGTAGCCGCGACCTGCGCACGATTCCCGCCCCAAAATCGCAAATCGCGTGGGCGCCAGGCAGAACGGCTCGTCGGCGGCCAGCAGCGGCCGATCGTCCTGCGCGCCGGGCTCGCTCAGCGAGGCGTAGACATAGTAGGCTGGTTGGTTGAGCGGCTCGTCGAGCACCTTCGCGCACTCGTCGGGCCCCAGCGGCCACCAGCCGCGGCTCTCCCAGCCGTCCTCGGACCGCATGGCGATCGCCGACCACACCAGCGTGTCGGCGCGGTTGCACAGCTTGAGGCCCGCCTCGTCCTGGCGGCGCAGCGCGGCCTCCTCGAGAAGATCGATGAGCTCGAAATCCTGCGGCGTCCTCGACAGGCCTCGATCGGCGACGAACCGCTCGATCGCGCGCCGCGTTCGCCGGCCGGTGTAGCCGTCGATCGCGCGGTCGTAGTAGCCGGTGTCGATCAGCAGCCGCTGTATCCCCGCGACTCGCAGGCGCGCCAAGTTGGCCGCCTTCTCGGGACCGCCGAGATTCACCTTCCTGAAGCTCGGATCCACGAGGGCGGTGCGCTTCGTCGCGCTCTCGACCGGCACGTCCAGGAAGAAGCGCGTCTCGAAGCCCACGTCCTCGCACGCCGCGTCGCCGGCGAGCGTGAAGTCGCCCGCGTCCACGCACAAGGGCGTCGTGCCGGACCATTCCCGCAAGCCGCCCCGGTGGGCGCTCGAGGAGCGCGCGTAAATGAAGTGCGGCCCCGGCGTCAGCGCTGCGCGCCGGGCGATCTGGCACTCGCCGGGCCGCACCCGCGTCCAGCCTTCCGTCACACGACGCTCGGCCTCGGGGTAGGCGACTGCGACCTCGGCGACGAAGCTCGACTCGTTGCAGATCGTCCACTGCGCGGCCGCCGGCCCGCCGATCGCGAGCGCGGCGGCGAGCGCGGCCAGAACGGCGCCGAGCACGGCGAGGCGAGGGGGCGTCGTCACGCGGATTCTCCGGGCAGGTTAGAGTCGGCGGGCCGCATCTTTTAGCCCAAGACGCAGCGAGCGTCGAAGCGTGGAGTTCACGGCGTGGCGCGGGGACGCATCAGCGCCTAGGCGGGCCCCGCCAGGGCGGCGATCTCGGCCCGGAGCTCGCTCAAGCCGAGCCCGCTCGTCGCCGACGTCGCGCGCACGGTCGGGTGGGCGGCGGGGCGCTTGGCGATCGCCGCCTCGGTCGCTGCGACCGTGCGCGCGAGCGCGCCCGGCTTGAGCTTGTCCGCCTTGGTGAGCACCACCTGGTAGGACACGGCCGCGTCGTCGAGCGCGGCCATGACCTCGGCGTCCGAGGGCTTGAGCCCGTGCCGCGCGTCCACGAGCAGGAACACGCGCCGCAGGCTCGCGCGGCCCTTGAGGTAGTCGCGCATGAGCGCCGTCCAGCGCGCGATCTCCGTCTTGGGCGCGCGCGCGAAGCCGTAGCCCGGAAGGTCGACGAGATAGAGGGGCGCGGTGGTCTCGAAGAAGTTCAGCTCGCGCGTCCGTCCCGGCTCGCCCGAGGCGCGCGCGAGGCCCTTCCGGCCCGCGAGCGCGTTCAAGAGGCTCGACTTGCCGACGTTCGAGCGGCCGGCGAACGCGACCTCGGGACGGTCGTCGTCGGGCAGGTCGGCGAGCTCGACGACGCCCTTGAGGAACGTGATCGGCCGGGCGAACAGCAGCCGACCGGCTTCCGGATCGAGAGGCTCTTCGGCCACGGAGCTGACCTCCGCGATCCGTCCGGATCAGCTTCCGCTGCTCGCGCCTCCGCCGCCGCCCGGCGCCCCGCCGGATGCGAGGCGCGCGCGCAGCGCGGTGAAGCGCTTGGAGACGAAGCTGCCGATCGGGGTCGCGACGCCTTGCCGGCGCATGATGACGTACTGCTGGGCGAACGAGAGGATGTTGTTCCACGTCCAATAGATGAGCAGGCCCGCGGCGAACTTGGCGAGCACGAACATGAAGATCCACGGCATGAAGGCGAAGATCTTCTGTTGCATCGGATCGGGCGGGGGCGGATTGAGCGTCTGCATCGCCGCCATGGTCAGCCCGTAGAGCAGCGGCCAGACGCCGAGCGCGAGCAGGCCCGCGCCGCCGATGATCGCGCCGAGGACGGGGATCGCGCCGGGGTCGTAGGGCAGGAGCCCGAACAGGTTCCAGATGTTGGTCGGATCGGGCGCGGAGAGGTCCTGGATCCAGCCGAAGAACGGCGCGTGCCGCATCTCGATGGTGACGAACAGCACCTTGTAGAGCGCGAAGAAGATCGGGATCTGCACGAGCAACGGCAGGCAGCCGGCGAGCGGATTGACCTTCTCGCGCTGATAGAGCGCCATCATCTCCTGCTGCTGGCGCTCGGGGTCGGCCTTGAAGCGCTCGCGCATCTCCTGGATCTTCGGCTGGAGCTGCTTCATGCGCGCCATGGACTTGAACGACATGTTGGCGAGCGGGAACGTGAGCCCTTTGATCACGACCGTCAGCATGAGGATCGCGACGCCGAAGTTGCCCGNNTGACCACGATCGTGAGGAGCAGGATCGCGACGCCGAAGTTGCCCACGAGCTGGGCGAAGTACTCGAGCACGTAGAAGAATGGCTTGGTCATGAACCAGAACATCGACCCCCAGTCGATGGCGTCGACGAAGCGATGGATCCCGAGCCGCGCCTGGTAGTCGCGCAAAAGCTCGGCGCGCTTGGCGCCGGCGAACACGTAGCTCTCGACCTCCACGACCTCGCCGTCGGCGATCAGCTCGGGATCGCGCACCCAGCTCGCGCGAAAGATCGGGTCGTCGCCCCGCGGGATCATCTCGAATGCCCCGTCGAGCGGGGCTTGCGGATGCGGGATGACCGCCGTCAGCCAGTACTTGTCCGTGATCCCGAGCCATCCGCCGACGGATCGCCGCTCCAGCTCGCGATCCTTCTGCATGCGCTTGTACTTGCGCAGGATCAGCGAGTTGTCGAACATGCCGACCATGCCCTCGTGCAGGATCATGTAGTTGACGAGATCCTGCGGCACGCCGCGGCGGACGACGGCGGCGAAGGGCTGAAGCTCGACGGGGGCGCCGGTCCGGTTGGTGACCTGGTCGACGACGGTGAACATGAAGTGGTCGTCGACGGAGATCCGCCGCTCGAACGCCAGTCCGCTGGGCGAGTCGTACGCCAGGGTGATCGGCGTCTCGGGGGTGAGCTGTCGGCCTGCGACGAGCCGCCATTCCGTCGTGGGCCCGGGCAGCTCGCTCGTGTCGAAGGCGGCCGCCGTCCAGCCCAGGTCCGCATAGTACGCGCCCGGCGCGCGGGACGGATTGAGCAGCGTCACGACGCCGCTCGCCGGGTCGAGCTCGCGCGTGTAGCTCGTCAAGGAGACGTCGTCGATGCGGGCGCCCGTCAGGGAGATCGAGCCGACGATCTCCGGGGAGCGGATCGCGATCCGCTCGGTCATCGCGAGCGCGGCTTGGCGGGTGACGGGCGCGCGGGCGGCGGCCGGATCTTCCGCCGCCGCGGAGCTTCGCGTCGCGGCGGGCGCCCCCAGCTCGGCGTCTATCGTCTCGGACGACTCCGCCGCTGCGCGCTCGGCCTCTCGGCGCGCCTCCTCGCGCGCCGGACCGGTGACCAAGAGCTCCCAGATGAGGAGGATCGCCAGCGCGATCGCCACCGCCAGGAACAAGTTGCGTTGCTCGCCCATCTGCGACGTCCTCAGCTTCGGGGGGCGGCGGAGCCGTCGGCGCGGTCGGCGGCGGTCGGCGCGAGCCTTATCAACGCCTTTTCGACATCGTCAAGCAGAGAGCCCCAGGGCGCCGCGGCCGTCTGCGCCCGCGCGATGAACACATAGTCCATGCCGGGACGCCCCAGGGTCGGCAGCAGCCGCCGCGCCGCTTCCCTGAGCCGGCGCTTGGCCCGGTTGCGCACGACCGCCCCGCCGACCTTCTTCGTCGCGGTGAAGCCTGCGCGCACGGGCCCGCCCGGCTCGCCGCGGGCGCGCGCCTGCACCACGCAGCTCGGCGTCGCGTATCGGGCCCCCTTGGCGACGGCCACGAACTCGGCGCGGCGGGTCAACCGGCCCACGGGAAGAGGAGAGGCGGTCGGATGGCTCGGGCGATCGCTCAGGCCGACAAGCTCTTGCGGCCCTTCGCGCGCCGGCGCGCGAGCACCTTGCGGCCGTTCTTGGTCGCCATGCGCGCGCGGAAGCCGTGTCGGCGCTTGCGCACGAGCTTGCTGGGTTGAAAGGTCCGCTTCACGGGTCGAGCCCCCGGGTCAGGTCCGAAGCCATGCTGGATCGGGCGCAGCAAAGGCGCGAAAAACAGGCCGCGCTGGGTACGCGCAGACGGCCGCGGCGTCAAGTCCTGGCGGCCGCGCCGCCCTCAGCCGGCCCGAAAGCGCTCAGGCGATCGCGCTCTCCGGCGTCGCGGGCGCATAGGCATGGCCGACGCCCGCGTGCAGGCTCGCGCGCGGCCGCTCGGTTCGCCGCGGCGTAGGTCTCCCAGAGCGCCGCGGCGAACGGACGCGACGATCGCCGCCGCCAGCGGCGCGGCGAGCCGCGCGCGCGAGGATCGTTCCAACGATCCTTGCGCGTCCTTCGCGCACCTCGTGTCTTCACGGAGAATCCGAGTCGAGACGGCTCATTCGCAGACGAAGCTGTCCGCCGCGCTCGGGTCGCCGCCCTGGTGGCGCGCCTGTTCGGGATAGGGGCACAGCGGCCGCGTCAGCTCCGGCGCGTCGGCGGGCGCGGGCGGGCCGAAAGGGGACGCGACGCGGCGCGCGAGGATTCGATCGGGCGCCGCGCCGTCCTCGACCCAGGCCTCGAGCACAGAGAGCCAGTCCGCCGAGTTGGCCCCCGGTCCGCCGCCGCAGTGTCCGGTTCCCGGCATCATGAACAGCCGCGCATGGTCGGCGACCTCGCCGTCGATCAGCGGTCCCGTGGTTGCGATCATCCGCTCGTAGTAGTCGACCGTGGCGTTCGGGTTGGCGAGCGCGTCCATCCAGCCGTGATGAAGGATCAGCTTGCCCCCGCTCGCGATGAAGGCCGAGAGGTCGGGATCGTTCGCGGAGTACATCAGCCCGAACGGCGCGGACGACACGTCGTCGAGGATCTGCTCGGGCGTCTTGCCCGAGGGGTCGTACTCGAACGAGCCCGTGAACACCGCCACGCCCTTCTGCTGACCCAGCACCGGGTCGCCGGGGCCGCCGGCGGCGAAGCTCCAGCCGAGCTCGCTGCCCGGCATGCTCGCCCAGGCCGCCGTCCGACCGTCCTCGAGCGTCACCCCCTCGTAGAGCGCTTTGACGGCGTCCGCCTGGGCGAGCGTCAGGCAGGCGTCGGCCGGTGCGCCGGCGTCGCACGCGAGCTCGATCGGATCCCAGTCGCACGCGCGCGGATCGCCGATCACTCCGTCCGTGAGGCCGTCGAGCGGGTCGCAGGCCGCCGTGACTGCGGCGTTGATCGCGGCCGCCTGGTCCTGGCTGATGCGCCGGTCGGGGATCGCCGAGAAGAGCTGGCCCCGTACGAAGCCGGACGACTGGACCGTGATGTCGTAAACCGGCGCGCCGGCGACGATCCCGTCATAGTCGTCGGGGTAGCGCTGGGACTCCATCATCCCTTGCCGCCCCCCGGTCGAGCAGCCGAGGTAGTAGGCGCGCTCGTGATCGCGGCCGTAGTAGGCCGCGGCGACCTCCTTGCCGATCGCGCTCATGAGGTGGATCGAGCGATGTGCGAAGTCGGTCAGCGGCTCCCAGGCGAACACGCCGGCGCTCGAGGTCCACGACGCGTCCATCACGCCCCTGGGGCTGTCCGGGACCGGATGGCCGGTGTCCGTCTGCATCGTGGCGTAGCCGCGCGAAAGGCCGGCGGCCGCGCTCTGCAGGCTCACGTTGCCGGAGAAGCCGCCGCCCCCGAGCCCGAGGACCTTGCCGCTCCATCGCTCCGGCAAGCGGTAGACGACGCCGATCCTCGAGCCCTCGACCGGAGCGATCGTGGCCGCCACCTCGCAGTAGGCGGGCAGCTCGCCTGTCGCCTCGACCATCGCGGCCGACGTGACGGTCGTGTCGGCGAATCGGCCGGAGGCGGACAATCCCGAGCATTCGGCGTCGGCGGCGCGCGCCGGGAGGCCGGCGGCCAGGGCGGCGAGCCCGCCGGCGGCGAGCGTCAGTGTCGGCCTGAGCATGATGCATCCCCACGTCAGGCCGGCTCGATCGCTCGCGTCCGGCCTTTCTCGCAACCTCGGCGGTTTCTCGAGTATGAGCGGACTGCGCCGCGAGACGCAACGGACGGTCGCGCGCGAGCCCCCGCCGCAGCGGTCGCGATGCGCGATGCCCAGCGCGACGCTCCAAGCGTCGGCCGTCTTCCGCAGGCGGCGGGGCGAGCGCCACTCGAGGACTCGGGCGGGTTACTTGCCGCGGAACGCGGCGGACGGCATAACGGCGCCCCAGAGCGAGGCCGGCGGCATGGTGGGTTCCCAGGACGCGTCGAACGCGGTCCGGCGCGCGGGCGGCCTGCAGCGCGGGTTGGTGCGCGGACTGAGCGCCCGCTTGCTCGCGTTGACCCTCGCGGCCGCGCTGATCGTGGCGGCGCTCATCTTCATCCCGTCGGTCGCCGCGTTCCACACCCAGCAGCTCGCCGAGCGCGTCGACGCGGCGCGGCTGGCCACGCTCGCGGCGGAGGCCGCGCCCGATCTCGAGCTGTCCGACGAGCTCGCCGCGCGGCTGCTCGCCCAAGCGGAGGTCAGCGCTGTCGGCCTCAAGCGCGAGGGACAGCGCGAGCTGATCCTGGGCGCGGTCGCGCCGCCCGATCCGCCTCTGCGGATCGATCTGCGCGCCCATCCCCTCGGGGCGCAGATGGTCGCCACCGCGCGAACGCTCGTCGCGCCCGAGGACAGCTCCGTGCTGATCGTCGACTCCGGCGACATGGGCGAGGTGGAGTTCATCGAGGTGCTCGCGCCGTCGGCGCCGCTGAGGGGGGCCGTCTTGGGCTTCACCGGCCGGGCCCTGCTCGTCACGTCGCTGACCGCGGCGATCGTCGGCGGCGTGATCTACACGGCGCTCGCGATCCTGTTCGTGCGGCCGATGCGGCGGCTGGCGCGCGCCATGGCGCAGTTCCGCGAGGAGCCCGAGGATCCCACACGCGCGATCCGGCCCTCGGGCCGCGCCGACGAGATCGGCGAGGCGGAGGCGGCGCTGGCCGATCTGCAGGCCCAGGTGCGCCAAGCCCTCCAGCAGAGGGCGCGCCTGGCCGCGCTCGGAGAAGCGGTGGCCAAGATCAACCACGATCTGCGAAACGTGCTCACCAACGCTCAGCTCGTCTCCGACCGGCTCGCGCAGAGCCCCGACCCGCAGGTGCGCGCCCAGGGCGAGCGGCTCGTGCGCGCCATCGACCGCGGCGTCCGGCTCGCGCAGAACGTGCTCGCCTTCGGCCGCGCCGAGGAGCGCGCGCCGGCGGCCGAGCCCGTGCGGCTGCGGCCCTTGCTCGAGGAGGCGTTTCTCGACGCCGCCAGCGCGGCGGCGGCGCCCACGGGCTTCGATCTGCGCGTGGACGAGGCGACGGCGGCGCTCGGAGACGAGGAGTTCCTCCACCGCATTTTCGTGAACCTGATGCGCAACGCCGTCATCGCGCTCGCGACCCGGGAGGGACGAAACGCTCCGGGCACCATCACAGTGGATGCGCGCGCCGCCGACGGTTACCTCGCCGTCTCCGTCGCCGACGACGGCCCGGGCATTCCGGCGCGCGCGCAGGAGCGGCTGTTCCAGCCGTTCGCCGGGGGAGCCGGCGGCCCGGGCGCCGGGCTCGGCCTCGCGATCGCGCGCGAGCTCGCCCGGGCACAGGGCGGAGACGTCGAGCTCGTCGCCACCGGCTCCGCCGGCACGGTGTTCGAGGTGCGCCTGCCGGCGGCGTGACGGCGGGATGGCGGCAGCGGCCTCAGGCCTCGATCACCTCGCCGATGAGACCGGCTTCGAGCCGCTCGATCTGAAACGCGACGAGCGCGTCCTCGCCCTCGGTCGCGAGCGCCTCGAAGGCGGCTCGCGCTGCGGCGGGATCGTCGCGCGCCACGGCCAGAGCGGCCTCGTAGCGCCCCAGACGGCCGGCGTCGGCGGTCGCGGCGTCGAGCGGCTCGAAGACCGCGATGGGCTCGGCGAAGCCACGCAGGCGCACCAGACCGATCGTGCGGTAAGCGAGGCCGTCCGCGTCCGCTCTCGCCGCCGCGCTGACGCAGATGCGTGTCCGGAAGATCTTGTTGGCGCGCTCGAGACGCGAGGCCAGGTTCATCGTCGAGCCCTGCGCGGTGTAATCGAACCGCGAGCCTCCCCCGAAGTTGCCCACCAGCGCGCGTCCCGCGTGAACGCCGAGGCGAGTCACGCGGGGCACGTCGCCGTGCTGCGCATGCGCCGCAGAGACCTCGCGCGCGGCCCTGTCCATCGCGAGCGCGCAGCGCACGCACTGTGCGCGGTGGTCGGGGTCGGCGATGGGGGCGGAGAAGAAGGCGTTGATGGAGTCGCCCATGATCTTGTCGACCGTGCCGCCGTGGGCGTGGACGACCCCGATCAGCCGGTCGAAGTAGTCGTTCAGGAAGCGCGTCACGAGCGCCGGGTCGTGCGTGTCGGCGAAATGGGTGAAGGACTCGAGGTCGGCGAACAGCACCGAGATCTCGCGCTCCTGCGCGGCGAGGCTGAGCTGCACGGGCTTGCGGACCATGTCGGCGACGATCCGGGGCGCGCTGTGAGGCGCGAGCGCGGCGCGGCCCGGACGTCGGCGCGCCTGCCCGAAGCGCCCGCCGGCGGCTGCGGCGAGGCCCGCGGTCACGAGCAGGGCGACGGAGAACGCCGAGAGCCCCAGCAGCGCGCCCGTCGCGGCGAACGCGAACAGGGCGAGGAGCCAGTAGCCCGCCACGCCGCTGGCCAGCACGGTCGCTTTCGTGCGGGCGGGCCACGGCGCGCCGACGAGTGCGACGGCGAGGCCGGCGGCGAGCAGCGCGAGCGCGGCCTCTCGCGAGAAGCGCAGGCCGGGGCCGGTCGCTCCGTCGAGGCGCTGCGCGATTAGATAGGCCTGCACGACCACGCCCGGCAGCCGGTCGCGCGGCATGAGGTCGGCGGGCTCGATCGGGCCCGTCAGCCGCGCGAAGCGCAACGCCGTGAGATGGAGGTCGTCGCTCGGCGTCACCATGCCGACGAGAACGATCCGATCGCGCAGCGCATCCGCCGGCAGGCCGCCGACGCCGGTCGCGCCGTAGGTCGGAAACGGCCAGTCGCCCCGCGCGCCCCGAGCGAGCCGCGCACGCCGCGCCCCGCGCGCGGAGGGCGCGGCGTCCTGCTGCAGTCCGGCAGCTTCGGCTACCGCATCGGCGAAGCTCGCGCCCGCCGTCGCGTCCGACGGCTCGGGGTCGTGTCGAAACACGCCGTCGAGGTCGTCCGCACACAGCACGCCGTCGCCCACCCGGCCGATGCCTCGAAAGGCCGCGGCCGGCGGCGCCGGCTCGGCGGCGGCTCCTTGTCGCGAGCAGGCTCGGCCGAGCGGGATCCCCGTGGGCGGCTCGGCGACGAGGACGATCTCGGCCCGCGCACGCTCGAGCGCCCGCGCGAGCGCGTCGTCGTCCTCCGCGCGCGTCGGCCGGTCGAGCGGCAGATCGATCCCGATCACGCGCGCGCCGCGCTCGTCGATCGCGCGAACGAGGTCGGCCAGGAACGCGCGGTCGACCGGGGAGCGGAACGGCAGACGAGCCAGGGCGGCCTCATCGACGGCGACGATCGCCAGATCGCGTCGCTCGGGCATCACCGAGCCGAACAGCGAGATGCGCACGTCGGCGGCGAAGGCGTCCAGCGCCCTGAGCGGCGGGCTGCTCGCCAGCAGCAGGGCCACGCCCGCGCCCAGCGCCGCGCTCGCTGCGAGCGCCGGACGGGTCCGCCGCCGATCGCGCGTCTCCGCCTCGGAGCTCTCACTGACGGCCTGACGCGCCATGGACGTGGCCCACCGCGGAAGCTGCGCAACGCAGGAAGGACGGAGGAATGCCCCTTGCCGAACGCTACGGAGGCCGCCCGGGGTTGTCCATCGTCCTTCCGCGTCAGTCGCCCTCGACCATCCCCGCGGCGTGAGCGAGGCGCTCGCGCTGGAGCACGCGCACGCCGGACTTGCCGGTGGCGATGACGCCCTCGGCGCGCCAAGCGCGCAGCCGACGGTTGACGTTCTCGCGCGCGACGCCCAGCCGCCGCGCCATCTCCGACTGGGTGAGCGCCGCCAGGCCGGTGGCGCCGGCTTCGCTCACGAGCAGGCGCGCGAGCTTCTCCGTGAGCCCGCCCCAGGCCTGCACCGCCAACGCCACGTCCGCCGAGCGCAGGCGTCGGGCGAGCGTGCGCATGAGCGCGAGCGCCGCCGCCGGGTCCGCCTCGAGCGCGTCGAGCACGGACTGTCGAGGTATGCGCAGAAGCTCCGAGCGCCGGGTCGCGCGCACGCCGGCCGAGCGGGGCTCGCCGTCGAGCACGGAAAGCTCTCCGACGACCGCGCCGGGGCCGAAGGAGGCGAGCCGCATGCTGCGGCCGTCCTCGATCGTGGCGAGCGCCTCGAGCTCGCCCGAGACCACGAGGAACGCCGCATCGCCGGCGTCGCCGCGGTCGAACAGCAGCTCGTCGGGCGCCAGCCGCACGGTCGAGGCCGCCTCCGTCATCCGGCGCCAAACGGCCTCGCTCACGGCGCCGAAGACCGTGCTCTGGAAGTGGGCGCTGGCGGCATGGCGGCGCTCGATCTGCGCCATGGCGGGGGCTCTCCCTCTCGACGAGCGGATTCTCGGGTGCTGCGCCGGTGAAAGCAACGCCCTCAGGGCCGGCGCGCGACGCCCTCCCGGCGAGGGTCGGCTGCGGCCTCGAACGATCCGTCGGCGCGGCGGAGGGCCATGTGCAGCCCGGACGTCTCCCCCGCGCTTTCCTGCACGTCGTAGCCGTAGGCGCGCAGGCCGTCGATGAGGTCCGGCGCGGCGCGCGAGCGCTCTACGCGCACGGAGCGGCCCCGGGCGACGATGTTGGGCAGGTCGATCGCCTCCTGCAGGCTGAGCCCCCAGTCGAGCACGCCGATCAAGGACTTGGCCGTGTAGGCGATGATGGATGCGCCGCCGGGCGAGCCCGTCGCGAGCAGGAACGCGCCGTCGGGCTGGAGCACGATGGTGGGCGACATCGACGACCGCGGCGCCTTGCCCGGAGCGACGGCGTTGACCATGGGCGCGCCGGAGCGATCGACCGCGCGGAACGAGAAATCCGTCAGCTGATTGTTGAGGATCATGCCCGCCGCCATGCGCGCCGAGCCGAAGGCGCCCTCCACCGAAGCGGTCATGGACACGACGTCGCCCTCGGCGTCGACGACGACGAAGTGGCTCGTGCCCGGGCGGTCGTTGGTCCCGTCCGCGCCATGGCGCGGCGCCGCCGCGGCCTCCTGGTAGGCCCAGGGATCGCCGGGCGGCGTGTCCTCGAGGGGATGCTCCATCGAGATCATCGCGGCTCGGTCGGCGAGGTAGGCCGGGCTCAGGAGCCCGGCGATCGGCACGGGGACCATCCGGTCGTCGCCGATGTGCGCGCCCCAGTCGGCGTAGGCGAGGCGCTGGGCCTCGGCGAACAGCGCCCAGTTCGCCGGATCCTCCGCGCCCGCCTCGGAGAACTGGAAGCTCGCGAGGACGCCGAGCACCTCGTTGACGACGATCCCGCCCGAGGACGGCGGCGGCGGCCCGCAGATCGTGTAGCTGCGATAGGGCGCGCACACGGGCGCAAGCTTGCGCGCCCGATAGCTCGCCATGTCCTCGAGGCTCAGCGTCCCGCCGTCGGGACCGGCTTGCGCCGCCTCCACGACGGCGGCCGCGAGCGGCCCCTCGTAGAGCGCGCGCGGGTCGGCCGCGATCGCCGCGATCGCCTCGGCGTAAGCCGGGTTCTTGAGCGTGGCGCCCACGGGCAGGGGCCGGCCTTGCGGGGTGTAGAAGTAGCGCTCGGTGTCGGGGTTCGCCTTGAGGCCGATGTTGGCCGCGAAGCCGAGGAGGCTGTTCAGCCGCGGCGTGACCGAGAAGCCGTTCGCGGCGTGGCGCCGGGCCGGCTCGAACAGCCGCGCCCAGGGGAGGACGCCGTGGTCGGCGTGCGCCAGCGCCAGCATGTCCACCGCGCCCGGCACGCCGACGGAGAGCCCGGAGTTCTTCGCCCGGAGAAAGCCCATGGGCTCGCCCTCGGCGTCGAGGAACATGTCCGGCGTCGCGCCCATGGGCGCCACCTCGCGGCCGTCGTAGGCGGTCACCTCGCCCGTCTGCGCATCGTAGTGGAGCAGGAAGGCGCCGCCGCCGAGGCCGGAGCTCTGCGGCTCCACGAGGCTCAGGACCGCCTCGATGGCGACGGCGGCGTCGACGGCCGAGCCGCCGGCGCGGAGGATCTCGACGCCCGCGTCCGTGGCCAGCGGATGGGCGGCGGCGACCAGGCCGCCGCGCCCGGAGGCGTCCGCGCTCGCGCCGGGGCGGCCGCACCCGCCGAGCGCGCACGTCAGCGCGGCGAGCGAAAATGCGAGAATGCACGAACGCATGAGCGCTCCTTTCGTCGGCGGCTTGGCGTCCGCGCCTTTGATGATCCCCCGAGGGCGGGATCATACGAATCGCGGACGCTTGCGCCAGCCGCTGGCCTGTCGGCGTGAAGCGAGGGGCGCGGGCGGCTAGTATGGGGCAGGCGCCGCACGGCTGTCCGCAAGAGTCGTCCCGCACGGAAGGCGCACAGGCATGGCCAGGCCCGGACCGCGCAACCTGATCACCGACGTCGCCGGCCTCGCTGTGGGCTGCGCGCACGATGCGAAGGTGGGCACCGGCGTCACCGTCGTCGTGCCCGCCGAGGCGGCGACCGCGAGCGTCGACGTGCGCGGCGGCGGCCCCGGCACGCGCGAGACGGACGCGCTGGCGCCCGAGAATCTCGTCGGCGCGGTCGACGCCGTCGTCCTCTCGGGCGGATCGGTTTACGGCTTGGCGGCCGCGGACGCGGTGGCGGCCGCTCTCGGCGCGCGCGGAACCGGCTTCCGCCTCCGGCCCGACCCCGCCACGCCCCCGAGCCCGATCGCGCCGGCGGCGATCCTCTACGACCTCGCCAACGGCGGCGAGAAGGCCTGGGGCGAGAGCCCGCCCTATGGGCGGCTGGGGCGCGAGGCGCTCGCGGCGGCGAGCGAGGACTTTCCCCTCGGCCGCGCCGGGGCGGGCTACGGCGCGCGCGCCGGCGCCGGGGCGGGCGGCCTCGGCTCGGCGAGCGCGATCACCGGCGACGGCGTCTCCGTGGGCGCGCTGGCTGCGGTCAACGCGTTCGGCGCGGTGCGCATGCCGGGCTCGGACGCGTTCTGGGCCTGGCCGCTCGAGCAGACCTGGAACGGCGCGCCGGAGTTCGGCGGCGCCCGGCCCGACGCCAGGACCCTGGCGGGCCCGCTCGACCTCGAGGACTGGGGCGCAGCCAAGCTCGACCCGCGCAGCGTGCGTGGCCCGGCCAACACCACGATCGCGGTGGTGGCGACCGACGCGACGCTGACGACCGCGCAGGCCAGGCGGATCGCCATGATGGCGCAGGCCGGGATCGCGCACGCCGTCCGGCCGACGCACGCGCCGTTCGACGGGGACGTCGTGTTCGCGCTCTCGACGGCGCAGCGGCCGTTGCCCGAGCCGGCGCCGCTCAGCCTGGCGCGTCTCGGCTCGCTCGCGGCGGACTGCCTCGCGCGGGCGATCGCGCGCGGCGTCTGGTGCGCGGAGCAGGCGGGCTGAGGCGCCGCGCCGGGTGATCTCTCCGGCGCGCAGCGCCGTATGAGCGGCGAGGGGAGGGAGGACGGCTTGCGGGCGGGGGCGCCTCCCGCGGACCACGACTGGAGACCGCCGCCATGGGCGCATCGCCCTCAGCCCCCGCCATCGTTTGGTTTCGCAATGATCTGCGGCTCGCGGACAACCCCGCGCTGAGCGCGGCGTCTCGCTCCGGGCGGCCGGTCCTGTGCGTGTACGTCCACGACGAGGAGGGTGAGGATCTGCGGCCGCTCGGCGGCGCGGCGCGCTGGTGGCTGCACGGCTCGCTTTCGGCTCTCGACCGCGCGCTCGGCGATCTCGGCGGAGGGCTGCACATCGCCCGTGGCCGGGCGGAGGAGGTCATCGACGCCTTGGTCCGCGAGACCGGCGCCGAAGAGGTTTTCTGGAACCGCCGCTACGACGCTGGCGGCCGGGCGGTCGATGAGCGCGTCCCGGCGACGCTCGAGGCGCGCGGCGTGGCCGTGGAGAGCTTCAACGGCCATCTGCTGCGCGAGCCGGGAGACGTGATGAGCGCGGCGGGGGAGCCGTATCGCGTGTTCACCGCCTATTGGCGCGCCGCCTCGCGATTGGACGCGCCTCCCGATCCGGCGCCCGCGCCCGCGTCGCTCACGTTTTGCGAGCCGGCGAGCGGCCCGCTCCCCGGCTGCGTCGCGCTCGACGACCTCGCGCTCGAGCCCTCGTCTCCGGATTGGGCGGGCGGCCTGCGCGCGACGTGGGAGCGGGGCGAAGCGGCGGCGCAGGCGCGTCTCGAGGCGTTTCTCGGGGACGGCTTGAGGGGATACGCCGAGAACCGCGATCGCCCCGACCGGCGCGGGACGTCACGGCTCTCGCCGCATCTGCGCTTCGGGGAGATCTCGGCGCGGCAGGTGTGGCATGCCGCCTGCGCCGCGGTCGCGTCGGGCGAGGCGGAGGCGAGCGCACGCGACCTCGACGCGTTCTCCAACGAGCTCGGCTGGCGGGAGTTCTGCTACCAGCTGCTGTTTCACAAGCCCGACCTGGCGCGCGAGAACGTGCGCGCGGAGTTCGACGGGATGCCCTGGCGCACCGACGCCCGCGGCCTCGAGGCGTGGCGCCGGGGTCGGACCGGTTATCCCATCGTGGACGCGGGCATGCGCGAGCTCTGGACGACCGGCTTCATGCACAACCGCGTCCGGATGATCGTCGCCTCCTTCCTCACCAAGCACCTGCTCGTCGATTGGCGGGAAGGGGAGGCGTGGTTCTGGGACACGCTGGTCGACGCCGATCTCGCCAACAACGCCGCCAACTGGCAGTGGGTCGCGGGCAGCGGCGCCGACGCCGCGCCGTACTTCCGGATCTTCAATCCGACACTGCAGGGCGAGAAGTTCGACCCGGACGGGGGCTACGTGAAGACTTGGGTTCCGGAGCTGTCGAGGCTGCCCGCCTCCGTCCTTCATCGCCCGTGGGCCGCGAGCGACGCGCAGCGCGCCGACGCCGGCGTCGTGCTCGGCGAGGACTACCCGCGCCCCATCGTCGATCACGGCGAAGCGCGCGCGCGGGCGCTCCGCGCCTGGCGGTCGATCCGCGGGGCTTGAGCGCTCCGCCGCGGGAACCGCGGAGCCGATCCGGCCAGCGGCGGCTGGCGATGAGAAGCGAACACCGTCCGGCGGTCGTCGAATCCGGGTATAGATCGGCCATGACCGAGCCCTTCTCCGACCGCCTGACCGAGGCGATCGCGCGCCACGGGCCGCTGTGCGTCGGCCTCGATCCGCATCCCACGCTGCTGCCGCGCTTGTTCGGGGCGCCGGGTCCGGAGAGCTTCACGCGCTTCTTCGAGGGCGTGATCGACGCGGCCGCCCGCCGCGTCGCCGCCGTCAAGCCGCAGATCGCGCTGTTCGAGCGCTGGGGGCCGCCCGGGCTCGCCGCGCTCGCCGGGCTCGCGGCGCGGGCGCGCGCGGCCGGGCTCTTGGTGCTGCTCGACGCCAAGCGCGGGGACATCGGATCGACGGCGGAAGGCTATGTCGAGGCCTACCTCGGAGCGGGACGCCTGGCTGCCCGCCGACGCGGTGACGGTGAACCCCTACATGGNNCCCGCGGACGCGGTCACAGTGAACGCTTACATGGGGCTCGACACGCTCGAGCCCTGGCTCGCCGCTGCGCGCGCGCAGGCCCGCGGCGTGGCCGTGCTGCTGCGCACCTCCAACCCCGGGGCGGCGGACGTGGAAGAGCTCGACTCGCGGGGCCGGCCTGTGTGGGAGCGGCTCGCGGAGAAGCTCGCGCCGCTCGCAGAGGGCTGGCGCGGCGCGCGCGGCTGGTCCTCCTTGATGGCGGTCGTCGGCGCGACCGCCCCGGCGGAGGCGCGCCGCGCCCGCGCGCTCCTGCCGCATGCGCCGTTTCTCGTGCCCGGCTACGGCGCGCAGGGCGCCGGCCCGGCCGAGGCGCTCGCCGGCGCGGTCGCGGGCCCGGACGGGCGGCAGGGCGTGCTCGTGAGCGCGTCGCGGTCCGTGCTCTATCCGCCCGCCGCGGCGGACGCGGAGGGCTTCGACGCGTGGGGCGAGGCGATTGCGGGCGCCATCGAGCAGGCGAAGCTGGACCTCGCGCCCGCCGCCGCGCCCTGAGCGCCGCTCACATCGCAGGCTTCACGAAGCGGTACACGAACTGGCTCGTCCGGCCGCGCAGGCCTTCATCGAACACCACCCGCGTCAGATCGTCGCCGGGGCGGACGAGCACGTCGGACTCCGCGTCGAGCTGGAAGCCTACGCTCTCCACCTCGCGGCGCACCTGCTCGGGGTCGATGCGGTGGAGCGACTCGACGTCGCGCGTCCCGGAGCCGGCCTCGGCGCGATGGTCGACGACGACGTAGACCCCGCCCGGCTTCAGCAGCTCGTAGATCTGGCGGTTCATGACGATGCGGTCCACGTCCATGTAGGCCGCGTCGTGGTAGATGAGGCCGGAGAACACCGCGTCGAGCGAGCCCGGCTCGCCCTCGAGCTGGTCGAACGCCATCACCTGGTGGGTCACGTTCGGCCGCGCGGCGCGCAACTCGTTCATGCGCGGGCCGACCGTGTCGTAGCGCGCGAACCAGTCCTGGGGGTTCTGCGCCACCACTGCGCCCTCCGGCCCCGCGAGGCCGGAGAGCAGCCACGTCGAGTAGCCCGTCAGAGCGCCGAGATCGAGCACGCGGTCGCCGGGCTGAATGCCGGAGAGCTCGAGCACCGCCGCGGACTCGCGGTCGCCGTCGCGCTCGGGATGCGTCGCGGGCCGGTCCGGCGCTGCGAGCGCGCGGGCGACCGCCGAGCCCGCCGGCGCCGGCCCCGAGGCCGGGCTGGACGTCGCGCGCGCGCTTGCCGGCGTCAGGGCGGCCTCCGGTCTCGCGGCCTCCGAGCTCGCCGGCGGCGCCGCCGGCGAGCCGACCTGCGCCGCGGTGACCGTGGCCGCGGGGCTCGCCGTCGGCCGGACGACGCCGTCCGAGCCGGGCGGGGGCAGACGCTCCGGCAATGGGCCCGTCGGGGGCCCTGCGCACGCAGCGACCCACAGCGCCGCAGCAGCGGCGAGCATGGCTCTCAGCATCGGTTGAACTCCCCGCTCGAAAGTCCCGCCGGCCCCCTCTACGGCTTGACGAAGGTATAAGCGAACTGACTCGAGCCCGCATCGTCCCGGTTGGATCCAGTCAACGGATCGTCAGGGTTCTCCATCGCGCGGCTCTCGCCGACGAGCTCGAAGCCCGCCTCCTCGACCTGTGCGCGCACGAATTCCTTGTCGATGCGGTGCAGGGTCGAGGTGTCGCGCGTTCCCGAGCCGGGCTCGGCGTTGTGGTCGACGATGAAGTAGAAGCCGCCAGGCTTGAGAAGCTCGAACACCTCGGCGTTCATCGCCGCGGCGTCCCCGGCGTTCACGCGGTCGTGGTAGGAGAGC
>JABAOG010006390.1_pt1 | contig 21486 bp, 22 predicted proteins | sample 7062131 | NCBI WGS metagenome assembly JABAOG01 (sample SAMN14538629, study PRJNA623070) | marine sediment metagenome | biome: marine biome [ENVO:00000428]; feature: marine pelagic biome [ENVO:01000023]; material: deep marine sediment [ENVO:00002113] | place: India: Arabian Sea | collected...
CCGGGGCGGGCTGAACATCACATCCGGACCGATCTCCCGCATGTCTGCCTGAACGGTCGCTGCTTCCTCAGGGAAACTGATGGGGAAACCTGCCTGCAGCCCGCAGGCGATGGCCATCATCTGCTCGCCAATCCATGCAAGCGGCAGGAAGCTCACGAAACGGTCGTTTCGGGCGATCGGATCGACCTCCATGAGGCTCCGGCCCATGGAGAGAAGATTGCGGTGCGTCAGCATCGAGAGTTTCGGCTTGCCGGTCGTACCCGAAGTCGTCGATAGGATTGCGACGTCATCGCTGCGGCCCTCGTCGATACGCTCGTCGAGCCATCCACGATGAGAGCCCTCAAAATCCCGGCCTGCGGCCTCCACCTGCGTGAACTCGATCAACTTGGCGTGTTCATACAGCTCGAGACCCATCGGGTCGTAGTAGATGATGTGCTCCAGCGACTCGAGCTGATCATCGAGCTCGATCAACTTGTCTACCTGCTCCTGGTCCTCGGCAACGACGAACCTGACGGCCGCGTGATTGAGGATGTGGACGACTTCCTCCCCGATCGAAGTCGGATATATACCGACGGTGGAGCCCCCGAGAGATTGGGCCGCGAGCTCGCTGATCAGCCACTCCGGCCGGTTATCGCCGAGAACGCCGACGATCTCCCGCTCACCCGCGCCGAGATGAGCAAGCCCGTGCGCAAATGCTCTGACTCGCTCGTAGTAGGCCGCCCAGGTGATCGGCTGCCAGATGCCGTACCGCTTCTCCTGAAGGGCGACCTCGTCGCGCCGATCTCCGGTAGCCAGATCTCGCAGGAGACGGGGAAACGTCATCGTGTCGGAGACCGGCTCGGCGATCATACGGTGTGCTCCTCACCGAGGTACGCCTCGATCACCCTGCGATTCGACGACACCTCGTCCGGGGTGCCACTCGTGACCAGTTCGCCGAAGTCGAGCACACTGACCGTGTCGGAGATGTCCATGACGACGCCCATATCGTGTTCGATGAGCACAACCGTCACCCCGGCCAGCTGGTTCACGTCCAGGATGAACCGGGCCATATCCTCCTTCTCCTCGGCGTTCATGCCTGCCATGGGCTCGTCGAGAAGCAGGAGCGACGGTTGCATGCAAAGCGCCCGACCCATCTCCACACGCTTCTGCACCCCATACGCCAGCGCTCCGACGGGCTGGTTTCGAGATGCTTGGATCTCCATGAGGTCGATCACCTCTTCGACGAGCTCACGGTTGGCGATCTCCTGGCGTCGAGCGGGGCCGAAGTACCAGAGCGACGGCAGGAGGCGGTTCTTCATGTGCACGTGACGGCCCAGCATCAGGTTCTGCAACACCGTCATATGGCGGAAGAGCTCGATGTTCTGAAACGTGCGAGCGATGCCAAGCCTGGCGATGACACTCGGCCGGGCGGTGATCAGATCATGGGACGCCGTTCCGTCGTTGAAATGGATCGAGCCCTGTTGCGGTCGGTAGAGGCCGCTGATGCAGTTCAACAGACTCGTCTTGCCGGCACCGTTTGGACCAATCACGGCGTGGATCGATCCTTGCCGTACCGTGAGGTCGACACCCCTCAGCGCCTGAACGCCACCGAACGCGAGCGACACGCTGCCCGCCTGCAGCTGAGTGAGACCCGGTTCCAGACGACTTCCGTTGAGGTCGAACTTGTACGCTCGCGACAAACAACGCTCCCGCTACCCGTTCACCGTACGCGGGAAAGGACGAGAATCCCAGGGAAAGGAAACGGGAGGCGGAGAATCTGCGCTGAGCGGTCGACGCTCAGGGTTCAGCGGTTCTCCCAGCCGCCCATCAGGTGAAAATGCACGTGGAACACGGTCTGGCCGGCGGCCGGACCGACATTGGTGACGATCCGCCAACCGTCGTCGAGCCGCTCATCGATGGCGATCCGGGCAGCGAGCATCATGAGCTCGGCGAGCCATCCGCCGTCGGCGGCGTCGAGGTCGGCGACCGAATCTGCCACATGGTCCTTGGGGACGAGAAGCACGTGTGTCGGTGCATGGGGCTCGATATCCCGGAACGCGTAGACACGATCGGTCTCGGCCACCGTGGTCGAAGGAATCTCACCGTCGACGATCTTGCAGAAGATGCAGTCAGACACTCAGGCGGTGCCTTCGACTCCCAAAGTCGCCAGCACCTCCGCAACCGACTCCTCGGACTGATGCAGCAAACCAGCGAGCAGTCGGAGGTCGCTGGAGCGGATGGTCAGCACCCGACCGTTGAAGTCCTGCCGCATGATCTGGATGGCTCGCATGAACCGTTCGATGATGTCGGTGGTGTCATCGGTCTCGAGACGATTGAGGTCGATGCTGACACCGCCGGTCGGTACGCCGCTGCGTGAGGTTCTCGCCGAAGTATCGTCCGGGGGCAGTAACTGATCGACCGGCACACCGTAGAAGGCTGCCAGACGTTGCATGCGCGGCAGCGAGAGACTCCGCTCGCCGCGCTCGTACGCACCGAGAACCGATGCCTTGAACTCGAGGCTCGAATTTGCCTCGACATCCTGCAATGACAGGCCCTTCTGCTTGCGGATCGACCGCAAGCGCCTGCCCACAGCCTCGTTATAGGGCGCTTCGCTCATGCACGACCCTCCTCCCCTATGAAGAGTACCAGACCTTTCCCCGCGCGAAAAGGGTCACTGAGGGTGAGATTTTGTCTTCTCAACGGTCTAGTCCTTCCCGAAGGATAGCCGCCCCTACCAGGGCAGCCGTCTCAATCCGCAAAATCCTTTCCGAAAGCGCGATTCGGTGTGCGCCGGCGGGTATCTCGTCCGCGTGTAATCCCCCTTCCGGACCGATCACGAGCGTGTAGTGGTCGAAGCCGTGCGGGACATCCCGACCGGCACCGTGTTCGCCGACCAGCAGCAGACCGTCGAGATTCGCCGGATCGACCGGGCCGGACACGTCCATCAGGAACGCTCCTCGTGATTGCTCGAGGGCACCCCCGGCCCACATCGCCGCCTTGGCCGCCGGAGGTGGTCCCGCCTGGCCGAAGCGAGTGCGGATCCAGACCAGTTCGTCGACCCCGATCTCCGCCAGTTTCTCCACGAGGAACCGGGCTCGATCACGGGAGCGAGGCGCCGCCACCGCCACCGTCAACCGTGGCACCGGTCTTGGCACCTCGTGTTCCACACCGCGGATCACGGTTTCCGCTCCCAGCACGCCGGAGCCGACCCGGCCGGAGCCGTCGGTGTAGGAGACCTCTGTACCCTCCGATCGTCTGAGCACACCGGTCAGGTGGTGCCGGTGGACATCGTCGAGCGGAATCTCAGGTCCGGACCACGGACCGGGAAGATAGAGGTGCGGAACGTGCGCCATTCACCTCGCCTTGCGCCTGCTGCGCCGCGGTGCCTTCACATCCTCGCCGGTCGCCGCCGCGTAGGACCGCAGGGACGCCTCCTGCTCCGGACCCAGGTCGGTCGGAACCACGACATCGACGTGCACGAGGAGGTCACCACGCCCTCTCCGCCCCAGGCGCGGCGTACCTTTGCCGGCGAAGCGGAACACCGTTCCCGGCTGGGTGCCCGGCGGGATCTCGAGCCGTTCCTCGCCCCCCTCGAGCAGTGGAACGTCCGCCTCGTGCCCGAGCGCTGCCTGTGCGAGACCGATGCGAACCACATGGTGGAGATCGATTCCGTTGCGTTCGTATCGCTCGTCCGGCTTCACGCGAACTTCGACGTAGAGATCGCCGGCCGGGACTCCTCGCTCACCGGCTTCGCCCTGTCCCGACATCCGGAGTCGCGTCCCGTCGGACACGCCGGGAGGAACCTCCACCGTTACGGACCGATCCTCCTGCACGGCACCGTGACCGCCGCACTCCGGGCAGGGATCGACGATCAGCTCGCCGCTGCCCCCACAACGGTCGCATGGAACGATCGTCATCATGGAACCAAACATCGTCCGCCTCGCCACCCGCACCGATCCGGAGCCACCGCAACTCGCACACATCTCAGGCTGAGATCCGGATGCGGCGCCCCGACCAGAGCACGCCCGGCAATGGACGGATCCCCGGAAGTCGACCGCAGCGCTGGTACCGAAGGCGGCCTCGGCGAGATCGACCTCAACCGGCACCAGCACGTCTCGACCCCGCTGCGGAGCGTGGCGGCGAGAGGTTCCAAACAGACCCGAATCCCCGAACACCGATCGCAGGAGGTCGTCGAACGCCCCCAGATTCGAGAACAGATCCCCGATGTCGACCCGATCCCCGCGATCGTACCTGCGGCGACGCTCCGGATCAGACAGCACCTCGTAGGCCTCGGCGACCTCTCGGAACCGCGCTTCGGCGGTCGGGTCGTTCGGGTTGGCGTCCGGGTGGCTTTCACGGGCAAGGCGGCGAAAGGCCTTCTTTATGTCCTCGGCGGACGCATCACGCGCGACGCCCAGCGTTGCGTAGTAGTCCGTCGCCATGGTTACGACCCGAGACTGTCGGCCAGATTGTCACTCACCTCTTCGACGATCGAGATCGTCCGGCTGTAGTTCATCCTCATCGGACCAAGTACTCCGATACGCCCGGCAGCGATCCCGCCAACTGCGTACGGAGTGGAGATCATCGCCAGGTCCACGTCCTCCTGCATGGGCAACTCACTGCCGATCTGAATGACCGTGCCGGGGGGGCCGGAGGCCATGATGCTCATCACCAGCGTCTCGCGCTCCAGCATGTCGAGCACCCGGTGAACCGTCGAGAGGTCGGCCCAGAGCGATGCCATCTTGCTGGTGCCACCGACGTAGACGTCCCGGCTTGCGTCTTCGGTCAACCGCACGGCCTCCAGACCGGCGTGCACGACTTCTCGCGCACCAACGGAGAGATCATCGGGCAGTTCCTCACCCATCGAGTCGATGCTCGAGAGGAGTCTCCCGTTCAGCAGTCCGCTCAGCACCCGCTCCGCCTCGTCGACGAACGCACCCTCAACGACCGACTCCAGCGTGAGGACCTCCTTGCCGACGCGTCCTGCATCGGTGACGACGACGAAGAGCACCGCATGCCCGCCGAGGGGTACCAGGTTGACGCCGTGAATGTGCTCGCCCGCCATGCCGGGCCCGGTCACGATGGCCGGGTACTTGCTCAGATCGGCGACGAGCTCACTCGTCGACTTGAGCAGCCTGCCGAGTTCGTGGTGCACCGATGAGAAGAAACTGCGGATCTTCTCTCTCGTCGGCGCCCGCAGCCGGCTCGGGGTCAGGTGGTCGACGTAGTACCGGTAGGCGCGCCCCGTTGGTACACGCCCGGCGCTGGTGTGGGGTTGAATCGCCAGCCCCTCCCGGTCGAGGGCGGCCAGGTCGTTGCGGATCGTTGCCGGCGACACGTCGAGTTTCGAGCACTCGAGGATGGCGCGTGAACTGACCGGCTCTCCCGAGGCGATGTACTCCTCGACGAGCACCCTGAGCACTTCGGATTTCCGGTCATCCAGCACCAGCTCACGTTAGCAGTCGATGGGCGCGAGTGCTAAGACCGCTCTGGCGACTTCATCCCCCAGCAGCGGCCTGATGACCACCAGTCGGGAACCCGAACGTTCGAGAACTCCCGCCGCCAGCAGGCGTCTGCCCCAGTCCTGCTCCTCTAGAGCACGTCCGGCACATCCGGCCTCGACACCGGCCGCCCGGCGCAGTCCGAGCATCAGACGTTCCTGTTCGCGTTCCCACCGTCCGGCCACGTCGCGCCCCTGTTCGGGGCGGGTACCCCCTTCGACCACCTTCAGGTAGACGTCGGTGCGGTGGATGTTCCGGTAGCGCGCCCCGCCGCGATGGCCGTGTGCCCCCGGCCCGAACCCCAGGTACTCGCCTTGACCCCAGGTCAGGAGGTTGTATCGGCAAGCGTGGCCGGATCGGGCGAAGTTGCTGGTCTCGTACCGGATGAATCCGGCCCGGTCGAGCCGCAACAGGGCCGCTTCGTACTTGTCCGCCTGGTCGTCCTCGTCCGGCCCCGGTTCGCCTGCCGCCACCGACCGGCTCAGCACCGTACCGCGTTCGACCGTGAGCGCGTACAGTGAAAGGTGGTCGGGTTCGAGTTCAACGGCGCGATCGAGCGAGTCCAGCCACGAACTCATCGACTCTCCGGGCGTCCCAAAGATCAAGTCGATGTTGACCGAGGCGATCCCCGCCCGGCGGGCGCTCGCCACCGCCTCTGCGATCCGGCGGGCATCGTGCAGTCGCCCGAGCCGGCGGAGCACCTCGTCGTCGAACGACTGTGCCCCGAGCGAGAGGCGGTTGAACCCCCAAGCAACGAGGTCGGCGGCCAGGGAATCGGTCCAGTCCTCCGGGTTCGCCTCGAGGCCGACCTCGGCATCCGGCGTCAAACCGAATCGCGCATCGAGCGCCGACAGGATGCCACCGAGTGCCGTCGCCGGGAGTCGAGACGGCGTCCCTCCACCGAACGCAACCGCATCGAGCGGTCGCCAGTCGGGCTCCGCCCCGATCTCCGCCTGGACGGCGGCGATGTAGCGCGGTTGCAGCGTGTCGCGTCCGGCGACGACGTTGAAGTCGCAGTACGGACAGACCCGCGCACAGAACGGTACGTGAACGTACGCGCCCGCCAGTCCGGCGGCGGCATCGGCGAGTTCCGCGGAGTCGGGACGCATCACCTGTCGGTGTCGACCCGGAGGGCAGAAATGAACGCCTCCTGCGGTACCTCCACAGAACCGACCATCTTCATGCGGCGCTTGCCCTCTTTTTGACGTTCGAGCAGCTTGCGTTTGCGGGTCACGTCTCCGCCGTAGCACTTGGCGATGACGTCCTTCCGTCGGGCCTTGACCGTCTCGCGGGAGATGATTCGGCTACCGATGGCGGCCTGAATTGGGACATCGAAGAGCTGGCGGGGAATCAGTTCCCGCAGCCGTTCGACCATTCTCTTCCCGTAGGTGTAGGCCTTGTCGGCGTGGGTGATCGTCGAGAAGGCGTCGACAGGCTGGCCGTTCAGCAGGATGTCGACCTTCACCAGATCGGACACCCGGTACGGACCGGGTTCGTAGTCGAGCGAGGCATACCCGCGGGTTCGCGATTTGAGCTGATCGAAGAAATCGAACACGACCTCCGAGAGGGGCAAGTCGTAGGTGATCTCGACCCGTTCGGGAGACAGGTACTGCATGTGATCCATCGAGCCGCGCCGCGACTGTACGAGTTCCATGATCGTCCCGATGTACTCGGAGGGCGAGATGATCATCGCTCGCACGTACGGTTCTTCGAGCACCTCTATGCGGCCACGGTCGGGCAGATCTTGCGGTGAGCGAATCTCCATGCTGGTGCCGTCGGTCAGGGTGACGTGGTAGGCGACCGACGGCGCCGTCGCCACCAGGTCGAGGTCGTACTCACGCTCGAGGCGCTCTCTGACGATCTCCATGTGGAGCAGGCCCAGGAAGCCGCAGCGAAACCCGAACCCGAGGGCTCGCGAGGTCTCCGGCTCGAAAACCAGAGACGCATCGTTGAGCCGTAGCTTGTCGAGTGCCTCACGCAGGCGCTCGAAATCATCACCGTCGGATGGAAACAGACCCGAGTAGACCATCGGCTTCGGCTCGGCGTAGCCCGGCAATGGTCGGACCTCGCCCCGCCCGGGCAGACTGATGGTGTCCCCGACCCGGATCCTGTCGATCTCCTTCACGCCGGTGATGAGGTAGCCGACCTCCCCCTGCCCCAGCGTGGCGACCGGAACCGCCCGCGGGGTGAGCACCCCGACTTCGGCCGCCGTATGACGCTCCCCTGTGGCCATGAACAGCAGCGAATCACCGGCAGTCAGCCGCCCATCCACAACCCGCACATAGCAAACGACACCACGATACGAGTCGTAGTAGGAGTCGAACACCAGGGCCCGGAGACCCTCATCCGAGCCGGCCGGTGGCGGCACATCCCGCACGATGCGATCGAGCAACTCATCGATTCCGGCACCCGTCTTGGCCGACACCCGGATGACGTCGGCGGGGTCACCGCCGAGAATGGAGGCGAGTTCCTCGGCGACTTTGTCGGGATCGGCGGCAGGGAGGTCGATCTTGTTGATCACGGGGATGATCTCGAGTCCGGCTTCGACGGCGAGGTAGGCGTTGGCGAGGGTCTGGGCCTCGACGCCCTGCGCGGCGTCGACCAGGAGGAGGGCCCCCTCGCAGGCGGCGAGCGAGCGGGACACCTCGTAGGTGAAGTCGACGTGGCCGGGGGTGTCGATCAGGTTGAGCACCACCGGCACCCCGTCGGAACCGGTGTGTTCGAGACGAACGGCCTGGGCCTTGATGGTGATCCCGCGTTCACGTTCGAGGTCCATACTGTCGAGTACCTGGGCCCGCATCTCACGATCGGAGATGGCGCCGGCTCGCTCGAGCATGCGATCGGCCAGGGTGGACTTCCCATGGTCGATATGAGCGATGATGCTGAAGTTTCGGATGGATGCGATGGCAGGCACGTGAGAAGGAGCCGGTAGACCGGTCGGGTAATCGGTGCTCAGTACCCGCTACCGAGCAATGCGCCCCGGCTAGGCGTTGAGGCGTGCCTCGACGTCGCGCACGAGCTTCGCCTTGCGCCGGGCAGCGGTGTTCTTGTGGAGGACGCCCTTGGTAACGGCCGTGTCGATACGCTTCTGGGCCAGCCTCGTCAGCTCCTGCGCCTGATCGGCGTCACCGGCTTCGGCGGCGGCCAGGGCGGTCTTCACCCGGGTCTTCAGTTCGGAGCGCACGGCCTTGTTGCGCAGGTTGCGCGTTACGTTCTGGCGGTTGCGCTTCATCTGTGACTTGATATTGGCCATGAGAAATAGGAACCTCTGGTGGGGACGCGCGCAGGTAACCCGCACGGGCTGGAAATCGTACTGTGCCGGTCGGTGATTGGCAACTGGGCGCTGGTACTAGGTACTAGGTACTAAGTACTCGGCTACCCGGCGCGCGTCGGGCGTCCTCCGTAGAGCCTGCACAAAGCAACCGTGAGTCGCTCCATCGTCAGGCGATGCGTCTCCTCCGGTGCCGACTTGAGCACGCCATCCGCCCGAAGCAAGGCCGAGAGTGCCGAGCGCAACTCCGTCTCGGAAACCCGCGTACGCCGGCTCCAATCACGCTTGACTCGCCAGTCGCCCGCCCGGCCGCCCACCTCTTCGGCAAACTCCTCGATCGACCCCGACGCCGACGCCAGAGAGCGGCGACGGAGGTCGTCTTCGAGGTAGCCGAGCAGTTGCAGCGGATGACCGTGCGTCAAAAAATCGGCCAGGCGTCGCAGCGCCTCACCGACCTTGCCGTCGCTGATCGCATCGGCCAGATGCCACATGGGTTCGTCCGGGCGATTCTGGAATCGGACGACGATGGTCTCCCTCGTGATCGACGTCTCGCCCGCCAGTTGGTCGAGCGCCCGGCCCATGGCGGCCACGTTGCTGCCGAACCGCTGAACGAGCGCGTCGCGAGCATCGGCCGCCATCTTCATCTTGCGATCCCGAAGCTCTCTCACCAACCACGCCGCAGCGTCCTTCTCGCGAAGACGCTCGACCTCGATGCGCTCCCCGGCTTTCAGCGCCTTCGCCAGCGAAGACGGAACCGCTCCCGACGCAACCACCACGACAACGGTCTCCGAGCTCGCTCCTGCGAGCACTTCCGCCAGGACGTCCGCTTCACCCTTGAGCAGGTTGTGCCCATCGACCAGGAGCAACCCCATTTTGCCTCCGAAGAGCGACCCGGACTGGAGTGCCGGGAGGGCGGGTTCGACCTCCGCTCGCATCATCCCCTCCCTCTCGGTGCTCTCGGCGGCGCCGCGCCCCGGTACGTCGACGCGCACGATGTCCTCCGCCGGTACTCCGGCCTGCGAGAACACCTGCCGCGCCCTGTCCAGCATCTGTTCACGCTCGCCGGCCCCTGCATCACGCGGTCCCTTCACGTGCCAGATCGTGCTCATGTCAGAGATTCCAGCCTCCGCCCACCTGAAGGTACGAACCGGTCACGTAGTCTGCTTCGGGGGACACGAGGAACCGGACGGCAGCGGCGATATCGTCGAAGGTGCCGAGCCGTCCTGCCGGGATCTTCTCGAGCGGCGGAGTGGTGATGCTGTTCTCGAGCACACCCGGCATCACGGCGTTGACCGTCACCCCACGATCCGCCTCCGTCACCGCGAACGTCTTGGTCATGATCAGCACCCCCGTCTTCCCGACGTAGTAGGGAAGCGACTTCGGGGATGCCCGCAGATTGTCGGCTCCGGAGTCGGCGACATTCACGATGCGAGCGTGCTGCCGTCCTCGGAGCAACGGAAGGAGCGCCCGGGTGGTGTAGAAGGTTGCCGTGGCAGTCGCTGCCAGCACATGGTCCCAGTCGTCGGTCGTGAGGTCGTCCGTGTGTCGGATGATGAAGCCGCCGACGTTGTTGATCAGCACGTCGAGGCCCCCCGTCGCGGCCACCTCTGCGGCCATCCCCTCGACAGATGCGGCGTCGGTCAGGTCGGCCGATACCAGCTCGACCGCTCCCCCGGCGGCGCGCACCTGCCGGGCCGTCTCCTCGGCTTCGTCACGGCTCGAGCGGTAGTGCACGACGACGTCGAACCCGCCCGACCCCAATACGACGGCCAGGTGTCTGCCGAGACCCCGTGCCGATCCCGTCACCAGTGCTCTCATTCCATCCTCCCCATCAGTCGTGCGATCGCGGCAACGCTCGCAACATCGTGCACACGCAGCACGTCGGCGCCGTACTCCAGTGCGAGCGTCGCCAGGGCCAGGGTAGGTGGCAGATCCGGTTTGCGCGGAACCGGGATCAGCACCGGCCGACCCAGTGCGCCGAACCCGGCCAGGTGCCGGATCACGTCGATCTGATGCGCCGTGTATCCCGCTCTGTCGGTGCGGTAGGAAATGCCGATCCCGGGGTCGATCACCACGTCGTGCACCCCCTTCTCATCCAACTGCCGCAACCGTTCGGAGAGCCGATCGACCATGGCAGGCACCAGCGATGCCTCGAGATCGAGTCCGTCGACCGTCAGCGGCGAGTCCCCCTGGAGGAACATGACCACCGCCGCGACGCCTCCGGCGGCGACGGCTTCGACCATCTCGGGCCGGGTCAGGCCGCCGGTGTCGTTGATGATCACGGCACCGGCTTCGATCATTCCCGCGGCGACGGCGGGCTTCCAGGTGTCGATGGAGACGGCGTGTCCGTCGTCGACGAGTCGCTCCACCGTGTCGCCGAATCGATCGAGTTCCTCGCGTGGACTCAGCTCCTCATTCTCGAAGTGTGAGGACTGGGCACCGACATCGATGATCGAAGCTCCCGNNCGGCGAGAGGTTGAGAACGCCCATGAGATGGACGCGTCCGTCCGAGAAGTCGAAGGTGTGCGCTCCGGCGCGCAGTCGGAACGGAGTGCCCGGGTTCAAGGGCCGATCAGCAGCGACCCGGCGATCTCGCTCTCCCCTTCGTCGAGGTTCAACACGACGGTTTCGGCTTCCTCGCCTTCCGCGGCCACCAACCCGATCGAAATGGGGAACCGGGCCCGATCGAGTGCCAGGTCGATGGTCCCGCGCCACGGATCGCTCGTCTCGTTGCTCACGACAATGGTGAGCTCCACCTGGTTCTCTCCGACGGCCCCCGCCCGGAAGTTGACGTCCAGTCCCCGACAGAGGAGCTGCTCGCCGCCGGCAGTCAGTCGCGCCGCGCTCAACACCATCGGGTCGATTCCCTCCTCGACGATCACCGTGAACGGCGTCTCGACCTGCTCGGAGCAGGTCAGCACATGCGTCAGACCCCGCAGCGAAGACGTCACGATGGGAATCAGGAACACACCCACGAGAGCGGCCAGGGCGATGCGCGACTTGAGGATGGACGGCATAGACACCAGTGTTCCCGTCGTCGAGAGCAAAGTCAAAGATCGACCGGAGACAAGATTCCGAGCGTTTAGCATGCGGCCCATGGTCGAAACGGCCCACACCCGAACCCGCTCCCTCAGCTATCCACAAGCCCGCGGCATCGTCCTGTTGCTCGGCCTCGTGGCCCTGGGCGTCGTAGCACTCATCATGTACGTCCGGCGGGTGGATCCGGCAGAGGTGTCGGCGACGATGTTCTTCCTCCCCGTGTTCGTCGGCTTCCTGTACTGGGGAGTTCGAGGCGGTCTGATTCTCGGGGCGGTCGCCACGGTCACGTACATCTGGATCCGGTGGCCGGCGATCGACGTGGTCGGTTGGGGGGAGCTGGTCGGCCTGATCGTTGCCCGTGGCGCCGGGTACCTCGCCTTCGGGCTGATCGGCGGCTGGGCGACCGAACAGTTGCGCACCTCGATCACGAAGCTCGACCTGTACGACCAGATCGACGACGACACGGGCCTGTTCAACTCGCGGAGCCTGGTAGAGACGGTCGATCTCGAGAAGTCGCGGGCAACGCGGTACGCCAAGATCTTCTCCGTGGTGGTCGCCGACCTCCCCGACTCCGGAGATGTCGGCCGCCGGACGAAACGACACTTCCTCTCCGATCTCGGGGATCGGGTTGAACGCAGCGTTCGCGCCGTCGATCACGCCGTACACGCCCGCGACCACGACAAGGACGTCCTGGCGTTCGTGCTTCCCGAGACGTCGGCAGGCGGAGCACAGATCTTCGCCGGGAAACTCGTCGAGCAGGTGGCCGCCCTGGCGGCCGAACACGGAATCAGGCTGGATGCCGGGCAGGTAACGACCACCGTCGCCTCATACCCTGAACAGGAAGAGATCGTCGAGGGCATCATGGCGCGCTTCCGTGAGATCGCCGCCGAGGATTTCCCGGAATCGGCAGCATCATCGATCGACTGAGACCACAACGTCGCCGTCGATGTCGGTCCGGCGAATCGTTGCACCCATCTCACCGAGCGCGGCCAGCACTTCGTCTGCCGGGTGCCCGTAATCGTTCGGTCCGACCGGGATGACGGCCAGCTCCGCCCCCGTCGCCCGAATCCAGTCGAGCTCGCTGGTCGCAGCACCCTGGTGCGGTACCTTGAGGACGTCGGCGCGTACAGGTCCGAGATCGTGCTGCGCATACGTCTCGACGTCGCCGGGCATCAGAATCGAACGCTCTCCGGTGTCGATCAGCAACACAATCGAGCGGTCGTTCGGGGACGCGTAGCGACGGACCGGCCCGAGGACGTCTATCCGGAAGGTGCCGAACACGAGCGACCACCCCGGCCCGACTTCCTCGACGTGCACGCCGCGACGGCCGGCTTCTTCCAACAGATCGATCATCTCCTCACCGGGGCTGGACCCGGCGGCGTGCCACAGCCGGCCGGTCGGGATGTGGCCGACGACCTCGATCAGACCTGCCAGGTGGTCGTGATGCTCGTGAGACGCCACCATCAGGTCGATCCGATCGATGCCGTAGTGACGAAGACGCTCGGCGAGCACGGCCCCGTCGGGCCCGCCGTCGATGAGCACCACACCACCGGCATCGTCGAGCAGGAGGGTGGCGTCGCCTTGTCCCACATCGAGGAACACGACGGCCGGCAGTTGGATCGTGGCAGGCTGTAGTCCGACGACGACGAATACCCACGCCGCGACGAGCATGCCGAGGGGACGGCGCAGACGAGGCACACGGGTGAGCCCACCGGCGGCCAGCACACCGATCAGCCCGGGCCAGCCGATCTGCGGCCACGGGGCCGCCGACCTGGCGATGCGCAAGACGACGTCGGCGACGATGGTCGCACCTTCCACCAGCGGACCAATTCCTGAGAGCACTCCCAGTCCCCCCATCGTGGTGGAGAGCACGACGAGCGGGGCGGCGAGGAGGTTGGTGAGAGGCGATAACAGAGGGAGCGTCCCGAAGTGGATGAGAAGAAGCGGCGAGACGGCGAGCTGGGCCGAGACCGTAGCCATGAGAGCGGAGCCGGTCTTCGGGAACCGGGGAAAGGGGCGTACGCCGGCACCGGCGATCACCCCAACCGTCGCCGCCACCGAGAGTTGGAATCCCACCTCGGCAACCAGGTCACCGGCGACCAGCACCAACGCCGCCACCCCTCCGCCCAACGCCGTCCACGGCCCGATCGACCATCCGGCCGCACGGGCCACGAGGACCACACCGGCCATGACCGCCGCACGCAGGACCGAAGGCTCCCAACGGGTCACCAGGACGAACAGCGCCAATCCCACCGTCCCCAGTACCGCCCTCCTGACCGGGCCGAACCCGAGCGGACCGATCACCACCCACCACAGCATGAGAAACAGCGCCACGTTGCTACCCGAAACGGCCACGAAGTGGGAAAGACCGGCCCGGCGCAAGGCGCCGGCGTCCACGGTGGGGAGCTCACGTACATCCCCGATCAGAAACCCCGAGACGAGGGCCGCCGCCGGCCGGTTGTCGACCCTCGACAACCGGCCCTCGACGAGGCCGCGCAGCAGGTTGGCCGCTCCGAAGAGACCGCCTGCCGCGTCGAGCCTCTCTACCCGACGGGCGGTGAGGCGGCCCGCGTACACGTCGCCGCGCGCCGTGCCCGACCGGGAGACGAGACGACCGGCGGCCACGACCCTCTCACCCGCCGCCACCCCGGGATCCGGCTCGGTCCGGACCAGCAGCCTGGGCCCATCCCACGGCGAGAGCTCCCGACGCATCGCCAGGTACTCGGGATCCAGCAGAAACCAGTGGCCGGTTGGGCCGGATCGTGGATCATCCACCACCGCCCCGACGACTTCCACCGCCCCCTCCGGCACTACGGACTCGAGCACGGAGAGGCTCTGCTGCGAAGAGAACCATCCCGACAGCACCCCCGCGGCCACCCACACGGCGAGTACACCGGCACGCGCCCGCCTGAGCACGGCCCATGTGAGCACCGCCGCGACCAGCGCCGCCAAGCCGAAGCCTCTTCCCATCGTTGCCCCGAGCCAGGCAGCGGCTCCGGCGGCGAGGGCGGCCCGGCCGACGGGGTCCGGCCGGTTCAAGGGACCACCACCGCGTCGCGCAGCATCGCCAGCTTCGCTTCACCGATGCCGGGGACGTCGAGCAGGTCCTCGACCACGTCGAACGGTCCATACTCGTCGCGGTAGTCGACGATGCGCTGGGCAAGCACCGGACCGATACCCGGCAAGGTCGCCATCTCGTCGACGCCGGCCAGGTTGAGACGCACACGACCGTCTCCGGCGGCGGGCGCCGGACCGTCGGCGGTGCCGGCACGGGGCACCACGATCAGGGTACCGTCGCCGGCTGGGGCCGCCAGGTTCAGCGCACTCAGATCCGCAGACGCCAGCACCCCGCCGGCAGCGGCCAGAGCGTCCGCTACGCGGGAGCCGTCGGCGAGATCGACGAGACCGGGCCGGGCCACGGCGCCTGAGACGTGCACCGTGATCGTCGCCGCCGGTGTTCCAGCGTGCTCGTCCGCGCTCCTGGTCACGATCAGCGGCGGTGGCTCCTCCGGACGGCCACCGAACCAGATACCAGAGCCGAGCGCCAGCAGGAGCGCGATGGCTCCGGCGACGATACGTTGGGACGGCACGCCACTCCTCGATGCCGCCCGTCACATTGCCACCCGATACCTGTATCACGTTCGCACGCCGGGGGGAAGGGTGAGAAGCCCCGACGTGAGCTCTCCGAACCGTCGGCCGGCCACTAGGGTCTTTCGCATCCCAGAACGAGGAAGGCGCATGCACCGCTATCGGGTGGAACCGGGTCGCGCGGCACAGATCGCCGCACGCGACACCAGAGATCTCCAGGGATTCTCCGAGGGGAAGGCTGTCGGCAAGGTCAGGGGTAAGGCCCTCACGAAGGAACTCGAGGAACTTCAGGAACTCCTCTATGCGGAGGGGAAACACAAAGTACTCATCGTGCTCCAGGCGATGGACACCGGCGGCAAGGACGGCACGATCCGTCACGTCTTCGACGGCACCAATCCCCAAGGCGTCAAGGTGGCGAGCTTCAAGAGGCCGACCCCGGAGGAACTCGCTCACGACTACCTGTGGAGGGTCCACGATCACACACCCGGTTCGGGTGAGATCGCCATCTTCAATCGATCGCACTACGAAGACGTCCTCGTCGTCCGGGTCCACAGCCTGGTACCCGAAGGCCGCTGGCGTCGACGGTTCGACCACATCAACGCGTTCGAGAAACTGCTCACCGACGAGGGAACCACGATCCTCAAGTTCTTCCTCCACATCTCGAAGGACGAGCAGAAGGAACGGCTGCAGGCACGTCTCGACGAACCTCACAAACACTGGAAGTTCTCCAAGGGCGACCTCGCCGAGCGGGCCCTGTGGGACACGTACATCGAAGCGTACGAGGAAGCGATCACCCGAACGTCGACCGAATGGGCACCCTGGTACGTGATTCCGGCCGATCGCAAGTGGTACCGCAACCTGGCGATCTCCACGATCATCGTCGACACCCTCAGGGGGCTGGGCATGCAGTATCCGGAGGCCGAAGAAGGCCTCGATGAAGTGGTGATCGACTAGCGGGAGATACCCGATCGGTCCTCGGCGGCCGCCGCGATGCGTCGCGCCATCGACCCGAAGATAGGGACGTGGAACGGCAGCATCGCCCACCAGTAGAGGCGCCCGAGCAACCCTCGTGGAGCGAACCGGGCGGTCTGCACCAGCACTCTGTCTCCGCCTCGATCCTCGATGTGCCATTCCAGCCAGGCGGTGCCCGGAACCTTCATCTCCGCTTCCAGCACGACGCGGCGGCCCGGTTCTACGGCTGCCACCCTCCAGAAGTCGAGGGCCTCACCGGGTCGCAGTTCCTCAGGGTGCCGGCGACCGCGCCGCAACCCGACGCCGCCGACCATCTGGTCGAGCAGACCTCGCAACTGCCATGCCCAGTTCATGCGGTAGTACCCGGCGTCACCCCCGATACGACTGAATGCCCAGAACAGGTCCTCCGCCTTGGCCGGCGATACAACCGTCTGCCGGTCGATCAGCATCCGTGCCCCCGACCAGACCGGATCGCTCGGCAGTGAGGCGGCCGGGCTCTGCAAGGCATCCGACCAACGGGTCTCGATCGAAAACTCGTTCGTCGACTCGAGCGCCCTGCGCACGGCAGCACGATACGGCGTGGATCCGATGAGCGCGCCGGGAGGCTCACGCCGTACGATCACCTCGTTGCGCAGGCTGTCGATGAGCGGTCTCGCCACTCCGGTCGGCAGCGGCGTGACGAGGCCGACCCACAGGGACGACAAGCGGGGGCTCAACACCGGAACCGGAATGATCCGACGCCGTCGAAGGCCTGCCTCCTCGGCGTAGATCTGCATCATCTCCTCGTAGGTCACGACGTCCGGCCCGCCGATCTCTACGATGGAGTGGCCCGGCCCGGTATGGCCGAGCGTGTCGACGAGGAAACCGAGGACGTCCCTGATGGCGATCGGCTGGCACCTGGTCCTCACCCACGACGGTGTGGTCATGATCGGCAGCACCTCGGTCAGGTGCCGGATCATCTCGAAGCTCACCGAACCGGACCCAATGATCACGGCGGCCCGGAGTTCCGTGACCGGCACCGGCCCTGCCGCCAGGACCCGACCGACGTCGTGGCGGCTCGAAAGATGATGGGAGAGCTCATCCGATTCGGACCCGAGGCCGCCCAGGTAGACGATGCGTCCGACGCCGGCGGCGGCTGCGGCATCCCGGAAGTTGCCCGCGGCGATGCGATCCCGTTCCATGAACGCGCCGGCGCCGTCCATGGAGTGAATCAGGTAGAACGCGGCGTCGCAGCCGGCCAGGGCATCCTCGAGTGACGGCCGGTCCATGGCGTCGCCTTCTGCCACCTCGACCCGATCCCGCCATGGGTCGAGCGACAGCCGTGAGGGCTGCCGGGTGAGACAGCGGACCTGATGTCCTTGCTCGATCAGTTGTGGAACGAGGCGGCCGCCGATGTAGCCGGTGGCGCCGGTGACGAGTACGCGCACAGCCCTGAGAGTATCCGGTGCGCCGTCGTAGCGTGATTACGCCTCGGAGGGCGTACGTTCGCCGACCCGATTCAGTAGCCAGAGGCCGGCTGCTCCACCGATGACGACGGCCATCGACACCCACCCGTTGCGACTCAGCCCGAGGAACCGGAACGTGGTGTCGGTTCGGATGAGTTCCAGCAGGAACCGTCCGGTGCCGTAGGCCATGAAGTAGACGAGCAAGATCGAACCTCGCCGCAGCCGGAACCGCCGTTCGATCGCCAGCAACAAGAGGATGACCCCGACGTTCCACAGCGATTCGTACAGGAACGTGGGATGGAAGGTCTCCGCCTCCAGGTAGGCGGAGGGACGGTACGGTCGGGCGATCTCGAGTCCCCACGGCAGGTCCGTGGGCGTGCCGAACAGTTCCTGGTTGAAGTAGTTACCCCAGCGACCGATCGCCTGAGCAGCGGGCAAGCCGACGGCGACGGCATCGGCGAATGCCGGGAAGTCACCGCCCCTTCGCTTCATCACCCAGACGGCGGCGAGTGCACCGCCGGTCAATCCGCCGAAGAGAGCAAGGCCACCTTCCCAGATGGCGAACATGTGCAGCCAGCGACCTTCGAATCGGGAGAGATGGGTGCTGATGTAGGCGACGCGGGCGCCGAGGAAACCGATCACCACCGCCCAGAAGGCCGCTTTCTCGACATCCTTGGGATCACCCCCGAACCGGACGTACCGGCGCTCGGTGATGAGCATCGCCACCACCACACCCATCCCAATCAGGATTCCGTAGAAATGGATGTCGAGAGGACCGACCTCGATGACGTTGACGGCGGGAGAGGGAATCGATGCGAGTATCACGGCCGCCATGCTCGCACGACCGAACGGATACGCAAGATGACGGTCAGGATGGCGCCATGGGCCCGCCCGAGCCGAGGGCAAGGCTCAGCGCGGAAAGCTCATCGCTTCGGAGCGTGTCGTCGCCGGCGGTGCGTCGAGGCTGCAGACCGTAGAGGTAGATCCTGGACCCGTCGCGAAGTCGCAGCATCCCCACCGGCCCGATCAGGGGTCGCGTGTCCATGCCGCATTCCAGCACGTCGGATGCCTCGATCCGGTGCCGCCGGCCGTAGTTGACGATGGTGACCTCCGTGCCGTCGACCTCGACGCGAGATCTCGCCATCGCCCAGAAGTAGACGACCACCACCACCGCGATCAGCCAAAGCAGCACCCGCCGCTCGAACGTCGGCGTGAAGATGGAGAAACCCACGATCACCACCACCACCAGACCGCCGGCCCATGCGGCGCGTGAAGGCAGATCCGGCGACTGATAAACACGCTTCACGGTGCGAGAGCCTAGGGGACTTCGGCGAAGTGGCACGCCACCTGGTGCCGTTCACCCCGCAGCGCCGGCTCCTGCTCCGCGCAAATGTCCTCTGCCATCCAGCACCTCGTTCGAAACCGACACCCCGACGGGGGATTCACAGGGGTCGGAACATCGCCGGTGAGCACGATCCGTTCACGGGTTTCCCGCCCCCTCGGTTCGGCAACGGGCACGGCGGACAGCAATGCCTGCGTGTAGGGGTGCTTCGGCGAGTCGAAGATGGCGTCGCGCTCCCCTATCTCGGCGATCCGGCCGAGATACATGACCGCAACACGGTCGGAGATGTGTCGCACCACCGAGAGGTCGTGGGCAATGAACAGGTAGGCGAGTCCGAACTCGTCCTGGATCTCCTCGAGAAGATTGACCACCTGTGCCTGAATCGAAACGTCGAGCGCCGAAACCGGTTCATCGAGGATCATGACGTCGGGATTGAGGGCGAGCGCACGGGCCACGCCAATGCGCTGCCGCTGACCGCCCGAGAACTCGTGGGGAAAACGGTTGCCGTGCTCAGGATCCAGCTGCACGGTCTCGAGCAGCCGATCTACCCGATCACTCTGCTCCTCCTTGCCGCCTATTTCGTGCACCCTCAGCGGCTCGGCGATGATGTCCCGAACGGTCATACGAGGGTTCAAGGAGGCGTACGGGTCCTGGAACACGATCTGCATTCGGCGACGGACGGGACGAAGGTCTTTCCGCCTCAAATGGGTGATATCGACGCCGTCGAACATCACGCGCCCGTCGGTGATGTCGGCCAACCGCATGACGGCTCGCGCCGTCGTCGACTTGCCGCACCCCGATTCTCCCACCAGTCCGAGCGTCTCACCCCGCTCGACGGTGAAGTCGACGCCATCGACGGCAGAGACCGTACCAACCTGGTGACGGCGGATTCCGGCCATGATTGGGAAGTGGACCTTGAGACCTTCCACCTTGACGATGTCGCCGGCCGGTGCGGACGTCTCAGATCTCATCGATCTCACCTTCCCGGGCTCCGATGCCGAGTTCGGCGGCCTCCGCTTCGAGTCGCTCCGCCACCTCCGTGTAGTAGTGGCAGGCGGACAGATGACCGTCGCCCGACACGCGCACGAGTGCGGGAACATAGGTCCTGCACAGCTCCCGCCCCTCTGCCATGCCACACCGCGGATGGAATGCGCAGCCCGGAGGCAGGTTGATCAGGCTGGGCGGCTGACCGGGGATCGGACGGAGCCGCTTCAGCTTCCGGGTCAAACGGGGAAGGCTCATCATCAAGCCGAGCGTGTAGGGGTGGCGAGGGGTGTGAAAGATCTCGTCTACCGTCCCCATCTCCACGACGCGGCCGCCGTACATCACCACCACCCGGTCGGCCAGTTCGGCAACCAGCCCCAGGTCATGGGTAATCAGCACGGTGGCGGCATTGGTCTCCTGCTGGGCCGCTTTCAACACCTCGATCACCTGGGCCTGGATCGTGACGTCGAGCGCGGTCGTCGGTTCGTCGGCGATCAGCAGACCGGGATCGTTGGCGATCGCCATCGCGATCATCGCCCGCTGCCGCATGCCGCCCGAATACTCGTGCGGGTACTGGTCGTAGCGCGTGCTCGGTTCGGGTACCCCCACCGCCGACAGCAACTCGATCGAGCGAGCCCGGGCATCACGGTCCGACATCTCCGGATGGTGCACCTGCAGCGCCTCGGACAGCTGGAAACCGACTTTGAACACCGGGTTCAATGATGTCATCGGGTCCTGGAACACCATGGCGATGCCGTTCCCTCGTATTCTGCGCACCTCGCCGTCGGGCAGGCCGATCAGGTTGCGGCCCTCGAACCACACTTCACCCCGGGCGATACGCGCCTGCGGTCTCGGGAGCAATCCCATCACCGCCAGGTAGGTGACGCTCTTTCCCGACCCGGATTCACCGACCACCGCCAGTGTCTCGCCACGGTGCACCTCGTACGTCACACCGTCGACGGCATGGACGATTCCGTCCACGGTCTCGAACTCCACCGTGAGGTCCTCGAGCCTCAACACCGGCTCGGCCATCACTTCACCACCTGCGTCGGATCGAGCGCGTCCCGCAAGCCATCGCCGATGAAGTTGATAGCGAGGCAGATCGTGACGATGAAGAGCCCCGGCATCGTCACCAGCCACCACTGCGTTGTCATTGCATCTTGCCCGTCGGCAATCAGCTTCCCGAGGGCCGGGTTCGGTGGCTGGATCCCGAAGCCGAGAAACGAAAGCGCCGCCTCGACGATGATGGCCGTCGCCACCAGCAGGGTCATCGAGACGATGATCGGCCCGATCGCGTTTGGAAGGATGTGGCGGAAGATGATGCGCCGGTCGGTGGCGCCGAGCGCGCGAGCCGATTCGACGAAC